>Ga0209048_10005796_pt1 | contig 11638 bp, 9 predicted proteins | sample FrelakmetCRP12CR_FD_187146 | JGI IMG/M metagenome (GOLD analysis project Ga0209048, IMG submission 187146) | Freshwater lake sediment microbial communities from the University of Notre Dame, USA, for methane emissions studies - CRP12 CR (SPAdes)... | ecosystem: Environmental > Aquatic >... | reverse complement strand
GCTGTCATGGTGGGCGCACGTAGGGCTGAGAATCCGAGGCGTACTGTCCCGTACGCCGCAGGAGGCGAAGCCCGAGTACGCCCGCCAGGGCGGCCACATTCGCGGCCGCAGTAGGCACCTTGTGAATAGCCCGGGCTAAAATGCGCGCCGTGCCAAAGCCATCAAGCCTCAGCGAGGACGCCGGCGCGACGACCGCCGCGCAGGACTCGCCCGACACGCGCGCCACGCTCGCGTTGCGGTTGAACCTGGCGCTGATCTCGTTCGCTCTCGCCGCCTACCAGATCGCTCTGACCAGAGTGTCATCGGTGCTGGTCTACACCCAGGCGACCTTTCTCATCCTGTCGGTGTGCGTGGCGGCGATCGGGCTGGGCGCGGCGTGGGTGCACTGGCGCCTGCCACGGCCTGCACAAGGCATCACGCTCAACCGCGTCCGGCTGCTTGCGCTGCTCGTGGGTGCGACGACGTCCCTGACCTGGGTCCTAGTCGTGCGGGTGAAGTTCGCCCTCACCTCAGGCGTCTTCGCACTCCCGTTCCTGCTCGCCGGCGCGTGTCTGGCGATCACGTACGTCTGGATCGGCACGCGCGCCTCCATGACCTACGCCTTCGAGCTTGCCGGCGGCGCCGGCGGCGTGGTGGTGGCGCTGCTCCTGCTGCCGGCGATCGGGGACGTGAACACGGGGCTGGCCGCGGCGACGGCTGCCAGCCTGGCCGCGCTTACCATCTCCCGGCGCCGCGCCCGGGCGATACCGTGCGTGCTCGCGCTCGCGCCGGCGGCGCTGCTACTCCTCAACCTCACCGTGCCGGGGGGTGTACTGGCGGTGGACCCGTACGCGGTCGTGACCTTCGAGCCTCACCTCGTGTACCAGACCGGGCCCCACCACGGCAGGGTGGTCGCTACCGCGTACGACGATTTCGCCCGCACCGATCTCGTGCAGACCGACGAGCCCTGGGTGCGCTACCTGTTCACCGACCGCATGTACACCGCCCGAGTCGTGCGCTGGGATGGGCGCTCACCCCGCTTCGACGACGCGGAGCCGGAGCGGCTCGCGGCGGTCAAGAGCCTGCCGTTCCGCAACTGGCATCCACGGCAGGTGCTGATCCTGGGCTCGGGCGGTGGTTTCGATGTCGCGCTCGCCTTCCAGGGCGGCGCCGCCCGGGTCACGGCTGTCGAGATCAACGGCGCTTCGATCAGGTTCACCCGCGAGCTGGGCGCCTTCTCGGGATCGGTGTACGACCGCAGCGAGGTCACCACGGTGAAAGGCGAGGCGCGCCGCTTCCTACGCGACGCCGCGCAACGCTGGGACCTCATCCAGCTCTCGCTGCTGCAGTCCGACCCCGCGCAGGGTCGCAGCAACGTTGCCCGCCAGAACTGGGTTTTCACCGTCGAGGCGATGGCTGCGTACCTCGAGCACCTCAACCCGGACGGCGCCGTCGCGATCGTGCAAAACACCGAGGAGCTAGCCAGCAAGACGGTGGCGACGACGCTCGCCGCTTTCCAGCGCTTGGGCATCAGCGAAGCCGAGGCGTGGCAACGGATCGTCGTGCTGGCCTGGACGGGAGAAAATGGCATCCCTTTCTCGCACCTGGTGCTGGTCTCACCCCGCCCTGTGCCGCCGCTTCGTGTGGCGCAGCTTCTCGCCGGCGCCAGCCCCGACATCACGCTGCGCATTGCCCCCGGGGCACCGGCATCCGAGCCGTACGCCAGCCTGGCGAGCGGGCGCACGAGCTTGCGCGCGTGGCTGACCACGAGCGAGGCAGACCTCACGCCCCCAACCGACGATGCTCCGTTCTTCTTCACTGTCGAACGCGGCGCCGGTACCAGCTACATACGCCTGGGCATCGCGTGCCTGGCCCTCCTCGTCGTCCTCGCAGCGGCCGATTGCCTCCGTCCAGGCGTCGCGGCAGGCCGGCTGCCGGTCACGGGCTGGGCGGCGGGCGCCGCGCTCGGCCTCGGCTTCATCCTCCTGCAAGCCGGCCTCATCCACCGTGCCCAATTCCTGCTCGGCACGCCGACGCTCGCGGTCGCGCTCGGCGTCGGCGGGATGTTCGTCGGCGGCAGCCTGGGCGCGTTGCTGGGCGTGAGGCTGTTCGGCGATGCGGCATCCTCACGGTTGCTCGCGTTCGCATCCGTCACCGCGGTCGGGATCGCCGCGGTAATGTGGCTCTGGCAGCCCGCCGTCCAGGCCTCACACGGCAAGGGCGATGCCGAGCTCGTGCTCGTCATCGTTGTTCTTTTCGGCCTGCCTGCGGTTGCTGCCGGCGCGTGCTTTCCGGCCGTGATCGAGCGCTGGGCCGGCACCCGCCAGAGAGCCGCGGCGGCCGTGTACGCTGCCGACGGCGTCGCTTCGGTCGTCGGCGGCGCCTTGGCGGCCGTCGCCGCTCTTCGCTTCGGCATCCGCTCGCTCTTCCTGGCCGCAATTGCGTGCTACATCTTCTGCGCCGTCCTCGCGCTCGTCGCGAAACGGCCGCCGCAGAAAGACCCCACCCTTCTACCGCGCGGCTAAGTTCGTGCAGCGACGTGGCAAAGACACGTCAAGCCACCTTGCGGTGGCTTGAGAATCGCCGTGTCATTTCGTGGAGCCGAACGGGATCGAACCGTCGACCTCCTGAATGCCATGGAGGAAAAGGGGCTAGAAAGACCTGCGGAGACAGCCGGAGCTACGAGTCGACCAAGCACCTCACAAGGAGTTCACGTCTATTGTTTTCTGTATAGCAACGAAAACCCCAGAAGGGACTCCTCGGAGATGCCAGGAGACCATCAGCAACCAATGGGTCTCCCGAATGTGGACAAAAATGTGGACAAGCTAATGAGATGCGATCTCCTCTCTGACCTGCCGCTCACGAGACCGAGCCGCGAGGGAGTCAAGTGGGTCTCGTCGCTGGCCTGTGCCGGCCAGCACCCTGGATGCTCGCCACCTCCCATCTGGAGGCTCATGTGCCTGCTCAGTGCCGTCGCAGATTGACTTCACCAACACCTTATCAAATGAAATGCAATCTCTCCTTCCGCCTGCAGCCCGAATGAATCTCCGCTTCAGGTTTGCCGCGATATACGTTTCTCGCTTGGATTGCTCCAGGATCTAGGGGCGTCGCAGCGCTCGTCAGCGCTTCCTGCGGGTTTCCCTCAGACGGAAGGGGTCGTAGGGCATGCTCCGGGTTGGCCAGATCCTCGAAGGCGCGCTCTTCAAGGAGCCGATGAGAGTGGCGCCGGTTCAGCCTCGCGGTCCCGGCGCTTGGCTCGTTGGGCTTGTTGGCCTCCGGAGCGAGCGCTTTCGCCGTGTCAACCTCAACGCGGCGGATCTGAAATCCCTGAAGGTCCTCGACACCGTTCCCATCTACGATGGCGATGGAAAGCTGCTTAGGCTCGGCCTTCGAGCGTATTCGCTTGGGATCGCGCGTACGAGTTCGACCCATATTTTGGTTTGTCCATCTCTCGAGTGGACCCACTCCCCCACCAGCTAGCCGCAGTCTACGACTACCTCCTGAAACTTCCCCGTGTTCGATTCTTGCTCGCCGACGATGCGGGCGCGGGCAAGACGTAACCGCTCGCCCTGGGGGCCAGAGACGCGGGCCTGTTCGCGGAGGAAGGATCCACCGGAACTATCCGGTGTTGGCGGTTCGTGGTATCCTGATTCAATAGATGAGTCTCGAAGGAGGGTCTATGCGTCGCGTTCTCCCGTTTTTGTTCCTGGTGCTGGCGACCGTAGCGCTGGCGGATGAGCTGACCGCGTCCGCTGTGATCAGCGCACTGCGGCTCGGGGCGACTCCCGAGGCGGTCATCACCCAGATCAACAACCCGGCCAACACGGTGGTGCAGGTGACGGCGACGGATCTTGCAAACCTCAGGGCGGCGAAGGTGCCTGAGGCGGTGATCCAGGCGCTGCTCGCGAAGGCGACGGTGCCGACGCCCACGCCCGCGCCTCCGCTGCCGGACAACCCCAAGCTCGTGGAGCTGGCCAAAATGGTCAAGTCCGGGCTGTCGGAACCGATCGTCTTGGAACAGCTGAAGCGCTCGGGCGAGAGCTATCAGCTGACGCCGAACGACCTCGTGTATCTCAAGGCCGCAGGTGTGCCCGAGTCGATTATCACGTTCATCGTGACCAACAAGAACACCCCGGCTCCACAGTCGCCGGCCCCTGCGACCGCGCCGGCTGCAGTGGCGGCACCGGCTTCCGTGGCCGCACCGGCAGCCGCGGCTGCACCAGCCGCCGCAGTCGCGCCGACGCCACCACCGGAGCCGAAGGAGGTCACGGTCGAAGGGCTTGTGCTCTACAAGCCGACGTTCCTCCAGAAGAACAGGAACGGCCGCCTCGTGCTCACCGGAGACGAGGTCCAGTGGGTCGACGCGGTGGACCCGAAAGAGAGCTTCAGCTTCCACATGTCCGGCGTCGAGAAGGCCTGGTTCACATGCCAGGCCCGGCCCACCGAGAGTTTTTGCTACCAGCTCAACATCCAGATCGTGAAGGGCGCGCGCTACCGTTTCCAGGATTTTAAGCGGGAGAGCGGGAGCAACGAAGCGCTCAAGAAGGCGGAAGACTGGATCAAGAAGCACTTCCCGTCGGTCCCGTGGAGCACACCGGACACAAGCAGCTAGAAGCGCAGCAGGGCAGGGGCGTCGGGCGGACCCTCGCCGTCACCGGAGGGTGGGGGGAGCAGCGGATCGAGTATGGTGGAGGGGCGAGTGACGTTGCTCGTCCCTCCGTTCTTATCTTCCGGACGCGGGTCGGCATCACCGCATCTCGAACCGGAACGTCACCCGCGACCCATGCTGACGTGGAGAGGCCACGATCGCAGGAGGAAGCGGAGAACTTCGCCGGACTCCTCGGCCCTAGCACCCAGCATCCAGCGCACCGTATTCACGAGCGTGCAGCTCACGTCGAGGGCGCGAGCGATCGTCGCGGCGAGCCCCCGGCGGGAGAGGGCCCCCACGTCACACTCGAAGACGCATGACGCGGCCCGAGAGGCTCCTCAGTCTTCGATGGGGTCGCGAGTGGCTGGACTGCGGCGCACCTGACATCTCGGCGTTTGTTCTGGACGGTCACACCCGCGTGAGGCGCCGGATCTCCGCGGCGTGCTGCGGGTAGCGTTTCAGCAGATCATCCCTCGCACCCCTAGGTAGTCCGAATCGGTTTACGCGGGCGCCATCGTCGTGCCCATGAGCACCCACCGGCCGCCGAGCGCGAGGCGTGAGGCCTGCCAGGTCTCCCTTCACGTCGGCCGTGATCCGCGTCGGAACCGTCCAAGGAGAGCGTACCGAAGATCGGGAGCAGTGTCACCGACACTATTGGATGGCCACCATGCGTCATGAGCGGGAGGGCGGCCTGCTCGTGCAGAGTAGTACCGATTCGAGGCGCCCGTTTGGTACCTGATGCCGGGGGCACCACTCGACCCAATGCTCTTCGTGCTACTTGGGGCGACGGCCCCGCGAGGTGAAGCAGGCGGCTAGCTCTTCGGCGCCATTGCGCTCTTGATCAAGGAGATGATGACCATGAGCACACCGCCACCGACTCCACCGCTAGCGATCTGACCGACGATCGACCCGAGGTTAAGGCCACCGCCCTGAGCCGCGCCGGCCAGAGACGGCACGAGTGCCTGGAGGATCACACCGCCGAGCCCGCCTCCGACAATTCCGGAGATCGAGTTCCACAGCGTGCCCAGGCTCTTGTCTTTCATGGCAGCGCCGGCGGCGTTGCCGCCCACCGCGCCGCTGATGAGGTTGATGATCAGGCCGATGACGTTCATCGTGTCCTCCTTTGGGGACCGCTGGCTGACAGCGTCAGAGATGCAATGTCTGTTGACGTCTCGGATGAGGATGGACCCTCGCAGGGAACGTGTCAAGGAACGGATCCGAAGCGAGCGACGGCGCACCGGCGCTCGCGTATCCTCATGGGTGCCGATCCGGTGAAGTCGGCACGGTGTAGCCAGTCTCGCGGGCGGGCGTTGCCGGGCGCTGTGTAGGACATGCACAGTCGCTCTGTCAGCTTGGAATCTGATCCTGCGCGGCTCGGTGGCGGCAGCGCCACGAGTGCGCCAGTGCCGCGCCTCGCACGTCGCGCGGGTGCCGTCAAAGAAGGCGATCGTGCTCCGCCCTCGAAGGCGAGAGTGTGCGTCGCGATGCGGTCGAGGAACCAACGGTCGTGGCTGATGACGATCACGGTGCCGGCGAACTTCTCGAGGCCGTCTTCGAGCGCGCGCAGGGTGTTGACGTCGAGGTCGTTGGTCGGCTCGTCCAGGAGCATGACGTTGGCGCCCTCCTTGAGCATGCGCGCCACGTGCACACGGTTGCTTTCGCCGCCGGAGAGCTGGCTGACCTTCTTCTGCTGGTCGGCGCCTAAGAAGTTGAAGCGCGAGCAGTAGGCGCGGGCGTTCATCCGCACCTTGCCCAGCATCACCTCGTCCATGTCGCCCGAGATTACCTGGTAAACGGTCTTGTCGGGGTCGAGGTCAACGCGAGCCGGGTCGGCGCAGGCGAGCTGCACCGTCTTGCCCAGGCGCAGCGACCCGACGTTGGGCTTCTCCTAGCTGATGATCATCTTGAACAGCGTGGTCTTGCCGGTGCCGTTGGGGCCGATCACGCCGATCTTCGCGCTGTAGAAGTAGCCGAGGTAGATGTCCTTGAGTACCTATTTGGTGCCGTGGACCTTCCCGACACCCACCATCGAGTAGATGACCTTGTCGGGTTCCTCCTGCTTCGCCATGGGTAGAGTGTCGCCCGGCCGACAGCGGGAGGGACCCCGTGGTAGGATTCCTTCAACCATGAGGCGCTCAACGGTCGTCACCGCGGTGCTCGCGTTGGCCGTTGCCGGTCTCCTGGGCGGGCCGGCGCCCGCTCTGGGGCAGGCGGCGCCGCCCTCGCCGACCGCGACCCCGACTCCGACGCCGGCGGTGCCAGCCCGACAGCCCACGTACATCCCGTGCAGGGAAGCCAAGCTCGCACGAGAGGGACTGCTCGATGCGACTCGGCGCCAGTTGTACGAGACGTTGTGCGGCGCCTCGTTGTGGCTCGACGGGCTGTTCGGGAGGTATGGCAGCCTGGAGGCAGCGGAGCAGGTGACCGGGCGGGCCGAGCTCTCGGCCCTGCGGTCGAACGTCCAGGGGACGAAGGTCAAGACAGGCCTCGACGTGAACGTGACCTTGCCGCACCTCGAGCACAGGCTCAACGCATTCCTTGGGCGGAGCGATCCGCAGGACTACATGCGCGACCGCCAGGAGGGGTTCGGGCTGCGTTCGCAGTTCGTCAGCCTCGAGAGCCAGGAGAAGTGGCTCGGAGGGCTCGGCTACTCGCTGCCGGGCGCGGTTGGCGAGCGCTTGAGCTTCCGCGCGGGGGTCGCGGGGGGCATCAACGCGACGGCGTTCGGACAGGCAATCTACCGCCAGAACGTGATGGTGGGCGAGAAGGACCTCTGGCACCTGCGGGAGGTCGGGTTCTGGCGCAGCCACGAGGGGTTCGGTTTCACGTCAAGCGCCGACTACGACCACATCGTCAGCAAGACGCTGCTGCTGCGTTGGGGCACGATCGGCACCGTCTCCGAGAGAACGCACGGCGTGGACTGGCGCACCGCGCTGGTGCTATACCAGAACCTCCACCGGACACGTGCCATGGCGTACGAGGCGTTCGCGCGCGGCGTCACGGGCACGCTGGGAGTCACCGAGTACGGCGGCCGCATGATCTACCGCCAGAGCGCCTTCAAGTCCTGGTTCTTCGTGGACACGCTCGTCGGGTACAGCTGGCTGCGTCTGGACCCCGGTCAGCCTCACCAGGGCTCGACCTCGGTGGGCCTGGGCGGCGAGCTGTGGTTCGGCCCGCGTGGGGACTGACCAGCTCCCCCCGTGCGGGAGAATAGATCCGAGTGGTGTCCTCCGACTATCGCTCCGTCGTAGGTTCCCCCGCACACGCGGGGAGAGCGCCGCACATACACCGACACCGTAACGCAAGTGGAAGGACTTTGCGCTTCGACCTCATCTTCCCGTCGAGCGACCACTGTACGTGCTATGTCTGCAACCTTGACGTCCCTCTCAGCAGCCCTACACTCAAAGTCCGTGAAAAGGAACGTGCGATCGCTTATCGGCAGGGAGGGTCCCATGCGACAACTCAGGCTTTTCGCTCTGCTGGCGGCAGCCCCGCTCGTCCTCGGCGCCGCTCCGGCGACCGAACCGGCGCTTTCCGGGTTTTCCGATTCCTCGTCGCGGGTCGAGCGCGGTTGGGAGGCGAAGTTCCGGGCGATTCCGGACCCCGCGAACCTGCGCGGGTACATGAAGCGGCTGTCCGCGCGTCCGCACCACGTCGGCTCGCCGTACGACAAGGACAACGCAGAGTGGATCCTGTCGAGGTTCAAGGCGTGGGGGCTCGACGCGCACATCGAGACATTCGACGTGCTGTTCCCCACGCCCAAGGAGCGCCGGGTCGAGATGATCGCGCCGACGAGGTTCGTCGCCACGCTCGCGGAGCCTCCCCTCGCGGTTGACCCGACCTCCAACCAGCGGGCGGAGCAGCTTCCCACCTACAACGCCTACTCGATCGACGGCGACGTGACCGGACGGCTCGTGTACGTAAACTACGGCGTCCCGGAGGACTACGACCGGCTCCAGCGGCTGGGCGTCTCGGTTAAGGGCGCGATCGTGATCGCGCGCTACGGCCACTCCTGGCGCGGCATCAAGCCCAAGGTCGCCGGCGAGCACGGCGCGATCGGATGCCTCATCTACTCCGACCCCCGCGACGACGGATACTTCGACGGCAAGACGTTCCCCGAGGGCCCGTTCCGGCCCGAGGAAGGCGTGCAGCGCGGCAGCGTCATGGATACCTATTACGTCGGCGACCCGCTGACGCCGGGCGTCGGCGCAACCAAGGAAGCCACGCGTCTACCGTTGAAGGACGTGCAAGTGATCACCAAGATCCCCGTGCTCCCGATCTCCTACGGCGACGCGCAGCCGCTGCTCAAGGCGCTTGACGGCCCGATCGCGCCGCCCGAGTGGCGGGGTGCGCTCCCCTTCGCGTACCACGTTGGCCCGGGCGCAGCCAAAGTGCACCTCGTGGTGAAGGCAAACTGGGACATCAAGCCGATCTACGACGTCATCGCGAGGATCCCCGGCTCCACCTACCCTGACGAGTGGGTCGTCCGCGGTAATCACCACGACGCGTGGGTCAACGGTGCCGAGGATCCCATCTCCGGCCAGGTCGCGCTCCTCGAAGAGGCCCGCGCCTACGGCGAGCTGCTCAAACAGGGGTGGAGGCCGAAGCGCACGATCATCTACTGCGCCTGGGACGGCGAGGAGCCGGGGCTGCTCGGCTCCACCGAGTGGGGCGAGACGCATGCCGAGGAGCTGTCGAAGTACGCCGTCGCCTACCTCAACTCCGACTCGAACAGCCGCGGCTACCTGGAGATGAGTGGCTCGCACACGCTCGAGGAGTTCTACAACGACGTGGCGCGCGACATCACCGACCCGGAATCCGGCGTTTCCGTGTGGAGGCGGCTCCAGCTTCGCCGGATCGAAGTCGCCAAGACGCCCGAGGAGCGCAAGGAGCTCCGGCAGCACGGCGATCTACGGATCGGCGCGCTTGGGTTCGGCTCCGATTTCACCGTTTTCCTCGACCACCTCGGCGTCCCGTGCCTGTCGCTCGGGTTCGGCGGCGAGGACGAGGGTGGCATCTACCACTCAATTTACGACGACTTCTACTGGTACACGCACTTCGCCGACACGACGTTCGTTTACGGCCGCGCGCTCGCCCAGACCACCGGCACCGCCGTGATGCGCCTAGCCGACGCCGAGCTGCTCCCGTTCCGTTTCACGAGCCTCGCCGGCACCGTCGACCGCTACGTGGGTGAGCTGCAGAAGCTCCTGAAGGGCGAGCGGGAGGAGGCGCGTGAACGCGACCGCGAAATCGAGGAGGGGTTGTTCACCGTGACCTCCGACCCGCGCGCGCCCACCTTCGCGCCTCCCTCTGAGGCGGTTCCGCCGCACCTCAACTTCGCCCCGCTCGAGAACGCCGCCGAGGCGCTCACGCGCAGTGCGGAGCAGTACGACAAGGCCATCGCGATGACGCGCGCCAATGGAGGCGCCGTCCTCGCGAACGAGAGCGTCAAGGCCGTCAACGCGACGCTGCTCGGCGTCGAGCGTGCGACGCTCGACCCGGCGGGACTGCCCCGGCGTCCGTGGTTCAAGAACATGCTCTACGCGCCCGGCATGTACACGGGCTACGGCGTCAAGACCGTCCCGATGGTGCGCGAGGCGCTCGAGCTACAGAAGTGGGAAGAGGCCGAGGAAGGGATCGTTCGCACGGCCAAAGTGCTCGACAACGTCGCTGCCCTCATCGACCGCGCCTCGTCGGAGCTGGAGAAGCTCACCAGGTAACCGGCTGAGCAAGGTGCCTGGCGTTGGCCGGCGCCAGCTTCCGGAGGACAAGCCGGGCCAGCGTGGTGGGGAGCGCTGGGAAGTTGCCCAAGAGGAGCAAAGGCTCAAGGGAGGTGTGACACCTCACCCTCCCTGGCCCTGCCGGCTCGTGGGGTCAGATACGTGCTCCCCGCCTTTGCGTTCCTGAGGCCTTGACACCTCCCCTCACCGGGATACCATCGGTCCAGGTAATAACCGCGTCCAGGAGGTTCTGATGTCCCCTGTTTCCAAGCGAATGCTCTACTGGGCGCCGCGCGCGCTGTGCATCGCCTTCGCGCTCTTTCTGAGCCTGTTCGCGCTCGATGTCTTCAACGAAGTCCACGGTTTCTTCCACATCGTGCTGGCGCTCCTCATCCACCTGGTCCCGACCTGGATTGTGCTTGCAATCCTGGTGGTGAGCTGGCGCTGGGAGTGGGTCGGCGCGGTGCTTTACACCGCTGCCGGTGCGTTCTATGCCCGCTTCGCGCTACTCAGGCACCACCCGAACTGGATTCTGCCGATCGCCGTGCCGTTGTGGGTGGTGGCTGCGCTATTCCTGTTGAACTGGCTGAAACGGCGCGAGTTGCACGCACCCAAAATAGCGTAGGGGCCGGGCCGAGGCCCAGCTATGCCGATCGGGGAGGCGCGCTCAGCGGCGACCAGAAAGTCCGCTGCAACGACGCGGTTAGGCCGCTTTTCGATCTCTGTCACTACCGTTTGACTTGACCTCGCCCGATCCACACGCAGAGAGCGCCAAGGAGAAGACTGACGAGACCAGCGCGGAAGAAGTAGACGTGGTGAACGGCGAAGACCCGGCGAGGCGCGAAGAACCAAACGATAGCGGGATAGACGACGGAGAAGAGCCCAAAAGCGAAGAGACCGACTGCAATCGAGCGGTAGGGGCCGAGCCTCGTCCCTTTCAATCTGGCCTCCGGCAGCGGCGCCATCGGCCTCCCACAGTTGGGGCACGCGGGAGCCTGGTCGGAAATCTGCTTGCCGCAGTCCGGACAGGTTACAAGTGGCATGAGGACCTCCCAAGCTTCTCCTGATCCGTTGCACTCCAGTCTAGGCCCTTGGAATTCGGCTGTCACCGGCGCCATGCGCCAGCTTGATGAGCTGATCGCAGCTCAAAAGGCGCTGCCGCGCTCGCGTGCCGAGGCGGCGGCGCGGGTGGGACCGCCGCTACTGCTGTATGACGACCGTCGTTGGATCGTTGGTGATGTTGTCAATCACCGAGGCAAACGCCGCCACCCCCGATCCGGTCTGCACCGTG
>Ga0209048_10005795_pt1 | contig 11638 bp, 22 predicted proteins | sample FrelakmetCRP12CR_FD_187146 | JGI IMG/M metagenome (GOLD analysis project Ga0209048, IMG submission 187146) | Freshwater lake sediment microbial communities from the University of Notre Dame, USA, for methane emissions studies - CRP12 CR (SPAdes)... | ecosystem: Environmental > Aquatic >... | reverse complement strand
CGGACTAACCCGCTGCACCGGCTGAACAACCTGAACCGGCTTCACCACAGACAACGGACTAACCCTCTGCACCGGCTGAACAACCTGAACCGGCTTCACCACAGACGAGGAACGAACACTCATCACCGGCTTCACACCAACCATCGGCTCAATCGAAGAACGTAACGAAGACTCAGAACCAACCACCACCGGCTGACCCTTCAAACCCAACAACCCCAGAACACCCATTGATTGTCGCGGCGCACCAAGATCCACATTCGGCACATTCACCCGCAAAACAGGCTCCAAACGCCCAACCACCGCGCCACGCACAAACATCTCCTCCGGCGGAGGAACAAACGTTAATTCTAACTTCTTCGGTGACATTCCAAAACTTCGTCCACCTTCTCGCGGAAAAGGCGTCGCCATCGCCGCCACGTTCTTATAACTCGTGTAACTGTACGGCTTCGGCGGCTCCAAGAACTCCGCCTTCACAATCGGCTTATTAGAAATTAACCGTGACGCTTTCCCTGCGGGTTCCAAACTACCACTAAACGACGCCCGGAGTTCTCCACGACTACTCGGCATCGCCGCCGCCCGAACCTTACTCGTCAAATACTCTACCGGCTGAACTTCCGCGCTCTTCAACTCGCTCCTAAGAAGATTCAAACCCTCATCAGAGAACACTTGCCTCGTCGTCAACAACTCCCTCGGTGCGCCCTCCGGCACATTCGCGACGCGCACCCGTCCCTTCACGTAACGACTCGTTAACCAATCAGCGAACTCCGGATTAGCCGCGCCCTGTTCCGCCGCAGTCTGGACGGAGGACACTTTGGTTTCTGGAACTACACTCAAAGCATTCGCGCTCCCACGCACGTCAAGATACCCGACGAGTGGGTTACGCCCAGTAGTAGTAACTCCAACATCTAGTTTCGTAAATAACTGTTGGCTCACCACGTTACGACCCGGCTGCACAACCGCACTCTTCGGACGCGACTCACCCAACAAATCAACCCCGAAAGTACCCGACGACAACGGACTAACCATCTTCACCCCACGCAACTCCCCCCCCTTGTAAACATAACGCACCGCATTATACCCCTCCCGCGGAACAGGCTTCGACACTTCATACTTCACATTACCAACCGTCAACACCGACTCGGGCGTATTCACATCACGCAACACAGTCACAAAAGGCTTCTCACCAGGAGAAGTCCGCGTCAACAACGGAAACTCTGAAGTGACTGGAGTCGGACGTTGCACCGTCACAAACAACTTCCCCATCGGCTCACTACTCAACAACTCCCCCGCAGACCCAACAACCACATTCTTAACATACGTAGAACGCTTCACCAAATAATCACTCGCAGTCTTACTAACACTCGTCAACACCCCCTCCCGCCCAAGTAAACGCTGCAAGAACGGAGCCTTCTCAACATACGTCACCTTACTCACACTCAAAGGCTTCAAAGGATAATTAGGGTCAAAACCATAATTCTCATACTTTACCATCGGCACACGACCCTCAACACGCGGCTTAACCAAAAAATCTCCCGTACCCGACGGCGCACGAGTCACAAACTCATAAGCCCCCGCAGCCCCCAACCCAAACATCAACAAATCATTAACCGCCACCGACGGATTAGCAGGATTAACCCCCTGCAACGCAGCATTACCAGTCCCCATCCAATCAATCTTCTGACGATCAACCAACGCCGCACCCTTCGCCCCCCCAACCAACGCCATCCCCGCATAACCAACAGGCAACGTCAACGGCGCACTCACAAACTCCCGCGCAAACGTCGCCGGATAACTCTTCCCCCCAATAAACGGAATCTCCTTCCCCGTAATATCAACAATCTCCTCGTGAATCTTCGCCAACCCCGTCTCCAACTTCTGAATATTACCGAGCCGACGCTGCGACACACTCTCCGACGGCGCAATCACCGGCGCAACCATCGGCGTAAGAATCTTTAAGTCACTATAAAACGGTTCGCCAGTCAACAACTCACTACCAGCCGCGCTCACATTAGAAAGCGTCGTCGCTTTATCCTTCGCCATCAACGGGGCTGTTCCCATCAAAACCGGACGGTTAACCCCGGTCACGTTCTCCAACTCTGTCGTCAACAACGGCGAATAAGAAACCTGCGTCGGACGAACATCCGCCACCACTTGGGCGAAGAACATCTTAGGGTCATAATACTCCGCGATATTAGCCGCGACATTACCCGGCACAAAATATTGTCGTCCACCAGCACTCACCAACGAACTATTCAAACTCGGCGCGTGGGGGGCTGAGACGGAATAACCCGGGCCACTATACGCTCGTCCCTGCGCCGAAAGCCGCAACGCCTCCTCCGGCGTCATATCCTTCTCCGTCAACGGATTATGAAAGAAACTACCCGGCGCATAAACATTCCCGAGACTCTCAGCAGTCACGTGACCCGACAAATCACGATTAATATCCTGCTCCGCCCCCGTCTGAAAATTCACCGTACTCAATAACGTCGGCACGGTCAACCCGTTACTCCGAGGATTCAACCCAAAATCCTGCTCCCGCAAAAGATTACCCTGCGAGTCAAGCGTCAAAATCTTCGTCGTATAAACCCTCGTCTCCGACCCAACCCCCGTCCCATAAGTCCCCCGGTAAGTCTTCGTAAAAGTCTTATCAGCATTCTGCGACAACTCCACCGGCACATACGACCCCTTCACCTCATAATAAGGCTTCCCCGGCGGCGCAGGCTCCTCCACATAACTCGTCGGCCCACTAGAAACATCCGCCCGCATACGCGACAACGCATCCGGCCCAGCCGGGGGAGTCCCCGCCTGCGACGCCAACGCCGCCGACGCATGAGCCAACTGCTCACCCCGGAACTGATTAACCATCATCAACTGCGCCGCACTCACCATCAGCGCACCTTCCGCAACGGCTTCACCAAGACGAACTCGGGCTTCAAATCCCCGAACCAATCACCCTTCTTCAAAACCACCGTCCCCTGGCCGGTACGACGATTATAATACACCTTCCGCAGAAGCCCCTTCAACCCGACAACCTCATACGCCCCCGAGTCTTCGTGTGCTCCCGAGCCAAGTGACGAGAAAGCCACGCCACATACCGCCGAGTCCCAGTAATCATCAAACGCATTTTACTAGTAAAAAAAGGGTAAAAAGTATATAAAACCTGCTAAAACCACCCCGACTCCTCATCAACCCGTGGCAAACGCAACCCCTTACTCTGAGCAGCCCCAAACAACGCACTCAACTCCCGAGGACTATTAATCTTCGCCTTCCCCCGGAAAATCTCGCTATTATACTCCCAGAGACGAATCTCAACCACCACCGAGTCACCACCACGGTCCTTCTTCATCGTCTCAAGCTCCGCCGAACATCTTCAACGCCAAGTAACCGAGGGCGATGACGCCGATGATGATCCAGATGATGTTCATGTTAAACTTCTTCTTCTCATCCTTCTTCACTTCAGCCTGCTCGATCGCCCGTATGATCGTCTGCTGACCATAACTCGTAATCTTCAACGACTCCGCCACCTTCACATCATCTTCTCCGCCGAGGACGCGGTTATGATACTCCTCCGCCCGACCACCCGCCGGGGTGAGCCGCCACTCGAAGAGGACGACCATCGGCCACTTCTTATAACGATAAATCGCGACGGGGTCGTACTCGAACTCGCCATGACCCTCAACCTTGAGTAGCCCGCCTTGGATGGTCGCCGCCTTGAAGTCGAGGATGTGATTCGCTCCCAACCAGACTGCGCCGACGCGCTCACCCTTAATCTTGCTCTTCACCTTCCACGGCAGCTTCACCTTCACCTTCCACTTCTTCATCTTCACCGGGCCGCCCTGCTCCAAGAGCTTCACCCGGCCCTCCAACTCCTCCATCGCTTCTAGCAACGGACGTGACAAGACCGGCGGCTGAACGGGAGGAAGAGGCTGACTCGGCTCGCTCATCGTCGTCTCAGGAACGGCTTTCTTCTTACTCCACGGCCAACGCCACTTCGGGCGTTCCCGCTTCCTCGTTTCCAACGCCGCCACCTTCGTCGTCAACTCCTCTACTGCGTCCACTAAAGGCTTCTCATTCACCGTGACCCTCCTCCACCGCCGTCTCGCCGAACAAGCCGCGCTTCACCACGCGCTTCGCGCCGCCCGTGCTCTGACTGTAACGCTTCACCGTGAATGGCAACTCCAGGAGCTTCGCCTTCAACGCCAAGCTCGTCGCCGTCGTCACCACCGCCTTATCACGTAGGAAACCCGCCACCGTGTCCAAGCCTTCGCTGTCAGCGTACCGGGCGATGTTAAAATAATCCCTGTCAGTCACCTTCGGCTTCCCCAACTCCTCCTCCTTGATGAAACCGAGCTTGATAGCCGCGAAGACGTCCTTCTCATCCTTAATCTCCCGGAAAATCTTTAAGAGCGAGTCGCGGTTCGGCGGTTCAGGATAATCCCCTTTCTCCGCCTCCAACCGCTCGGCGAGCTTCGCCAGGTACGCCTCAACCTCGGAAGAATCCTCTAAGTCATCTTCCTTCTCGTCACTCGCCACCGAACCACCCCTTCACCACACCCAGGAACTCCTTGAACGTCAAGTGACGCACCTTCAAATAAATGACGATGACGACGACGAGGATGAGGGACAAACTGAGCAAGTTACTCCCAACACTCCCCGTCACCGCACCCATCGGCTTCATAAGTCCTTCACGTACTCAAACCCTTCACGCTTAAACTCTAAGACGAGATACTCGTGAACGTCCGCCATCTGCGGGAGGCTCTTGATGATGAGACGCACCATCCGCGACTCCGCCCCCTCACCCAGCCCCGACGCCCGCAGCATCTCCTCGAAAGGGATGTACGAGTCTTCGCCCTGCAACGGCCCCGAGAACCACAACCCCCGAGTCACCTCATCCACCTTCAAGCGGATGAACGTCAACCGTCTCCTGAACAACAAGATCATCGTTTACTTCCCGACGAGCTTCTCACGAATAATCCGCGTATCATTCGCGATCTGAGCCAAGACCTCCAAGAAACTATGCGCCTGACCGTCAGGCCCAACGATGACCGGCTCGTACTCCTTCACCGCGTTCTGCACCTGAAAAGCCGCTTGCTCCTCAACCACCTTATTTTTTTCTGCCATGCTTCATCAACCCTCCTAATTGCAACTCGCTTCCTTCGCCTTCGTCGGCGCAGCTTTAATACACTCGACCTTCTGATTCAACTCGTAAACCGCCTGCTTCAACAACGCGACTTCCTTCACCAAGTCAACACCCTCCTCCGTCACCGTGTTCGTCCCTGTCTGAACGTCCTGCATCTTCCCATCAACGTTCAGCTCCGGCGTCAAGACCGGCTCCTCCTTGCTGTACGTCGCGTACGAGTAGCCGAACGCAACGTGGTTAATCGTCCCGTCCTTGTTCAGGTACGCGCTCGCATCCTTGACCTGCGCCAACGCGCTCCCCTGCGACTCGTCATAGACGTCTGAGCGCGTGATGTATCCTTTCGCGCTCACGTTCGCCTGCGCGTAGATGCTGACGCCGCTCACGTTCCCCTCAACATCGAGCGTGTACGCTGGACTGCTCGTGTTGATGCCGACGAGTCCGGTGCTGCTGATTCTCATACCCTCCGTCGAGCCGGTCCCGAGGAGCAGATTATACCCTGGTTGGCCGAAGATTATCGCATCGTTCAACGCAGCCGTCGTGAAGAAGCTCCCGGCGCCTCCGGCTAAGGCGAAGCCGATGACTGCGCCTTGGTGCTGTAGCTTGAAGCTGATAGCGTCCGTGTTCGCGCTTCCTTCGAGCATGAGTATCGGGTCGGTTGTGCCGTTGACTTTGACGTGGAGCGGCGCTTTCTGCTTCCCCGTCATCGCCGTTCCGATGCTTGTCCACCCGTTCGTTCCGTTCACGAAGAACATGCTGTTCGTCGAGTTCAGGATGTTGAGGGCTCCGAGGGTGTTGCTGCTGATGATGGTGACGGTGCTGTTCGGTTGCGTCGTGCCGATGCCGAGGTTCTTGTTCGTGTCGAACCGCGCCGCTTCCGAGCCGCCGCTATAGAACATGAGGTTGAGGCCTCCGAGGACGAAGTTCTTGTACGCAGAAGCGTCCCGGTCGTACGATTGGAACACGGCCCAGTCGTTCGCGTTGCTGTAGAAGAACTCGCCGCCCTTCCCAGTCGTCGGCGCTCCTTGAGTCGTTGACAAGACCCTCATCCGCCCATTCACCTCCAAAGCGGTTTGGGGGGTGGTGTTGATGCCGACGTTCAGCGTCGTCGTCGTCGAGGTGCTCGTATTCACCCAACCGGCGGCGCTGTTCTGATAAGGAGTAGTGACGCTATCAGCCGTGCAAGTGATTCCAGGCGCGGTGCCGTTATTCAAAGTGATGGTAGAGACGTGATTCCCCGCCGCGCACGCACTCGGCGAACCCGTGCCACTCAGCGTCGTGCTCTGAAGCCAACTACCCGCCGTTCCATTGCACAACCCGTTCGTGCTCGTACACACGAGCGACGAGTTCAAGTACACGATGCTCCCGTTGTTACAACCCGTGCTGTTCGCGTCACAGAAAAGATACGGCGTCTGCACGGAGAAAAGATTAGTAGCTTCGACGCTCGCCAACAACGCCACCGCAACGGCGCCGAAGAACAGGATTAACTGCCACGCCTTCAACAGCCTTCACCCCTTCGCCAACTCGACGCCACCACGAATCAGGATGTAAAGCCCAGCGCCCCAACAAACCATCGCCACGGCCAAGTCCGTCAAGGAGTCAAGGACTGGCAACGGCGAAATCATAATGCCGACCCCATACACGAGGAAAACGACTCCACTCGCCAGGCCAAAGAACGCATCCTGATACTCGCGACCAAGAACGAAGAAGGCGAGTCCGACGAACAACGGCAGATAATACAATAACTCCAGCACCATCAGCTAATCACCCCGCAGAATAAGAAAGAGAGAAGAGTTTAACGTCCCCCCAGCCAAAGGGGAGAACCGAGGGGACGACGACTGCGCCTTAGACGAGGCCAGCATTCCGCAGACCTCCAACGGCGACGCCGACACCCGCCGCCATCACGCCGAGCGCGAAGAAGAGGGTCGTAAGCCCGAGCACGGTGCTAGACGCGCCGGTCACGTTACCAGCCTGCGCCGCCACGACGCTGTTAGCAACGGGGCCAATCAGGGTCGTGCCGATGAGGATGACGATGAAGCCGCCCAAGAGATTCCCCAGCATCAGATAATCACCATCCTAACCGCAGGCTTCGCTGGAGAAACTATTTAAGACCTGCTAAAACAAGAAGAAGGGAGGAAAAAGTTGTTTTACAGGACCCCAGCGTTCCGCAACCCACTCACCGCGATGCCGACACCCGCCGCCATCACGCCAAGCGCGAAGAACAAGGTGATGAGACCAGTAACCACGCTCACCGTCGAGGAGACGTTAGGGTTAGTCGCCCAGACGCCATTCGTCGCGTTCGAACCGTTGTTGTAGTTCTGCGCCCCGTAAACGGCGTTACCAATCGGCCCAATCAAGGTCGCACCAACGAGAACCGTGATGAAGCCTGTGATGAGATTCCCCAGCATCAGATAATCACCATCCTAACCGCAGGCTTCGCTGGAGAAACTATTTAAGACCTGCTAAATCACTCCTCAACCTCTTCCTCCGCCTCCTCCGAGTCTTTGTCGGTGAACTTCTCCAAACTCAAGTCACGCCCAGTAGCCTGTACTACATCGTGAATCGCGCTGCGCTCCAACTTCACCCCGAACCCCTTCAACAAGGTCGCGATCTCCCGCGTACTCAGCCGAAACTTCGTATGCAACAACCAGAGCAACAAGTCACGGTGCGACTTGTAAACCTCTGCGCGGGTGCTCCGACTCGCCTTCGACAACGCCTCCCGCTTCCGCGCCCGGTACGCCGTCTCATCAACGACGTACTGCTCCAAGAACCGACCCCGCATACGACTCTTCGGATAATTGTAACTGTAATCCTTCCGCCCATGCAAGTACAAGAGCGTCTTCTTCTCGTCATTAAAGTACACCCAGAACCCGCGCCGACCATCCTTGCGGTAAACGTGAAACAATCCCCGGCTCCGCCAAAGAGCCGCGTACTTATCAAGAAGAAAGAAGCTGGGGAGGACGATGAACACGAAAAGATTCTTCTGACGACACTCCATCATCAAAGAGACGAGCAACTTGTTAATCTCCGTCAACGCGCCCCGACTAGAAAGCCCCCGGAAAGCCTCATCAAACAAGACCGCCTGCCCCTTCGACGCCTTCAACACCGCATCCTGAAACTCCTTCCCCGTAAAACACACCCGGTCCAGACAGAACGACTGGTCAACGTACTTCGCGACCTGCATCGCGAACACGCTCTTCCCACCACCCTCCTTCCCATCAACGGCGAAGAAGAAATCCTCGTCCTTCTGAGTCACGCGCTGATGAACCCGGTCCAACTGCGCCTGCAAATTATCGTCAATGTAGAACTCCGCCCCCCCACGAGTCACAACGACCATTCAGGATTACCCTTCTTAGTCTATCTTGTCCTCGTTCGGGTCAGTGTACTTCCCCCCCTTCCCCGCCGTGTCCTGCAAGTGACGCAAGAACCGCTCAGTCTCGCGTAGCATCGCATAATACTCGCCCCGACCCAGCCGCTTCGACAAATTCATATCCTTAACGAGACGCTGATACTCCCGAAAATGCGGAAGAGTCTGATTCCAACTAGCGAACGTCTCCATCTTCCCCCCATCAGTCCGCGCAGCGTCCCGCGAAAGCTCATCCCAGATGCAATCAAGGTTCTGACGGTAACTCTCAAGATTACCATGCTTCCGAGCGTTCTGCGCATCAACCCATAAGTAGTTGAGACGCTGAATCTGAAAGATTCCTTCATTAAACGCGCTCTTCTTCTCCTCGAACTCCTTCTCCATGCGGAAAACACCCTCCCAACCCACTAAAAGCGGCTTTGCGTGTCCGGTGTCCGGCCAAAACATATTATATACTACTTAACTTTCGCGCAAAAAATTTTTCTTTTTAGATACTATAAGACTATTATTATGTGATCCTCCAGACCCAACCACTACGTGCGGCGGCCTTGGTGGGGCCACGCTGATCGTCCGCGCATTCACCCACTCAACAAGACCCTCCTCCACGAGCTCGTGGATGACGCGCATCTGTAACAACCTGCTCACCCGCAAACTCTCCCCGAGAACGGCGCGAGCCGCGCCGAGGTCCAGGTACGATTCCCCCGTCACCTCGTTCCGCACGCCACTCCTATGAAGAGTCTCCGCCGCTAGCTGGTACCAGACGCCCTTCTCCGTCACTCGCGTTCACCCCCAACCCCGTGGGCAGGGTGATGTTCAACGCCAAGAACGGATTACAACGAGTGCAGTAATCGCATGGGTGCAACGCCCGCGCCTGCAACTCGGCGACGTCGTGACGATACGCCAAGATGAGGAAGATGACGATGACGAGGAAGAGGAGGTCTGACAGGCGGAAGCCGATCCACTTACTCCACCAACTCATTCCCCGCCAGCGTTCCCGGAACTCCGTCCACGAGTGAACCGCCAAATCCTCACCCCCGCGTTTATTCCATCTTCCAGTCAGCTACGACGTACGTTACGATGGGGGCTAAGATGATCATGGCGATGCGCTCCCACAACGAGACGCCGTGCCACAAACTACTCGTCACGCTCATCACGACGATGACTAAGACGATGGCTGCGAACGCCGCCGCCGGCGGATTGAACTCGTCAAACATCTTCACGCACCTCCGCCCTTCACAGCCTTCCCCTGCTTCTCATCAAACTTAACGTCTGCGAGGAGGATTAACACTCCGGCCACCATGCAGATCGCCACGAACCACACGTAAGCCCCCGCCCATGCGGGCGCAATCATCGTGGGTGGCAACAAGTTCAGCAACACCCACGCGCCAACGCAGAGGATCGCCCCGGCGAGCCGCACCATGACGACCATTACCAACTCCACGAAGTCTAACAACTGTTTCATCAACGCCCCTTTCCGTAAACTCATGCTGCATCACCTTCGTTCATACTTCTCCGCCTGCCGCACTTGTTGCTGCAAACCCACGAACTCCACCACGATGAATAACCAGGTGAAGACGAGGAAGACCGTCCAGTACCAGAACGTCCGTTGAAACGCGACGTACACGACAGCGAAGCTTAAGCCGATGAGTTGGCCGATGACGGCGAACCGCTTACTCCGAAGCAACTGGGCGGGCGTCGCTTCGCGCACGCCGCGCCGCCAACGACTCCAGAATCCTTCCTTCACCGGCTCATCACTCATAGCGTCATTTGTGACGTCAAGCGTATTTAAGCTTAACCGATAATATCATCCACTACACTTAGAGAAAACAAATCAACCTTTTAGACTTCCCGCATCACCGAGGCCTCACCACGACCCGATGACCACAGGAGCACGGACAACTACCCGGACGCTCCGCGTGCGCACACACCACCACCCCGGCCCGGTTCTGACACAACACACAAAAACCCGAGACCTCGTTCCGCAACCAATCCTGAACCAAAACACTCTTCACCGAAACACCACCTCATCAATTATAGCACCCGACGCGCTGCGCCACCAACAACTCCTCACGACGCACACAACCCCGACAAACCCACTCCCGACAAACAACCTCCTTAGTACCATAAAAAGTCCGCACAAGGCCGAGCTCCGCCACGAGGTAACAATAAGGCCCCGTCTCATGCCCACAACGCGAACAACACACCACCCGGCCCTTCACCTCACCACAGCGAAAACCGTGACCACCACGAGCACGAACGCCGCGAACCACCACACCCAATCACCCTTCAAACGAACAGTCACCCCATTATTCAAACTGAATCTTCAACAGTTCCTTTCCCTGGTCGCTCGGCACGATCTTTAGGTACTCCATCGTCGTCTGCACCTTCGAATGACCAAGCATACGATGAAGTGTGATAATCTCCCCCCCGCAACGCAACCAATTAACCGCGAAGCTGTGCCGGAACTGATGAGGATGCCCCCCCAGGTACTTCCGCGTCAACTGCCACGCCCGCTGCCTGGAGAGGGGGAACACCCTATCCTCGGCTTTCATCGTGGCTGTATAGACTTGTAAGAGGTCACGGAGGCGCGGGTGGAGGGGGACGACGCGGTGCATGTACTTCCGGCTCTTCAGCCACTTAACCATCATCACATAGTTCTGAAAGTCAATGTCCTGCTTCTGAAGGCTCACCGCCTCGGTGATACGCACCCCACTCATCCAAAGGAATCGGAGCAGCATCTTGTGTTGGTGGTTCTCCACCGCCTCGATTCGTTGGTTCACGTAATCCCTGTCCCAATACTTCGGTAACTCCTTCTTGACGCTTCGCGCCGCTTTTGTTAAATCCTGACCTCTCGGAGTAATTGTTATGTAGCCAGTCTTTAAAACCTCAGGTTCCGTCAAAGCCATTCACCCTTTACCTTACAGCCATTACGTAAACAACCAAACAATCCTCCCCCCAGAATTCTAGGGGTATCCGATACTCGACAGCCACGCGTAAACATGACCAGGGGGTTTAAAAGTCCATTATTGCTTTGGCTTGTCACAACCGGGACAGATTGCCCAACTTCCTTTACCTTCACAAGTGGAACAGGGAACGTTATCTTCCGGGTCAAGGCAGCAGCACGTATCTTCTCCGCA
>Ga0209048_10005794_pt1 | contig 11639 bp, 13 predicted proteins | sample FrelakmetCRP12CR_FD_187146 | JGI IMG/M metagenome (GOLD analysis project Ga0209048, IMG submission 187146) | Freshwater lake sediment microbial communities from the University of Notre Dame, USA, for methane emissions studies - CRP12 CR (SPAdes)... | ecosystem: Environmental > Aquatic >... | reverse complement strand
CGCGAGCATCCCGAGCGGGGCAGGGAATCCGCGGACGTGGTGTACGGATTTGACGAACTCGATCGCGCGATTGCGGAAGCCGACTTTGCGGTGCTGGCCGCGCCGGTCACGCCCAGGACACATCACCTGATGAATGCCGAACGCCTGGCGCAACTGAAGCCCGACGCTTACCTCATCAACGTCGGCCGGGGCGTGCTCATCGATGAAGAGGCGCTGGCGGCGGCGCTGCGCGCGAAGAGCTTTGCCGGCGCGGCGCTCGACGTCACCACCGAAGAGCCGTTGTCGCCTGAATCTCCGCTATGGGAGATGGAGAACGTCTTCATCACGCCGCACATCGCCGGCCTGACCGACAAGATGTGGGAGCGCCACTACCAGCACTACACCGAAAACCTGCGGCGCTTCCTCGCCGGCGAGCCGTTGCTGTGGGTGGTGGACAAAGAGAAGGGATACTAAGCAGTTAGCAACTAGCAACTAGCCCTCAGCACACGGGCGATTAGAGGTCACCTGCGGCGGCTGGCATCGAGGTTCCCAGTGAGTTGGACCGCGTTGGCGATGGGGCTCCTTCGACTCCTCGCTGCGCTCGCCACTCATGATGACAGCAGATTAGCTGGGATGTCTAACTAGCAACTACTAATTGCCAAGTGCTAGTTGCCAGCTGCTAATTGCTAGTCGCTAGTTGCTAGTTGCCTCTTCTTCACTCCCCCGGCACCGTGAAGCTAAACACTGAGCCGCTGCCCAGCTGCGAGGTCACGCCAATCGTGCCGCCGTGCGCTTCCACGATGGCGCGCGCGATGGCCAATCCCATCCCGGTACCTTGCACTCGGTAGCGTTGGTCCCGCCCGCGGTAGAACTTCTCGAAGATCAGCGACTGCTCCATATCATCGATCCCGGGCCCACGATCGGCGACGCTAAGACTCACCATCTTACCGGCACGCTCGCCGGTTATGGTGATGGGCGTGTCCGGCGGGGAATACTTGGCAGCGTTCTCCAGCAGCTGCACCAGCACCTCGGCAATGCGCTCCAGGTCAATACGAACCCGCGGCAGGTCGTCCGGAATCTGCACTATCACCTCGCGTCCGGCCAGCACTTGGTGAGACTTCTCCAGTGCGGCCTCGATCACCCCGCGCACGGGGTAGATATCGCGCCGCAGTTCCACCTGCTGAGCATCAAGCTGCGCCATCTCGGCGGCCTCGCCTACCAGCCGATTGAGCCGGTCTGTTTCTTCGTCAATTACGGTGAGCAGGTCTTTCCGGCCTTCCGCATCGATTTGCGCCGACGAGAGCAGTGTCGTCACCGACGCCTTGATGGACGTGAGGGGCGTGCGGAACTCATGGGTTACGCTGTCCAGCAGCGCGGAACGCAGCTTCTCGCTCTCGCGGGCTGCTTCCGTGCGGGTCATGGTCTCAACCGCTCCCGCGCGCTCAATCGAGATGGCCACCAGGCTGCCGACTGCCTCCAGCGTCTCGCGCGCCAGCACCGCGCCCTCCAGCCCGAGACTGCCCACCGGACGGACGCCAATACGCAGCGGAACGAAGCACAACTGCTTCTCCTCATCCATCACCGGCTCGCCGCGCCCGCTTACCGCTTCCAGTTGCTCGTCGCTGAGCTCCGGATGGTCCACGCCGGTGCGATATACCTCATTACGCTTGGGGAGATACATCGCCGCTGCCTGCAATCCAAAGGCATCACGCACATACGCAGGAATCGAGTTCAGCAACTCCAGCACGTTCTCCGTGGCCAGCAATTGCTGGCTCAGCGCGTACAGTCGCTCCACCTCCTTGCGGCGCCGGGTAGCATTCATGGCTTCGCGGCGCGCGCGCTCTGAAAGCCGGCTGGCGATGATGGCGCTGGCAAGAAAGGCCAGCAGCGCGACCCAGTTTTGCGGATCAGAGATGACGAGGGTGTGAAGCGGCGGCAGAAAGTAATAGTTGAACGCCAGCGTGGCCACGATTGCCGTGACGATCGCGTTGGTCAGGCCCCAGCGGCTGGCCACGCTCAGCACAACAATCAGGAACGTTAGCGCTACCGTGGTGGGGTTCACCGGCAGCCGTAGATACGCCATCACCACAACCGCAACTGTCCCCAGCGCTGCGGCGTAGTGATACAGTTCGGCGCGGATGCGCTGCGGCGAAAGGGCGAATCCTGGCCGCCGCTTGCGTTCACCGTCCGATGGCTGCGCGCTCACGCCCTGATTGTATCGAATCGACTTTTGCGCGCCGCTGCCGCAGAATAGTTGCGATGCCGAAGTCCCCCGAGCAATGGCTGGAGGAGACTACCCCTCCAGAGAAGAAAAGCGGCGTGTTCAAGCTGTTTCTCGGGTACGCTCCCGGCGTGGGCAAGACCTACTCCATGCTCAGCGAGGCCATTCGCCGCAAAAGCCGCGGGGAGGACGTCGTCATCGGCGTCATCGAGACCCACGGCCGCAAGCCCACCGCCGAACTGGCCGCGCGCATCGAGGCCGTGCCCCGCCGCAAGCTCGAATATAAAGGCACCGTCTTCGAAGAGATGGACGTGGACGCCATCCTGGCGCGCAAACCGCAGGTCGCGCTGGTGGATGAGCTGGCGCACACCAACATTGAAGGCAGCAAGCACCACAAGCGCTACGAAGACGTATTCGAGTTGCTCGACAACAAGATCGATGTCGTCTCCACTATGAATGTCCAGCACTTGGAGAGCGTGACTCCCATGGTGCACAAGATTACCGGCGTGCTGGTGCGCGAGACCGTGCCTGATTGGGTGCTGAAGCGGGTGGATGAGATCGTGATGTCCGACGTCACGCCGCAGGCGCTGGCCACCCGCATGCGTCGTGGCGACATCTATCCCGTCGAGCGGGTAGACCGTGCCCTCGGCAATTTCTTTCGCCCCAGCAACCTCATCGCGTTGCGCGAGGTCGCGCTGCGGCACGTGGCGCAAGTCGTGGACCGCAGCCTGGAGCCGTATCTCGACAAGGAACTGGTGGACGGCCGCGATCTCAACGTAGCCGAGCGCATTGCGGTGGGCGTCAGTTCCAATCCGGCAGCGCAATATCTTGTCGCGCGCGCCTCGCGCATGGCCCAGGCCATCAATGGTGAACTTTACGTCCTGTATGTTGATACCGGCGCCGACGACGATGATCCCGAACGGCAACGCTCGCTGCAGGCGAACCTGCACTTCGCCGAGAACCTGGGCGCCACCATCGTGAAGCTCAAAGGCAAGGACGTCGCCCAGGCCATGGCGGAGTTCGTCCGCGAGAAGCACATCACGCAGATGATCTTTGGGCACTCGGCCACCAGCGGCTGGCGCAAATACCTGTTCATGTCGGCGGTGCATCGCTTCCTGCGTGACGCTCCCGCGGTGGACGTCCACATCGTGAAGCAGCAGCAGGCTTGAAAGGCAGTTTCAAGTTTCGAGTTTCAAGTTTCAAGAAGGGGAGCACTCGGAGTTTTTCTAGAGAGCGGCGGATTGGCATGTCTTCGGGATATCGAGATCTGGTGGTCTGGCAGAAGAGCATGGCCTTGGTAAGAGCCATCTATCTGGAGACGCGCTCCTTTCCCAAGGAGGAGATCTATGGCCTCACCTCGCAGATGAGGCGCGCTTCAATATCGGTGCCGTGCAACATCGCCGAAGGACAAGGACGGATGTCGAGGAAGGAGTTCCGGCAGTTTCTCTCTTTGTCGCGAGGGTCTCTGTTGGAGTTGGAGACCCAGTTGCAAATTGCAGCAGATCTCGGCTTCCTAGATGCGGAATGTGCGAGGCAGCTCATTGACAAAACTGGAGAACTCCTACGAATGCTGAATAGTTTGATGAGCTCCCTCAGCGAGCAGCTCTGAACCTAGTATTCGGAAAGTCACTAGCAACGCAAAAAACGTAAGACGGGTTTTGAAACTTGAAACTTGAAACTTGAAACTGATTCATGCATTCTCGCCCGCACATCCTGGTAGTTGACGACGAGCCGCAAATCACGCGCGTGCTACGCACCAGCCTCAACGCGCAGGGCTACGAGATCCGCGTAGCCAACGACGGCGAGACCGCGCTGGAGATCGCCAAGGACTTCGCGCCCGACCTGGTCGTCACCGACCTTGCCATGCCCAACATGAACGGCATTGAGCTGTGCCGCCGCCTTCGCCAGACCTCGCAGGTGCCCATCCTGGTGCTGTCGGTGCGCGGCGAGGAGCGCAGCAAGATCGAAGCGCTCGACTCGGGCGCCGACGACTACGTCATCAAGCCCTTCAGCACCGGCGAGCTGCTGGCGCGCATCCGCGCCGCCCTGCGCCGGTCGCCGCCGGTCAGCGGCCCGGCGCAGACAAAATTTGATCTCGGCGATTTTCACATCGACCTGGATGGGCACACAGTGTCCGTCGCCGGCCGCGAGGTGCGGCTCACCCCCAAGGAGTTCGATGTGCTGGTGTACATGGCGCAGCATCCGCGCAAGGTGCTGACCCATCGCGCCCTGCTCAACGCGGTGTGGGGCGCCAACAGCGTGGAGCAGAACGAGTACTTGCGCGTCTTCGTCGGTCAGCTGCGTAAGAAGTTGGAACTCGACGCCAGCGCGCCAAAATACATCCTGACCGAACCCTGGGTCGGCTACCGCTTCGAACCGGGAGAATGACCAATCCGCACTCCATTCCCATTCCGGGAATCGCGCAAAATAAATCTCCTCACATCACAGACACGCCCGTACCCACAGCGCTAATCTGGCTTCACCACGCGCCGTCGGTGCCCTCGCACCGAGAGCGTGGTTTTGTGCTTAGAGGGAATGACGAGAGATGATCAAGCTCTGCAAGCACGTGAAGGAAGACGGAGTCAGCTGCGGCTCGCCGGCCGTTCGCGGGGAACGCTATTGCTGTCACCACTTGCGCTACAAGGGATATGCCCTCCGCACATGGCGCGTCCGCGACCCGCAGCGGTGGCGGCTCAGGCTACTGCCTCTCGCCAGCCTCAGCGCCATTCAGACAAACCTGGATCGAGTGGCCCGGGCGGAGGCTGCCGGCCACGTCACGCCGCGGACAGCGGGACTCATGCGCTACGGTCTACACCTCGCGGCTTCCAACTTGCGCTTTATCGAGAGCCGGAACATCGCGGTTGGTAGGGGTAACAAAGGAGGGCCGAACGGAGGGGCGACCCCGCCGAAAAAGCCGACAACAAGTGATTTAGAATGAAGATGATACGATAAATCGTTTAGAATCAAGTTCTCACCAACGAAAGTGAGCAAACGCATTGAGACAAATGGCTTTGTGATTACAGGGGGGTGGGGGGTGTGCAGGCCGAAAGCGCACATTCAAGCCCGCAACGCCATGTCACGCACCCCGTATAATCGTTGGTTTGCGCATCAACCGGGAGGACGACCAGTTGCAACAGGCGGAAATTGGCATCATCGGCGGGAGTGGGCTCTACACCATTCCGGGACTTACGGACGCGCACGAGGTCACGCTGGAGACGCCCTTCGGCGCGCCCTCTGACGCGTACGTCGTAGGCACTCTCGCGGGGCGGAAGGTCGCCTTCCTGTCGCGCCACGGCCGTGGCCACCGCTACATGCCGACCGAACTGAACTACCGCGCCAATATCTATGGCATGAAGCAGCTTGGCGTCGAGCGCGTCATCTCCTTGTCCGCCGTCGGCTCGCTCAAGGAAGAGCATCACCCGCTCGACTTCGTCATCCCCGACCAGTTTGTCGACCGCACCCGCCACCGCGTGGACACCTTTTTCGGCGATGGCTTGGTTGTGCACATCGGGCTCGCCGAACCCATCTGCGCCGAAGAAGCCGAAGTTGTTGCCGAGGCCTGCAAGCGCTCCGGAGTTAACGTCAAGCTGGGCGGTACCTACCTGAACATGGAAGGGCCGCAGTTCTCCACCAAGGCCGAGTCGAACCTGTATCGCAGCTGGGGCATGGACGTGATCGGCATGACCAACCTCACCGAGGCGCGGCTGGCCCGCGAGGCAGAGCTCTGCTACGCGACCGTCGCCATGGTAACGGATTACGACTGCTGGCACGAAGACCACGAGCACGTCACCGTCGAGCAAATCATCTCGGTGTTGCTCAAGAACGCGGAGCACGCGGCCAATGTGGTGCGCGAGGCGGTCGCCGCCATGCCCAGAACGCGCGGTTGCAAGTGTGGCTCGGCGCTGAAGCACGCCATTATCACCCACAAAGAAGCGGTGCCGGCGGCCACGCTGGAGCGGTTGAAACTGCTGGTCGGCAAGTATTTTGACTCTGAACAGAAAGCGGGAACATAGCATTTGTCCATTCTTGTTGTCGGTTCCGTTGCCTTCGATACCCTGAAAACTCCCTATGGCGAGCGCCAGAAAATTCTGGGCGGCGCGGCCACCTATTTCTCGCTTTCCGCCAGCTACTTCACCGACGTGCGCGTAGTTGCGGTCGTCGGGGAGGACTTCTCCGCCGAGAACGAGTCCGTCATGAACAAGCGTGGCGTTGACACGCGCGGCATCCAGCACGCAAAAGGGAAGACCTTTCACTGGACGGGCGAATACGGCGAGAACGTGAACGAGGCCAAAACGCTGAATACCGAGCTCAACGTCTTCGAGCGCTTTGAGCCGCAGATTCCCACAGAGTATGGCGACACCGACTTTCTCTTCCTGGCCAACATCGATCCCGTTCTGCAAGTGCGCGTGCGCGACGCCATGCCCAAGGTGAAGCTGGTCGGCGGCGACACTATGAACTACTGGATCACCGGGCATCGCGCCAACCTGGACAAAATGCTGAAGCAGGTGGACGTTCTGCTCATCAACGACACCGAAGCCAAGATGCTGGCCGACGACAGCAGCTTGCCGCGCGCCGCGCACAAGGTGCTGGCCATGGGCCCGCGCGCGCTGGTCATCAAGCACGGCGAATACGGCGCGACTATCTTCTTCCGTGATGGCGAATTTGCCGGAGGTCATCATCCCTTCCGCGCCCCCGCGTTGCCGCTGGATGAAGTGCGCGATCCTACGGGCGCTGGCGACAGCTTTGCCGGCGGCTTCATGGGATACATCGCGTCGCAGGGCGAAGTCAGCCGCCGCGTGCTGAAGCATGCCATGTTCTACGGCAGCGTGATGGGATCGTTCTCCGTCGAACGGTTCGGTACTGAGCGCCTGCAGTCGTTGACCCGCGAGGAGATCGACGCGCGCTTCAACATCTTCCGCGAACTGACGCACCTGGACTGACCTTATGGCGCGTCCAGTTTCGCGCAAGGAAGATCGCGATCCCTACCAGCAGCAACGCCGCGAGGGCTACTTCACCCTGCTGCTGGGCGCGCTCTCCGTCGCAGCGCTGATTTTTTATTACGCCAAACAACAGTTGCTGCTTTACGGTGACGCGGTTGCCCACATCAACATCGCGCGCCGCGTGGTGGACAATCGCCATCCGCTGCTGGCGATGGAATATCTCGGGACCGTCTGGCTTCCGCTTCAGCACATCGCCATGCTCCCCTTCGTGTGGAGCGATGCTTTGTGGCGCAGCGGCGCGGCCGGCGCGATTCCCGGAATGATCGCCTACGTACTCGGCGCACTCGGCCTCTTTCGCCTGGTTAGCGAACGGACGTCCAACGTCAATGGGTTCGTAGCGGCCGCCATCTACGCTCTCAATCCCAATCTTTTGTACCTGCAGACCACGGCGATGAACGAGCCAATCTTCCTCGCCTTCTTCGTGTGGACGCTGGTTTACCTTGACGAGTTCCTGCGCACGGCCACTATGCCATTCGCAGAAGGTAAGCCGCGGCGAGCGCTGGAAGCTTGCGGCATCACGCTGGCCGGCGCCGCCTACACGCGCTATGACGGATGGTTCATCGCGCCCAGCATCTTGGTCATCGTAATGTGGATCTTCGCCAGGTGGTGGAAGCAGACGCCGAACGGCGCGCAGCGGCGAATCATGACGAAGTCGCTGATTGAGGTACTGCTGCTAAACGCTCTCGTGCCGGTGTTCTGGCTGGTTCACACGCGCGCCGTTTCCGGCTATGCACTCGACTTCGCCAATGGTCCTTATTCAGCGAAGGCCATTGCGCTGCGCAGCAACTTCCCGCTCTATCCCGGCAAGAACAATATTGCCGTCGCAGCGCTGTACTTCCTTAAGTCCGCGAAGCTGAATGCCGGCGCCGGTCTTTGGGGAGAATTGTTATTCACACTCGCGGTCGCTGGAACCGTATTGGCCATCTGGCGCTTCCGTAAGTATGGAATCTTGCTGCTGCTGTGGCTGCCGCTGGCGTTCTACGCGCTGTCGATTGCGTACGGCAGCGTGCCCATTTACATTCCGGTTTGGTATCCGTTCTCCTATTACAACGTGCGCTACGGTCTGGAGTTGCTGCCGGTCTTCTGCGTCTTTCCGGCGATTGTGACCGCCGTGATGGCAGAGCAATTCAACAATGCCCGGTTCAAAGTCGCGGTCGCCGGTGCGCTGGTCGGCGTCGTAGTTGTCAGCTACCTTTCCGTATACCGTGAAACGCCGATCACGCTGCGCGAAGCGCAGGTGAATTCTCGCGGGCGCATCGGGCAGGAACGCGCGCTGGCGAATGCTCTCGCCGAGCTTCCGCCCTTGTCGACGTTACTGATGTACGAAGCCGAGCACGTCGGAGCGCTGCAGCAGGCCGGAATTCCGCTGCGCCACGTCATCTCCGAGGCCGAGCATCCCGAATGGCAATGGGCGCTGCTCGATCCGGCGCATTCCGCCAAGTACGTGGTCGCGTGCCAGGGCGACCCGATCGCAGTCGCCGTGGGCGAACACCGCGCCGACTTGACGGAATTGATTTCCATTGCCGCGCCCGGACAGTCGCGTTGCACGATATACAAGCGAAAGAGGGATTAGCGCAACTCCTGAAAGTCCGCTTGTGTGATGCCTAATTGGCGCAGAATCTTGAAGAACAAGGGAGGACCGATCGCGCGACCGCCATGAAGAGGAATCGTGACAGCGCTCCCGTCAGGATGGTTCCAGCGTTCGTGGCTGCCGGTTTGCTGGGTCTTGAGAAAGCCCAGCCGTCGCGCAACGTTCTGAAATTCGCGCGCCGAAGCGCTAGGCATGCACGATTTCTGTTGTGTCAGCGGGAAGTGGGATGCCTTTGTCCCGGTACTCGTCAGCGAGCATCTGAAATACGCTGGACAACTCCAGCAGAGCTTCTTCGCGGGTCGGCATCAGTGCATAGCACCCCGAAATGGCCGGAACCTCCGCGACCCACGAGCCGTCTTCTTGCCGGTAGAGTACCGTCTTGTAGTCCTCAAGTTTCATGCCGAACGGCCACCTGCCCGACAGTTTATCATTCTGTCCGCACATGCGCAGTTAACAGCCCGGCGGCTCGGGCTTTGCTACAATCCGCGCAACCGATCATGCATACCTATCGCGAGATCGTTACCTGGCTTCCGAGTTGGTGGCCGATTTCGGCTGGAGCTTGCTCCAGCCTGGTGGGGCTGTTCGTGGCCACGATTCCCGGCGGCGCCATTGGGCTGAAGCCACGCTCGCAAGGCATGACCGTTGCCCACAGTACAACCTCCGAGCAGGATTGACATGGCGAATGTCCCCTTCGTCAAAGCCTCGGCGTGCGGCAACGATTTTCTCATCGTTGATTACGCGCATGCTCCCAGCGACATTCATGCGTTCACGCGGCAGATTTGCGACCGGCACAATGGCGTCGGCGCTGACGGAGTTGAGTGGGTCGTGCCCGGGACGGATGCGGACGTGGGAGTTCGTTTGCTGAACGCGGATGGTTCCGAGGCGGAGATCTCCGGCAACGGAACGCGTTGCGTCGCTGGCTGGTACTGCTCTGAGAACAATCGGAAGTCGGTCATGATTGGCACCGGAGCAGGATTGAAAACATGTGAGCTAACGGCGCGCGACGGCAACACCTTCCAGTTTCGCAGCTCGATGGGCGTTCCGGGAGTAAGCAGCGAGCTAACGATCAGGTTGGGCCACGGCGAGATGCGTGGCATTCCCGTCTCGATGGGTAACCCGCACTATGTGAGGTTCGTCTCCGAGTTCGAGGCAGGCTGGCAGGACGTCGCCGAGCAGATATCGAATCATCCGGACTTTCAGAACGGCATGAACGTTGAGTTCGTCAAAACCGTCAATCGGAGCGAGATCGAGGTGCGCTTCTTTGAGCGCGGCGTTGGTGAGACGATGTCGTCCGGCACCGGCTCGTGCGCATCGGCAGTCGCATCGATCCACAGTGGAAGGGCTATCTCGCCGGTGCAGGTGGATGCGCCAGGCGGAACGCAATTGGTCGAGTGGAACGGTGAAGTCTTTCTAACTGGGCCGGCGACCCTGCTCTGCCGCGGCGAGTTTTTCATTTAAGATGAGCACTTCGTCATGACTACGTCTGCCCAACCCGAGCGCCGTCGGCCTCAGGCGCTGCAAGCCGGCGATACCGTCGGCATCATTGCGCCGGCCGGGCCGATTTCGCCCGACGCTCTCGAGGCGGGCTGTGCGACGCTCCTGCGCATGGGATACCGGCCGACGTATCTGCCATCGATCTTGGACCGCGAATTGTACTTCGCCGGATCGCACCAGCGGCGTGTCGATGAACTGCAGGAAATGTTCCGTCGCAAAGACGTGCGGGCCGTTCTTTGCGCCCGCGGTGGCTATGGCTGTAACTATCTGCTGCCGCATCTCGATCTCGATCTGATTCGCGCCAACCCTAAGATATTTGCCGGTTGCAGCGATGTGACCACCCTGCTTACCTATCTCTGCGATGCCGCTGGTCTGGTCGTTTTTCATGCGCCCATGGCCGCAGGAGATTTCGCACGGCCCGATGGCGTGGACGAAGAGGCCTGGGTTGCGGCCGTATCTTCGGGAAAAGCCTACTTGCGAGAGTTCAGTTCGGAAGAGGTCGAGCCGCTCAGGGCAGGAACCGCGGAAGGGACCTTGTACGGTGGATGCCTGTCATTACTGGCGGCATCGCTGGGCACGCCGTACGAGATTCGTACCGAGGGAACCATTCTGTTTCTCGAGGACCTGAACGAGCCCGCCTACCGCATCGATAGGATGTTGATGCACCTGAAATTGGCCGGGAAGTTTGACGGTGTGCAGGGAGTCATTTTCGGTGAGATGCGCAACTGCGGGCAGCGCGGCGCTGAAGACTATACGCTGCAACAAGTAATCATGCGGGTGTTAGCCGATGTGCGGGTGCCGATGGCGTTTGGCCTCAAGTCGGGCCACGTGTCCAGCAGAAACTTCACACTTCCTTTTGGAGTGCGCGCGAGCTTGAGCGTCGGTAATACCGTGACCCTTAGCTTCGAAGCTGCCGTGTCGCCCTTACCTGTAGCTGCTCCACCGGTCAACTCATGAAGCCCAGACACATACATCTGATTGGCATATGCGGTACGGCGATGGCCTCGCTCGCTGGGATGCTCCAGCAGCGGGGCTTTCGCGTCAGCGGCTCAGACAATGGGTCATATCCCCCAATGTCGGACTTTCTTGGGGCGCTTGGCATCTCCGTGGCACAGCCGTTCGGCGAGCGGAACCTCGAGCCACGGCCTGATCTGGTGGTGGTAGGTAACGCCATTTCGCGCGGCAATCCGGAGTTGGAAGCAGTGCTTGATCAGGGGATTCCATTCGAGTCCATGGCGCGCGTACTGCACGACGAGTTCCTTGTAGAGCGCGACAGGCTGGTAGTAGGCGGGACCCACGGAAAGACCACGACAACGTCCATGTTGGCGTGGGTTTTTCATCAAGCAGGCCGCAA
>Ga0209048_10005793_pt1 | contig 11639 bp, 13 predicted proteins | sample FrelakmetCRP12CR_FD_187146 | JGI IMG/M metagenome (GOLD analysis project Ga0209048, IMG submission 187146) | Freshwater lake sediment microbial communities from the University of Notre Dame, USA, for methane emissions studies - CRP12 CR (SPAdes)... | ecosystem: Environmental > Aquatic >... | reverse complement strand
GGGGAGGCGTGGTGATCGTCCCCATGCTCGCCCTCGGCTTCGGCGTCGACATCCGGTACGCGGTCGGCGCCTCTCTCCTTGCGGTCATCGCCACGTCGTCCGGCGCAGCGGCCGCCTACGTGAAGGAAGGCATCACGAACATCCGCGTGGGCATGTTCCTGGAGGTTGCGACGACAGCGGGAGCCATCGCGGGCGCGCTCGTCGCTACCCGTGTCTCGACGGGCGCTGTCGCGATCGTCTTCGGCGTCGTCCTGCTGGGGACGGTGGCCACATCCTTCCGGGAGCCGCCCGCGGACACGGAGGCGGGCCTGGGCGATCCGATGGGGCGATGGCTCCGCCTCGATGGGAGCTACCGCACGGCGCACGAGGAGGTCCACTACCGAGCGCGTCGCGTGCCTGCCGGCTTCGGGGTCATGCTGCTCGCCGGCGTCTTGTCCGGCCTCCTGGGGATCGGCTCGGGCGCCCTCAAGGTCATCGCGATGGACAACGTGATGCGCCTTCCCTTCAAGGTCTCCACGGCGACGAGCAACTTCATGATCGGGGTCACGGCCGCCGCGAGCGCCGGCATCTACATCACGCGGGGCTTCATCGACCCTGCTCTCGCGTTCCCCGTGGTCCTGGGCGCCCTCCCTGGGGCGATGGTCGGCTCCCGCCTCCTGCCCAGAATCCACAGCCGCGTCCTGCGGCTGATGTTCGTGGCCGTCATCGGGGTCCTGGCCATCGAGATGCTCTACAAGGGCGCCACGGGGAGGCTTTAGACAATGCCATCCAGGCGCTGGACCGAAGAGCGGGTCGACCGGGCGATCGGGAACATGCTGCGCGCCGGCGTGTTCCTCGCGGTGGCGATCGTCGCGGTCGGCGCGACGATCCTGCTCGCCCGCCACGGCGCCGAGAGACCCGACTACCGGGTCTTCAAGGAGGGGCCGGGCGACCTGCGCAGCGTCGGGGGGACCGTGGCGCGCGCGCTCGGCGGCGGCGGACGCGGCATCATCCAGCTCGGGCTGCTCGTTCTCATCGCGACGCCGGTCTCCCGGGTAGCCTTCTCGGTCGCCGCCTTCGCGGCCCAGGGCGACAAGAAGTTCGTCGGCATCACCCTGCTGGTCCTCGCCACGCTCCTCTACGGCCTCTTCGGAGGCATCGCCTGAGGGGCTGGACGTTCTGGCGCGCGGCGAGGATTCGCCCGGGGGAGGCGAGCGTCCCTCGGATAGACACATGGGCCCGCCGCGCAGGGCCGTGGGGCGCAAGCCGCTAGCGGAGAGCCGCTGCCAGAGCCCGGTCGAGGTCGCGGATGAGGTCCGCGACGCTCTCCAGGCCCACCGAGAGGCGAACGACGTCCGGACCCGCGCCGGCCGCCGCCCGCTGGTCGGCGGTGAGCTGACGGTGTGTCGTCGACGCAGGGTGGATGATGAGCGAGCGCGTATCACCCACGTTCGCGAGGTGCGAGAAGAGCTGGCAAGCCTCGACGAGCCTCACGCCGGCATCGAAGCCCCCCTTCACGCCAAACGTGAACACCGAGCCCGCACCCTTCGGCAGGTACTTTTCCGCCAGGCGCCGGTAGGGGCTCGAGGGGAGCCCGGCATAGGAAACCCAGGCGACGGCAGGATGGCTTTCCAGGAACCTGGCCACCTCGAGTGCGTTCGCGACGTGGCGCTCCATGCGGAGCGGCAGGGTCTCGATCCCGGTGATCGTCAGGAAGGCGTTCTGAGGCGCCATGGCCGGGCCGAAGTCCCGGAGCGCCACCGCTCGGGCCTTCATCGTGAAGCCGAAGTCGCCGAACGTCTCGTAGAAGTTGAGCCCGTGGTAGGCGGGTTCCGGGCGCGTCAGCGACGGGAACTTGCCGCTCTTCGCCCAGTCGAAGCGGCCCGACTCGACCAGCACGCCTCCCATGGAGGTGCCGTGACCGCAGAGGAACTTCGTCGTCGAGTGAACGACGAGGTCCGCGCCCCAGTCGAAGGGGCGGCAAAGGAAGGGGGAGGCGAGTGTGTTGTCCACGATGAGTGGGATGCCGGCCTCGTGCGCGACGCCGGCCACCTCCTCGAGGTCCACCACGACCCCGCCCGGGTTGGCGAGGCTCTCCACGAAGATCGCCTTGGTGCGCGGTGTCAGGGCGCGCCGGAAGCTGCCCGGCTCCGACGGATCGACCAGCGTGCCGCGCCACCCGATGCGGGGAAAGCTATGGGTGAACTGGGTGATGGAGCCGCCGTAGAGGTTCCGGGAGGCGATGAACTCGTCCCCGGGCTCGAGGAGGGTGAAGAACGTGAGGAACTGGGCTGCGTGTCCGGAAGCAGCGGCCACGGCGGCACGGCCGCCCTCCAGGGCTGCCACGCGCTCCTCGAGCGCCGCGACCGTGGGGTTGGTGATTCGCGAGTAGATGAAGCCAAAGCTCGACAGGTTGAAGAGCGAGGCTGCCTGCTCGACGTCGTCGAACACGTAGGCCGTCGTCTGGTAGATGGGCACGTTCCGCGCGCCGGTGAGCGGTTCCGGCCGCGCACCGGCGTGGATCGCGAGCGTCTCGAACCCGAAGGCGGGCTTGTCGCCGTTCACCGTGCCACCCGCAGCCGCTTCGAGGTAATCACCCCCGTGTTGACGCCGCACCAGCCAAGCTCTCCGAAGAGGCGACCGTACTCGATCTTGGGACAGCGGTTCATCACCACCCGGAGCCCCGCCCGCCGGGCGCGCTCCGCGGCCTGGTCGTTGCGCACGCCGAGCTGCATCCAAACGACCTTGGCCCCGATGGCGATCGCCTCGTCGGTGATGGGACCTGCCGCCTCCGCGTTGCGGAAGACCTCGACCATGTCCACGCGGTCGGGCACGTCGCCGAGCGTCGCGTACACGGTCTCGCCGAGGATGCGCTCGCCGGCACTGGCGGGGTTCACCGGGATCACTCGATAGCCCTTGTGCTGCAGGTACTTCATCGCGAAATGGCTGGGCCGGTTCCACCTTGGGCTCGCCCCCACCATGGCGATGACGCGGACGTCTGCGAGGATGCGGCGGATCTCGTCGTCCGAGTACTGGAGGTCGTCTTGCATCGCGACGGTGCTCCCGGGTTGGGGTGGAGCAGCGGCCGGGGGTCGGCGCCCAAGTCGGCGGTACGGCGAGTATCCGTGGCGCGAGCGCGGAGAGTCAACGGCGCCCCTCGCGCAGCGCCCGAGCCGCCTCGAGGCCTGGCCGAGCGCTACGTGATCCGCGCCGCGATCTCGCCTCCGGAGCCGACCTCCACCGCGAAGGGGACGACCGCTATGCCGTACTTCCTCGCCAGGTCCGAGCGCCGGGACACGTCCACGAGAACCGGGTCCCGCCCGGCCGCCGCGAGCCTCCTCGAGAGCTCCTGGCAGTCTGCGCAGAGGGGATGCGTGAACTGGACGATGGCGCCCTGCCCGGGCGTCACGCCGAGCTCGGCGAGGTCGATGCGGTCGAGGGTCCGCCGGCGGAGCCCGCGAAGCCTGCTCGCGAGGCGGTAGAGAAAGCACCCGGCGCAGAAGCCGGTGCTCGCGGCCAGGAGCGCCAGGGCGGCGACGATCCCTCCAAGGGTCAGGCCCAGTCCGCGCAGGCCGGCCGCGCACGCGAGGGTCGCCGCCCAGAGGAAGGAGGCGCCGATCTGGTTCGCAAAGCGGGGAGGCCGGCTGTCCTCGAGGGGCCCCTCTCCGAGAACCGGCTGCACGACCTCGAAATAGAAGACGCAGGGCAAGCACCAGCGGCGCCCAAAGGCGAGCCCGACCGAGAGCTGGAGTGCCAGCAGCGCGAGGAGACCCCACCAGCCGGTGACGACCGCCGCGAGGGCGACGACGCCGACGGTGGCCTGGTTGAATCGCGGCGCGCGGACGTCGATGACCGCGAGATCCCGGTACGGGTCGGCCTGTCTATCGTGCACTGGGTGCCTCCAAGAGGTGGATCCGCGCTCGCCTGCGTTCGGAGGGAGCGCGGTCGGACGTTCGCCAGCCCCTGCTCAGGCCGGGATTCCCTCGAAGAGGATGCTCGAGAGATAGCGCTCCCCGGCGTCGGGAAGCACGGTGACGATGAGCTTCCCCTCGTTCTCGGGTCGCGACGCCACCTTCACGGCGGCCGCCACCGCAGCCCCGCAGGAGATGCCGCAGGTGATGCCTTCCTCCCGGTGCAGGCGCTTCGCGAACTCGACCGACTCCTCGTTCGAGACGGTTGCAATCTCGTCCACGACGGAAAGGTCCAGCACGTCGGGCTTGAAGCCGGCGCCGATGCCCTGGATCTTGTGCGGGCCGGGCTTGGGCGGCTGGCCGGCCCTGATCGCGGTGAGGACGGGTGAATGGATCGGTTCGACCGCGACGGCGTGGATGGGCTTCCGCTTCTCGTTCTTGATGTACTTGGTGACGCCCGTGATGGTGCCGCCCGTGCCCACGCCGCTCACCAGGATGTCGATCTTGCCGTCCGTGTCGTTCCAGATCTCCGGACCCGTGGTCTCGAAATGGATCTGGGGATTCGCCGGATTCTTGAACTGCTGGGGCATGTAATGCTTCTTGGGGTCGCCGGCGACGATCTCCTCGGCCTTGGCGATCGCGCCGGGCATGCCCTTCGGGCCCTCGGTGAGCACCAGGTCCGCACCGAACGCGCGCAACATCTTGCGGCGCTCTACCGACATGGTCTCCGGCATCGTCAGGATGATCGGATATCCGCGGGCGGCGGCGACGAAGGCGAGGGCGATGCCCGTGTTGCCGGACGTCGGCTCCACGATGGTGACGTCGCGCGATCCGGGCTTGAGCAGGCCCTTCTTCTCCGCGTCCCAGATCATCGCCGCCCCGATGCGGCACTTCACCGAGTACGCCGGGTTTCGCCCCTCGATCTTGGCGACGATCGTCGCCGGGAGGCCCTTCGAGATGCGGTGCAGGCGGACGAGCGGGGTGTTTCCGATGGAGCGGCTGTTGTCGTCGAAGATGCGCATGGTTCCCTCAGATGCTGTAGTCGATGGCGCTCGAGGCCTCCCGGGCGCGGCGGGCGAGGTCCTCGAGCGACACCCTCTCCACCGTCGTTTGCACTGCTCCCTCGACCTCTTCCCAGAGGTTTCGAACGGCCTGGGCCGCTCCGTCCCGCCCCTTGTTCCTGCGGGGCGAGCGAGCGACGAGGCTCACGGGGCCGTCGACCGCTCGCCAGATCTCTCCCGCGGTGATGGACGTCGCGGGCCGAGCGAGCCGGTGCCCTCCGGTCGCGCCCCTGCGGCTCTCCAGGACGCCCGCCCGGCGCAGCTGGCCCAGGATCGCCTCCAAGAACTTCGAAGGGGTTCCCGTCCGGCGAGCGATCGCGGCGGTGTGCGAGAACCGCTCGGGGCTGTCGTTCACCGCCAGGTCCACCGCGGCGCGCAAGGCGTAATCCGCTCTTTGACTGGGTCGAAGCACAATTCCTATCTTCCCTATATGGATATATAGCTTTGAGCGCGCGCGCCCGCAACCCCACGGTGAGGGCTTCAGTCGAGACTTCCAAGCATCTATTTCGATTAGGCTAAAACCATTGGGCCCGCCTTGGACCGAAGGCGGGCTATCGTGGCTCGGCGAGCTTCGCGCCAGATCCCTTACCCGCGCGCGGAAGGTCTTCAGCCCGCCGGGGGGACCGGCAGGAGGGCGCCCGGAGGCAGGGACGGGCGCGGCTCCTCGAGCCAGGCGGGCACCGGCAGGGCTTTCGACCGCAGGAACTCGGGGTTGAACAGTCGCGACGCGTATCGCGTGCCGGAATCGCAGAGGACGGTCACGATGGTGTGGCCCGGCCCCATCTCGCGGGCCATTCGGACCGCCCCGGCGACGTTGATGCCGGACGAGCTACCGAGGACGAGCCCTTCCTGCGCCACCAGATCGAAGACCGTTCGCACCGTCTCGGCATCCGGGATCCGCCAGCTGAAGTCGACCTTCAGCCCGTCGAGGTTGGCGGTGATGCGTGCCTGTCCGATTCCCTCCGTGATGGAGGTGCCCTCGGCCTTCAACTCACCTGACGTGAAATACGAGTGGAGCGCGGCTCCCGGGGGGTCAGCGAGGCCGATCTTCACCGAGGGCTTGCGCTCCCGGAGCGCGCCGGCAACCCCGGACAAGGTGCCCCCGGTACCGACCGCGCAGATGAAGCCATCGACCTTCCCGTCCGTCTGACGCCAGATTTCCGGTCCGGTCGTCTCGTAGTGGCCCGTCCGGTTGGCCAGGTTGTCGAACTGCTGCGCCCAGATGGCGCCGTTCGGTTCGCGCGCCGCCAGGTACTCCGCGAGCCGCATGGCGACGTGGACGTAGTTGTTCGGGTTCTTGTAGGGGACGGCTGGAACCTCGTGGAGGGTCGCGCCGCCGAGCCGGAGCGTGTCCTTCTTCTCCTGGCTCTGCGTCTCCGGGATGACGATGACCGTTCGGTAGCCTCGGGCATTTCCGACCAGCGTGAGCCCGATGCCGGTGTTGCCAGCAGTGCCCTCCACGATCACGCCGCCGGGTCGCAGATTCCCGCGCCGCTCGGCGTCGAGCACGATGGCGAGGGCTGCACGATCCTTCACAGAGCCGCCAGGCTCGAGGAACTCGGCCTTGCCGAGGATCTCACAGCCGGTGGCCTCGGACAGGCGCCGCAGCCTGATGAGGGGGGTATTGCCGATCGTCGGGACGAAGCCTGCCCGTGTGTCCACGCACTCTGCTCATAGCCGGCCGCGGGAGAGGCTGCTCGAGATCCCCGAACGAGGCGTGCGCCGCGCGAAGGCGAGGGCGATCCGGGCTCCGAGGCCGCGCGGCGCACTCGATCTGGTGATAGTCCCGTTCGCGACGACGGAGGCGCGGGGCGCGTTCGGGAGGCCCGAGATGCGAGCGGCAGCAGGATCAGTGACCGCGGAGGGCGCGTAAGTAATGGCCCATCTCTTGATCGACCCCGCGGATGTGATCGCGCAACCACTCACCCAGCCAGCCCGAGAGCTCGACAACCAGGGAGGGCGTCGCCCCGTGCGCATCGAAGCGCGCCTTGTGCCGGACGAAATCCTTCACGAAGCTTCGGTGTGCCGAGCGGTGGTTTCGTAGCCCGGGATAATAAGCCGCCTCCATCTGGCGCTCTTCCGTGGCGAAGTGATCGACCGCATAGCGCTGGAGGAACACGAGGATGGAGCCCACCTTCTCGAGGTGGTGAGTTCGCATCGCTCCATGGAGGGCCGACACGGCCTCGTAGAGCTCGCGATGCTGGGCGTCGATCTCGTCGATCCCGACTGCGAGGTCTTCGGTCCACTGGATCAACGTCGAGCCTCCGTACCCCCCCAGGGTACGCTCTGGCGGCAAGGTCCTCAACTTTCTGCCAGCTTCGGTGCCCTCGGACCGCACCGACCGGGCATCCCCCCCGGAGAGGGGGGCAGGGTCAGCTCCAGCGACGGCGGCGGCCGCGATCTTGCTCGTCGACGTTCCTCGTGATGCATCTGTCCGCAATGGCCAGGACCTTCGCGAGGGCTCGCGCGTGGCTGGAACGCGTGCCCGTGGAGAACGAGCTGCAGCGCCGCCACGCAGCGGCGCTGCAAGTCTTCGCGCTCGTGGGCGCCGCGCTGACCGCGGGCCTCGAGGTCTGGCGGGCCCTGACGGGCGCCGGTGTAGGTCTCCGGGTCGCCACGCTCTCCAACGCCTTGAGCGTGGCGCTCATGCTGGCGGCGGTGTGGGCGATCCGTTCAGGCCGCTTCCAGCTCGGCAGCTGGATCTTCGCGGCCGGGACCACCGCCGTCCTCGGGCTCGCCATTTCCGTCTCCGGCCTCGTCTTGGCGCGGGATGTCCTGAAGAACTTGGCCATTCCGCTCGCCATCGCGGTGCTCGTTCTCGGGCGCCGCGCCCTCTGGATCACGCTCCTCGCGATGATCGGGTTCATGGCGGTCGGCCTCGCGCGCGACCGCCATTTCCTCGGCGGGACCGGGCCCCACGCCAACCCGTCCTCCGAGTTCGCGGTCTTCGTCGTCGGGACGTTCGTCCTCGTCCTGCTCGCCATCGTCCTCGACCGGTTCGGTCTGACGGTCTTGGAGTCATTCTCGGACTCGGAGTCCAAACGAGCCCAGCTGGAGTCGACGACGGCGGAGCTCCGGCGCGCCAGCCACGCGCTTGCCGAGGAGATGGGGGCTCGCAACCGCGCGGAGGCGCAGCTCCTCCACGGGCAGAAGATGGAGGCGATCGGTCGCCTGGCGGGGGGCGTGGCGCACGACTTCAACAACCTGCTCACGGTGATCGGCGCGAACGCCCGGGCTCTGTCCGCCCCCCGCTCCCAACCGGAGATCGCCCAGCTCGCCGAGGAAATCGGCGAGCCTCACTCGGCAGCTTCTCACCTTCACGCGCCGGCAGATCCTCGAGCCGGAGGTGATCGACCTATCGGCCCACCTGGGAGACACCGTCCGCCTGGTGCGTCGATTGCTGCCGGAGAACGTCGCCATCGAGACCCGCCTGCGACCGCGACTCCCACTCGTGCGCGTCGACCGCGGGCAGATCGATCAGGTGCTCGTGAGCCTCTGTGTGAACGCGCGCGACGCGATGCCGGGAGGCGGTCGTCTCACCGTGGAGACGTCGGAGGTTGAGGTTGACGGGGTGGCGAGCCCACTTCACGGGGACCTCGCGCCGGGCAGGTACGTGCGGCTCTCGGTGAGCGACACAGGGTCGGGCATGGACGCGGCTGTCCAGGCTCGCATCTTCGAGCCCTTCTTCACCACCAAGGAGAAGGGCAAGGGGACCGGGCTCGGGCTCGCGACCGTGTACGGCGCGGTTCGCCAGCACGGTGGTGCGGTGACGGTCTACTCCGAGCCCGGCCGAGGGTCGGCCTTCCACGTCTACCTGCCTGCCGAGACGGCAGAGCTTCCCGCCACGCTGGCGGGCACCTCACCCCCGCCCCGGGCCGGGGCGGCGGAGACCGTCCTTCTCGTCGAGGACGACCCGCAGGTCCGCGCGGTCGCCGTCCGCATGCTTCAGGGGCTCGGCTATGCCGTGCTCGCGGCGAGCGGTGCCGAGGAGGCCCTGGCGGTGGAGGCCGCGCATGGAGCGCCCATCCACATCCTCGTCACCGACGTGATCATGCCCGGCCTGAATGGCAGGCAGCTCGCCGAGCGCCTGGTGGCACGGCGGGGCGAATTGCGCGTGCTCTACACCTCCGGCTTCACGGACGACATCATCGAGCACCAGGGTGTTCTCGCTGCGAACGTCCACCTGCTCGCAAAGCCGTTCACGGTCGAGCAGCTGGCCATCCGCGTGCGCGAGACTCTCATCGGGCATTCGTATCTCGGCGCAAGCTCGTCCTGATCGAAGGACCCGTCGCAGGTCCCCGCCGTCCCGAGACCTGGAGGTGGGTTAACCGGAGCGGCTCCAATAGAGAACGCGGGCCCCGAACGCCCGGGGTCCCGCGTCGTGAATCTTCAGGGGGGAGGGGGCCGGTCGGCCCCCGCCGCTCACGCGTGGGCGACGGCGGCCTTGTTGGCCATGAGGAACTTGCCGAGAGCCATGTCGGTGGAGCCGATGTGGTCTCGCAGCCAAGCGCCGAGGAAGCTGTTCAGCTTGATGGCGATGCCGCCCGTGGCACCCTTCTTCTCGAACTCGCTCGCGACCTCGAGGAAGGTCTTCACGAAGTCGTCATGCTGGGCCTTGTGCTGGGCGAAGGCCGGATACCGGTGCTTCAGCATCAGCGCCTGTTCGGCGCCGAAGTGCTCGACCACGTAATCCTTGAGAAACGCGAGGAGCTTGCCGATCTCGTCCTTGCCCTTTGCGGCGAGCATTGCCTCGAGCAGCGCGTTCACCCGCCGGAACAGCTCCTGGTGCTGCTCGTCGATGAGCTGGACGCCGACGGCAAGACTCTTGTCCCACTTGATAGCCATGTCGATCCCCTTGGTTTTGGTCCCGGGGCCGTTCGTGCAAACGAGGTGCTCGCGAAACCACTGGAAAGATGGGGTCCGCCGTCGGGGTCCCGCCTCCCCCATGGGTGAAGCCGAACCCTCGGCGCTGGGTGGACGGGACTCGCCCGCCTGCACGGCCGTCGCCTCCGCGCATGCAGGGAGGTCCTGCCGTGAGCGGCGGCGCGGCCGGTCGAGCGCGGTCAGCTCAGGCCGGCTTCCCGGAGGAGCACGATCTTGCCGGCGACGCTGCCTGCAGCGAGGAGCCGCTGGGACTCACGCACGGCCAGAAGCGGCAGCCGGTGCGCGATCGACGGCCGGATCCGCCGCCCCGCGAGGAGGAGGAAAAGTCGGTTCAAGTCCTCCTTGAAGGGGGCCCTGTCTCGCCGGTAGAGGAGCGTGATCCCGTAGAACGTGCCGCGACGACCCGCGAGGCGAGCACCCGCTAACAAGCTCGCGAGGCCGCGCAAGGTGAGCCAGGTGCTCGACCGGTCGGCGACGCGCGTGCCCATGAAACCGTAGCCGACGACCTTCCCTCCGCGCTTCGTCGCCCGGACGCATTCCCACGTTCCCGGGCCCCCCATCACGTCGAACGCGGCGTCCACGCCCTCCGGTACGACCCTTCGCACGGAGTCGTGCAATGGACCGGCGCGCGAGGGGACAGGCTCGCCCCCGAGCGAGCGCACGTAGTCGAAGTGCCGTTCGGAGCACGCTCCCAGGGCGCGGACTCGCGCGACGCGCAAGAGCTTGAGCAGCGCGCTCCCGACACCTCCGTTCGCACCGGTGACGAGCGCCGTCTGGCCCGGGGCCATCGCGGCGGAGCGATGGATCATCTGGTAGGCGGTGACGTGTTTCAGAATGAGCGCCAAGGTCTCGGCGTCGTCGAGGCCGGCCGGGACGGGAACAAGGTCGTCCGCTCCGCGGACGAGAATCTCCGCGGCTCCGCCGTACACGGTGAGGGCCGCCACCTTCTCGCCCATACCGGCCCGTACGCATGGTGATGTCGGTGTGGCCCGCGCCGGTTGCGAGCACGCGGATCCGAACCTCTCCCGGTCCCGGCTCGACCAGGGGAAGGGCGACCTCCTGCAGGCGCTCGAGTCCGCCCCGCCCGGTGAGCATCACGGCGCGATACGATGCAGGCACCCACCCAGCATAAGCCCCGAGCCTCCCCCGCGGGGTCGGTCGTCGCGAGCGGGCGTCCCGTCCCCCCTTGGCGAGCCACCCGGTGCCCACTAGAGTGGCGTCACGGCGACGATTCGCCAAAGCGTCCCCAGCGAAGACGGAACGACCCGGACGGCGCACCGTGAGCTCCTGGAACTGCCGCTACGAGGTGAATGGCATCTGCAAGAAGGTGGACGGTGCCTATTGCCGCCCCGGAATGAAGGGCTGCGTCCTCGTCGGCAAGGTGAAGTTCCAGGACGGGGTCGTCCCGCCTCCGGTCTGGCCCGCTCGTGACGGCGAGTCTTCCGGTGACCCCGGCGGAAGCGACCCTCGCCGCTAGACCGCGCGAGCGGCTTGTCGGTCAAAGTGACGGGCCGCGTCATCCGCTCGCAGGCGCACACCTGCCCCTCCGCCTCAGGAAATGCCTGCCCTCACTTAGCTTTTGGAAGCAGTGCTCCCTTGACCCGCCCCGCGCAGGTTCCCTCGATCCTGGGGCTGTCTCGGGAAGCCAGCAGCGGGCAGACTCTGCCTCGGGTCATTGCAGGTGGTGGAGAGGGGGCACCACCTGCGGCAGGTTGGGCCCGCTCGACCTGCCCCGGGTCAACGGTGCGCATCTCTCGTTGACTTCCCCCCACCACTTCGGCCGGCTCGACAGCGGGTCGAGCGG
>Ga0209048_10005792_pt1 | contig 11642 bp, 6 predicted proteins | sample FrelakmetCRP12CR_FD_187146 | JGI IMG/M metagenome (GOLD analysis project Ga0209048, IMG submission 187146) | Freshwater lake sediment microbial communities from the University of Notre Dame, USA, for methane emissions studies - CRP12 CR (SPAdes)... | ecosystem: Environmental > Aquatic >... | reverse complement strand
CCCGCCGACGCCGCCGCAGCCGCAGCCAGGCCGCCCGTGCCGCGGGGCCAGGAGCCGCGCGGCCCGTACGCCATGTGCTATGCCGTGAGCACCGGTTCGGATCCTTTCGGTCCTTACTACCGGTACGAGTTCCTCCGGCCGCTCTTCCCCGACTATCCGCGGCCAGCGATCTGGCCGGACGGTTATTACGTGGCGACAAGCACCGGTGACGATCCGATCTCTGCGTCGATCGTCACGCAGAAGCATGCGTGCGTTGTCGATCGCCGGAGCATGCTGCGCGGCGAACCGGCGGCCGAGCAGTGCGTCGTCATCGACAACGTCGGTTTTCTGAACAACGCGGACGTCGACGGCAGGGCCATGCCGCCTGCCGGGGCGCCAAACGTGATGATGGCGGCGGGAGGCGTGCAGCTGCAGAAGCAGTTCGAAGCGGATCATGTGGACGTGTGGCAGTTCCGCGTCGACTGGGCCGACCCGGGCAGGACCGCGATCACGGGACCGGTCCCGATCCCGGTGGCGCCGTACCGCTACCTGTGCGACGGCCAGTTGACGCACTGTGTGCCACAGCCGGGCACCGACAGGCGGCTCGACGCGCAGGGCGACAAGATCATGTCGAGGCTCGTGTACCGCCGGATCGGGAATCAGGAGTCCATCGTCGCCGTCCACTCGGTGAACACCTCGGCAGGCGGCGGAGGCGTGCGCTGGTACGAGTTCCGGATCGACGCGAGGCGCCGCGTCAGTCTCCACCAGCAGGGGACGTACGCGCCTGACGGGTTTTTCCGCTGGATGGCCAGCCCCGCCATGGACGCCCGCGGCAACATCGGCATCGGGTGTTCCTTCGGCGGAACGCCGAACTTCGCCGGCCAGCGCTTTGCCGCCAGGCTGGCAGCCGATCCGCCGGGGCGCCTGACGCTGCGCGAAGCGGTGCTCGTCGAAGGTCGCGCGTCGCAGCCGGCAATGCGCTGGGAGGACTACACGCAGGCCGCCGTGGACCCTTCGGATGACTGCACGATCTGGTACGTTGGAGACTACCTGCGCGAAGGCGCCACCGCCTACTCTACCCGGATAGGGGCCTTCCGCCTGCCGGGCTGTGTCGGGCGGTAGCGGAAGAATGAGCGAGGTTCAATGATGCCAGCGAGGCTCAAGGTCACGGCCGTCGCGTGCTGCGTGTTCGCGATCGGTGCGTTCGCATCGGGACAGTCGCCCGCCCAGCGTCCGTCCGTTCCGGCCGAGCCCACGCGGGCCGACATCCTTCGCGGGGCGTACGGCCCGTTCAGATCGAACAACGACCTGCTGTCCTACGACCTCGACATTCGGGTCGATCCCGGGCGGAAGTTCATCAGCGGCACGAACACGATCCGCTTCCGGATGCTGAAGGACGATGCGCGGATCCAGATCGATCTGTTCGCGAACCTGAACGTGGATCGCATCACCCTCGGGTCACGCGAGCTGAAGTACGAGCGCGAGTTCAACGCCGTGTTCGTCGACTTCCCGGAACGTCTGAGGAAAGGCCGCGTCTACGCGATTGCGTTCCGCTATTCCGGCAACCCCATCGAGTCAGGGCGCTTCGGGGGCATCACCTTCAAGACGGACCCGGCCGGGCGCCCGTGGATCAACACGGCCTGCCAGCACGTCGGCGCGTCCGTGTGGTGGCCGAACAAGGACCAGTATCGCGACGAAGTGGCGGAAATGCGCCTCCGCGTGGCCATCCCGAGCGACCTCGTCGACGTTTCGAACGGCAGGTTCGCCGGCAAGAAGGACCTCGGCGATGGCTACACGCGCTGGGACTGGCACATCCAGTACCCCATCAACAGCTACAGCGTGTCGCTGAACATCGGCCACTACGCCCACTTCGCAGACCAGGTCGACGGCCAGACGCTCGACTTCTATTGCCTCCCCGAGAACCTCGACCGGGCCAGGGCGCAGTTCGCCCAGGCGAAGACGATGATGCAGGCGTTTCAGAAGTACATCGGCCCGTACCCGTTCAGGAAGGACGGCTACAAGCTGATCGAGGCGCCGTATTCCGGGATGGAGCACCAGAGCGCGGTGACGTACGGCAACCGGTTCGCCAACGGCTATCTGGAGCGCGACTGGACCGGCGTCGGCATCAGCACGAAGTTCGATTTCATCATCGTCCACGAGAGCGCTCACGAGTGGTTCGGGAACGCGGTCACTGCCAGCGACGTGTGCGACGAGTGGATCCACGAGGCCTGGGGCACGTACGCCGAGGGCATCTACGTGGAGCACCTGTTCGGGAAGGCGGACGCGCTGAAGTACCTGAACGGCTACTGGAGCAAAGTCCGCAATCGCGAGCCCATCGTCGCGCCCTGCGGGGTGAACCGCGTGCCGCCGCAGGACATGTACTTCAAGGGCGCGCTGTTCATCAACACGCTCCGGTCGATCGTGGACGACGATGCGCGGTGGTGGCGGCTCGTCCGCGCGTACTTCGACCGGTTCAAGTACAGGACGATATCGACCGCCGACGTGGTGCGGTTCTTCAACGAGGAAACGGGCCGTGACCTCACACAGATCTTCGATCAGTACTTGAGGCACGCCGCCCTGCCGGTGCTCGAGGTGCAGTTTGCCGAGGCGGGCGGGTCCTTGTCCTACCGCTGGAAGGCCGACGAGCCAGGGTTCGCCATGCCCGTGAAGGTGGGGACCAAGGGCAACTGGACGGCCATCCGGCCCACCACGGCGTGGCAGACGATGGCATGGACGGCGGCGAGGGACGACTTCCAGGTCGCCACCGACCTCTACTTCGTCACGGTCGAGGCGGAGTAGACGACCTCGCCGGACGCGATGGTCGCCCGAACCTGCAGATCGGGCGAGAGCAGGACCAGGTCCGCCGCCAGCCCGGGCGCAATCCGTCCCCGCTCGCCTTCCAGGCCCAGGAGCCTCGCGGGCGTCGTCGTCATCGTCTCGAGCGCCTCGCCCAGCGTGCAGCCCGTCGTCCCGATGAGGTTGCGCAGGGCCTGGTCCGGCTCGAGGATGCTGCCGGCCAGGGCCCCTCCGTCGATCAGGCGGCAGCTCGTCGTGTCGACGATCACGTCGTATTCGCCCAGGCGGTGCATGCCGGCCGGCATGCCGAGCGCAGCCATGGCGTCGCTGACGAGGTTCATGCGGCGGGGGCCGAGGGTCCGCCACGCGAGGTCGATGACCGACCGGTGCGTGTGCACGCCGTCGGCGATGAATCCGACGGTCATCCGGTCGTCGGTCAGGAGCGCGCCAGGCAGGCCCGGGTCGCGATGGCCGAAGTTCGGCATCGCGTTGAAGAGGTGCGTGCCGTAGCGCGCGCCGGCGTCGAACCCGGCTACGGCCTCGTCGTAAGTCGCCATCGAGTGCCCGGTACTCACCACGACGCCGCGCGCGGCGAGGATCCTGATGAGGTCGAGCGCGCCAGGCAACTCGGGCGCGATGGTCACGAGGCGCATGCCCGAGGCCGGGGACCATCCGGCCACGTCGTCGGCTGCCGGCAGCCGCAGGTAGATCTGATTGTGCGCCCCCTTCTTCTTCGGATTGAGGAACGGCCCCTCCGCGTGCAGGCCCAGCGGCGCGGCGCCCCGGAAGTCCTTCGGCCGTTCCCCCGCCACGACCCTCAGCCCGGCTTCAATCTGCTCGAGCGGCGACGTGATGATCGTCGGCAGGAAGGCGGTGACACCGTATCTCGGAAGGCCGGCCGCCACCTGCCAGATCGTCGACGGGTCAGCGGTGAAATCGTGGCCGAACGCGCCGTTCAGCTGCAGGTCGATGAACCCGGGCACCAGGGTCAGGCCGGACGCGTCTATCTGGCGCGCGCTGCCTGGCTCCGGCATCCCGCCAGCCTGGCCGACGGCGACGATGCGGCCGCCGTCGATGAGCACCGATCCGCGATCGATGGTCCTGTCGGGCGTGACGATGGTCGCGTCTGTGATCTGCAGCATGCATCGTGCTCCGGATTCACTGGGTCGCGATGGCGGGCAGGCTCGCGGCCGCGATCGACTGGCCGACCCGCCGGCTCTTCTCGTCGGGCAACTGGAGATTGACCCGCGCGGCGACGTCGGGAAACTCCGACTCGAGCACGGCCTTCGCGCGATCCAGGATGATGCCGCCGCCCCGGCCCGACGTGACGCGGCCGAGGATCAGCACGTGCCTGAGGTCGTAGAAGTCGGCGTAGTGGGCAACGCCATACCCGAGGTAGACGCCGATGCTCTCCCAAATCTTCGCCGCGCCCTCGTGCCCGGCCTCGAGGGCCGCCTGCACGTGCCTGAGCGACTCGGCTTTGGTGGCCCCGGCCGGCAGCGCGATGCCCACGCGGGGCGCGTGGCGGAACACGCACTGCTGCGAGAAGTACAGCGCCCCGACGCCCACGTCGCCCGACCACTCGTCGGCGGCCGCGCCGGGGTTGTAGTCCACCGGCGCGAAGGCCAGCTCGTTCAGCCAGCCGGTGATCGCCCCGTCCGGGTTGACGTAGCCGGCGGCCTCGCTCGAGCCCATCGCGAGGCCGAGCACGGCGTTGTCGCCGAGGCTCATGGCGCCGGCCAGCGCGGTGACGTCGCCGTCGTTGGCCACATCGAGCGGCACGCCGAACTCCTCGCGCAACTGCAGGAACATCTCGCGGATCTCGCCGTAGCGATCGGCCGGAATGCCGCGGAACAACGACGCCACCATCGGGCGGTTGTCCACGATCACGCCGGCCGAGCTCCCGCCGATGGCGTCGAGGCGGGGCATCTTCGACATGGCGAGCGTCAGGGCCTCGCGGATCTTCGTCCGGTGATACGCCGGGTCGGTCTGCTCGACCGGCTCCCATTCGATCTCCTCGCTGAAGATCGCCTGCCCGTCGACGACCGCGGAGACCTTCAGATCGGAGGCACCAAGGTCGAACCCGATGCGGTAGCCATCGAGATGGCGGCCGAGCGGTTGCCCCCCCTCACGGGCCGCGGGCACGATCTGCGCAGCGCAGATCGTCACCTTGAACGGGTACCCGTGCACCTGCTCGCCCATGAACCGGTAGTCGAACTGCCGGACGCCGTCGGCGGCATACACGCGGCGGATGTGCTCCCCCACGGAAGATGGACCACCGATGAACACGCGCCAGCCCCCGCGGGCCCACAGCAGGAACTTCACCAGCCGCTCGGTGTAGACCAGGTTGGCGGCGGCCCGAGGATGCCCGTCGGGGAACGCCACGGTGTCGTACCGCGAGAGCGAGCCGTCGGGGCGCTGGAGCCCGATCACGAGCGGCACACCCGCGCCCGACGCGGCCACCTCGTCGCGGAAGGCCCGGTTCGCGAGCACGGCCGGTCGAAACGCAGGCTCGAGGGGCGGGACGTGGGCCGGGGCAATCAACCGGAATGCATCGGGCATGGTGACCCTCTCTGGCGGCGGCCACCTCCCCCTCGCGGCGCGCAGGAGCGGGCGGTGGGCATCGCCGTCATGTTACTCCGAGTTCATCGCTCAGAGCCTTCGCGGATGCGTTGTGCGTCAGGCGCGCACCCGGATTACCTCGCGGCCTGCCCGACGCCCGCCGCGGCCGACTTCAGCCCCGGGGGAGGAGCCAGGGACCGCGGCGTGCGGCCCACCTGGTGCGCCGTGAAGCTGACATCCCGGATCTCGAGCGCGCTGGCGTGGCCGGAAAAGGCCTCAGGCAACATGCCGGTGTCGAGCAGGAAGACGCGGCCTCCAAACCGGGTCGTCACCTCCTTGCTCACGACGACGCTGTGGCCGGCGACGATGTAGAGCGCGCCCAGGCGATTGAGCATCGCCTTGAGGCCATCGATGAGCTTGTCCTCCGGCTCGGTGGCCAAGCCGCGGTACCAGAGCGGCCCGTCGGCGGTAACCGTAATCCAGGTCTTGTAGCCCAGCAGCCGGATGACCGCCGGCTTGGCGTCGAACACCTCGTCATGCCCGGGCGCCATGTGCCAGGCCAGCTCCTCCTGGGCGAACCGGACGGCCTCGGCGAATGTCATGTAGCGCCAGATCACCCTGGCGTCGACCAGCGTGCGCCACATGCGGTCGAACGCCGCGACGTCGGCCGTCACGCGCTCGTCCAGGCTGCCAACGCTCGCGAACTCCAGCGCCGGGCTGAGGCCCCCGTGCACGAACACGCCCTCGCCGATCTGCACGACGGCGTGGTGCAGGCGGATCCACTCTCCGTACTTCCCTGCCGGCCCGAATGCGTCCCGATGCTCGAAGAAGCCGGGCGGGTGCTCGTCCATCCACGCATGGCGCGCCGCGGCGTCGATGGGCGGCGCGATCGCGTGGCCGTGTTCGGCGTGCTCCGACAGGAACGCCAGATACTCCTTGTAGGCCTCCTCGCGACGCTGCGCGGAATCCGCGGCGGCGAACGTGCGGAAGATCTCCGGCGTGACGTACCGGAGGTCGCCGATCAGGTTCATGAACTCGTGATTGCCGAGCAGCGGCGTGACTGTTCCGCCGTCCCGCGGCGCCTGGCGTTCGAGGTCCATGAGCAGATCGAGGCAGTCCCGCGATCGCGCGCCGCGATCCAGGACGTCGCCTGTCTGGACGAACGTCGTCGTGCCCCCCGTCCACCGGCGAGCGTCGTCAATCAGCCCGACGCTATGGAGGAGCGCCACGAACTCGTCGTAGGCGCCGTGGACGTCGGCCACGGCGACCACGCGGGAAGGCGCGGGGCCCGCCGATGCCGGCGCCAGCAGGAGTATCACGGCGAGCGCCGGGAGCAGTGTCCGCGCCAGCGAACGGGTCGTCGTCATCAGTGCCACCTTCTGGCGCGCTGTCACGCGCGCGCGAGTTCGCCGATCGCGCGCACGAGCGCGTCGAGCTCCGCCGGAGTCGTGTACAGGTGCGGCGTCACGCGGACGCCCTTCACCGGCACGGTGTCGATGGCCACGGTGTAGATCCGGTGCTTCTCCAGCAACGCGTCGGCGATGGCTCCCGGCGTCCAGCCGGTGATGCCGACATTGGCGATGCCGCACGCCCGGGCCCCGCCTGGCGTGTTCAGGTACACGTTCGGCACATCACGCACGCGGTCGGTCCAGTACTGCTGCAGATAGCGCAGCCGGGCCTCCTTGCGTTCGCCGCCGACCAGGCCGTGGAACCTGATCGCATCCGCGATGGCGATGACGGTCCACGACGGATGCGTCCCGATCCGCTCGAGCTTCCGGATGTCATCGTCGGGCACACTCGTCTCGCCGAACAGCGGCCACACCGTGCGGATCTTGTCCTTCCTGATGTGCAGCAGCCCCGCGCCGAGCGGCGTGCAGAGCCACTTGTGGAGGCTCGCGCCGAGGTAGTCGCCGCCGAGATCCGGCACGGCATACACGAGGTGCGCGAAGGAGTGGGCGGCGTCGACGATGACCGCCACGCCGCGGTCGTGGGCCATGTCGGCGATCCTGCGGACCGGCAGAATCTGCCCGGTGATGTTGATCATGTGCGAGACCAGCAGCAGCTTCGTGCGCGGCGTGATCGCGCGGGCGTAGGTGTCGACAATCTCCTGGTCGTCGCGCGGATGGAGCGGCACGGAGATTTCGACGCACCGGAGGCCGCGGCGCCGCGACTGCTGGCGGAACTGCTCCAGCATCGACCCGTAGTCCTGGTCGCACATGACCGCCTCGGCCCCGGGCTCGAGGTCGATGCCGTGGATGACCGTGCCCAGCGACTCCGTGGTGTTGCGCGTGATGACGATCTCGTCGGCCGGGCACCCGGCCAGGGCGGCGAGCTGCTGCTTGACGCTGGCGTAGTCCGCGGCCTTCCGCCGACGCATGTAGAACGACACACCGTTGTTGATGAGCTGCGCGTGGCGCTGGAAGGCGTCCCACGTGGGCATCGGCTGCGGGCTCGAATACCCGTTTTCGAGGTTGATGTAGTCCGGGTGCGGCGGGAACGCATTGCGCACCTCCCGCCAGAACGCCTCCTCGGTGGCCGCCGACGCGGGGGGCAGGCCCTGGTACGCCTCGAGGCGCCGCTCGAGCGTGTCGAGCAGCCGCGGGCCGAACATCGGGGCCGCAACCCCGGCCATCGCCGCGCGGACAAACGACCGACGTGATGTGTGCATAGGAGTCCTGACCCCAATTCTACTCCGGCTGCGACGGGAGACGCCGCCGGGCACGATAGCCCTGTGGTATCCTCGCGCCGCATCCGGACCACTCCAGGGAGATGTCCATGAATCCACTGTTCAGGCGGCTCGCCACGGCGTCCGTGGCGCTCGCCCTCGCGTTCGCCTCGGCCGGCATCACGGAACGCGCCGCGCAGGCCCAGGCGCCGGTCACGTCGCCGGAGAAATTCTTCGGCTTCCAGATGGGCGCCGACCGCAAGCTCGTCCGGTGGGACAAGGCGGTCGAGTATTACCGGCTCCTCGAGAAGGAGAGCGGCGGCAAACTCAAGGTCGTGGACATGGGCCCCACCGAGATGGGCAACCCGTTCCTGCTCGTCATCATCACCTCGCCCGCGAACCAGGCGCGGCTCGAGGAGCTGCGCCGGATGAACCTCAGGCTGAGCGATCCGCGCGGCGTGCCCGAAGCCGAGATCAAGCGCATCGTCGCCGAAGGCAAGGTCGTCATCTGCCAGACGATGAGCATGCACGCGAGCGAGGTGGGCGGCATCAACATGGCGCCGGAGCTGACGTACGACCTCGTGTCGCGCACCGACACGGAAGCCCGGCGGATCCTGGACAACGTCGTCTACCTGGAGATCCCGTCGTTCAACCCGGACGGCGCGATCATGATCCACGACTTCTACGTGAAGTACCTGGGCACCGAGTACGAGGGCGGCCCGCTGCCGTGGCTCTACAACAAGTACATCGGGCACGACAACAACCGCGACGCCCTCACCATGAACATGAAGGAGTCCCGGTACGTCGGGAAGCTGATGTTCGTCGACTGGAAGCCGCAGGCCTACGTGGATCATCACCAGATGGGCCCGTACGGCGCGCGGATCTTCGTGCCGCCGTACGCCGAGCCGATCCGCCCGCAGGCCGACCCGCAGGTCTGGCGCGAGATGCAGTGGTACGGCAGCCATATCGCCTACAAGGAGGAGGAGGCGGGCCTTTCCGGCATCATGAACAACGGGCAGTACTCCGGGTGGGGCCACTTCGGCTTTCACTGGATCACGCCCTTCCACAACATCGCGGGCATGCTGACCGAGTCGGCCGGCGTTCGCGTCGCGACTCCCCTGTACATCGATCCGAGCCAGCTCTCGGGTGGCGCGCGCAACCTCGAAACCTACAAAGAGCAGATGAACTTCCCGGACCCGTGGCCCGGGGGTTGGTGGACGCTGCGCGGCATCGTGGAGCGGCAGAAGGTCTCGGCGTGGGCGACGCTCGACCTGGCGGCGCGCAACCGGGAAACGGTGCTGTGGAACGCGTACCTGAAGGCCTCGCGGCAGACGGAGCGGGGCGCGAAGGGCCGGCCGGCGGCCTACGCGATGACGGCGAGGCAGCACGATCCGCTCACCCTCGACAAGCTCGTCAACGCGCTGCTGGCCCAGGGCATCGAGGTGATGCAGTCGCCTGGAGGCTTCGCCGCGCCGGACGGCATGACCTACCCGGCAGGCTCCTTCTACGTGTCGCTCGCGCAGCCGAAGATGGGCCTCATCCGCTACCTCCTCGGCGAGACGCACTACCCGGACGACGAGCACACCAGGCGTCTTGACGGCACGCCGATCCGTCCCTACGACATGGGCCAGGACGTGCTCGCGGAGTACATGGGGATCCGCGTCGACCCGATCGACGAGGCGGTGAAGGGCGACTTCGTGAAGGTCGGCGCGCCGGTTCTCCCGGCGGGGACCGTGGCCGCGGGCGCGCCCTTCGGCTACGTCATCGACGGCCGCCTGAACGACAGCTTCCGTGCGGTCAATCAGCTCTGGGACCATGGCGTCGCCGTGCGGCGCGTGAGCGCCGCCGCGGACGGCCTGCGCCCCGGCGACTGGATCGCGCCGGCCGGCGCCGCGGCGGTCGCCTCAGACATCGCGAGGCGCACCGGCGTGAACTTCGAGGCGTTGAAGGCCGCGCCGGGACCGGGCGCCTACGAGGCCAGGCGGCTGCGCATCGGGATGTACCAGCGCTACCGCGGCGGGAACATGGACGAGGGCTGGACGCGGTGGCTGTTCGAACAGTGGGGGTTCCCGTTCACCCAGGTGTACGACGCGGAAATCCAGAAAGGCAACCTCAACGCGAAATACGACGTGTTCATCTTCCCCGATGACTCGACCAGCACCATTACCGGGGAGCCAGGCGGCGGCCGCGGCGAGGGGCGCGGCGGCCAGGCCTTTGCCAGCGTCCCGAACACCACGCCGCCGGAGTTCCGCAGCGGAATCGGCAGCGACGGCGTGAACGCGATCCGGGACTTCGTGCGGAAGGGCGGGACGCTGGTGACGCTGGGCGGCGCGACCGACTTCGCCATCACGAGGCTCGGGCTGCCCGTGCGCAACGTCGTGGCGGGCCTCGACCCGAAGGAGTTCTTCTGCCCGGGCTCGACGCTCAGGGTGACCATCGACAACACGCACCCGCTGGCCTACGGCATGCCGAGGGAGGGCCTCGTGCTCTTTCACTACAGCCCGGCCTTCGACGTCGTCGCCACGGATTTCAACGACCGGAACGCCATCATCGTGCGCTACGCCGACCGCCACGTCGAACGCAGCGGATGGCTCAACGGCGAGCGGTACATCGCGGGCACGACGGCCATGGCGTCGATGGGCTACGGCCAGGGGCAGGTTGTCCTGATCGGGTTCCGGACGCAGAACCGCGCCCAGACGGACGGCACTTACAAGTTCCTCTTCAACGCCCTCGTGAGCCAGCCAGCCCGCTGACAGCAATGGGGTCGGACCCGGGTCCGACCCCATTGTCGTATCGTCGAGGTTGGGGTCAGACCCGGGTCCGACCCCGCGTCGTTACAGCGACCAGCCGGTGCGGTAGTTGTGCTGGATCGCCTTGTTCGCCTCTTCGTTGTTCGTGAACTTCAGCGCCTTCCCGTCCCACAGCAGCTTCTGCCCGGGGAACAGAGCGCCGACGTTGCCGAGGAGCACCGTCTCGGTGAACGGCCCGGAGTAGTCGAACGGCGACGTGCACTTGGTCTTGCCCTGGATGGCCTCGACCCAGTTCTGTTCGTGGCTGCCGACGATGCGCGGAATGGTCTTCTTCGGGCGCTTGAAGGCCTGCATGCGCGACTCGGGGATCAGGCGCGGGCTCTCCGAGTACGTCTCGCACATGAGCTTGCCCTTCTTGCCCACGAAGATCGTGCCGCTCTCGGGCAGCCGGCGATCGGGCTCCAGTTCCTCGGGCCGCTCGGGCATCAGCCCGCCGTCGTACCAATGCAGCTTGACGGGCGGGTACTTCTTGCCGCCGACCGAGCGCGCCGGGAAGGTGTAGTGCACCATGCAGGCCGGCGGGAAGCTGTCGATGTACTTGATGCGCTCGTTCCTGGTGCCGCCGCCCTCGCGCGGCACCGCCACGACGTTGTACGCCAGGTAGGTCGTGACGCTGGTCGGGTACCCCAGGTGCAGCGTGGAGTAGGACGCGTCCATCACGTGGCAGGCCATGTCGCCCAGGGCGCCCGCGCCGAAGTCCCACCACGCGCGCCAGCTGAACGGATGGTAGGCCGGGTGATACGGCCGCTCTGGCGCCACGCCCAGCCAGAGGTTCCAGTCCAGTCCGTTCCGAACAGGCGGCTTGTCCCCGGGCCGATCCACTCCCTGCG
>Ga0209048_10005791_pt1 | contig 11642 bp, 12 predicted proteins | sample FrelakmetCRP12CR_FD_187146 | JGI IMG/M metagenome (GOLD analysis project Ga0209048, IMG submission 187146) | Freshwater lake sediment microbial communities from the University of Notre Dame, USA, for methane emissions studies - CRP12 CR (SPAdes)... | ecosystem: Environmental > Aquatic >... | reverse complement strand
CGTTACCTCTTGCCGGCGTGGTCAGCGCAGTCGTGGGCACGACTTGGGACATCGTGCGGGATCCGCGTCTTCGTGCACGAAACGCCTACGCCAAAGCGCTGCAAACGAAACGTGTGACAGCGGATTTCCGGTCCTAGGACGGCCCCTTGCGGTGCAATTCGCGTTATGGGACTTTCCGATGACCACGGTTCCTGAACACATATTGCCGGCAAGGCATGGTTGCACGTCGACCAATAGCGTTCGTCTATGCCCAAAACAGTTGCCGCGCCTGCGCTGACGGCGTCGCGCCGCACCCGGGAGATGGATGCTGCCCCGGATAGCGACCGAGTGTGGAGCGCGACAAAGTCTCCGACCGCCTTTGCTACCAGTTTCGCCAGTGCAATCCGATGAGCATGAAATGGACTTGCGCAACGTACATGACTGCGCGGGGACGGGCCGCGCGAGGAGGTAGTGCCGCCGCGACTTCATTTGACAATCGGTGTACCGCTATCGGTCTCTTGTAGACCGCACATCCTGCTGGTTGAACCTGCGCGACTCCTGCAGCAGAAACTCTTCCTCCACCGGGGATAGATCGAATCGCTGGCTCGCTTGGTCAATGAAGTCTGGCGTCCACGACCCTTGTTCTGCCAACCAAGCGACCGCACGACGCAATGCTTCGCCTCTTGGCACGATGGGCGGGATGGGCACCAAGATCGTAAAGGTTTAGGTCGTTATACGCATCGAGTGCTGTGCGAATGGTTCGTGCCGTTACTCGGCAATCCATGAAACGTCTCCTTCAGACGCACATGCACCAGGTCTAGTCTTCCGGACCGATGATTGAGAAGGGCGTCACAGATGCACGATACCTTGACTCCGCCAGCAAAGTCAGCCGCCGCACACGATCAATGCGCCGGTGACGAATGCCATTGCGATTGGAGGACAAGACATACTTAGCCGCCGCATAACCCCGGCGTAACCCGGGAGCAAATGACAAACGGCCTGCGCCGCTGTAAGCCATTGATTGGAATGGTGGGCCGTGAGTGACTCGAACACTCGACCTACGGATTAAGAGTCCGCTGCTCTACCAACTGAGCTAACGACCCATTCCTGCCTGCTGCCGGATTGGATATCTCCTGTTGCGCGCTCCGCCGGACGGCCTTTGGAGATTGGTAGGCCGTGCCGGATTTGAACCGGCGACCAACGGATTAAAAGTCCGCTGCTCTACCAACTGAGCTAACGGCCCGCAACAAAAGAGGGCGGATTATAGCCGAAGTCGTTGCTTCGGCGAAAGCCTGGGGCGCGGCCCGGCGTCAGTGCGAATCGCGAGTGAGGAACGGGGGCAGCTGCGAGAAGTCGATGCCTTCCTCCGCCAACGCTTCGGCTTCCTCGCGCGATGCCTGGCCGCGAATGGACCGCGGAGGTGCTTCGTCGTAGTGAATCTTGCGCGCCTCCTCGGGGAAGCGCTCGCCGACGTCCTCGGTGTTGCGCACGGCCTCGCGCAATTTGGCGAGCAGTTCCGGCGAAATGCCGGCGATGGCGTCATGCGGCGCGGCAGGCGCGGAGGAAGTCGCGGGCACGGCCACCTGCGCCTTGGCGACACGGACCTTGGCCGAGGGCCGGCGCGCGATGTCGATGCCGTCGCAGGCCGGGCAGGACACCAGTTGTGCCGCTTTCTGGCGATCGAATTCGGCACCCGAGGCAAACCAGCCCTCGAAGGCATGCCCATTCGCGCAGAGTAGGTCGAAGACGATCATCGGCTATTAACGTTCCAGAGTCGGGTCCGGCTTACGCCATGTGCTCCATTCGCCAAGCCTGGTAGCGCACAGCCATGACACAGCCGAGGATGATCGCCGCCAGCGCCAGGAACGAACCGACCGCGAGCGTCGACACGCCGGAGATGCCTTGGCCGATCGTGCAGCCGAGCGCGGTCACGCCGCCGAACCCCATCAGGATGGCGCCGGCCAGGTGGTTGCCGACGTCTTCCACCGAGCCGAAGCCCTCCCAGCGAAAAGTTCCGGACGCCAGCGCGTACGCCGCCGACCCGGCCAGCATCCCCAGCACGCCCGCGATGCCGAAAGTCACGATCCGCGACGTGTCGCTCCAGAACATCAGCAGTTCGAGCGTGTAGGCGACCGGCGAGACGAAGGAAAACGACTCCATGCGGCCGGAGTTGGTCGCGAAGAATTTCTCCTCCAGCGTCGCGGTATCCTCGGCGACATACCCGACGCGCCCCGACACGTACCAGCCGGCGACGATGACGAGGCCGATTACGATGCCGCCGACGAGCATTTCCTGCGACGCGCGAAACTCCCGGTCCTTCAAGACGAAAATCGCCAGCGCCGCCGCCAGCACGAACGGCACGGCCATCTTCGCCACCACTGGCGCGCCGAAGGCCGCCGCGAGCGTCGGCAGGTCGGACGTGGCCGCGCCCAGGCGCGCGATGTCGAACGTCCACGGGTCGACGAGGTTGACCCGCCACACGGCGAAGAGTCCCTTCAGCGTCATGTAGGCCGCGATGGCCATCACCAGCAACACGACCACGGACTTCAGGTTTCCGGCGCCCGCCCGGATCAGCGTCTTGCTGCCGCAGCCCGACGCCAGCGTCATCCCGAAGCCGAAACAGAAGCCCCCGATGAGGCAGGACAACCACCGCACCTGCGGCAGCGTATAGATGGACTTGGCAGTATCGACAAGGCCGACTGTGACCAACAAGCCAGTTCCAGTAACCGCTACGGCGATAGCAAGTACCCACATACGCATGCGCCGCCAGTCCCCGTACACGGCGATGTCGACGACCGCACCCATCGTGCAGAAGTTGACCCGGTTGGCGACTGCGCCGAACACAAAGGCCAGCGCGAAGGCCACGCCCGCGACCAGCATGGGCAATTGAGCTGTGTCCATAGCGGCAAATTGTCTCATGCACCCTTGCTTTTGCCCGGCCGGGAGCTCCGCTTAACCCTGTCGCCCAAGTTCCCCCGTTTCAAAGTGCAGCAACCGGTCATCGTGGCCGGCCACGACGGAGGACGCAGCGATGAGCGGCAGACAGGCAACATGGCGGCGCGCAGCCGCGGCAATCGTGATGGCACTGGGACTGGCGGCGGGCAGTGCGGAGGCCAACTGGAACGAATCGCCGTTCGTGAAGGGCCGGCTCGTGCAGGTCGACGTGTATGACCGCGCCGACGGCGTGGCGCTGCCCGTTTATGCAAAGAACGGGCGCAGCTACATCGTCGGCATGCCGGGCCACGAATACGCGGTGCGCATCCGCAACTGCACCAACGGCCGCGTAGTCGTCGTGACCAGCGTCGACGGAGTGAACGTGATTTCGGGGGAAACCGCGGCGCAGACACAATCCGGTTACGTGCTCGACCCCTGGGGTTCGGTCGAAATTGCCGGCTGGCGCAAGAGCATGGATCGCACCGCGGCGTTCTATTTCACCGACCTGGGCGATTCCTATGCCGCGCGCACCGGCCGACCGCAGAACGTCGGCGTGGTCGGCGTGGCCGTGTTCCAGGAAAAGACGCAGCCCGTCACCTGGCAGGATTTCAGGAAACGGCTTAGCGCGGCCCGGGGGGTCGACGCACCGGCATCTTCGGAAGCGAAGCCTGCCGCAGCGGCATCGACGGCACGCCAGGTAGGCGCAACCGACAACGTCGCGCAACCCACGCCGGCTGCACCTCGCGAGCGCGCCGAACTCGCGGCAGACGATTCGCGCGCCAGGGATGCGCTGGAGTCCGCGCCCAAGACGCTGGGCAAGCTCGGCACCGGCCACGGCCGCAACGAGGACTCGCACGCGACGAGCGTCGCCTTCGAGCGCGCCACCGATGCGCCGGCCGAGACGCTATCCGTGCAATACGATCGCCGCGAGAACCTGGTCGCGATGGGTGTGCTGCCGCCGCCCAGCTATGCACGGCGCCAGCAGCCGGATCCGTTCCCCGGTGCAATGCGCTTCGCGCCCGACCCGAGATGACGGACGACGCGGTGGGGCCGTGACCCCGCCCCACGAACCTGCGCACGCGCCCGGCGTCGACAACCGCCGGGCGCATTTGTTGCATACTGCGCGGGCCATGTCCGCGCCACCCGACGACGTTGCCGCGATCTTTGCCGAGGATTCCGACGAAGCGCTGATGCAATCCTATGCGGCGGGCCGCGCCGCTGCGTTCGACAAGCTGTATGCGCGGCACAAGGGCGGCGTTTACCGCTACCTGCTGCGCCATTGCGGCAACGCAGGCAGCGCCGATGAACTGTTCCAGGATGTCTGGATGAATGCGATCCGCGCGCGCGATCGCTATGTGCCCACGGCGAAATTCACGACATGGCTCTACACGCTCGCCCACCACCGGCTCGTCGATCACTGGCGCGCGAGCGGTCAGGCAAAATTCGCGTCGATCGACGACGACAGCGACGAGGGCACGCGCGCCGCCGTGGACGCGCTGCCCGCTGCGCGCCGCGAGGAACCGGAAGCGCGCCATGCCACGCGCGAATTGCGCGAGCAACTGCATGCGGCGCTCGCCACGCTCCCCGCCGTGCAGCGGGACGCCTTTCTGTTGCAGCAGGAAGGAGGACTGTCGCTCGCGGAAATCGCGGAGCTCACGGGGGTGGGTGCGGAAACAGTGAAGAGCCGGCTGCGCTATGCGGTCGCGAAGCTGCGTGGCGAATTGTCTGCACTGAGGTCGTCGCTGCGCGAGGAATCCCCATGACGCCCGTACCCGATCCTGCCGAACGCGACGCGGAGCTTTCTGCCGCGTGGCGCAAACACTCGGCCGAGACGCCGCCCGCGCGACTGGACGCCGCGGTACTTGCCGCCGCGCACCGTGCGGTGGGAAGCGCGCCGAGCGATGCCGGCAAACCCGCGGCCGAGGCAACGAGTCCGCAGCGCTGGTGGATGCCCCTGGCCGCCGCCGCGACGATCGGCGCCGTCGCGCTGGGCATCCTGCAAACCATGCCGGCGGAGTCGCCCGTCACCGCGCCTTCCGTGAGCGACATGCCCTCTCGCACAACCGACCGCGCACCCTCATTGCCGTCGCTGCCACGCGACGAGCTGGCGGCAACGCAGCGTGCGAGTGCGCCGCGCGCGACGGCCGAATCGGCCATACCGGCAATGCCTGCGATGTCCGAGTCGCGCGAAGTGGCCAAATCGGCCACGCCCGCGGTACCGCCATCGAGGCAGGCAGCCAAGGCCACCGCGCCTTATGCCACGGACAATGCCGCGGCGCCCCCTGCTCCGGCGGCCGCGCCGCCCCAGCCATTTCCCGCGGAACGGAAGAGCGAAGCGACCGAAACGGCGGACAGCAAGGATCGCGCGCGCGTTGCGCCGGCACTTGCTGCCGCCCCTGTCGTTGCGCAATCCGCCGAACCCGCGCGCGCCGAAATGCGCCGGCAAAGCGAGACCGCAGCAGCTGCGCCGGCCGCGTCCGGGACGGTCAGGATGGCCAAGGCGGTGGCGAGCGTGGACGCGCCTTCCGCGCCTGCAGTCGACATCGCCGCGTGGATCATCCGCATCCGCAAATTGCACGACGACGGCAAACTGGCGGACGCCGCGAAGGAACTCGTGGCTTTGCGCGCGGCCATTCCCGACGCCGACGGCCGTCTGCCCCCGGAGCTTCGCGCATGGGCGGCGACGGTCAAGCCGTGAACTCCGGGAGCGACAACGCCTCTGCGCCGATCCTGCCGCCGCGGCCCACGCCGCCGCGACCGGAAGACTGCTGCGGCTCGGGCTGCGTGCACTGCATCTACGTGGTCTACGACGATGCGCTGATCGCGTGGGAGCGCGAGGTCCGGCGGATCCTGGCCGAGGCCAGGAAAACTGCCTGACACTTTCCAACATCAGTAGCCCGCCTAACGCTCCAGCGTGCGCAGCAGCTTCTTGATCGGCGCCGGCAACGCCGCGCCGCGCGCATCCGCAGGAGCGAGCCAGATCGTCCCGGGCGTTTCGGCGCGAGTCGGCCAGCGGCGCGCGCTCACGCGTTGCGGATGCAGCGTCAGCGTGAAATGCGTGAACGCGTGGGCAACAAGCGGAAGTTCATCGCGCACGGTTACCTCCGCCGCGAAGCGCGCCTTCACCGCGGCACGCACGTCCGCCTCCAGCGGAAGTTCGGGCAGGCTCCACAATCCGCCCCAGATGCCGAGCGGCGGCCGCCGTTCGAACAGGATTTCCCCGCCGTGCTCGATCAGCAGCACGCGCAATGCACGGTGCGGCAATGCCTTGCGAGGCCGCGGCGACGGCAGTTCATCGACGCGATGCTGGTTGAATGCCACGCAATCGCCCGCCACCGGACACGCGGCGCAATTCGGCCGCGTGCGCGTGCAGAGCGTCGCGCCCAGGTCCATCAGCGCCTGTGTATAGACCTCGACGTCGCGCGCGGGAAGCAGCGCGTCGGCGACTTGCCATAACTGCGCCTGCACCTTGGCGGCGCCGGGAAAACCGGCGATGCCGCGATGGCGTGCAAGCACACGCTTGACGTTGCCGTCGAGGATCGCTTCGCGCGAACCGGAGGCGAACACGGCGATGGCCGCTGCCGTCGAACGACCGACGCCCGGCAACGTGGCCAGCGTGTCGGCATCCGTCGGAAACACACCGGCGAATTGCGCTACCACGGCTTGCGCTGCCGCATGCAGGTGATGCGCGCGCCGATAGTAGCCGAGGCCGCTCCAGTGCTCGAGCACGCGCTCGACCGGCGCTGCGCCAAGCGCGCGGACGTCGGGAAACTCCGCGATGAAGCGGTCGTAATACGGAATGACCGTCGCCACCTGCGTTTGCTGCAGCATGACTTCGGACAGCCAGATGCGGTATGGGTCGCGCGTACGCTGCCAGGGGAGGCCATGGCGGCCGTGCGCGCGTTGCCAGCCGACCAGTCGCGACGCAAACCGCCTCTGCGTCATGGCCTGAGACACACGCAGCCGACGAGGCCGCAGCAGATTCCTCGCGGGGCTCGGAATGACACCGATCGATGGACGCTGGCGCCCAATGACACCGCCGAATCGGCGCAGAGCTCGATCAGCGCTGACCGAGCCGCTGCTTCGCCTTGGCGGCGGCGTCGGATTGCGGGAACTTGCCGATCAATTCCTCGAGCGTGCGGCGCGCCGCGGCGTTGTCGCCCAGCTCGGCCTGCGCGGACGCGACATTGAGCAGCGCATCCGGAACCTTCGGACTGTCCGGCCAGGCCAGCAGCAACTGCCGTTGCGACGTAATGGCGGCCTTGTAGTCCTTGCGCGCGAAATGCGCGTTGCCGATCCAGTACTGCGCGGACGGCGCCAGCGCGCTCTTGGGGTACGTCTTGACGAGCGCCGTGAACCCGGTGATGGCGCCCTGAAAGTCGCCACGCTTGAATTGGTCGAGTGCGGCGTCGTAGGCGCGTTGCTCGGTGGCGACCGTGGTCGCGCCCGTAGGAGCCGTCGAGGCGTTGACTGAGGGGTTAGCCGAGGACGCCACCGAGGGCGCGGCACCGCCCGCGGCGGCGGCCGGCGCAGCGTCGGTGGCTGCAGATCCCGGCGCGCCCTCCAGCTTGCGCATGCGCGCGTCGAGGTCGACATACAGGTCGCGCTGACGCTTTTGCGACTGGTCGAGTTCGTAGGTCAGCACCTCGATCTGGCCGCGAATCTTCGCGACGTCGCTCTTCAGGCCTTCGACGTTGTTGGCGAGATCAACGAGCGCGCCGCTTTTGAGCTGCCGCTCGAGCGTGGCGACGCGCTCGTCCAGGTCCTTTTGCAACTGGTCGATGCGCTGGTTTGTCGCGGCAATGCGCTTGCGCGCTTCCTCGTCGTCGAACAGCGCGGCATGCGCGAATTGCGGGAGGACGTAAACGAGCGCGAACAGCGCCAGCGTCGCGAGCGCCGGATTCCGGCGCGCCTTGAATCCGCGCGTCATCACTCGCCGAAGTAGACGATGTCGACGCGGCGGTTTTCCGCCCACGCGGCCTCGTCGTGGCCGTCACGCCTGGGCTTTTCCTTGCCGTAGCTGATCGTCTCGATCACCACGTCCTGCGCGCCCATCAGGACGAGAACGCGCTTCACCGCCTCGGCGCGCTTCTGGCCCAGGGCGATGTTGTATTCCCGCGAACCGCGCTCGTCGGTATTGCCCTGCAAGGTGATCCTGGCGGTCTTGTTGCCGGACAGGTATCGGGCATGCGCTTCGATCTGTGGCTTGTATTTGTCCTCGACCACGAAACTGTCGTATTCGAAATAGACGCTGCGTTTGGACAGGACGCTGTTGGGGTCCTTGAGCGCGTTCATCGTACCGGTGCCCGTCGCTGCGCCCGACAATCCGGAGGTGGTCGTGCCGCTGGTCGTGGTGCCGGGCGCGGTGTCGGCAGCCGGCGTGCCCGTGGTCGATTGGTCATCGACCGGAGCGGACGGTTGCGTGGAACAGCCGACAAGGGCGGCCACCATGGCAGCCGCAATGAGGAATCGTTTCATGGAGCCTCCTGCGAAGGTTTGCTTGGCGCGAGGAACTGCGGCGCGATAGGGATAGGTAGCCAATTGACTAGGGCCGCGGGAACGGTCCCCATGCGGGTTCGCGCACGTCGGTGGCCGGTGCCACGAGTCGCTGCTTCACGCGTCCGTCGCTCGAGACTGCGGCCAATATACCACGCCCCCCGACCTCGTTTGCGTAGAGGATCAGCTTGCCGTTGGGCGCAACGCTCGGCGATTCGTCGAGTGGTCCCGTGGTCAGCACCTGCACCTGCCGCGACGCGAAATCCTGCACGGCAATCTGGAAACGGCTGCCATCGCGACGCACGAACGCGAAGCCCCGGCCATCGGGGAACGGTCGTGGCGAGACGTTGTAGCTGCCGTCGAAAGTGAGCCGCTCGACCGCACCGCTGCCCAGCGTCAGCCGGTAGATTTGCGGACTGCCGCCGCGATCGGAGGTGAACAACACCGATTTGCCGTCGGGCATGAACATGGCTTCGGTATCGATGCCCGACGAACTCATCACGCGCTGCGGGTTGCTGCCGTCCGCGTTCATCAGGTAGAGCTGCGAGCCGCCATCCTTGGTCAACGTGACCGCGAGCGTGCGGCCGTCCGGCGACCACGCCGGCGAACTGTTGCTGCCCCGGAAATTGGCCACCGCGGCGCGCGCGCCCGAGGCCAGGTTCTGCACATAGACAACCGGCTTCTTGCTTTCGAACGACACATAGGCGATGCGCGTGCCGTCGGGCGACCAGCGCGGCGAGAGCAACGGTTCGTTCGACGTCACGATCACCTGCGGATCGGTGCCGTCGGCATCGGCCACCAGCAACTGGAACCGCGATCCCTGCTTGGTGATGTAGGCGATGCGGGTCGAGAACACGCCCGGGTCGCCGGTCATCTTCTCGTAGATCACGTCGGCGATCTTGTGCGCCGTGGCGCGGAACTGGGCCGGCGTGACCGTGTACACCATCGCCACAAGCGGCGTCTGCTTGACCACATCGACCAGCGCGAAGCGCACTTCGACGCGGCCGTCGGCCTGCGGCCGCGCCGAGCCGACCACGACGGCGTCAGCACCCCTGGCGCGCCAGGCGGCCGCCTGCACGTCCTCGATGCGCGAAGGCCGCGGCACGATGCCCTCGGTGCCGACCAGCTTGAACAGCCCCGAGCGCGTCAGGTCGGCGCCGACGACGGACGAAATGCCCGCGGGACCCGCAGGCTCGCCATCGAACGGGACGATCGCGATGGGAACCGCCGTGCCGGCGCCGCCGACAATCTCGATGGTGAGCTGCGCGCGCGCGGTGGCGAGCGTGAAAAAAACCAGTGCGACAAAGGCGATGGCGTGGCGGAACGAACGATGCATGAACACCTTGTGGTCGTTGGGTGCGCGGCTTCGCGGCCGGCGCGCAATGGAGATTGGACGATTATAGCGAAGGGGATGGGGCAACCCGGTTGACCGCAGGCAGGGCAACGGAGTTCCGCAGCACGTGGATTCTCAATGCGGCCCAATCGCCGTCGCCATGCCGAAGGCGCTCTTCAGGCGCTCCGCCACGCGCCGTGCTTCATCGCGATCCGGATACGGTCCCACATAGACACGGTAGAGTCCGCCGACGTTGCGCACCCTGGGTTCGACCTGCGCGGTGGCGAGCAGCCCCTGCACGTGGGCAAGGAACGTCTGGGCATTGTTGAAATTCTGGAACGCGCCCAGCTGCACGGCAAAGCCGCCGCTGGTTTCGGCGCTGATCGGCGCGGCCTGCGGCGCTTCGGCGGGCTGCAGTGGCGCGGCAGCCGCGACCGGGGGCAGCGGTGTTGCGGCCGCCGTGGTCACGCCCTCGCCGGGGATGATGGCTTCCACGATGACTTCCCCGCTGCCCTTGGCGGCAACGCCGATGCGGTGGGCGGCGGCATAGGACAGGTCGATGATCCGGCCGTGCAGGAACGGGCCGCGATCGTTCACGCGCACGACCACGCTCTTGCCCGTCGCGACATTCGTGACCCGTGCATAGGACGGCAGCGGCAGCGTGGGGTGCGCCGCAGTCATCCCGTACATGTCGTAAGTCTCGCCATTGGATGTCCTTTGCCCATTGAACTTGCGGCCATACCAGGAAGCGATGCCGCGCTCCTTGTAGGGCCGCAGCGCCGTTGCCGGGACGTAATCCGTGCCGAGCACGGTGTAGGGGCGGTTGGCAAAGCGGTTGAGCGGCTCCAGGCGCGGCGTGGCATCGGGAATCGAGTCGAGATTGGCCGGCGGGTTGTCGCCGGGACCGTCATCCTTGTAGTACTTGGTCGACGTCGGCGGCGCCGAAGGGGATGGAGCCGGCGGCTCCTTCTTCGGCGCACCATTACATGCGACAAGGAGCGCGGCGCACGCACAGAGCGCGGCGGCGCGCGGGAGGATCGGTGTTCTTGCCATGCTGGGTGCACAATCTACCATCGCGATCGCGCAGGCGACGATATGGCCACCTATCTTTTTGCCTGGAACCCGTCGCTCTGGAACTGGCCAGAGCTACCGAAGGACATCCGGCAACTCCGTCGCCGCGGGCACTTCGACACTGAGTGGAACTCCGGCCGCGTCCGGAACATCGAGATCGGCAGTCGCGCCTTCCTGGTACGCGTGGGCGTGCCGCCCAAGGGCCTGTTCGGCGCCGGACACACGCTGACCACCCCGGTGCCGACCGCTCATTGGCGTCCGGAAAAGGCGGCCGCCGGGGCCGTCCAGCAGCGATTGACGCTGCGCCTGGAAGCACTCCATGTGCTGCCTCTGATCACGTACGACGACCTCGGCGTACCTCCGTTTGCACGATTTCGCTGGGGCGTGCGCTCGTCGGGCGTCCGTATTCCCTCAACGCTTGCCGACGCGCTGGAGGATTTGTGGGAGATTCGAGGGGCAGCCGCTAAAGCCGGTCCAGCGGGCTGATCACGCCCCGCCCGCCGCGGTTGAGCACGTGCGTGTAGATCATCGTCGTGCTCACGTTCGCGTGGCCAAGCAGCTCCTGCACCGTGCGGATGTCGTACCCCGATTCAAGCAGGTGCGTGGCAAACGAATGACGCAGCGTGTGCGGCGTGGCCGGCTTGTGGATGTGGGCGTCGTGCACCGCCTGGCGCATCGCACGCTGGAAGGACTGGTCGCTGACGTGGTGACGACGTATTGCCCCGCCACGCGGATCCCTCGCCCGGCGATCTGCAGGAAAGACGTACTGCCACGCCCATCCCCCCGGCGCCGCCGGATACTTGCGGGCCAGCGCGAATGGCAGCCAGAC
>Ga0209048_10005790_pt1 | contig 11643 bp, 9 predicted proteins | sample FrelakmetCRP12CR_FD_187146 | JGI IMG/M metagenome (GOLD analysis project Ga0209048, IMG submission 187146) | Freshwater lake sediment microbial communities from the University of Notre Dame, USA, for methane emissions studies - CRP12 CR (SPAdes)... | ecosystem: Environmental > Aquatic >... | reverse complement strand
TTCATGGCGTCGCCGCCCGCGATGGTGATGATGCGATCGATCACGCCCATGTCGACCGCATCGGCGGTGATCTTCGGAATGAAGTCGGGGCTCCAGCCTTGCATCGGATGCGGTTTGAATGCTGGATTGGGCTTGGCCGGCGTACCGTCGGGCCGGCGCTCTTGCTTTTCGCCGCTCGTGAGCATCGGTGCATCAGCGGGCTCGCACACTACGATCTTGGTGTCGGGCCGCTCCTTGGCAAGTACGCGGGCGACGCCTTTGAGCGTGCCGCCGGTTCCGAAGCCGGTGACCCAGTAGTCAAGTTTTTCGCCGGCAAAATCGGCAACGATTTCGCGCGCCGTGGTGCGCGAATGCATGTCCGGATTGGCCTCGTTCTCGAATTGGCGGGTCAGGAACCAGCCATGGGTCTTGGCGAGCTCGACCGCCTTGTTGACCATGCCGAAAGCGCGCTCAGATGTCGGCGTGAGTACCACCTTGGCGCCGAGAAACCGCATCAGCTTGCGGCGTTCGACGGAAAAACTCTCCGCCATGGTCAACACCAGCGGGTAGCCCTTTTGCGCGCAGACCATGGCAAGCCCGATCCCGGTATTGCCTGAGGTCGCTTCGACCACGGTCTGCCCGGGTTTGAGTTCGCCGGATTTTTCCGCCGCCTCGATGATACCGAGCGCCAGCCGGTCCTTGACCGAGCCGAGCGGATTGAACGCTTCGATCTTGACGAACAGGTCGATACCTGTTGGCGCCAGCTTGTTGATCCGCACCACTGGCGTATTGCCGACGGTCTCGAGAATGTTTGCAAATTTAGCCATCGGATCTATCCTTTCCGTCAGGCACTTACACCGCCGCTTACATGTTCCGCACGCGGCCATAGGCATCGAGCACCGCTTCCTTCATCATCTCCGACAGCGTCGGGTGCGGGAAGACGGTGTGCATAAGTTCTTCTTCCGTCGTCTCCAGATTCATGGCGACCACGTAGCCGTGGATCAGCTCGGTGACTTCGGCGCCGATCATGTGGGCGCCGAGCAGTTGCCCAGTTTTCCTGTCGAAGATCACCTTCACCAGGCCCTGATCATCGCCCAATGCGATCGCCTTGCCGTTGCCGACGAAAGGAAAGCGACCGACGCGAATGTCGATCTTCTTGTCCTTCGCCGCCTGTTCTGTGAGCCCGACCGAGGCGATCTGCGGCGAACAGTAAGTGCAGCCCGGGATCATCAATTTGTTCATCGGATGAGGACGTAGCCCCTTGATCGCCTCGATGCAGACGACGCCCTCGTGCTCGGCCTTGTGCGCCAACATCGGTGGACCGGACACGTCACCAATGGCGTAGATGCCGGGCACGTTGGTCTTGTTGAACGGGTCGACGGCGATGATGCCGCGCTCTGTTTTGACGCCGAGTTTTTCCAGCCCGAGATTTTCGATATTGCTGACCACACCGACCGCCGAGATGACCCGCTCGGCGGTGATGACGTGCTGCTTGCTGCCTTCCTCGATGGTGGCGATGACGCTGTCACTTTTTTTGTCGAGCTTGGTCACCTTGGCGTTAGTGAGGATCTTGATGCCCTGCTTCTCGAAGCTCTTGCGCGCAAAGGCTTGAATCTCGGCATCTTCCACCGGCAGGATTTGCGGCAACAACTCGACCACCGTCACCTCGGCGCCGAGCGTGCGGTAGAACGAGGCAAATTCGATGCCGATCGCCCCAGAGCCAATCACCAGCAATGATTTCGGAATGCTCGGCGGCACCATCGCCTCGAAATAGCTCCACACCAGCTTCTTGTCGGGCTCGATGCCGGGCAGCACGCGCGGCCGCGCTCCGGTAGCGATGATGATGTGCTTCGCTTGATAAGAGCCGTGGCCAAGCGCGCCCTTCGGCGCCTCGCGCTTCGACGCCGTCACGGTCACTTTGCCGGGCGCGTCGATCGATGCCTCCCCCCAGATGATCTGCACCTTGTTTTTCTTCATCAGAAAGCCAACGCCGTCATTGAGCCGCTTCGAAACGCCGCGCGAGCGCTTCACCACCGCTGCGGTGTCATAGCCGACATTGTCCGCTTTGAGCCCGTAGTCCTTAGCGTGCTGCATATAGTGAAAAATTTCCGCCGAGCGCAGCAGCGCCTTGGTCGGGATGCAGCCCCAATTTAGGCAGATTCCGCCGAGATAGTCGCGCTCGACGACGGCGGTCTTGAAACCGAGCTGCGCGGCCCGGATGGCGGACACGTAGCCGCCGGGGCCGGAACCGATGATCAGGACGTCGAAGGAGGTATCCAACACGCGCGTCTCCAATTATGTTTCCCCATAACCTTTTCCGAAAATCGGTTCGCGCCTTTCGGGATCATCCGCAGCAGCGAGAGCCCTTAGGCGAACGCGAATATCAGGACCGCGCGCATCGACATTCTCGGCCTTTGTCACACGATCATCATCACCGGATACTCGATCAGCATTTTGAACGCGCCGAGCATTTCGGCGCCGAGCGCGCCGTCGACGGCGCGGTGATCGGTGGACAGCGTCACCGTCATGATGTTGGCGACCGCCAGCTGACCGTTGCGCACTACCGCGCGCTCCTCGCCTGCGCCGACCGCCAGGATCGTGGCGTGCGGCGGATTGATCACCGCCGCGAAATCCTTGATGCCGTACATGCCGAGGTTGGAGATCGCGGTGGAGCCACCTTGATATTCGGGCGGCTTCAAATGGCGCGCGCGCGCGCGCGCGGCGTAGTCCTTCATCTCGGTTGAAATCGCCGAGAGCGATTTCGTCTCGGCTTGGCGCACAACCGGCGTGATCAGCCCGCCGGGGATCGCCACCGCCACGCCCACGTCGGAATGCTTATGGTGCAGCATGCCGGCTTCGGTCCAGGTCACATTGGCGTCCGGCACGCGCTGCAAAGCTAGCGCCAGCGCCTTGATGACGAAGTCGTTGACCGAGATCTTGTAGACCGGCTTGCCGTCCTTGTCCTTCGGTGCGGCGGCATTGATCTCCTCGCGAGCGGTGAGCAGCTTACCGATGTCGCAGTCGAGCGTGAGATAAAAATGCGGAATGGTCTGCTTCGACAGCGTGAGCCGCTGCGCGATGATCTTGCGCATGCTGTCGTGCGGAACGAGCTCGTAGGAGCCATCCGCATATAGCGCGCGGATTTGGGCATCGGATGGCGTTGCCGCCAATGGCGCTGCGGCCGCGGGCGCTGCACCGGCCGCGCGCAAGCCCTTGCCAGATTTCGCAGCGTCGATGTCACGCGCAACCACGCGGCCATGCGGACCGGAGCCCTGCACGCGATTGAGATCGACGCCGGCCTCTTTCGCCAAGCGGCGTGCGAGCGGCGAGGAGAAGATGCGAGTTTCGGCAGAAGCCCTTGCCCCCTCACCCGCCGCGCCTTCGCCCTGCGGGCTACGGCGGGCGACCTCTCCCCCCTGGTGAGAAGTTGACAGAGTTTGCTGCGCGGGCGGCGGGCTCTGACGAACTCCCTCTCCGCGTTGGTAAGAGGGCTGGGGTGGGCGAGTAACGGCGGCAGTTTGTTTCGCTGGCTCGGGGGTTTTTGCTTTAGGCGTTCCACTGGCGGCCGCGTCGGCGTCTTCGCCTTCCCCCGCTAGGATCGCAATCACCTCATTCACCGCCACGTCCTGCGTGCCGGCCGGCACCACGATCTTGGCGAGAGTCCCTTCGTCCACCGCCTCGTATTCCATCGTCGCCTTATCGGTCTCGATTTCGGCAATCACATCGCCCGATTTGATCTTGTCACCTTCTTTCTTCAGCCAACGCGCAAGGTTACCTTTCTCCATGGTGGGTGACAGCGCAGGCATGAGGATGTTGGTGGGCATGTGCAGAGTTTACCGATAGCAAACGGCCTTCACCGCCTCGACCACTTCGGCGGCCGAGGGCAGTGCGAGCTTTTCGAGATTAGCGGCGTATGGCATCGGCACGTCTTTACCCGAAACGCGCGCGACCGGTGCATCGAGATAGTCGAAGGCGCGATCCATAATACGCGCGGCGATCTCGGCGCCGACGCCGGACTGCTGCCAACCTTCTTCGACCGTGACGGCGCGGCCGGTTTTCTTCACCGACTCGACGATCATGTCGGTGTCCATGGGCTTGAGCGTGCGCAGATCGATCACTTCCGCCTCGATGCCATCCTTGGCGAGTTCCTCGGCGGCTTTGAGCGCATAGCTCATGCCCATCGACCAGGCCACGATGGTGACATCGTTGCCGGTGCGCGCGATCTTGGCTTTTCCAATCGGCAGCACGAAATCGTCGAGCTTCGGGACGGCTGAGGAATGGCCATAGAGGATTTCGTTTTCCAAGAAGATCACCGGATTCGGATCGCGGATGGCGGCTTTCAGCAATCCCTTGGCGTCGGCCGCGGTCGAGGGCGCGATTACTTTCAAGCCAGGAATGTGCGAATACCAGGCCGAATAATCCTGGCTGTGCTGGGCGGCGACGCGCGACGCCACGCCGTTGGGCCCGCGGAACACGATCGCGCAGCCCATCTGTCCTCCCGACATGTACAAGGTCTTGGCCGCCGAGTTGATCAGTTGATCCATCGCTTGCATGGCAAAATTGAAGGTCATGAATTCGACGATCGGTTTGAGGCCCGCCAGCGCCGCGCCGACGCCCAAACCGGCAAATCCGTGCTCTGTGATCGGCGTGTCGATCACGCGCTTGGGCCCGAACTCCTGCAACAGTCCTTGCGTCACCTTGTAGGCGCCCTGATATTCGGCGACCTCTTCGCCCATCACGAACACGTCGCCATCGCGGCGCATCTCCTCGGCCATGGCATCGCGCAACGCTTCGCGCATGGTCATGGTGACCATCTCGGTGCCTTCGGGAAGATCGGGATCGGCGGCTGCCTGCGGCGCCGGTGCCTCTGGCGTTTTCTGCGCGGGCGTGGCTTGCGCCTTTGTTTCTGTCTTCCCCGCCTTGGTGGGCGGAGTGAACTCGACGGCCTTCTGCTGCTGCGCGGGCTTTGAGACCTTTATCGACGACTTATTCTCGCCCTCGCTCAAGATCACCGCGATCGGCGTATTAACCGCCACGTCGGCGGTGCCTGCGGGCACCAGAATTTTTCCCAGCGTACCCTCATCTGCCGCTTCCACTTCCATGGTGGCCTTGTCGGTCTCGATTTCCGCAATGATGTCGCCCGACTTGACGCTGTCGCCCTCCTTCTTAAGCCATTTGGAAAGGTTGCCCTTTTCCATGGTGGGTGAGAGCGCGGGCATGAGCACTTCGATCGGCATGGGCACTACTGTTTCCTACACGGACCGGACATTTTGTCTGCGCATGATCTTATCCGAAAACCGTTTACCAACTATCGGATCGTGCGCGCTCTAGCGGTAGATGTCGGCATAAAGCTCGGACACGTCCGGCTCCGGATCGTGCGTGGCGAATTCCGCCGCATCGTTGATCAGATCGCGCACTTGCGCGTCGATCTTCTTGAGCCCGTCCTCATCGGCGAATTTCTTCTGCAGGATGCGGTGGCGCGCCATATCGATCGGATCGGTGGTGGAGCGCACCTTGTCGACTTCCTCGCGCGTGCGGTATTTCGCCGGGTCTGACATCGAATGGCCGCGATAGCGGTAGGTCAGCATTTCCAGAATGTAGGGACCCTTGCCCTCTCGGCACCAGGCAGCGGCCGTTTCGCCGGCCGCCTTCACCGCGCGCACATCCATGCCGTCGACCTGCTCGCCGGGAATGTTGAACGATAGGCCGCGCCGCGACAGGTTCACCTCGGCCGAGGCGCGCGTGACCGCGGTGCCCATGGCGTAGTGGTTGTTTTCGATCACGTAGACAGCCGGGAGCTTCCAGAGCGCGGCCATATTGAAGCTCTCATAGACCTGACCCTGGTTGGCTGCGCCGTCGCCGAAATAGGTCACGGTGACATTGTCGTTGCCCCGGTAATGATTGGCAAAGGCCAAGCCGGTTCCGAGCGGCACTTGCGCACCGACGATGCCGTGGCCGCCAAAGAAGCCCTTGTCGACGCTGAACATGTGCATCGAGCCGCCCTTGCCCTTGGAATAGCCATGGCTGCGGCCGGTGAGTTCCGCCATCACACCCCTGGGGTCCATGCCGCAGGTGATCATATGGCCGTGGTCGCGATAGCCGGTAATGACCTGGTCGCCGTCCTTCAGCGCCATCTGCATACCGACCACCACCGCTTCCTGGCCGATATAGAGGTGGCAGAAACCGCCGATTAGCCCCATGCCGTACATCTGCCCGGCCTTCTCCTCGAAGCGACGGATGGTCAGCATGGTGCGATATGCGGAAAGGTCCTGTTCTTTGTTGAAATCGGGCACCGGCTTGCTGGCAGTCGCCGGCTCTTTGTCGTCGGCGTTCGAATTTTTCTGTGCGACCGCCATTGGTGCTCCTGGACTCGGGAATAGTTCAGAGGTCGGTGTGCCCCTTTAAGACCCTCCCCAATAGCTTAAATCGCCCGGGGGCGGAAGCGCGAGGCTAACGGGCCGTCTTGCGGCAAGACAGCGGGGAATTGGTCAAAAACAGGGATCGCGGTGGGTAACTCCGGGACGGCTTCCGGTGCCTAGCGCGGCAGTAGGAAAGTCAGGTCGCGCGGGTCGGCATAGCCGAGCAGGGCACGGGCGCGCTCGTCCAACATATCTGGGTCGAGCCGGTCGGAGCGCAGCAACGCCACTCGCCGCTCCCACAACGCGCGCTCGGCTTTGACCTGCGCCAGTTCCTGCTGCATAGACGCCATCTGCTGGTCGAGGTCCTGCTGCGCGCGCAAGCCATGATTACCGGTAAAGGCGTTGACGCCGAAATAGCCGATGAACAGCGCGGCAAAGATATAAAGACCGAGCGCGGTCAGAATGGTACGGCGACGCCGATGGGAGACCATGGCGACCAACATGCGGCAATCGCGTTAAGGCGACTTTAATGCCGGCAACTGGACTGGGATGGCGGCAATGCCATCGTCATTCCAGGCGCAAGCGAAGCGAGCGCCAAAACGCCGTCCAACACCCCCAAGCGAAGCAGTCCTAGATCCGGTGGCGGATCTCGTTGAGCAGGAAATTGCCCACGCGTTTGCCGCGATTGCGCAGGATGCGCAAGATTCCGTGGTCTACAAAATATGTCAGCAGGATTGAATCGCGGGTCTTCACGCGGTTATGCACCGGGTCTGCCGAGTGCCAGGTATCGTCACCGACCGCGAAGGCGTAGCCGCTATTGGGAGCAAAACGCATCTGTGCGCGCTTCGGTAGGGAACCGTCGCTCAGCTTCTCGTGGAAGATCGTGCCGATGTCGGTATTGGTGTCGTCCTTCGGCAAATAGAGCTGCACGGTTATCCCTTTCCAATGGGTATCGGTATGCGGCGTGATCAGATAGCCGGGGATATCGCGGGTAAGAATCGGAATTGGGTACATGCCGATTTGTGTGAAGGCCTTGCCGAAGCGCTTCGACAGGCCGGGCGCAAGGCGGCGAATGAACGATTGCTTGACTAGCTCGGAACAAAGCGCGCGGCCGACCACGTCCCACAGCGCGCGCTTCTCCGGCGGCAGATTGCGGATGTATTCCGGGAATAGGTCAATCTTCACCCGCGTGTGGGTTCCGTCAATGAGATCGTGGCCCTTGCTGCGGCCGTGCATTGGGCGATAATCGCCCGACTCCGGCATCAGCGCCAGGATTTGCGCATAGACGTCATCCGGGAATACTCGATCGAATTCGAGATGGTAGAACGGCTTCTCGACCGCGCGCGCGGCGTCGATCGATTTCGCAATGAATTCCGCAAGGCGATCGGCCGCCCCGCGGCGGTTGTAACGGGCTAAGGCCGTAGTTTGATCCATAGCTACACTCGGGGTCGGTGTTCGGATTTCGAAACAATTTGCGGCGATTTGGTAATCAATTCAAGCTGCCACCCGCACGCGAATCATAACGTGGCGAATGATGCTGGACTTGCGTTCTGCTTGCACATGATCTCATCAAAAAAACGGTTCCCACTTGATCATGCTCTAACGCATCGCCTTCAAGGCCGCATGGCCGGCATATTTCGCCTGCGCGCCCAATTCTTCCTCGATGCGAAGGAGTTGATTGTATTTCGCGGTGCGATCCGAGCGTGCTAGCGAGCCGGTCTTGATCTGCCCGCAATTGGTGGCGACCGCGAGATCGGCAATGGTCGAATCGGTTGTCTCGCCCGAGCGGTGCGACATCACCGCGGTATACCCAGCCTTGTGCGCCATCTCGACAGCGGCGAGCGTCTCGGTCAGCGTGCCAATCTGGTTGACTTTGACCAGGATCGAATTAGCAATGCCGTCCTTGATGCCCATGGACAGCCGTGTCACGTTGGTGACGAACAGATCGTCACCAACAAGCTGGCATTTCGCGCCAATCAGATCGGTGACGATCTTCCAGCCCTCGAAGTCATCCTCGGCCATGCCATCCTCAATCGAAACGATCGGATAGCGGGCGGTGAGATCGGCGAGATATTTTGCCTGCTCTTGCTTGGAGCGGGTCTTGCCCTCACCTTCGTAGATGTAAGTTCCGTTCTTGAAAAATTCGGTCGCCGCGCAATCGAGCGCCAGCATCACGTCGCCGCCAGGCTTGTAGCCGGCCTTTTCGATCGCCTGCATGACGAAATCAAGCGCGGCTTCCGCTGACTTCAAATTCGGGGCAAAGCCACCCTCGTCGCCAACATTGGTATTAAGGCCAGCCGACTTCAGTGCCGAGCGCAGCGTGTGGAAAATCTCCGCGCCAGCGCGCAGTGCTTCCGCGAAAGTCGGCGCGCCGGATGGCATGATCATGAATTCCTGGAAGTCGATCGGATTATCGGCATGCACGCCGCCATTGATGATGTTCATCATCGGCACCGGCAGGATGCGAGCGGAAGTTCCGCCGACATAGCGATAAAGCGGCGCCTGCTTGGCGGCTGCCGCCGCCTTGGCGACCGCGAGCGAAACGCCGAGGATGGCATTGGCGCCGAGGCGGCCCTTGTTGGACGTGCCGTCAAGCACGATCAGCGTTTCGTCGATCTTGGCCTGCGCTTCGGCATCCATGCCGCCGAGCGTGTCGAAGATTTCGCCGTTGACCGCGTTGACCGCCTTGAGCACCCCCTTGCCCAAATAACGCGCCTTATCGCCGTCGCGCAACTCCACCGCCTCGTGCGCTCCGGTCGAGGCGCCAGACGGCACCGCAGCGCGGCCCTTCGAGCCGTCTTCCAAGATGACGTCGACTTCGACGGTCGGATTACCGCGGCTGTCGAGTATTTCGCGACCGATGATGTCCGTGATGGCGGTCATGGGTTTTCCGGCATTGGGGATTTGCCCGCGCTTCTACAGGATGGACAACCCCCTTGTCATGCCCCACCCAAGCCGGGCATCCAGTAACGCAAGACTTGCGACAATCGTACCGATTGGGGTTATTGGATCGCCCGCCTGCGCGGACGACGACGTGGTGGAGTAAATGCCTAGAAAACCGCTGAATCTGGGCCGCCCGAGCCCTATCCCAGCTTCGCCCAACGAGGCGGTACTCGACCGAGTTGCCAATCCGCACGTCGATACCCATTACGTGGCGCGTTTCACCGCGCCGGAATTCACCACGCTCTGCCCGATCACTGGCCAGCCCGACTTTGCCCATCTGGTGATCGACTATGTGCCGGGACGCTACTTGGTCGAGTCGAAGTCGCTAAAACTCTACCTCAACAGCTTCCGCAATCACGGCGCCTTCCACGAGGAATGCACCGTCGCCATTGGCAAGAAGCTGTTCGCGCTGCTCAAGCCGAAATGGCTGCGCATCGGCGGCTACTGGTATCCGCGCGGTGGCATGCCGATCGACGTGTTCTGGCAGGCCGGCAAATTGCCGAGGGACGTGTGGGTGCCGGATCAGGGCGTGGCGCCCTATCGCGGACGCGGTTAGCGCATGATTCCGAGTCTGCCCCGGATTTGATCCGGGGGTAGGAGCCGGTTTTCGGAAAAGATCATGCGCAAAAACATTAAACCTTCACGGGTCGCTGCAAGCGCATAGCGCAAATCCAACCGGTGGCCGTCAGCATGACCGAGCCCGCCAGCAGCACCGGAATGATCCCGACGCTGTCGAGGCCGAGCCCATATATCACCGGCCCCATCGCCTGACCGAGAAAGAAGAAAAAGGAATGCGCCGCGGCCGCCGATCCGCGCGCGGCCGGCGCAAGCTCGGTGACGAAGACTTGGATGCAGCCGTGCAGCATGTAGAAGCTGAAGCCGAGAAGTATGAAATTGACGAACTCGATCGTCCAGGGCGCGCGCAGCGCGATTACGATCAGGCAGAACGCCATGGCCATGCCGCCGCCCGCCATCAAACGCTGCACGCCGATGTAATTGAGCAGCCGTGCCACCAGCAGGGTATAAATGACACCGCCGATGCCAAAGCCCGCAATCACCACGCCAGCGATGGACGCGCGCATTTCGCCTTCGGTGTGCAAAAGGCTCGACATGTAAGGGAATATGCCGAACACGAACACCGCTTCCACGAACACGGCGCCGAAGCAGTATTTCGCCATCGGATTGCGAAAGATCGCACGATAGTTCGGCACCAGCATCGAAAGGTCGAAACGTCCCGCACTTTCGCCAATGCCACGGAAACCAGAGATCGCGACCGCGAGCGCGATCAAGTCGATGGCGCCGGTGGTAAAGAACACGCCGCGCCAGCCAATCAAATCGCCGATCACGCCGGCGCCCGAGGCGCCCAGCAGATTGCCGCTCATCGCCGCGAACAATAGCTTTCCAATCGCGACCTGGCGTTGCGCGACCGGAACACGGTCGCCGGCAACCGCGAGCGCGATCGGGAATATGCCGCCGGCGGTGATCCCAGCTACTACGCGCAGGCTCATCAGCATCTCGAAATTCGTCGCCAGCCCACATGCGAGCGTGGTAACGCCTAGGATGAGCATGCAGATCGCGATCAGGCGCGTCTTGCTGAACATGTCGGCAAGCGCACCGAGCACCGGCTGCACAAGCGCATAAGGCAAGGTAAAACCGGTTGACAGCAAGGCCGCGGTCGTTGGTTCGACGTTCAATCCACTGGCTATCTGCAGAATTACCGGATCCACGGAACGCATGAACAGTGTCGTCGCAAATACGACAAACGCCATGAGGTTGAGAACGCGTCCCATGAGCGGCGAAGACTCTGTACGGATCAGCGCTTGGCCAGCTGGTCGAATTCGACCAGCGTGCGCAATAGCGGCTCCATCTCTTTCAACGGCATCATGTTGGGACCGTCGGAAGGCGCATGATCGGGATCCTGATGGGTCTCGATGAACACGCCGGCGACGCCGATGGCGACCGCCGCGCGCGCCAGCACCGGCACAAATTCGCGCTCGCCGCCCGAGGAGGTGCCCTGCCCGCCCGGCTGCTGCACCGAATGCGTGGCATCGAAGATCACCGGCACTTGCGTCGTGCGCTTGAGGATCGGCAGCGCGCGCATGTCGGAAACGAGCGTGTTGTAGCCGAAGGACACGCCGCGCTCGGTCACCAGGACGTTGCGGTTTCCCGCCGCCGTGATTTTTGCGACTACGTTTTGCATATCCCATGGCGCTAGGAACTGGCCCTTCTTTACATTGACCACGCGGCCGGTCTTGGCGGCGGCAATCAGCAGATCCGTCTGCCGGCACAGGAAGGCGGGGATCTGCAACACATCCACCGCCTCGGCCACGCGCGCGCATTGCGCCGCATCGTGCACGTCGGT
>Ga0209048_10005789_pt1 | contig 11650 bp, 7 predicted proteins | sample FrelakmetCRP12CR_FD_187146 | JGI IMG/M metagenome (GOLD analysis project Ga0209048, IMG submission 187146) | Freshwater lake sediment microbial communities from the University of Notre Dame, USA, for methane emissions studies - CRP12 CR (SPAdes)... | ecosystem: Environmental > Aquatic >... | reverse complement strand
CCGCCAAGCCGGCAAGAGCATCGGTTACGTGAATCTGCCGGCGGCCGAATACAGGAATGTTCTCATGAAAGCGGGATTGCCGGAAGTAATCGCCGCATTGCTCGCAGATTCCGACACCGGCGTTTCCAAGGGCGCACTGTTCGATGACAGCCATCAACTGAGCAACCTCATCGGCAGACCGACGACATCATTGGCAGCGGCGGTTGCGGCGGCCATGAAGGTGGGGCAATAAAGAGGCGTCACTTCTCGACAGGCTGTTGAACAAGACAGTGATAACGAGTTAATTCGTCATGCCCACTTACTGTTTGATGTTCCCCCCCGCTCCACTTTTCCCGTCTCTGTATTATTGCTTGCTCCCTTCACGGGCTCTGGTTTACAATATAAGCCGGTGACCCGGGTGCCGATGCGGCTGGTCAAGCGGGTACGATGGTGTGCACGGCCGGGGAAGATCGGATCTTCAGGGAGGTGGAGCGCGAATTGGGTATGTTAGACAAGCTGGGATCTCTGTTCAGCAGCAAGGACGAGCGTATGCCGAACGTGCGGCCGGGCAGGAACGAACCCTGCTGGTGCGGAAGCGGCAAGAAGTATAAAAAGTGCCATGAGCCTGCGGACGATAAAACAGTGGCGAAACTGTGCGCCGGCAATTGCGGCCCCACGTGAAGCTCCTCATGAGCTGAGTTCAGCTCATCATTCCTTCTTGATTGCCGAGAGGCACAGGGCATATAAAAAAACATGGTATGAAGAACCGGTCGGAAGAAATACGAATACGGTATAAGTACAGGACATTGATCCTGAGCGGGAAGGTCAGGGTATCGCTCGATACGGCCCGGGCGCTTGTCGGGCCTGACTGCGCCTTTCATCTCTACGGCTTCAGGAGGGTCTTGGAGCAAACCTCAGGATCTCATCGTTCCGCCGGGTAAAAAAACGGGCTTGCATATTCACGTAAAAAAAAGTAATATCCACCCTGTCAAAATATTACGTACCGCTCATCTCATTAAACTCATTGAGTGTTCCGGTACATACGAACGAGGAGATTGATAATGAAACGGACTACCGTTGTATTCGCAGTATGTGTTTTGGTTCTTGTCAGCGCCATCGGCTGTAACTCAGCCAAGAAAGAGGCCTCAGCACCCGCTTCTCAGGCACAGCCTGCGGCAAAGACGTCACCGGCTGAACCTTCTCTTTCCGGGAAAGTAGTGGAAACGATGAACTCCGGCGGCTACACCTATGTGTCCATTGAGAATAACGGGAAAAGGACCTGGGTCGCCATACCGGCTACGGCGGTCAAGGTCGGGCAGGAAGTGACGTGTCAGCCCGGCATGGAAATGAAGAATTTCACGAGCAAGACATTGAATCGTACGTTCGAGAGCATCATCTTCTCGGGCGGTATCCGCTGATACCAGGATACCCGGGACATTACAAGCCGAAGGCCGCTGAGTGTAACTCAGCGGCCTTTTTTGATTGAACCTGAGTTTCTCTTTTCTATCCGACATCCTCACCGAGGAAAAGAGCGATCATCGAATGGTCACATTTGACGCAAAAGATTGTTCTGTTGACAATTCCACCTCATCGCATTACAATTCCATCCGGATCAAGACGTTCGACACCAGACTTCATCAAGGAGCGCTTATTGTGACGATCACGGTGAAGGGCCCCATTGTGGAGATGGACGGCGACGAGATGACGCGCATCATCTGGAAGATGATCAAGGACAAATTGCTCGCGCCCCATCTGAACATGAACCTCAAATATTACGATCTCGGCATCAGGCACCGGGACGAGACCAATGATGCCGTAACGATCGACGCGGCGAAGGCCGTCATTGAACACGGCGTGGGCGTGAAGTGCGCGACCATCACCCCGAACGCAGGGCGGGTGAAGGAGTACAGCCTCAAGCAGGCATGGAAAAGCCCGAACGCTACGATCCGCTCCATCCTTGACGGCACGGTCTTCCGCAAGCCCATTATCGCGAAGAACATCCCGCCGGCGGTGCGAAGCTGGCAAAAGCCGATCAGCATCGGGAGGCACGCCTACGGCGATATCTACAAGTCGGTCGAGTATAAAGTTCCCACAGCAGGCAAGGCAGAGTTGGTGTTCACGCCGACCGCGGGAACGGAGAAGGTATCGCTTGTTGTGCACGAGTTCAAGGGGCCCGGCGTGGTCATGGGCATGCATAACACGGAGAAGTCCATCCAAAGCTTTGCGCGGGCCTGCATCAAGTACAGCCTCAACGAAAAATGCGACCTCTGGTTCGGCGCCAAGGACACCATCTCCAAGACGTATCACGGTTTTTTTAAAGAGGTCTTCGACCGGGAGGCCGCGGCCCGCAAGGCGGACTTTGCGCGAGCAGGGGTCACGTACCGATACATGCTGATCGACGATGCGGTTGCGCAGATCATGAAGGCGGAAGGCGGCATGCTCTGGGCGTGCATGAACTATGACGGCGACGTGATGAGCGACCTGGTGGCCTCCGGCTTCGGCAGCCTGGGTCTCATGACCTCGGTGCTGGTCTCGCCCGAGGGAAAGTATGTATTTGAGGCCGCGCACGGCACGGTGATGCGCCATTACTACGAACACCTGAAGGGCAACCCCACGTCAACGAACTCCGTTGCATCCATCTTTGCCTGGACCGGCGCCATTGCTCGGCGTGGCGAGTTGGACAACACCCCGGACGTAGTCGCCTTTGCGAAAAGCCTCGAGGCGGCGGTTATCAGTGTCATCGAAGGCGGCGTGATGACCAAGGACCTTGCCGCGATCGCGGAGCCGAAGCCGGCGAACTACGTGACCACCGGGGAGTTCATCGACAGCGTGTCAAAAAAGTTGTAATGTATCGAGCAAAGCAGCTGAAGCATAGAACAAGACGATGTTGCTTTTATCCGTTTCGGAGCCTGACTTCGACCTGATCGGGAGTGACCCCAAGAAGCTCCAGGAAATGTCCAAGTGCTGACCGGTGCATCGGCAGATATCTTGGGGAGCAACGTGGGCGGCAAAGAGCTTGTACATCCTGCCACCGTGGACCTGGTCCCGCAGAAACAATGAGTCGTTGCCCCGCAGTGCTTCAGGTGCCATAACACGAAGAAAAATAAAACGAAAACTTGACACACCCAAAGAAATGTGTTAATTTTTTTAACAAGCCTGAATACCGCGGAAAAAGAATACGAGAATGGCCAAAATACCGATCGCGAATGATAGGCTTGGCGGAACTCCAGATATTTCGCCGGGCACACGTTTCGGCAGACCATGTCATAGTTCTCATATTTGAAAGGCCGCTCCATGCCAGTTAAAATACTGTTGGCCGACAAGAGCATCACGATCCAGAAAGTGGTGGAGATGCTTTTTTCGGGAAGAGACTACGAGATCGTTAGCGTGAGCGACGGTGAGACAGCGCTGAACGAAGCGACGCGGGTCATCCCCGATGTGGTGCTGGTGGACGTGGATTTGCCGCGCATCGACGGCTATTCCTTTGCCGCGCGGCTGAAACAGACCCCCCGGCTCGCGCAGACGCCGGTCATCCTCATGATGAGCAGGGATGATCTGTACGACGGTGCGAAAGGCAAACAGGCGGGGATTATCGACAACATTGCCAAGCCCTTCGAGTCCCAGGAACTTATTGGAAAAGTGAAAAAGGCGATCGCCGGGGCCCCGCCGCGCGTTGCCGCTCCCGCGCCGCCCGCCGCGCGCCCGCCTGCCGCATCTACGCCTCCAATACGCCCGGTCGCGCCGCCGGCGCCAGCTGCGCCACCCCAACCCAAAACGGCCGAGCCAGTGGACATTTTTGATATTATCAGTGAAGCCCCTTCGCCCGCGGACTTCGCACGATCAGCCGCACAAACCGAAGAAGACACTGTATACGAAGTTGAGCCCGTGGTAGAGGAGGTTGAAGAACCGCTCTCCCACGAAGCGCCAAAGTCGCTGCCGATCGGCGCCAAGGCCGTGGAAGAGATGCGCGCCGGGCTGGGTCTGACCGAGGAGAAAGAAGCGCCGCAGCCCGGGATCGTCACCTATGAATCCCTTAACAGTGCTCTTGGGGCTGATCAGCAGGCAGCGTTCAGGCCCAAGACCCCGGTCGCCCCGCCGCCGCGGCCCACACCGCCGCCGGTCCAGGCATCTACGTTGCCTGAGGCTGAGTTGCGTAAGATGGCGGAAGAGGCCATGGCCAAGATGGCCAGGGACGTGTTTGCAAAGCTTCCGCCGGTCCAGCCGCCGAAGATCTCCGATGATGCCCTGCGCGCCATGGTTGATGAAAAAGTCTCCCGCTTGACGAAAGATGCCCTGGCAAAGATGCCGGCGCCGCAACCGCAGGCGCCGATACTCACTGCGGCCGAGGTGCGGAAAATAGCGGAAGACATTGTTGCCAAGATGGCAAAAGACATCGTTGCCATCATTCCCCCGGCGCAGCCGCGGATTTCCACTGAGACCCTTCACACCATGATCGCGGAAGAAGTCGCGCGCAAAACAAAAGAGACGCTGGCAACCTTGCCGCAGCCTTCGGCGCTCACGGCGGGCGATGCACGGGGTATAGCTGAGGAGGTTGTCGCCAAAGCGGCGAAAGACATCATCGCCCAAATTCCCCCTGCCCAGCCGCAGATCTCCCCTGAGACCCTTCGTTCCATGATCGTAGAAGAAGTCGCGAGCAAGACGAAAGCGGCCTCAGAGCAGCCACCGGCCCTTACCCCGAGCGACATGTGGAGCGCAACTGAAGAAGCCGTCCAGAAAGTTGCGCAGGAATATTTTGATAAGCAGCCTGTGGCAGACATGCCGCAGATTTCCGATGACGCCCTTCGCGCCATGGTAGAAGCAAAAGTTTTGAGCATGACAAAAGAGAGTTTGGAAAAGATGCCTGCTGCCGGGACAGCGGACCTTTCCCCCAGCGATATGTGGAGCATGGCCGACGAGGCCGTCGAGAAGATTGCACGGGAGTTTTTTGAAAAGCAGCCCCTGACGCAGGCTCCTCAGCGTTCCGACGAGACGCTGAGGCGCATGGTGGAAGAAGTGGCTGCGAAGACGGTGGAAGAGGCGCTCGAAAAAAAGGCCATTTCGCAGCCAACGTCGATCCCCAGGAGCGAACTGAGGACGATGGCGGAAGAGACCGTCTCCCGGATGGCGCTGGAAATATTCAGCGATATGACGCCGCCTATTCCGAAGATCTCCGAGGACACGGTACGCAGAGGGATCGAGGAGGCCGTCAAGTTGATTGCCCGGGAAGTCGCGCGCGAAGTGATCGAAAAAGTGGCTTGGGATACGGTCCCTCAGCTGGCAGAGGTCATGATCAAAGAGGAAATAGAACGGTTGAAGGCGATGGAGTAGAACTTCAACGGAAGAGACGAGAAGTGCGGAATGGTAACAACGAGGGGACTTGCTCCCCTCTTTTATTTAGACGACGATGCGCGTAGTGATGTCAAAATGTTTATAAAAAAATGAACAGAGAATGAAACCCTAAAACGCCACCATAGAGAACACTGAGAAATAATTTTTAGATATTCAAAAAACTCCGCGGACTCTGTGTTTAGAAGAAGCAAAAACAAACGGAGCTGGTAATAAAAAAGCACAAATCGGGATGGAGGCCGCAGAGGGATTTACTCCATTCATTCAAGACATTCACTGTGTGCTCTGTGGTTAAGTCTTGACAATACGATGTTTGTGTAAAGGAGATCGTGCTTCATGTCAGGGAAAGAATTGCCCAAGGCCTATGACCCGAAGTCCGTAGAAGAAAAATGGTACGGCTTTTGGATGGAGAAAAAATATTTTCACGCCGATGAGAATGCGCGCAGCGCGCCTTTTTCGATCGTCATCCCCCCGCCGAACGTGACCGGCTCGCTCCATATCGGCCACGCGTTGAACGCCACGCTCCAGGATATCCTTGTTCGATGGATGCGCATGTCCGGCAGAAACACGCTCTGGGTCCCAGGCACGGACCACGCGGGAATCGCCACGCAGAACGTGGTTGAGCGCCATCTCGCGAAAGAGCATATCGATCGCCATCAGCTGGGGAGAGAACAATTTGTCGGGAAGGTCTGGGAATGGAAACAGGAATACGGCGGTAGGATCATCAACCAGCTCAAGCGCATGGGCGCGTCCTGTGACTGGGACCGCGAACGGTTTACGATGGACCCCGGTCTTTCGAAAGCGGTTATTGAAGTTTTTGTCACCCTTCACGAAGAAGGTCTCATCTACCGCGGCGAGAGACTGATCAACTGGTGTCCGCGATGCCACACTGCGCTGTCGGACATCGAAGTCGAGCACGAGGACGAGAAGGGCAAGCTCTACCATATTGCATATCCCCTGAGCCACGACCATGCTATCCGCCTGACCGTTGCGACCACGCGGCCCGAGACCATGCTGGGCGACACTGCCGTCGCAGTGCATCCGCTCGATCCGCGCTATAAGGACCTGATCGGCAGGACCGTTGACCTGCCGCTTACGGGCAGGAAGATCCCGATCATCGGGGACTCGATACTGGTGGACCTCGAGTTCGGGACCGGCGCCGTCAAGGTCACTCCCGCGCATGACTTCAACGACTACGAGGCAGGGCAGCGGCAGAAACCAGAGCTGCTGCGCATAAAAATACTGAATGAAAGGGCTGAGTTGCTTGGCGATATTCCCGACGTGCGGCCGGACGTTCTGAAACTGATTGCGGGAAAGCCGGCGAAGAAGGCCCGCGGTAAAGTGGTGGAACTGCTCCAGGAGCGCGGCTTCATGGTCAAGACCGACGACCATGCGCATTCCGTAGGCAAGTGCTACCGCTGCAAGTCCATTGTTGAGCCGTATCTTTCTCCCCAGTGGTTTGTGAAGACCGGACCGCTTGCCGAGCCCGCGATCAAGGTCGTGGAGGACGGCCAGGTGCAGTTCGTTCCCAAGGGCTGGGAGAACACGTATTTCGAGTGGATGCGGAACATCAAGGACTGGTGCATCTCGCGCCAGATATGGTGGGGGCATCAAATACCGGCCTGGTATTGCAGGAAGTGCGATGCTGCCGTGCATATTTCTAAGATCGGGACAGGCGCTGTCGGCGAGGGAGCGGGCATGCCGGCCGCACAAGGGGAAGTGGTAACCATCGGTGTTGATGCCGCGGCTATTGTCCGGAGGGAGGCGCCACAGCAGTGTCCCAGCTGCGGCTCCCACGAATTAATGCGGGACCCCGATGTTCTCGACACGTGGTTCTCGTCGGCACTCTGGCCTTTCTCCACGCTCGGCTGGCCGGACAAGACCAAAGAGGTCGAGACGTATTATCCTACCTCGGTGCTTATCACCAGCTTTGATATCATCTTCTTCTGGGTGGCGCGGATGATCATGATGGGGCTCCACTTTAAGCGCGAGGTGCCGTTCAGGCAGGTTTATATCCATGCGCTCGTGCGCGATGCCGAAGGCCAGAAGATGAGCAAGTCGAAAGGCAACGTCATTGACCCCCTCGTCATGATCGACCAGTACGGCACCGACGCATTCCGGTTCACGCTCACGGCCTTTGCCGCGCAGGGCAGGGATATCAAGCTTGCGCCGGAGCGTATCGAGGGCTACCGGAATTTTGCGAACAAGATCTGGAACGCGAGCAGATTCGTGTTCATGAACCTGGAAGACGATTTTTCACCGAACTCCGAACTCCTGACCCCGAACCTGTCCCTTGCCGACCGCTGGATCCTTTCGCGCGTGAACGCGGTAGCGAAAGACGTCCAGGCCGCGCTTGTTGACTACCGGTTCAACGACGTCGCTTCGTCGCTGTATCACTTTATCTGGCATGAGTTCTGCGACTGGTATCTCGAGCTGTCGAAGCCGGCCTTATTCGAGGAAAAGGGATCCGTTTCACGGAAGGCAACACAGACCGTGCTTGTCCATGTTCTCGAAACCGCGCTTCGCCTGCTTCATCCGATCATGCCGTATATCACGGAGGAAATTTGGCAGACGCTGCCGGCGAAAGTTTGGAGTGCAGAGTTCGGAGTGCGGAGTGGGATGCAGAAGACCAAGGCCGAATCAATCACGGTGTCCCCGTATCCGGCGGCGGATGAGAAGCTGATCAATGCGGAAGTCGAGCGAGACATGCAGATGGTCATGGACCTGATCATGGCGATCAGGAACATTCGCGGCGAGATGAACATTGCGCCCTCCATGCAGATCACCGTGATCGTCAGAGTGGAGAGCAAAGAGCTCGGCGAGCACCTCGACAAAAGCGCCGGGTATGCGAAGACCCTCGCGCGGATCAAGGAGCTTCGCATCGGCGTGTCTGAAGCAAAGCCCACGTCCGTGGCAACAGCGGTGATCGCCGGCGCCGAGGTCTACGTGCCGCTCGAAGGCCTGCTCGATCTTACCCAGGAACGGGACCGGCTCCAGAAAGAGATCGCGAAGATCTCAAAAGACATCGAAGTGTTTTCCAAGAAGCTCTCCAACACGAATTTTATAGATAAGGCGCCGAAGGAAGTTGTCGAAAAGGACACTGCAAAGCTTGAGGAGTTCAGGGTAAAGCGGGATAAGCTTGAGCAGAGCTTGAGGATGCTGGGGTAATAAAATTACGTGATCAACAGTTAAGCCACATGGATTATTCTTTAAAAGAGCTCATCGAAAAAGCACTCGCGGAAGACCTTGGTCCCGGCGATGTGACCTCCGAGGCGACGATCCCTGCCGGATCCACAGCCACGGCGGCAATCCTGGCGAAGCAGGACCTTATCCTCGCAGGCATTGATATCGCGACAGCGGTGTTCCGGCATCTCGATCCTGACGTCCAATTCACGCTGTTTGCAAAGGATGGAGACAAGATAAATGCCGGCGCCGAGATCGCGAGGCTGTCGGGCAACACGAGGGCGCTGCTTGCGGGCGAACGAGTGGCTTTGAACCTGCTCCAGCACCTGTCCGGTATCGCAACATTGACCGCCCGATACGTGGAGACCGTGAAGGGTTTGAAGGCTGTGGTGCTGGACACGCGCAAGACACTCCCCGGTTTACGGCAGCTGGAAAAGTACGCGGTCCGGATGGGCGGCGGGAAGAATCACCGCATGGGACTCTATGACATGATCCTGATCAAGGACAATCATATCAAAGCGGCAGGAGGCATTACGAACGCTGTCGCGTCCGCGCGAACGAAGACAGGCAACCTTAGGATCGAAGTTGAGACGAAAACACTCGACGAGGTGCGCGAGGCATTGGCGGCGAAGGCCGACATCATTATGCTCGACAATATGCCTGTTGACGTAATGCGCGAGGCAGTGAAGCTGATCGCAGGCCGCGCTCTCGCGGAAGCATCCGGCAACGTGACGCTTGAGACGGTCAGGCAGATCGCGGAGGCGGGCGTGGATTTTGTGTCGTCCGGAAGCTTGACGCATTCGGCGCCGGCTGCGGACATCAGTATGAAAATAAGATGAGAGGGTCATGGGTCAGGGGGCAAGGGTCACGTCAGGATGACCAAGAAACTGGAGAAGGAAGAACAACAAAGAAATAGCTTTGTCTCGTTGCTGCTCGCAATGGCCGCACTTTTTTTGTTTTGGTATTTTCCCGTGACCCTTGAACCCTGTCCATGCCCCTGGTTTATCTATGTATAAAGAAAAAATTCTGAACGTACTCCGGTCGTCTTGCTCGGGATTCGTCTCCGGCGAGGAGCTGGCGCGAACATGCGGCATCTCCCGCACGATGGTGTGGAAGCACATAAAATCGCTGGAGCGCGAGGGATTCGGGATCGAAGCCGTGCCGTCGCGGGGGTATCGGATCACTTCGGCCCCGGACATTCTTCGGCCGGAAGACGTCAGGCGTGGACTCAGAACAAAGATCATCGGCAGGGAAATTCATTTATTCCATAAGATTGCATCCACGAACACGCTGGCCATGGAGATGGCGGCCAATGGAACGCCCGAGGGGGCCGTCGTGATCGCCGAGATGCAGACCGGTGGTAAGGGAAGGCTCGGCAGGACATGGATCTCGCCGCAAGGGAATCTGTATCTCAGCGTGGTCCTGCGTCCGAATATTCCGATTCATAAAGCGCCCCTGATCACGCTGACAGGCGCTGTGGCAGTGGCATCGGCGATCAGGACAATGTGCGGGCTTGAGGCAGGCATCAAGTGGCCGAATGATATCCTTATCTCCGGTAAAAAAGTCAGCGGCTTGCTGACCGAGATGAGCGCGGAGCAGGACCGCATTCGTCATATCGTGCTCGGCATCGGTGTGGATGTAAACATGGAGATGGGCGAGCTGCCCCCCGATGTCCGCAGTCTCACGACCACGCTCGCGGCAGAGGCAGGAGCGAAGATAAACAGGACCGCACTGCTTCAGCAGGTCCTGCGGGACCTTGAGCGGTGGTATCAGAAGTTTCTCAATAATCATGCAGATGTTCTCGAAGAATGGAAAAAGCTCAACATGACTGTGGGTAACCGCATCACCGTGAGCGGGGCGGGCGAGGATCTCGATGGCCTGGCGCAAGGGGTTGATAGTGATGGCAGGCTTATCGTCAGGCTTGAAGATGGCGCGATCCGCACGATTGCAGCAGGGGATGTGACGATAGTAAAAAAATAGGGTCAAGGGGCAGGGGTCAAGGTTCAAGGTAAATAGATAGACTCGCTTTCAGTGTATTAAGCATTTTCCCGTGCCCCTTGCTACTTGACCCCTGACCCTTTTCTTCGGAGGTCTTCTCACATGTTATTAGCCATCGACATAGGCAACACCAATGTGGTTCTCGGCGTGTTCGACAGGGAAAAACTCGTCGAAAACTGGCGAGTGGGCACGAACACGCAGATCACGCCTGATGAATACGCGATGATCTTCAAGGACCTCTTCGGCTTCGCCGGAATCGAGTTCAAGCAGATACACGGGGTGATCATCTCGACGGTGGTGCCGCCGCTCCTGCCGGTGATGGTCGAGATGTCCAGAAAATACATCGGGATAGAGCCCCTGGTCGTGACGCATGCGCTGAAGACAGGCATCACGATCCGCACTGATAATCCAAAAGAGGTGGGCGCAGACCGCATCGTGAACGCGGCCGCCGCCTATAATCTTTATGGCGGGCCGTTGATTATCGTGGATTTCGGCACGGCGACCACCTTTTGCGCGATCACGAAGAACGGTGATTACCTCGGCGGGGCAATCTGCCCGGGCATGAAGATCTCGGCAGAGGCGCTGTTCCAGCGTGCGTCAAAGCTGCCGCGCGTCGAGCTTGTGAAGCCCGCGAAGGTCATAGGTTCGGACACCGTCAGTGCAATGCAGGCGGGTATCATCTACGGCTACGCAGGTCTTGTGGACGGTATTGTGGAGCGGATGAAGAAAGAGCTGTCGGCCGATGCCAGGGTCGTGGCGACCGGAGGTCTTGCCGAGCTGGTTTCTCCGGAAACAAAGACCATTCTGGAAATAAAACCTCAGCTGACCCTAGAGGGACTTCGTCTTTTGTTTGAAATAAATCACTGATATATCAAACGGCTAAGCCAGGCCTGTGCATCCCTTCTCTGCTTTTCTGAAATCAATATTACTTTGGGTAACCTTGACGATTTGATATTTTTATGATATTTTTTCTGTACCATCTTATATTAACGGAGAACGGATGAAAATTCTTGTTGTTGATGACGAAGAAGGCGCTCGCGATCTTTTCAATACCATATTGACCGATGAAGGCTATGATGTTTCCCTCGCAAATGGCGGTGAGGAAGCACTGGGCCTTTTCAAAAGCTACCCCTTTAACCTCGTG
>Ga0209048_10005788_pt1 | contig 11650 bp, 7 predicted proteins | sample FrelakmetCRP12CR_FD_187146 | JGI IMG/M metagenome (GOLD analysis project Ga0209048, IMG submission 187146) | Freshwater lake sediment microbial communities from the University of Notre Dame, USA, for methane emissions studies - CRP12 CR (SPAdes)... | ecosystem: Environmental > Aquatic >... | reverse complement strand
GCTCGAGGAATCGCTGACGAAGCTCGAGGAGGAATTCGCGCCGCGGCTCGTGCGCGTCCACCGCAACTGCCTCGTCGCCCGCGACTACATCCGCGGCTTCGAGCGCCGCGTCGGCGACGAGGGCGAGGCGCACTGGGAAGTCCTGCTGAGGGAAGTCCCGGAAACCCTCCCCGTTTCCCGCCGCCAGCAGTCGATCGTCCGCGAGATCGGACGCGAGAACCAGCGTGGCGGCGAAACCGAATAGCTGCGAGAGCGGGACGGCATCGGCCCGCGCCGTGTCGGACTCCGCAACCGATCCACCCGATCAGACCCACGCCCCATGTCCCGACGCACGCTGATCTGCGGTTCGCTCGCCTACGACACGATCATGGTGTTTCCGGACCGGTTCGCGCGGCATATCCTCCCCGAGCAGACGCACATGCTGTCGGTGTCCTTCCAGATCGGCGAGATGCGCCGCGAATGGGGCGGCTGCGCCGGCAACATCGCGTACAACCTCAAGGCGCTCGGCGGCGAGCCGGTCGTGATGGCCACGCTCGGCGACGACGGCACTCCTTACCGCGAGCGGCTCGCGGCGTTCGGGATCGATGGCGATGGCGTGCGCACGGTCCCCGGGTCCTATACGGCGCAGGCGTTCATCATCACCGACCTCGACGACAACCAGATCACGGCATTCCATCCGGGTGCGATGAACGCGTCGCACGAGAACCGCGTCGGCGACGTCGAGGACATCGCCCTTGGCATCGTCGCGCCCGATGGCCGCGAGGGGATGCGCACCCACGTCGAGCAGTTCGCCGCCGCGAGGATTCCCTTCATCTTCGACCCCGGGCAGGGGCTGCCGCTGTTCTCGGGCCCGGAGTTGATCGAGATGATCGATGCGGCGACCTACGTTGCCGTCAACGATTACGAAGGGCGCTTGCTCGCCGAGCGCACGGGGCTCGATCTCGACGCGATCGCGGCGCGCGTCGAGGCGCTGATCGTGACCCAGGGGGGCGCCGGCTCGCGCATCCGCGCGGGCGGCCGGACGTTCGAGCTGCCCGCGGTGACCCCGCCGGCGCTCGTCGACCCGACCGGCTGCGGCGACGCCTATCGTGCCGGACTGCTCTACGGGATCGTCCACGGCTGGGAGTGGGAGCGCACCGGGCGGCTCGCCGCGACGCTCGGTTCCCTCAAGATCGCGAGCCGCGGCGGCCAAAACCACGCGATCACACGCGACGACGTGGCGTTGCGGTACCGCGAGGCGTTCGACGCCTATCCATGGTGAAGAGACGTCGGTGACGGCCCGTCCGCGCTACCATCGACCCACGCCGCTGCCCGCGCGCCTCACGCGCTTTGCCCGCACCGTCGCCCATATCGCCGGGGGCCTTGCCACCACGGTGTTCGTGTTCCCCTGGATCGGTCCGCCGAGGAAGCAGGCGCTGATCCGTCGCTGGTCGCGGCAGCTGCTGCAGATGCTCGGAATCGAGACCCGCGTGCACTGGAAGCACGAGGCGGGCCTGCCGGGCATCGTCCTGATCGTCGCCAACCACATCTCTTGGCTCGACATCTTCGTCTTGAACGCGATGCAGCCGGCACGGTTCATCGCCAAGGCGGAGCTCAAGCGCTGGCCCGTCGTGGGCCGGCTGTCGACCAATGTGGGCACGCTCTACATCGAGCGCGAGCGGCGCCGCGACACGCACACGGTGAACCGCCACACGGTGGAGGCGCTGGCGCGCGGCGACGTGGTGGCGGTCTTTCCCGAGGGCACCACGAGCGATGGGACGGGCCTGCTGAAATTCCACAGCTCGCTGTTCCAGTCGATCGTCGAAGCGCAGGGCCACGTCCAGCCCGTCGCCATCCGTTATCGCACCCCCGCGGATGAGCACAGCGCCGCGCCCGCCTTCGTCGGCGGCCTCACGATCATCGGATCGTTCTGGCGCCTGACCGGAGAGCGCTCGCTCGTCGCCGAGCTGCACCTGATGCCGCCGTTGTCGGCGAAAGAGCGCCACCGCCGCGACCTCTCCAGCGCGGCGGCCGGGGCTATCCAAACGGCTTTGGAGTCACCGGTGCGCGCGACGGCACCTGATACACGCGGCGATCGTCGAGCCTGACCGCGGTCAGCGTCCCGCCCCACAGGCAGCCCGAGTCGAGCATCAGGAGATTGGGCGCGAGCTTGAGCTCCAGCGTCGACCAGTGGCCGCAGACGATCGTCCTGCCGGCCGATGCACGGTGCTCGTGCTCGAACCAGGGACGGTAACCGTCCGGCGCCCTCGCCGGACCGCGCTTTTCCTTGAATTCCATCACGCCGTCGGCGTCGCAGAAGCGCAGCCGCGTGCACGCGTTGACGACTACGCGCAGCCGATCGAAGCCCGCGAGGTCGTCGCGCCAGGCGCGCGGCTCGTCGCCATAGAGCTCGCGCAGGAAAGGGTCGGCATGCTCGCTCGCGAGCATCGCCTCGACTTCGTGCGACAGAGCGAGCGCCGCCTCAGGCGTCCACGCGGGGAGCAGGCCGGCGTGAACGAGCAGGTGCTTCCCATCGTCGGCGACGAGCGGCCGGTGTCGCAGCCACGCCAGAAGCTCGTCGCGATCGGGGGCCTCGAGGATTGGCGCGATCGTGTCGTGCCGGCGGGGCCTCGTGTGCCCGGCCGCGACGGTCAGCAGGTGGAAGTCGTGGTTGCCGAGGACCGTGACGGCGCAATCGCCCAGCGCCTTCACTTCGCGCAGCACGGCTAGCGACTCGGGACCGCGGTTGACGAGATCGCCGACGAACCAGAGACGATCGCGTTCCGGTGAGAAACCGATGAGGGCTAGCAGCTGGCACAGTTCCGCGTGGCAGCCCTGGATGTCGCCGATCGCGTAGTGGCTCATGGGAGGCGGGCGACGCGCGTTCGACGGTTGAAACGAGACGAGTCAGCGTGCGCGGCGATGCTAGAATCCGCGACAATTCTAACACTCGCCCGCGCCGCCTCCGCCGTTTCCCCCGATGTCGTTCCCGCTCAATCCGGCGCAGCGCGAAGCGGTGCGACATCTCGATGGTCCGCTCCTCGTGCTGGCGGGCGCCGGCAGCGGCAAGACCCGCGTCATCGCAGCGAAGATCGGATATCTGATCGAGTGCGGCTTCGACCCGAATCGGATCGCCGCGATCACGTTCACGAACCGTGCCGCGCGCGAAATGCGCGAGCGCGCCAGAGCGCTCCTCGCCAAGGATGGCCGGCGCAGACTCGCCGACGACGTCGGGATCTCCACCTTTCACGCGCTGGGGTTGCGCATCATCCGCAGCGATCCCGGCGCGCTGGGCCTCAAGCCGGGCTTCTCGATCCTCGGACCCGACGACATCGAGCCGATCGTCGCCGAACTCGTCGCGACGACCGACCGCGCCCGGGCGCGGTCGGCGCAGTGGCGGATCAGCGCGTGGAAGAACGCGCTGACGACGCCGGGCGCGGCGGCCAGGGCGGCGCAGAACGAAGACGAAGCCGCGGCCGCACAGGCGTACCGGCGCTACGACGACACGCTGCGTGCGTACCAGGCAGTGGACCTCGACGACCTGATCGCACTTCCGATCGGGCTGCTCACCGCCGACGACGCGCTGGCCGCGAAGTGGCGCGAGCGCTGCGCGCACCTGCTCGTCGACGAATACCAGGACACCAACCCGGCGCAGTACCGCCTCTTCAAGCTCCTCGTCGGCGATCGCGGCGCCTTCACCGTCGTCGGCGACGACGACCAGGCGATCTACGGCTGGCGCGGCGCCTCGCTCGACAACCTCGAGGCCCTGGCGAAGGACTATCCGGCGCTAAGGGTCGTGAAGCTCGAGCAGAACTACCGGTCGACGGTGCGCATCCTGCGCTCGGCGAACGCGCTGATCGCGAACAATCCGAAGCTCTTCGAGAAGAGGCTCTGGAGCGACCACGGGCACGGCGACGCGATCCGCGTGACGCCGGCGGCCGACGACGAAGCGGAGGCCGAAGGCGTCGTGCGCCGCCTGCTCGCCCACCGGTTCGAGCATCGCGGCCGCTATCGCGATTACGCGATCCTGTACCGCGGCAACCATCAGGCGAAGCTCTTCGAGCAGCAGCTGCGCGCGCAGGCAGTCCCGTACGAGATCTCCGGCGGACAATCGTACTTCGAGCGCGCGGAGATCAAGGACCTCGTCGCCTACCTGCGCCTCGTCGCTAACGACGACGACGACCCGGCGTTCATCCGCGCGATCACGACGCCGAAGCGCGGTGTCGGCGCGGCGACGCTCACGCACCTGGTGGCGATCGGCGGCGCGCGGCACGAGAGCCTGTTCACCGCCGTCTTCGTCGAGGAGGAGGGCGGGATTCCGAAGCGGCAGCGAGAGATCCTCAAGGCGTTCTGCTCGCTGATCAACAACCTGCGCTACCGTGCCGAGCGCGAACCGGCAGCTCGGCTTCTCGACGAGCTCGTGGCGTCGATCGGCTACGAGGTCTTCCTGTTCGACACCTGCGACCGGAAGCAGGCGGAGGCGCGCTGGAAGAGCGTGCGCGACTTCGTCGGCTGGCTGTCGACCAAGGGCGAGGCGGACGGCAAGAACCTGCTCGAGCTGACGCAGATGATCGCGCTCATCACGATGCTCGAAGGACAGGAGGAGCGCGAGATCGACGCCGTCCGGCTCTCGACGCTGCACGCGGCGAAGGGCCTCGAGTTTCCTCACGTGTTCCTGGTGGGCCTGGAAGAGGGCCTGCTGCCGCACCGGGAGTCGGTGGCAAGCGGCAGCGTCGACGAGGAGCGGCGGCTCATGTACGTCGGCATCACGCGTGCGCAGAAGAGCCTGCATCTGTCGTGTTGCCGCAAGCGCAAGCGTGCCGGCGAGACGGTCGAGTGCCAGCCGTCGCGCTTTCTCGCGGAGCTCGCGCAGGACGACCTGCGCTGGTCCGGGGCGCCCCTGCCGGCCGACGAAGCCGCGCGCGAGAAGGTCGCCGGCAGCGTTCGGCTCGCGCAGCTGAAGGCGATGCTCGCCACCAAGTGACGCCCGTCACTCCACGACATTGACAAGGGCGGTCCATGGCGGCTAAGTAGCCCGGTTCGTAAATTCGGCAACGTATTATGTCAGGCGGCAAGGGGCAACGGCGAGGGCTGGACGGCGAACCTTCTGGTCAGTCTTGCGAGGTCAGCTCGAGTGAATCGCCAGTCAAAGGGCGTCGCGATGCGCTCGTAGTACTCCTGGAAGCGCAGCAGCCGATCCTCGACCTCCGCGAGGCAGGAGAAATCATTGGGGGTGAGCGCCTTGCGCTGGACGATGGAGAAGTAGATCTCGATCTGGTTGAGCCAACTGGCGTGGACCGGGCCGTGAACAGGGACCAAGTTGGGATAGGTCTCGGTCAAGCGTCGCACGCAGGGCTGCCCGCGATGTGAGGAGCCGTTATCCATGATCCAGAACACCCGCCGCGCGTCGCGATAGGGCGGCTGAGTCATGACTTGGGCGACCAGGCGAGCGAACGGATCGATGCCGGTGGATTGTTCGCAACGGCCGAAGACCTTGGCGCGGTGTACGTCGAGCGCCGCCAAGTAGGCCCACGCTCCGGCGCGCGCGTACTCGTGCTCGACGCGGGCGGCACTGTGCGGACGGGGTGGCAAGGTCGGATGTTTGCGGATGCGGGCTTGAATGCTGGTCTTCTCGTTGGTGGAGAGCACGAACTCGTCACTGCGCAGGCGTTTGCCTTGCCACTGCTTGGCATACAAGTCGAGGATGCGCCCGGCTTTGGGGGCGAAATCCGGATCCCGCGGAAAGATCCAGATGCGGTGCTGCCAGGGCCGAATGGCGTCTTCGTGCAGCCAGCGCCACACTGTGGTGTCGCTGATGCGCGCGACGATGCCGCACTGCTGCGCTTCGCGCACGATGTCGGCGCAGCTGAAACGCGATAGCGGCAGCCCACGCGTGGCGGGGAGTTCACAGGCCAGAGCCTTGATCTGCACGACCAGCTCTGGGGGGGAAAGCCCGAGGGCGGCCCGGGCGAGGATGTTCGTCAAGCCCGGGTATGCGTTCATGGAAGAACCGTTTGCGCCACAGGCTCGCCACATCGCGCCCCACCGAGAGCGCCGTGGCGATCTCGTCGTTGGAGCGCCCTTCGGCGGCGAACAGAATTATCCTGGCCCGCAACACCTCGAAATATGGCAACGTATATTTGCGCGATCGACTCTCCAGGATCTGGCGTTCCTGGCGCGACAGCCGAATCGTAAACGGGCTCTGTCTCGGCATTTTGGCAGTCCCCCTGTGGGGCCTTTGGGGAAACAATAGCCGACAAGCGAACACTTGGCAACAATACTATGTCGCCATATTTATGGAAACACAGTACTAAGCTTCCCTTCGCGCCGATTTGAGCTTCAGGTGCGACCAGAGTGTCGCTCCACTATGGGGACGCTGCCTCTCCCTCCGGGCAACCGGTAGACTTAGAGCTATAAAACAGCAGCCTCAGAGAGAGTTTGGCCGTCAGGTCAAACGTGGTGTGGCGAAAGCCATGCCGGTAATTGTTCCATCGCTCACCGTGAGCGAAAGGGAACCGACTGTTCGACCAGTCGTAGCCTACGGGCAGTGCGTGACCGGCAACGGTTGCGTGCGAAGCGCCCTGAGAATGCCTCATCCATGGAGATATGCCTGTCCTGCGAGGGATCGGCATGCGTTCGTTCGTTGCAAACGGACAAGGGGTTAGGCTGGACAGTAGGGTCAACGCAAGTGAACTGCTGATAAACACCGTTATCAAAGCCGGGCGAAAGCAGCGGAGTACGCCCGAACCAAAATGGTAAGTGGTCGGTTGTCTCTTTCTGAAGTGAGACACGTCGACAAAGCACCACCGGTGAAGAGGCAGGACCTAAGCTGTTCGTGTTGCCGGGATGGAACTGGGTAAGCCCGTATTTCCGCCCGCGTCGGCTGTTTGCGCGCGGGCAAGCCAATCGTAAGAGAAGCCCTCGGAAGTGCGGGTAAAGGATCGTGGAGAAAGCAAACGCCAGGCTGTAATCGTCTGGATAGGGGCTTCAACGTTGCCCCACGCGAAAGCGGGCTGACTTCCACGTGGTCTCTACGGGCAATTCGCCGGTAGAAGTTTCGAAGATTCTCCCCTGCGGGAAACGCAAGATCCCCGCAGGGGGAGACTTGCGTCTTCTTGCTTGGGATTTCTCAAGGAGACAGCAAGTGAGAATGCAGTTCGACGACAGGAAGTGTCTTGTCGAAAGACCGGCATCTGCGTCTTCCGCGAACCTGATCGAATGGCACGGCATCGACTGGGCCAGGGTGAACAGGAATGTGCGAAACCTGCAGATACGAATCGCCAAGGCAACCAAGGAGCAGGACTGGCGCAAGGTGAAAGCGTTGCAACGGTTCCTGACCCGCTCGTTTTGCGGCAAAGCTCTCGCTGTGAGACGAGTGACCGAAAATCGCGGGCACAAGACGCCGGGCGTGGACCACGTCGTATGGTCCACTCCCGAGTCAAAGGCACGTGGGATTGCACAGTTGAAGCGACGCGGGTATCGACCGCTGCCGCTAAGGCGCGTGTACATCCCGAAGTCCAACGGCAAGCTGAGGCCATTGGGAATTCCGACGATGAAGGATCGCGCGATGCAGGCGCTCCACCTTCTCGCGCTGGAGCCTGTGTCCGAAACGCTTGCTGATCCGAACAGCTACGGGTTCCGACCCTACCGCTGCACCGCGGACGCGATCAAGCAGTGCCGCACGGCACTGTCACAGCGGACGAGTGCAGAGTGGATTTTGGAAGGAGATATCCAAGGCTGCTTCGACCACATCAGCCACCCATGGTTACTCGATCACATCCCCATGGATCGGGAGGTACTCCGGAAGTGGTTGAAGTGCGGGTATGTGGAGTTGCACGTTCGGTACGCAACGGAAGCCGGAACGCCACAGGGCGGGATTATTTCCCCGACCTTGGCCAATATGACACTGGATGGTCTGGAAGCGTTGCTGAAGAAGCAATTCGGCAAGCGCAACAGCAACAAGGTCAATCTGGTGCGGTATGCCGATGACTTCATCATCACCGGTCGCTCGAAAGAGTTGCTGGAGCAGGAGGTGAAGCCGTTGGTGGAGGCGTTCATGGCGGAACGCGGTCTGCGTCTTGCTCCTGAAAAGACAACGATCACGCATATCGACGATGGATTTGATTTCCTGGGTCAGAATGTCCGCAAGTACAAAGGCAAACTGATCATCAAGCCGGCCAAGAAGAACATCAAGAACTTCTTGGACAAGGTGAGGGGAATCGTCCGCGCCAATCGCGCGGCGAAGACCGTCAACCTGATACGCCAGCTCAATCCGGTCATCAAAGGCTGGGCGGAGTATCACAAGACGATCAACGCCAAGACGACGTACTCGTATGTGGATAGCTGCATATGGCAGGCGCTGTGGCGCTGGGCAAAGCGGAGACATCCAAAGAAGGGTCTACGGTGGCTGAAGCGACGTTACTTCGCACCGGCAGGATCACGCCAGTGGCTGTTTCATGACTTTGTCGTGCAGGATGGCAGGAAGATTGCCGTCAAGCTGTACAAGGCAATCGACACCAAGATCGTCATTCACACGAAGGTGGAAGGAGAGCTCAATCCCTTCCTGCCGGAGTGGGAGCCAAAGCTCGAAGCACGGGCGACGCTCAGGATGATCAACAACCTGAAGGAGCGCAAGCTGCTCCTTCGCCTGTGGTTGAGCCAGGACGGGAAGTGTCCGGTGTGCGATCGCGCTATTACGATGGACGAGGCGTTTGACGCACACCATATCCATCCCAAGCAGTTGGGTGGAACGGATAAACTATCGAACTTGGTTCTCCTGCACCCGAACTGCCATAGGCAGGTGCATTTTGGATAAGATGTGGTCATAAGTGCCGGCCTAGCTCGCTAGGCTTAGTCGAGGCTTGAGCCGAGTGCGGGGAAACTCGCACGCTCGGTTCTTAGGGGGGGATGGCTCGGCAACGAGTCGTCCCTACCCGACCTTGCGGGCGCCTAACAAATACCGCTGTGCGACCTGAGTGTCGCTTAGGTGAGGCCGCCTAGCCAGACAGCTTAATCTGGCAAAATGCAGTCCTCAGAGAGAAGTTCAGCACGCTTCGTGCGTGCGGAGTCCTAAGAGGCGAAAGCCTCTCCAGTGATGGTCTCGCCGGTATGCAACATCGCCCGGACAGGAGACCCAATGTTCAGCCATTGGTAGCCTAGGGGTCGGTGCGTCCCTGGTAACGGGGAGGTGCCAAGCGATTCCGACAACGCAACCATGCCCTGCGGGGCGTATGCAGTTCCCGCGAGGGGGCCGCATGACTCTGCCAGCAGCAAGGCGGATGAGGTGCCAGGCTGGGTGGTACGACCAACGCAAGTGAATTGCCGCAAACGCCGTAATTGTTGACAGGCCCAAGCTGCTGTCAGGCCTGAACCAAAAGGTGCGTGGCCGGATGTCCCGTTAGCGGTTCGGGGCACGCTGACACGGAGGCCACCGGCGGATAGGCAAGGTCTACCCCACCCTTGTCACCCGAGAGGAACAGGGTAAACCCGTAGCTCCACCCACAGATCACCGTGGGTAGGTGGATCGCAAGAAAAGCTGTTGGAACTGCGGGCAGAGGAGTGCGGAGAAAGCGAACGCCATCGTGTAACGCGGTGGATAGGGGTTTGAACGTCACCCCGCCCGAAAGGGAGCCCACTTCCGCTTGGTCTCTCGTCATCAGAGAGCGTGTAGAACCGGCATCACACCCCGAACGGGGACGAAGTCCGTCCCCTCGGGGACGCGGCTCGTCTTCTGCAATGGGAATTCCAAAGGAGACAAGCAAGTGAATACGCCGATCAAGACGTCTGCGGTCTCTGCCGTTCCCACTGAATGGCACCAGCTTGACTGGGCCAGGATCAACGGAACGGTGCGACGGCTACAGGCGCGTATGGTGAAGGCAACACAGGCCGGCGATTGGCGCAGGGTGAAAGCCCTGCAACGGTTTCTGGCCCGCTCGTTTTGCGGCAAAGCACTCGCCGTACGACGAGTGACGGAGAATCAGGGCAGCCGTACGCCGGGCGTGGACGAGGTAACGTGGTCCACTCCGGAGGAGAAGCGGCATGCCATCGAGTCGCTCAACCGGCGTGGTTATCAGCCACGTCCGCTGAGACGGGTGAAAATCCCGAAAGCCGGGCAGCCTGATAAGTATCGCCCGCTGGGGATTCCGACCCTGCACGATCGCGCGATGCAAGCGTTACATCTGCTCGTGCTCGAACCAGTGTCGGAGACGCTCGCTGATCGGAACTCGTATGGGTTTCGCCCGGCGCGCTCCACGGCCGATGCCATCGAACAGTGTCACACGGCACTATCGGGGCATGACAAGGCGCAGTGGATTCTGGAAGGTGATATCAAGGGCTGTTTCGATCATATCAGCCACGACTGGCTACTCTCGAACGTCTGTATCGACAAAGAGATGCTCCGGAAATGGTTGAAGGCTGGCTATATCGAGACGGGCAAACTCTTTCCAACGGACGCGGGAACACCGCAAGGTGGAATCATTTCGCCGACGTTGGCGAACGTGACTTTGGATGGACTGGAAGCGGAACTCACGACCCATTTCGGGTCGAAGGGAAGCCGCCAAGCCGGAAAGTCCAAGGTCAATCTGGTGCGGTATGCAGACGACTTTGTGATCACAGGCAGTTCACAAGAGTTGCTGGAGAACGAAGTCAGACCGCTGGTGGCGCGCTTTCTCGCTACCCGTGGCCTGGAATTCTCACCCGAGAAGACCAGGATTACGCATGTCGCGGAAGGGTTCGACTTCCTCGGCCAGAACGTGCGGAGCTTCAACGGCAAGATCATTGTCACGCCGTCCAAGAAGAACATCCAAGCGTTCAAAGCCAAGGTTAAAGCGATCTTCGCGGAGCGCAAAACCGCCAAGCAGGAGAACCTGATAGGCATCCTCAATCCGGTTATCCGGGGCTGGACGAACTATCACCGAGCGGTGTGTGCATCGGAGACCTTCGCCTCGATTGATTCGTGGCTGTGGTTGAAGACGTGGCAGTGGGCGAAGCGGAGGCATCCCAACAAGAGCGCTCAGTGGGTCAAAGGTAAGTACTTTGTGCGCACGGGCAGCCGTAGTTGGGTATTCTCCGCGGAGCTTACGGATGCAAAGGGAAGGCGGAAGCGCGTGACGCTGGCGAAAGCGAGCGACACGATGATCCGTCGACACACCAAGATCAAGGGTGACGCCAATCCCTTCGACCCGCAATGGGAGCCTTACTTCGAAGACCGACTTGGTCTGAAGATGCAAGGTGATATGAAGGGCAAGGCCAAGCTACTGCGACTTTGGTGGAGTCAGGACAAGCGATGTACACTGTGCGACGACCTGATCACGAAGGAGACGGGGTGGAATATCCATCATCGGATCCCCAAGTGTGAGGGCGGCGCCGATGGGTATGTCAATCTGGTTCTGCTGCACCCGAATTGCCATCGTCAACTGCATGCTGCTGGTTTGACGTTGGAGGGCCGGTCCCTGTAGCAGGGGCTTTGTAGAGGCTTGAGCCGGGTGCGGGGAAACTCGCATGCCCGGTTCTGAGGGGGGGATGGCTCGGCAACGAGTCATCCCTACCCGACAAAGCGAGGTCAGGCTGCGATCCGGAACTGCTCCCGGAGCGCATGCGCGAAGCACGTTCGGTGGATGTCGAACGGGTTTTTTGTTGTCGAGGCGCCCATGAGCACGCACAAGCCGGCCCG
>Ga0209048_10005787_pt1 | contig 11650 bp, 12 predicted proteins | sample FrelakmetCRP12CR_FD_187146 | JGI IMG/M metagenome (GOLD analysis project Ga0209048, IMG submission 187146) | Freshwater lake sediment microbial communities from the University of Notre Dame, USA, for methane emissions studies - CRP12 CR (SPAdes)... | ecosystem: Environmental > Aquatic >... | reverse complement strand
CATCTTTTGGATACCTCGCTCGTCATCAACGACGAGGCGAATCCGATTTACATTCAAGATGTCGAGTTGATGGGACATTACGTTGAAGCGATTCGCAAAGTAGTAAGTCGGATTGACGAAATTCTCTAGGACAAATGTGATAATGCTTGCACCGGCTTTGTCATTTGCTCGCTCTGAAAAACTGTTTGCCCGCGCTCAAGAGATCGTAGCAGGGGGAACCACACAGGGCAAAGCACCCAACACGCTGATTCCGGGCGAGTATCCCATCTACGCCGCGCGCGGACGGGGCGCAACCCTGTGGGACGTAGATGGCAATCAGTTCCTGGATTGGATTCTGGCGTACGGAATCATCGTGGCCTTTATCCAAAAACCAGAATTGATTGGAGAGCTTTCAAATCTCTCGATTCGATTTCGATTGCCTGAGTTGACCTTTGGACGAATTTCATGGAAAGAACTACTTTCTGGCTTTGTCATTTTGGGACTTCCCCAAGCTCCTCTCACCCTCGGGAATGCGATCATCGGTACTGTAGCCGAAAACAATCAATATTTTCCCGATCGAAAAGTTACGGCCAAAACAATCAGCCTTGATCATGGTGTGATGAACTTAATCAGTACCTGCATCGGAGGAGTTCCCATGTGCCATGGAGCAGGAGGCATGGCCGGTCATATCCGATTTGGCGCCAGGACAGGAGGGGCTTTAGTCATTCTGGGTTTGATCGTACTTCTGACAGGGCTTTTTTTAAGCGATTCAGTAGCCCTCCTTTTTCAAGTCTTTCCACGACCGATTCTGGGTGTTATTCTTTTCTTCGCTGGAGTGGAATTAGCACTGGTCGTTAAGGATGTCAAACTTAAAAAACAGAATCTTTTCGTACTCCTCGTCACCGCCGGCACCGCCATGTGGAACATGGGTGTGGCTTATTTGGCAGGATTGATTCTATATTATGGTCTCCAACGCCGCTGGTTCAAGGTGTGAAGAGCAAACAATTTATTGAGTTACTCTAAGAAGTCCATAATAAGAAGACATATGCTTCAGAAAATCTCCCCTCTCCCCTCTTTGCCAAAGAGGGGTAATTCCTCCCTTTTGTAAAGGGAGGGAAGGAGGGATTTAGTCTTCCGTGTCCATATAATTATGGACTGATTAACAAACCATGGATACGAGTATTCAGCAATATTAGTGCCAAATATTTCTAAATTCTCTAATTTCAGAACGAACTAAAATCTAAGGGTTTTCCTGATTTATAGCCAAGCTCCCGTGGAAAATTTATAGCCATAGGTTTCCATTTTGTTCAAATTTTGCTTGGTTTTTGAATTTTCGGTAATCTTAAATTTGCGATCCCCAAAAAGCTATGCCAGCTCTTTTACCAAAGCGGTTTCATCACAGTCCGGGAATTTTACACATTTCAGGCAGTCGGTCCAGATTTTGTGCGGGAGCGCGGTTTTATCCACCTTCTTAAAACCTAATCTCTCAAAGAATTCAGATTGGTAAGTGAGCGCAAAAACTCTCTTCACCCCCAAGAGTTTCGACTCTTTCAAACAGGCCTTTACTAACTTTGCACCAATTCCTTTGCTCTGATCCTCCTCTTCTACCGCCAGGGACCGGATTTCTGCCAGATCATCCCAGCAGATGTGGAGGGCACAGATTCCTATGACCTTACGGTTCCTGATGAAGACAAAAAAATCTCTGAGATGGTCATAGAGTTCGCTAAGAGACCGGGGGAGGATCCCTCCTCGAGGAGCGTAGACTTTAATCAATCGCTGAATCTCTTTGATGTCATCGAGTTTAGCTTTTCGAATCATCTGATTCTCCTCCCCTTATCCTCAAAAAGGGGACAGGCTACTTTTTATAAATTTTCTCTTGGCACCTTTATTAGTCAAAAAGTAGCCTGTCCCCTTTTTCCCTTCACGGACACGGTTTAGGATTTCTGGGCACTTTCAATCATTTCCCTAGCATGGGCTTTGGTTTTTTCTGTCACCTTCACCCCTCCCAACATCCTGGCAATTTCATCCACGATCGACTCCTTATCCAATCGATCCACTAGGGTGAGGGTCCGTCCTGATTTTACCTCTTTCCTCACACTGTGGTGCTGGTCGGCAAAACAAGCAATTTGAGGCAGGTGAGTAACACAGATGACCTGATGATGCCGTGAAAGTTCTTTCAATTTCTTGCCGACCACTTCTGCCATCGCCCCTCCAATTCCAGAATCGACTTCATCAAAAATGAGAACCTGTCTTCCCCCTACCTTCGCCAGGATTCTTTTCATGGCCAGCATAATTCGTGAGAGCTCACCTCCAGAAGCAATTTTCGCCAGGGGCTTAACCTCCTCGCCAACATTGGGAGAAATGAGAAACTCCACACGATCCATCCCTCTCAGAGAGAGAGGTGAAGGATCGATACGGATTTCAAAAATGGTTTTTTTCATGCCTAAAGAATTCAATTCCCTTTCCACCGATTTTTTCAATTCCAATGCCACTCTCTTTCTCTCCCTCGAGAGTCTCTCCCCCAGATCATTCAAAGTTTGCCGGAGCGGTTCCAAAAGGCCTTCCAATTCGGAAAGTCTTTCTTCATCGGAAGTGAAGGATTTCAATGCCTCATCGATCTTAAGCTTAAAGGAAAGAACTTCTTCAACGGTCGGTCCATATTTCCTCTTCAGCCGGTCGATCTCCTCTAACCTGTTCTCAATCTCATCCAACCTCATTGGGTTGATTTCCACCCTTCTCGAATAATCTCGAAGAGTGAGAGCGGCCTCCTCCAATTGAATGAGGATGGATTCCAGGGCCTTCAAGGGTTGGGAAAGGAAAGGATCAATCGCCGCCACCTCTCGACACTGATTGAGAACATTCTGGACTTTTTCTATCGCTGAACCCTCTTCTGAATAAAGCGTTTCTTCGGAGGCATGGGCAAAATCCATCAATTTCTTCGCATGGGTGAGGAGGGTTCGATCTTCCTTCAAAGACTCTTCTTCTCCGATTTGGATCCCAGAAGTTTCAATCTCCCTCGACTGAAAGGCCATCAGGTCTCGTTCCTTCGCTTTTCTCTCCCTCTCAACACGAATCTTTTCAACCTCTTCAGATAAAGAGACAAATTCCAGGTACTGTTTTTGAAATTCCTCTCGAAGCCCAAGCAGTCCCCCAAATTCATCTAAAATATCAAGGTGCGTCTCCACCCGCTGAAGAGATTGATGCTCGTGTTGTCCGTAGATGCTGAGAAGCCCTTCTCCAACCTCCGAAAGCACTCCGAGAGTGGCCAGATTTCCATTGATCAAAACCTTTCCTCGGCCGGATCGGGAGATCACCCGGCGAATGAGGAGGGAATTCTCTTCTCCGGTGCCCTGCAGATGCGGCGCCTTCTCTTTCATCTTCTCTTTGATCTCTGAATTTCCAGAGATGTCGAAGAGAGCCTCCACGTTTGCCTCTTCTTCTGAACTTCGAATCCATTCCTCAGTCGCTTTACCCCCTAAAAGGAGGTGGACGGCATTGAGGATAATGGACTTCCCTGCTCCCGTCTCGCCACTGAGGATATTGAAGCCTTTGGAGAAGGATAAATTTAACTCATCGATAATGGCAAAATTTTTGATCAGAAGTTCGAGTAACATCAACGTGTCCGTGTCCGTTGACCGTGTCCGTAAATAAATTTATTCCAAGGTTTTGGACAATTTAGTGAGCATCTGGCTAACCCGCTCATATTTTGAAAGCAAACTGCAGTATCTGTCCTCAGAGACGGTCCTTAAATCTTTCACCAGTAATAGTTGGTATTTCATTTCGCCTGCGGATCCTCTAGCAATTTCAACAAATTGTCGATATTCCCTAGAACTCAGACGATGTGCTCCTTCCATTAGGTTCATCGGTACGGAATAAGCCGCCCTCCTCATTTGAGATATCAGTCCGAATTTTTCTCCTTCGGGGAATGACTTTGTGATTTCAAAAATTTCAAGTGCCAATGAATGTGACAGTTTAAATACATCTAAATCTTCTACTTTTTTCATCCTGTACTCTCTTTTACGGACACGCGACACGGTCACGGACACGTCATTATCTTTCTCCCCATTTTAGCTTTTCCCTCAGCAATTCAAAATAGTGTCGGTAGGGAGACTTGATCAGAAGGATACGCCCCTCCGCCTTTTCCACCTCCACCACGTCCTCAAATTCCAGAGTGAATCCCTGTTGTCCATCCAGGGTGAGGGTCACTTCCTCGTCTCTCGACTTGAGCAACGCCCGAATCTTGACATCATCGGGAATAATAATGGGACGGATGGTCAACGTATGAGGGCAAATGGGAGTGATGATGATCGTGTGGAGCGAGGGGTAAACAATCGGTCCCCCGGCGGAAAGATTATAGGCGGTTGAGCCCGTAGGCGTCGATATAATTAACCCGTCCGATCTAAAAGTCGACAAATATTCGCCGTTGATGGTGGTCTCGAGATCAATAATCCGCGCCAAAGCTCCTTTGTTGATCACCGCGTCGTTCAGCACAATGAATTCCGCAATCCGCTTCCCTCTTCGAATCACACCCACATTCAAGACCTCTCTCTCATGGGTGGCAAAGTCATCTTGAACGACTCTCTCCAGGACGGGGTACAATTCATCTAAAGTGATTTCGGTCAAGAAACCAAGTCCACCCAAGTTGACGCCAAGGATAGGTATATTCTTGTTCCATACTTGGCGGGCCACGCTAAGAAGCGTCCCATCTCCCCCGAGGACGATAATCATCTCCACATCGGTTGGAATTTCTTCCCTCTCGATGGACTTCCAGTAACCCTCTGGCGGGGCCGGGCTGAGGAGTTTCCCTATCTCTCCTTCAAGATAGACTTTGATCTTCCTCGTCCACAGCCATTCCACTAAATGGCTGGCAATCGTGACCACCTCCGGTTTATTCTTCTTTGCAATGATGCCGATTCGATTCATCGTTTACCCCTTCTCCGTAATCGCACGAAGAACGTTGAACGATGGACAACGAACAAAGGTTCATGGTTCATCGTTTATCGTTCATGGTTCATGGTTTATCGTTCATCATAAGGCCATACTTTTCTCGAATCTTCCTCGACAACTCCCTTAACACCTCAAATGCTTTCTCAACAGTCTTCTCTTTATCCGGATTTAGCAGGTTGCAGGTTGCTGGCGCCAGGAGGGATTGACAAAGTAGCCTCTTTGGATCCATTCCTTTCCCGGAGAGATCCTCCCAAAAAGTTTCCAACCTCTCCATCAGAGAATCGCTTGTCTCCTGCTCCAAAAGTTCTGTATAAGTAGGAACAATCCCCCAAGAAATAACTCCCCCTCTATCTACAAAATCTTTTAAAGAGGGGTAGTTGATGACCATGGCCCCACAATTGAAGGAATCGAAGGAGAGGATATCTATTTTTGACTTGAGAAGAAAGTCCCAATCCGGTTTGGCACAAAGATGAACCCCTTTGGGTCCCTCCAATCCTCCCAAAAACCGATCAAAATCAGTCTTGGCCTGGAACTCATTGTACCCGGATAAAGCATTGAAAATGAGTGCCAATCCGGGATCATCCACCCATACAAAGGCATTGGGATTTCTCTCTCTCAATTCCTGGTATTGTTGATTCACTTTCTTTTGAATGAAATCGAACAGGACCTCTTTAACCTCGTCATGGTAATTAATCGATTTTTGGTTCTCATCCACGATCTTCATTCCCAAACTGATGGGGCTGATCATCTGGCCCCGAATGGCAGCGTAATGGGAAAGGTCTCTTTCCAGAAAGCGATGGTAGACAAGGGAAAACTCCTTTGTCAATCGGAAGGTCTGGGGGTCATCTGCTTTTTCAAAATAGGAAGGAAGCTCTTCGTAAAAATGGGAAAGGTCAAAAAAGATTTTTTGATGAGCAGGGTCGATCCTCACCCCAGGAAAATTTTCCAAAGCCTGCACATACATGTCCTCAAAGTAGCTGACCTTGGGAAGTTGGGGCCAAAACGGGATGTCCAGAGACAAGGCAACAGCCAGGGCTCTTTGAACATCTTGATGGGGCATAATGCCCATGGCCGTGGTCTGACAATTGGGTGAGAAACCTAAAGAGGTCATTAAGGGAGTCCTTCTAATAGGCGGACAAGCTTACGAATCTCCCCTCGATTAGGAAGAAGGGGATCTAACATTAAAGCAGTTCTAAGATGGTAGAGGGCCTTCTGTCTGTTCTGAAATTCATACCAGTAGATTTGCCCCAGATTGAGGTGGGCAAGCGTGTGGGAGGGGGAGATTCTAATCTCCCGTTCCAATTCCGTAGCGGCTTTATCAAACTTCTTTTGGGCGACATAGACAACGGCTAATAGATTGTGGACCTCCGGAAAATAGGGGTATATCTTGAGGAATCTCTGGAAAGCCTCCTCTGATTCTTCGTACTGACCGTTTTCAAAATAGAATCCCCCCAGAGAATAATAGGGCATATCCAAAGTGGGATCCACTTCGAGCGCCTTCTTTTCCATTGCAATCGCCTTATTGAGATCTCCTATTTTTTGGTAGATGAGACCGAGGTTGTAGTAAGCCTGTCCATATTTCGGATCGATTTGTATCGCCTCCCAGGTTGTCTCAAGAGATTTATCGTAGACCCCTGCATTAAAATAGGCAACCCCGAGGTCAACATGGGGTCTCGCCTTATTGGGGGATTTCTTGACACAATCGGTCCAGAGGCCTACCTCATCATTCCAAAGTTTATTCCTTGAATAGGTCCCAGCAGAAAGGAGAAAGATAACGGCTGCAAAGATTGCAATCTCGATGATATGGAGTTTCATCTTCTCAATCAATTCTCTTGCCCCTTCTTTTGTCTTTGCGCCGTCTTTAAGGTTAAAACCACCTTGCGAATTTTCTCAGAATCAGGTAAATGAGGATCGCTCAAGGCTTCTTTATAATGGACCAGTGCTGCAGGATAATTTTTAATGACCTCATAACTCTCCCCTAAGTAAAGATGGGCATAAATATTATCGGGATGATGTCTCAGCTCTTCATAAAATGACTGGATCGCCTTGTCCCACTTCTTTAATCCTTTATAAGCGAGTCCCATGTTATTATGTCCATTTTCATAGTCAGGCTTGACTCCCAAGAGTTTTTCATAAGCCTCAATGGCCTCCTGATGAAGACCCTTCTGATGATAGGCGAGGCCAAGGTTGTAAAGGGAATCCGGAAAATTTGAATCCAACTCGATGGCCTTTTGATAGTGATCAATGGCCTCATCCACGAGCCCTTTCTTATAATAGACCAACCCTAAATTATACATTGAAAGAGAATAATAAGGATTTAAACTGAGTGCCTCCTTATATTCTGCTTGGCCCTCATCCCATCTCCCCAGTTCTTGATAGGCAAAACCTAAATTGTGGTGGGTCCTCTCTCTCTTAGGGGACTTTTTAACACAGTCCTCCCATAACCCCACTTCACTATTCCATAGAGAATTTCGTTGATAAGTCCCAAGGGATAGGGGAAGGACGATACACAATAAGATGAACCAATCTATCGCTTCGCCTTCTATTCTTTCCATATCTTATCGGTTTGTACGGATAGTTTGTAGGGGCTGGATTCATCCAGCCCGCCATTCGATTTGGTAAATCAGACCCCTGGATTTCGTATCCCTCTAAAAGTATCTGTAAAATTCCTCAAATCGTATTTGTTCAACCATTGGGTTGTTCTGAATGTATTCTCTAATTTTATTTAAAGCCTTCTCATTTCTTATGACCTGTTCATAGTAATTCCTTTGCCAAAATTCTTTTTCACCTGATTCATATTTTATTAATGCTTTAAACGTCCGAATAATTTCCCCTAAAGAAGTTCCAACTCCCTCGAAATTTAGGATCAGATGGATATGATCATCCATCAAAGTGTAATAATCTAATGCTAATCCGGTAAACCTTACAGGAAGACTCAGGAGAAAATTCTCCACTATTGCCCTATGTCGATTTATTAAAGGCCTTTTATCAACAGTGCAAATTGTTGCAAAATAATATCCATCTGAATTGTAAGAATAGTGCTTGAGTCTAAAGCATTTCCGTTTAGGACCTTGATTTCTCACAGATACTCTAGTTTCCGGGTTCGATAAATCGAACCCCTACAACAAAAAATTTTATTTATGTGGGGGCGCGATTCATCACACCCGCTGTTTTGTATTTCAATTTCTCTATGCCTCTTATTATCATTAAACTGAATAGAACGAAAGGACCCACGGCCGGGAGGTAAAGTCGGTGTTCGTATACCATTTCCAAAGGAAAAATAGATGATTCAATGGCCAGGTTTCCGAAATACCATAAAATAAAGAAAGAAAGAACAGGCTTTTTCTTTGCTATCCAGATACCATACCCAATAAGCCCAGCGATGATCAAAATGGAAACCAGGGTCATGGGAGGATCAAACATTGTTTTGGAAATGGGGAAATCATAATCCAGATTGAGTCGGGAGGGGTGGGGAAATACAAGGAGGGTTAAATAGTAAAGGACAATACGAGGTTGGGTGAGGACTCTCTCTGACATCGTAAACGTGCGATATTGGTAACCTTCTATGATGAGATTGATATACCTTCTGCCCCAGATGATCAATCCGAAGGCCCCGATTATGATTAGAGCTCCTGCGAGGCCAAATAAGATTTTTCGGCCCTTCGGGCTCAGGTCTAATTTCTGGAAAAAATAGAACTCATAGACGGCAATGAATAAAGGGAGAATGGCCACATTCTCTTTTGAAAAAACCCCAAGCAAATAACTCAACACCATTCCTCCAAAGTAAAGAATCCGGGATCGACCAGTCGTTAACCTTCCCTTGACATAGAGGACCAGGGAGAGGAGGTAGAACATCCCGGCCATACTGGCCATCCTTTGAACAATGTATGTGACCGATTGGGTTTGAATAGGATGGGAGATAAAGATCAAACTCGAAAAAAGAGCAACTTTATATGAAATGGACCCATATTTTTCTTTTAAAGATGGTAGATTAAATGTCAGGAGAAGGAACCAGTACAGGAAGACTCCTGAAGCAATGTGAACGAGAAAATTCACCAGATGGTAACCGAATACATTGAACCCTCCGAAATAGTAATTCAGTGCTAAAGTAAAGTATGAGAAAACACGAATAGTTTCCTTATAGGTATTCTTGACCAACCGTTCGATACGATCCCAAGTAAAAACTTTGATCTGGACGTTGGGGTTTTGGGTGATTTGGGGCCGGTCGTCAAAATGGAATGGGACGTGAAAAGTATTGGAATAGGCCAACAGCGCTACCCCGGCAATCAGCCCGATGGCAATGAGGTGACGAAAAGAGGGTTGCCATTTCCGCCCTGTTTTTGGGGGAACTTTCTTTTTCTGGTCCAATTTTTGATTTTTCTTAAATTTCGCCATGTGCCTTCTTTTCCTCTTGCTTTTGGAATTTGTGGAATAAGTATACCACTCCAATCAATCCGATTTCAATGAGAGTCATCCAGATACGGGTGAGAATAGAAATGATCACTGCCACTGGAGTTGCCATCATGAATGAGAGAAGATAAACCAAAGCCCCTTCTCTCACCCCCAATCCGCTTGGAGCAAAAATAGCTATCAACCCTAACGTGCTTGAAATGGCCAGGGCGCCTGTTAAAAATAAAATGTATTTTGATGATACTGGATAGACAGAGTCAATAAAGAGATAGAACCCGATTCCTCCGACCACCCAGGCTATGATACAGACAATCAATATCCACAGGACATCCGAGTAGGAAATGGACAAAGAGACAGGTTCTCTCTTCACTTGAACGAGGATCCAGTTCACTATCTTTTGAAGGACCCATGGGTGGAGAGAGACGAGGCCCAAAAGGAATAAAAGGATCAACCATCCAAAATGTCTCCAAGAATAAAATGGCCATATCTCTCCAAAAAAGATAAGAGAAGCCAGGAAGATAAAGCCGCCGGCCATCAGGACAGTCACCATTTCAAAATAGAGTGCAACAGAAATGGATTTTTTCGATTTCCCTTTTGATTCATAGCAGGAGAACCGACTTAGGAGAAGCCACACTTTCCCTGGCAGATACTTACCCAATTGCGAGTAGAACCAACTCTCTATTGTCTCCGGCAAAGAGATCGCGATTCCCAACTTCAATGTGATGAGATACCATGCCCAAATCTGGATGAAATAGCTGAAAGCAAAAATGAGGGTAGACAAAATGAAAGGAAAAGGTTGAAGGGTAAAAGGAACGTCCTTCACCTGATTCCAATTGTCCCATACCATCTTTCCCAAGAAAACAAAAATGGCAAAGGCAATAATCCATTTTAGTGCCAGTTTGTAATTGAAATGTCCTATCATTTTTTTGTCAATATCCATATGTAGGTGGGAATCCACGGATAGAGGTAAGGGGCTACCCACCGAATCCATTTGTATGAAAAAGTTTGGGTATTGAAGATATCCGTTGCAAAAAACTTTTCCGGATCACGAATGATCGATAGGGTATAATTATGAATCCGGAACCTTTTGACCAATTGTTTCAGCCCTCGAAGAGAACGATGCTCTTCGTAATAAAAGTCCCCTCTCCCTGCCATTTTTAAATAGAGATGGGCAAGTGACTTAGGAAGCCAGGACAGAAAAGGAAGACCGTAATGCCCTTCAATGATCATATATTTGTTCCCTGCCGAAAAATAACAGAAACCTTCCTCCTTTAAAACGCGGTAGACTTCATCCATCATCTTTTCCGCGTAGGGAACATGCTCGTAGATGTGGTTGCATACGATCACATCCACTGAATTGTCATGAAACGGAAGAGCCATCGAATCGGCTGCCAAGAATTGAACACGAGCCGATGAAGAATGGTGTTGGGCATAATGAACAGCTTCTTCATCAATATCCATCCCAATGGACATCTGGAAATGATTTCCGAGCAGAGAGGTGATAATCCCGCTTGAACATCCGATGTCGAGGCAAATCAAAGTCTGGGTGCTAGGGTTGAAATTTTGGAGAACACTTATGATTTTTTCGAATTTTTGGGTTCGGCCCTGAACATCTTTTAGAACGAAATCCCCTCGGGACAAATGGGGTTGATAACCTCTCTTTGGAATCATACTCTTTTTAATAAGAATAAATAGTCCTTATAATATGCAATCTTATCTTCCTTTTTCCTGTTTTTGTTCATTTCCCAAGAAGCAATTTGAGAGAACCACTTATGGGGGACCCATCCATATCGAATCAGATAGAGAAGCCACCATCGGCCCTTTCGGATTGGATAATGCTGAAGGCATTCCATCCCGGATGAACCAAAGGCATCAAGGTATTCTTTTAGGCTGGGTCTATCCCTCTTCGAACTGTCTGATACTTGCTCGATAAAGCAAAACCTTCCATCTTTCTCCAAATACTGGGCCAAACTGGAAAGGGTGTTTTTCAATAATTCTTCTTTCATGGTCTGCAGGACACCCACGGAAAGGATGAGGTCAAAGGGAAAAGGAAAAATAGGAAAATGAACACCATCATAAAGCACGAATTCAACGTTTCTTGCAGTACGATTGCTTTCGGCCAAATCAATCATCTCTGGGGTGATTTCCACGCCCACCACTTTTTTCACTCTTGGCGCAATCCAGTAGGAAATCCTTCCACTGCCGCATCCAAAATCCAAAACGACTTCACTTCCCTTTAACTCCAGCACTTCATCCAAGGCTATCTTCTGGAGAATGTCAATATAATAGTTCTTGTGCCCTTTTCGATCGGCAG
>Ga0209048_10005786_pt1 | contig 11651 bp, 11 predicted proteins | sample FrelakmetCRP12CR_FD_187146 | JGI IMG/M metagenome (GOLD analysis project Ga0209048, IMG submission 187146) | Freshwater lake sediment microbial communities from the University of Notre Dame, USA, for methane emissions studies - CRP12 CR (SPAdes)... | ecosystem: Environmental > Aquatic >... | reverse complement strand
GCTGGTGGATCGGCCGCCCGGTCGAGCTGCCGGGTTCCAATCCGCTCGAATTCGACCGCGGCCGCTCGGTCGGCACGCACCTGATCGCGTGGCCGCGGGAGCACGTCGTCAAATGCCTGGTGCAATATCATCCCGACGCTGCCATCGACCAGCGCCTCGAGCAGGAAGCGCAGCTGCGCGCGCTCTACGAGGCGACGCAGGCCAGCGGCCACGAGTTGCTGCTGGAAATCATCCCGCCCGTCGAGTTGCCGCGCGCACCGGACACGGTGCTGCGCGCGGTGAAGCGGCTCTACAACCTGGGCATCTATCCCGAATGGTGGAAGCTCGAGCCGATGCGCGCTTGGCAGTGGCAGGCGCTCGACGCGCTGATCGCCGAGCGCGACCCGTATTGCCGTGGCGTGCTCGTGCTGGGCCTGGCGGCGACCATCGACGAGCTGGCCGCGGGCTTTGGCGAAGCGCGCGCCAGCGCCACCTGCCGCGGCTTCGCGGTGGGGCGCACGATCTTTCACGAACCGGCGAAGGCATGGCTCGCGGGAGCCGGCGACGACGCTGCCCTCAAGCGCCTGGTGCGCGAACGCTACGAGGCGCTCGTCGGCGCGTGGCGAGCAGCGCGCGCCGCGCCGGTGCGCGAGCGCGCCGCATGAGCGCCACGGTGCGCCTGACGATGGCGCAGGCACTCTTGCGCCATCTCGCGGCGCAGCGCGTGGCCACGACCGCCGGTACGGCGCCGCTGTTCGGCGGCGTGTTCGCGATCTTCGGCCACGGCAACGTCGCCGGCATGGGCGAAGCGCTGTACGGCCTGCGCGACGCGCTGCCCACCTACCGCGCGCACAACGAACAGGCGATGGCGCACGCCGCGATCGCCTATGCCAAGGCGCATATGCGCCGGCGCATGATGGCGTGCACCTCGTCGATCGGACCGGGCGCCACCAATTTGGTCACTGCGGCGGCGCTGGCGCACGTCAATCGCCTGCCGGTGCTGTTCCTGCCCGGCGACGTGTTCGTGTCGCGCGCGCCCGACCCGGTGCTGCAGCAGGTCGAGGATTTCCAGGACGGCGGCGTGTCGGCCAACGACTGCCTCAAGCCGGTGTCGCGCTACTTCGACCGCATCGTCCATCCCGCGCAGTTGCTCTCTGCGCTGCCGCGCGCGCTGCAGGTGCTGACCGATCCCGCGCTGTGCGGCCCGGTGACGCTGGCGCTGCCGCAGGACGTGCAGACGATGGCGTGGGATTTTCCGGAAGCGTTCTTCGCGCCGGCGACCACCCTGTTCCGGGCGCCGCCGCCCGCTGCCGACGAACTCGCTCGCGCGGTGACGATGCTGCGCGCCGCCAGGCGTCCGCTGATCATTGCCGGCGGCGGCGTGCTCTACGCCATGGCCAGCGACGCCTTGCGCGCGTTCGCCGAGGCGCACGGCGTGCCGGTCGCCGAGACCCAGGCCGGCAAGGGCGCGCTGGCCTGGGATCATCCGCTGCAAGCCGGCGCCATCGGCGTCACCGGCTCGCCCGCCGCCAATGCACTGGCGAACGCCGCCGATGCCGTGCTGGCCATCGGCACGCGCCTGCAGGATTTCACGACGGCGTCGCACTCGCTGTTCGCGCCGGCGCAACTACTAAGCCTCAACGTCAACGCCCTCGACGCCAGCAAATGGCGCGGCACCGCGCTGCTCGCCGATGCGAAGCTCGGGCTGGAAGCGCTGGCGCGCGCGCTCGCCGGCTGGCGCTCCGCGGCGGCGTGGGAGGCAAAGGCCAGGAGCGCCGCCGATACATGGCGCGCCGCTGTCGCGCGCATCACCGGCCGGCGTGACGTCGCGTTGCCCTACGAGGGCGAGGTGATCGGCGCGGTCCAGCGCAGCGCCGCCGACTCGCCGACGCGCGACATCGTGGTGGGTGCCGCGGGAACGCTGCCCGCCGAATTGCACAAGCTGTGGCGCACGGCGAGTCCCGGCGGCTATCACCTGGAATACGGCTATTCGTGCATGGGCTACGAAATCGCCGGCGGACTCGGCGTGAAATTGGCGCGGCCCGAGCGCGAGGTCATCGTCCTGGTCGGCGACGGCAGCTACCTAATGCTCAATTCCGAGATCGCAACCTCGCTGCTGCTCGAGCGCAAGCTGATCATCGTCGTGCTCGACAACCACGGCTACGGCTGCATCAACCGCCTGCAACAGGCGTGCGGCGGCGTACCGTTCAACAATCTCTTCGTCGACGCCGTGCAGGGCCGCGACGGCGCGCCGAAGATCGACTTCGCCGCGCACGCGGCGGCGCTGGGGGCCAGCGCCGAGAACGTCCGGACGATTGCCGAACTCGAAGCCGCGCTGCGGCGGGCCCGTGCCGCGCGGCGGACGTACGTGATCTGTATCGAGACCGACCCGGCGCGCACGACCGCGGAGGGCGGCTGGTGGTGGGAGGTCGCCGTGCCCGAGGTGTCCACGCGCGGCGAGGTCGCCGCCGCGCACGCGCAGTATGTCGAGAACAAGCGCAGGCAGACGCCGTGACGCGACGCTTCGCCGTGAAGATCGGCATCAATCCGCTTTCGTGGAGCAACGACGACCTGCCGTCGCTGGGCGGTGAAACGCCGCTGGAGGTGGCGCTATCCGAAGGCAAGGCGATCGGCTACCAGGGCTTCGAACTGGGCAACAAGTTTCCGCGCGAATCCGCCGCGCTGCGCCAGGTGCTCTCAAGCCACGGGCTGGAACTGGTGTCGGGATGGTATTCGGGCCGGCTCGCGCAGCGCCCGGTCGAGGAGGAAATCGCCGCCGTCGGGCCGCACCTGCAATTGCTTGCCGACAATGGCGCCAAGGTGATGGTCTACGGCGAAGTCGCCGACAGCATCCAGGGCGCCGCCGCGCCGCTGTACAAGCGTCCGCGGTTTGGCACTGCCGATCAATGGCAGTCGTACGCGGACCGGCTGACCGCGTTCGCGCGCCACACGCTGGCGCGCGGCGTGCGCGTGGCCTACCACCATCACATGGGCGCGTACGTCGAAACGCCGGCCGACGTCGACCGCCTGATGGCGCTGGCCGGTGACGAAGTCGGCCTGCTCTTCGACAGCGGCCACATCACCTTCGCCGGCGGCGACGCCACGGCAGTGCTGGCCCGGCACGTCCAGCGCGTCTGCCATGTGCATTGCAAGGATGTGCGCCCCAGCGTGATACGGCGCGCGCGCAACGGCGACTGGAGTTTTCTGCAGGCGGTCATCAACGGCGCCTTTACCGTCCCGGGCGACGGCGCGATCGCCTTCGCGCCGCTGCTGCGGCTGCTCCACGACAACGCCTATTCCGGCTGGCTGGTGGTCGAGGCGGAGCAGGATCCGGTGGTGGCGCCGAGTTACCGCTACGCCGACCTGGGCTACCGCCACCTGCGTGACCTGGTGAGCTCGATCGAGGGTACGGTCGCGGGGGTGACGGCATGAAGCTGCTGGTCAAGGCCAAGGTCGATGCGCGGGAGATCGTCCGGGTCACGCCACAATCGGCGGGATGGCGCTACGTCGGCTTCGCTGCGTATCGGTTGCGTCCGCACGAGTCCCTCGCCGTCGCCGCGCCGCCGACCGATGAAGTCTGCATCATCGTGCTTGCCGGAACGGCGACGGTACGTGCGGGCGAGCTGACGTGGCGCGGCATCGGCGAGCGCGCCAGCGTGTTCGAGGACCGCGCCCCGCATGCGGTGTACCTGCCGCGCGGCGACGGCGTGACGGTCACCGCGCACACCGCCGCCGAAATCGGCGTGGCCAGCGCGCCGGGGGGAGGGACGCTGCCGCCGCGGCACATCGAGCCGGGTTCGATGCGCCGCTTCGCGCGCGGCGATGGCCTCAACCGGCGTTTCGTCTGCGACATCCTGCCGCAAACCGAACCTGCCGAGCGTCTGCTGGTGGTCGAGGTGATCACGCCCAGCGGCCACTCGTCGAGCTATCCGCCGCACAAGCACGACACCGACAACCTGCCGCTGGAGAGCCTGCTCGAGGAAACCTACTACCACCGGCTCGACCCGGCGCAAGGTTTTGCCTTCCAGCGCGTCTACACCGATGATCGCGACCTCGACGAGTCGCTCGCCGTCGAGAACCACGACGTCGTGCTGGTGCCGCGGGGCTATCATCCGGTGGTCGTGCCGTACGGCTACCAGTCGTACTATCTGAACGTGATGGCGGGGCCGACACGCGCGTGGCATTTCCGCAACGATCCCGCGCACCAATGGCTGCTCGAGCGCTGACCTCCGCCGGGCGCGGAGGCTGCCGAGTTGGGCACGGTTGACCAGGGAACGATCGAGCGGGGGTCGAGGCAGGCGGGAGTCAGGGAGCATACGATGATCGAAGTCGCACTGTTCGGCGCCGGCCGCATCGGCCAGATCCACGCCGGCAACATCGCCCGGCTGCCGGGCGTCAAGCTCAAGTACATCGTCGACGTCAACCGCCCCGCCGCGGTCGACATGGCCGCCAAATATCGGGCCGAGGTGCGCTCGGTCGAGGCGGCGCTCGCCGACGAGGCGATTGGCGCGGTCATCATCTGCTCGAGCACCGATACGCACGCCGAGCTGATCCAGCGCTGCGCCGCGGCCGGCAAGCAGATCTTCTGCGAAAAGCCGGTCGACCTGGACATCGTGCGCGCCCGCGCCTGCGTGGTGGCGGTGACCCGTTCCGGGGTCACCTGCATGATCGGCTTTCAGCGGCGCTTCGATCCGACCTTCGCCGCGCTCAAGGCGCGCCTGGTGGCCGGCGAGATCGGCGACCCCGAAATGCTCATCGTCACCAGTCGCGACCCGGGCGCGCCGCCCATCGACTACATCGGCCGGTCGGGCGGCATTTTCAAGGACATGCTCATCCACGACTTCGACATCTTCCGCTGGATCCTCGACGACGAAGCGGCGAGCGTGTACGCCACGGGTAGCTGCCTCACCGACCCGGCGATCGGCGCCGCCGGGGACATCGACTCGACCGCGGTGACCATCCGCACCCGCCACCAGCGCATCGCCCAGATCAGCACCAGCCGCCGCGCCGCGTATGGCTACGACCAGCGTTTCGAGGTGCTCGGCAGCAAGGGCATGCTGCAGGCCGGCAATCACCGGCCGACGGAAGTCATCGCCTCGACCGACCTGCATGTGAGCCGCGACAAGCCCGAGCCTTTCTTCCTCGAACGCTACCGCGTCGCCTACGCCAACGAAATGGCGCATTTCTTCGACGCAGTCAACGAAGGCAAGCCCGTGACCACCACCATCCACGACGGGGTCAAGGCGCTCGAGCTCGCCGACGCCGCGATGCACTCGTGGCGCGAAAAGCGCGTCATCGAGCTGTGACCGCGCCGCCGCTGCGCGTCGGCATCGCCGGCCTTGGCCGCCTCGGCCGCCGCCACGCGCAGAATCTCGCGCTGCGCGTGCCGCGCGCCGCCTTGGTCGCAGCGTGTAGTCCCATCGCCGATGAACTCGCGTGGGCGAAGGACAACCTCGGCGTGCAACGTCTCCATCGCGACCTCGCGGGCCTGCTCGCGGACGATCGCGTCGACGCGGTATTCCTGGTCACGCCCACGGCGCTGCACGCCGACCAGATCGTGGCGACGCTGCACGCCGGCAAGCACGTGTTCTGCGAAAAGCCGCTGTCGCTGGACCTCGCCGATTGCCAGCGCGTCGCCGCCGCGGCCGGCAAGCAGCCGCGGCTCAAGGTGATGGTGGGCTACGGCCGGCGCTTCGATCCGAGCTATCGCGACGCCTACGACAAGATCCAGGCGGGTCTGATCGGCTCGCCCTTTCTGGTGCGTTCGCAGAATCTCGACATGAACGATCCCTCCGGATTCTTCGTGCGCTTCGCGCCGATGAGCGGCGGCATCTTCCTCGATTGCACCGTTCACGACATCGACCTCGCGCGCTGGCTGCTGGGCAATCCGCGGCCGGTGCGCGTGTTCGCCACCGGCGTGATCGCGATCCACGAGGGACTGCGCGCCTTCGGCGACGTCGACAACGGCGTTGCCACCTGCGAGTTCGCCGACGGCAAGATGGCCTGCTTCTACGCCTCGCGCACGATGGCGCACGGCCACGAAAGCTCGACCGAGATCTTCGGCACTGCCGGCCGCCTGACGGTCGGCCAGAACCCGCGGCAGAATCGCGTCGACATCGCCGACGCGCATGGCGTGCGCAACGAATGCACGCCGACGTTCTACGAGCGCTTCGCGGATGCCTTCCTGCGCGAGACGGAGCATTTCGTCGATTGCGTGCTGGACGATTCACCGCCGCAGCTCACGCTGCACGACGCGACCGAGGCCACGCGCATCGCCATCGCCCTGCGCGAGTCGCTCGCCACGCGCCGCAGCGTCGAATTGCCGTCCTGAGGGCCGCGCGCGAGTCAGCATTGAAGACGCATCTCGCGCCGCGCGACCTCGCGCTGACGCTGCTCGTGGTCACGCTGTTCGGCTTTTCGTTCGTGCCGATCAAGGTGGGCTTGCGCGAAATGCCGCCGTTCGCGCTGTGCGCACTGCGCTTTTTCTTCGCCGCGTTCCCGTTGGTGTTGTTCGTGCGCCGGCCGCGCATGCCGTGGATTTACGTCGTCGGCTACGGGCTGGCGATCGGCGTGTTCCAGTTCGGAGCGCTGTTCCTGGGCATGAGCCTGGGCATGCCGGCGGGCCTTGCCTCGCTGCTGATCCAGGTGCAGGTGTTCTTCACCATCGGCCTGGGCATCGCCTTCCTGGACGATCACTTCCAGCGCCACAACCTGATCGGCGCCGCGATCGCTGCCGCAGGTGTCGCGTTGCTCGCGATCCACAAGATCGACGCGGGCGCCGGCGCGACCTTGATCGGGTTCATGCTCGTGCTCGGCGCGGCTTTTGCCTGGGCGGTCGGCAACATCGTCGCCAAGCGCGCGGCGCGGGCGCACGCCGCCGACATGTACGCGCTGGTCGTGTGGTCGGCGCTGGTACCGCCGCTGCCGCTGGCGCTGCTGTCGTACTCGTTCGAAGGCGGTCCGGCAGTCTGGCACGGTGTTGCTTCGGCCAGCGCCTTGACGTGGGCGTGCGTGCTGTTCATGGCCTGGGGCGCGACGCTGTTCGGCTTCGGTTCCTGGGCGGGCTTGATGCATCGCAATCCCACCGCGCTGATCGCGCCCTTCTCGCTGCTGATCCCGGTGTCCGGCGTCGTCAGCGGCGTGTTGCTGCTGGGCGAGACGCTGGCGCCGCTGCAGATGCTGGGCGCCGTGCTGATCTTCGTCGGCCTGGTCGAGAACGTCTACGGGCCGCGCATCCGCGGCTGGCTCGGGCGCCGCGCGTAGGCACGCCAGCGCCCGCGGCGGGTCGGTTCAGGCGTCGAGATCGCGGATCCTGCAGCCGTTGAGCTCGGCGAGGATGCCCGGAAGCGTCGGCATGAAGCGCTCGCCGTGGCCCTGGATGTTCGCCAGCTGGTAGACCTGGTTCACCGCCTGGGCGATGAACGCCGCCGCCGGTGCGCCCTCGGCGAGCCTGGTGTAGAAGCGCATGTCCTTGCCGGCGATGCGCAGCGGGCCCTTGAGGTGGCTGGCATCGCCGTCGAGCACCCACGGCATCACCATCTGGAACATCTTGCTGTTGGCGCCGCCGGCGGACACCACCTCGTAGAGCTTGCGCAAGTCGACGCCGAGCTTGGCCGCCGTCGCCACGGCTTCGGCAATGACTGCGCAGGTGCCGATCGAGATGAAGTTGTTGACCAGCTTCAGCGTGTGTCCGGCGCCCAGCGCCCCGGCTTCGATGATGGTGTCGGCGTAGCAGGCGATGACCGGCTGCACCTCGCGCAGCGTCTGCGCATCGCCGCCGACAAAGGTGCTGAGCTTGCCTTCCTCGGCCTCCTTCGGCGTGCGCCCCACCGGCGCGTCGGCCATGCGGATGCCGCGCTGCGCCAGATCGGCGCCGATGCGCTGCGTGCTGCGCGGATCCGCCGTGGTCGAGTCGACGACGATCATTCCCGCCCTGGCGCCGGCCAGCAGGCCGTGCTCGCCGTAGATCGTCTGCTCGACCTCCACCGACGAGGGCAGGCACATGAACACGATGTCGGCGGCGCGCGCCACGTCGGCGGCGGTCTTGGCCTCCCGCGCGCCACGTCCGACCAGGTCGTCGACGGGTTCGCGCTTGCGGTGTCCCAGGATCGTCAACGCGTAACCATGCTTCAAAATGTTCCCGGCGGCGCCGTGCCCCATCAGGCCGACACCTATGTAGCCGATCCGCGGTTTCTGCATGGCTCACCTCCATGGTCGGTCGCCGTTGCCGGGTGGCAACGCGACAATTCAGTCGTTGGGTTCCAGGACGGCGCGGATGAAGCTTGCGAGCTCGCGCGTCTTCGGGGCCGCGAACAGCTCGCGCGGCGGCCCCTTTTCCCACACCTTGCCCTGGTGCATGAAGACCAGCGTGTCGGCGGTGCGCCGGGCGAAGCCCATTTCGTGCGTGACCAGGATCATGGTCATGCCCGAGGTCGCCAGCCCTTCGAGCACCTTGACCACTTCGCCGACCAGCTCGGGATCGAGCGCGGAGGTGATTTCGTCGAACAGCATCAGGCGCGGGCGCATGGCCAGCGCGCGCGCGATCGCGACGCGCTGCTGCTGGCCGCCGGAAAGCTGCGCCGGATACGCGGCGCTCTTGTCCTCCAGGTCGACCTGGCGCAGCACGTCCTGGGCGATCGCCTTCGCCGCGGCGAGCGGCAGCTTGTTGGTCACGGTCGGGCCGAGGGTGATGTTGCGCTCGACCGAATGGTGCGGAAACAGGTTGTAGCTCTGGAACACGATGCCGATTGCGCGCCGCAGCTCGCGCAGCTCGGCGCCGCCGCGCGGCAGCGGCTTGCCGGCGAACACGATCGTGCCTGCGTCGATCGTCTCCAGGCCGTTGATGCAGCGGAGCAGCGTCGTCTTGCCCGACCCCGACCGGCCGATCACCGCAACCACCTCGCCCGCCTCGACCGCGAGCGACACGTCGTCGAGGACCCGCTGCGCGCCGAAGTGCTTACGGATGCCGTTTAATGCCAAGAGCGGCATCGATTTTCCTCTCCAGTCGCAGCGCCAGCAGCGACAGCGGCCAGCACAGGATGAAGTAGAGCACGGCGACCAGCGGATAGACGATCATCGGCTGGAAGGTGACGTTGACCATCAGCTGCCCGGCGCGGGTGAGCTCGACGAAGCCGATGATCGAGGCGACCGACGTGCCCTTGATGAGTTGCACCAGGAAGCCGACCGTCGGCGGAATGGCGATGCGGAAGGCCTGCGGCAGTATCACGTGGCGAAGCTGCGCCGAGGGCGACAGCGGCAGCGCCGCCGCGGCCTCCCACTGCTGGCGCGGAATCGCCTCGATCGACCCGCGCCAGATCTCGCCCAGGTACGCCGCCGCATACAGCGTGAAGGCGAGCGTCACCGCCGGCCAGGGGTCGAGGCGCACTCCGGTCAGCACGGCGAGGCCGTAATAGGCCAGGAACAATTGCATCAGCACGGGAGTGCCCTGCAGCACGCCGACGTAGGCGGCAGCGAGTCCGCGCAGCAGCGCCTTGGTCGAGGTGCGGGCCAGCGCGATCAGCATGCCGCCGACGCCGCCGCCGACGAAGGCGACGAGCGACAGCACGATCGTCCAGCGCAGCGCGCCCAGCAGGAACAGGAACTCGGCCCATTCGAAATCGCGGCTCATCGCGCCCAGCCTTGCGCCGCGGGCCGGCCGCGCACGAACACCAGCACGTAGATCGCGTGCAGCAGAGAGCGCGTGGCCAGCGCCATCGCGAGGTAGAGGGCGGTCGCGACGAAGTAGAACTCGAAGGCACGGAAGGTCGTCGACTGCAATGTGTTGATGATGCCGGTCAGTTCCTCGACCGAAATGGCGGAGACGATCGACGAGCCGAGCATCAGCAGCACGAACTGGCTGGCGAGCGCGGGATAGACGGTGCGCAGCGCCGGAAACACGACGATGTGCCGGTAGATCTGCAGTCGCGTCAAGCCCAGCGAGTGGCCGGCCTCGATCTGGCTCTTGGGCACGGCCTCGATGCCGGAGCGCAGGATCTCGGTGGCGTAGCCGGAGAAATTCAGGCTCATGCCGATCAGCGCGGCGAGGATCGCGTCGAGGCGGATGCCGATCGCCGGCAGCGAGAAGTAGATGATGAACAGCTGGACCAGGAACGGCGTATTGCGGATGAACTCGACGTAGCCGGCAACGGCAACTCGCGCCGGCTGCGGCCCGGCGGTCCGCGCGAAGGCGAAGAGCGCGGCGGCGGCGAGGCCGAGCACGAAGGCGGCCACTGACAGCCGCAGCGTCAGCCATGCGCCGTCGACCAGCCGCGGCAGGTGATCCCAGACGATGCCGAACTGGAAGACGTATTTCAGCGCCGCTCCCCAGGCCGTGCGCCGGCACGCCGGGCGCGCCCGGCCGGACTCGAGCCGGCCGCGCCCGCACCCCCGACACGCCCGGTCACAGCACGGGCAGATCCACCAGCGCGACTTCGGTGTACTTCTTGTAGATTCCCGCGAGCACGCCGTTGTGCTTGTTGAGGAACACCCAGGTGTTGACGAACTGCAGCAGGTCGAAGTCGCCCGGGCGTATCGCTGCCGCGTAGAACGCGGTGCGCACCGTGAACTTGTTCTCGATTTCGGCCTTGGCGTTGCGGTCGGCCACCGACTTGGCGGCGAATGCCGACATCCCTGCGGCGTCGACCTGCCCCGAGACCATCGCCTGCATGGTCGCGGCGATGTCGTCGAAGAAGACGATGTTGGTGCCCGGCGGCGCGATGCCCGGCACGGTGGCCTCTTCCAGCGTCGCCCGGGTGAGGCCGATCTTCTTGCCCGCCAGGTCGGCAGCGCTATGGATCTGCGTCTTCTTCGGCCCCGCGATCACGATCGACAGCGCGCCGTGCGGCGAGGCGAACATCACCGTCTTGGCGCGATCGACGGTGATCGACAGCGACGAGATCGCCACGTCGGCGCGCCCCGCCAGCAAGGCCGGAATGCGCTGCGGACTGGTCACCTGGACGAGCTCCAGCTCGACGCCGAGATCCTTGGCCAGTTGGCGCGCGGTCGCGATCTCGGAGCCGTCGGGCTGGTTGTTCTTGTCGAGGATGCCGAAAGGCGGCGAAGTGACCTCGGCGGTGACGCGGATCTTCTTCTCCTTGATGATCCGGTCAAGCGTGCCGCCTGCCGCCGCCGGCGGGGTCGTCTGCGCCTGCGCGGATTGAACAACGCCCCCCAGGGCGGCGATGCCGGCCGCTCCGGTCGCGGCGCCGATCAACATGTCTCTGCGTTGCATGGTGGTTCCTCCTTGGTGTCGCTCGTTCGTTATCGATTCCGACGTCGTCAACCGGCCCGGTGCTTACGGGCTGCCCTTGCGCGCCGCCGCGAACTCGCGCGCCAGCGCCTGCCTGAGCACGGCAACCTCGTGCCCGATGCAGATGCATGTGAAGCCCCGAGCAAGCGCCGCCCGCGCCGCGTCGCCGCTGGGCACCAGCCAGCCGAGCGGCTTGTTCGCGGCGGCGGCGGCCGCCAGCAATCGCGCCTCGGCGGCGCGATAGCGCGGATCGTCGAAGGCTTCCGGACACCCCAGGCTGTCGGACAGATCGTAGTGGCCGAGCCAGCCCAGATCGATGCCCGGCGTGGCCAGGATCTCCGCCGCGTTGTCGACGCCGCGCGCCGATTCGATCAAGGCGATGGCGAGGATCGCCTCGTTCGCGGCGCGCATCTTGGGCGCGGCG
>Ga0209048_10005785_pt1 | contig 11651 bp, 8 predicted proteins | sample FrelakmetCRP12CR_FD_187146 | JGI IMG/M metagenome (GOLD analysis project Ga0209048, IMG submission 187146) | Freshwater lake sediment microbial communities from the University of Notre Dame, USA, for methane emissions studies - CRP12 CR (SPAdes)... | ecosystem: Environmental > Aquatic >... | reverse complement strand
TGCTCGCCCGCGGCGAACTCCAGGAGCCGCGCGCCGGCCTTGGTGGCACCGCGGTACATGCCGCCGAGCGCGCCGCAGCAGCCGTTGTGCAGCGTGGGGTAGTCGACCACCATGGCCGCGCCCGCCTGGTCGGCGGCGTGGCCGAGCGCCGCAAGGGCGGCGTCGCGGTCGGCGAGGCAGCCGACGTAGGGGACGAAAGAGGACGTCGCGGCGCGCAGGGCGATGCCCGGCGTGCGACCGGCCCGTACGGCGAGCGCGTCCCAGAGCGGCACGGCCTCCACGCCGGCCCCTTCGAGGCTGGCGTCGCAGGCCGGGCACGCCGTGTAGACGCGCTCGTCGCTCGTGAACCTGCTGCTCACGCTGCCGCGGCTGGGGTGGCCGCAGCAGCCGGCGTCCGCCGCCTCGCTCAGGCGGACGCCGAAGCCGGCGGCCACCTCGTGCACGAGCGCGTGCAACGCGTGGTCCTGAGGGATGGCGCAGCCGGCGTAGAACGGCAGGACCACCGGATCGGCTCCGGCGCGGTCTGTCTGGCCGGCAGGATGCTCCTTGCCGCCCGGCAGCATCTGCCGGGCAAGCTTCATGCCCATCCCGGCGGCGCCGGCCTTGTCCTTCGGCAGGTGGCCCCTGGCGGCCATGGCGGCGCCGAACCGCAGGTTGTCGATGCGTGGCCGCCGGTGCAGTTGTCCTGCGGCGACGTCCGCAGCGGTGCGCTCGGCGCAGTGAATGGCGGTCCCGTGTTCGCGCTCGAGCCGGCGCAGACGGTCGAGGACCGAAGCGACGTCGATGTCCATCCGGCACACTTCGCTGCAGGTGCCGCACTCGGTGCAGCGCCAGAGGTCGTCACTCTTCAGCACGGCTTCGATCTCGCCTGCCAGGATGAGGCGCACGAGGCGGCGCGGCCCCCGGTAGAGCTCGCGGCCGCTCGGGCAGCTCGACGTGCAGGTGCCGCACTGGTAGCAGATGCGGCACTCCTCGGCGAGACTCTTGAACTCGTCCACGACGGCCTGGGGGTAGGTGGTGTCAGCGGCCGCAGCCACAGGGCTCACCTCCTCCACAGGCGGCGCCGGCGGGGTCGCCCGCAAGGGCGCCGGCTCCGGCGCCGATCAGTTCCATCTCGCGCTCCACGACGTCGGCAGAGATCTCCTCGCCGACGGACCTCGCGTGGAACAGGCGGATCCTGCGCCCGACGCTGAGCCGGTCCACGGCGCAGAGATGCCAGAGCTCGAGCGGCAGCGGAGCGTCGCCCCCCGCCAGCACCTCCTCGGCGATGCGCAGTTGTTCGAGCGCGCTGGTGTCGCCGCTCCGATACTGGCAGCGGCCTTCGGCACAGCCGGCGAGGAACACGCCGGCAGCTCCGAGCCGGGCCGCCTCCACGATGTGGAGCGCACTCACCCTCCCGAGGCACGGCAGCTCGATGAGTCGCACGCTGTCGGGATACCGGTCGCGGTGCTGGCCGCTGAGGCCAATGGCGGCGCCGGCACACTCCTTGCAGTAGAAGCCGACGACCGGCTTCTGGACGCCGTGGGTCATCATCGCGATGCGCCCGAACAGGGCGTCGTCGGCGAGGTTGTGGGCGATCGCCACTTCGGGGCAGTTGGCGGCGCAGATGCCGCAGGCTCTACAGCTCTGGGCGTCGATGACCGCCAGCTTGCCGTCGTCCTTGACCGCTGCCGGTCGCGGCGCCGTCTCCGGCCGGTCGACCAAGGTGATGGCGCCGAAAGGGCACATCGTGGAGCACGTATCGCAGCCGACGCACTGGGACGCATCCACCTGTGAGGCCGGAGCGCCGCGGCGCCCTGCCGACGTGAGGAAGTTGTGGATCTCGCTGGCGACGGCGGAGGCCTCGGTGTTGACTTCGATCAGGGCCTTGGGCCCGGCCGCCGAGCCGCATACGAACACGCCCTCGCCGCTCGTCTCGGTGGCGCGGTTCTTGCGGTCGAGGATCTCGACGAAGCCGTCCTTGTCGCGGTCGACGGCGAGCGTCTGCGTGAGCTTCTCGGTGTCGGTCGCGGGGACCATGCCGGTGCTGAGCACGACGAGGCCGGGGCGAAGAACGCGCTTGCGCGCCGCGGTCACGTCCTCGACTTCGATCACCGGCCGGCCCTCGGCGTCGAACTGGACCTCGGGCGGCGTGCCACGGAGGAACTCCACGCCAGCCCTGCGCGCGTCGAGGAACCAGTTCTCGTAGCCCACACCCGCGGTCCGCATCTCGAGGTAGCAGATCGTGACCTTCATCTCCGGGAACAGCGCCCTGAGCCGGATGGCGTGCTTGAGCGCGATCATGCAGCAGAGCCGGGAGCAGTGCGGCAGGTGACGCTGGTCGCGCGAGCCGGCGCACTGGATCATCACCAGTTCCTCCACGGGCATACGGCCGAGCGAAGCCTGGGCCGCCCAATCGTCGAGCATCTCCGCTAGCTCGACCTGCGTGACCACACCGTCGTGTCCATACCCGAGATAGTCGAAGTACGTCGACGGGGCGGGCTCGCAGCCGATCGCGGTGAGGATGGCGCCGGCGTTCACCGTGGTGCGACGCGGGGACTGGCTGAAATCGATGGCATCGACAGGGCAGTGCTCGGCGCACTTGCCGCAGAAGGTGCACGTCTCGAGGTCGACCGTGCGTATGACGCGACCATCGTAGAACTCGGTGAAGATCGCCTTCTTGCCGGGCTCCGACGCGTCGGCGTCGCAGACGGACTCGCAGGTGCCACAGTTGATGCACGCGTCGGTGACGATGTTGGGCAGCGTGCGGATGCTCACCTGGAAGTCGCCGGGGTGACCACTGACGGCTTCGACCGTCGACCGCCGGTGGATGTCGAGGTCCGGGTGGTCGATGGCGACGTTGCGGTGGAAGCACTTGCGCGTGCCGGCCTGCGCGTCGGTGGTGGGCAGGCACTGGCCGCAGTCGTTGGTCGGGAACACGGTGCCGATGCGCGCGGCGCGGCCGCCGAGGAAGGCGCGCCGCTCCACAAGCTCGACGTGGTGCCCCATCTGGGCGAGCTCGGCGGCGGCCTGCGTGCCGGCCACGCCGCCGCCGATCACGACGACGGTATCGCGCCGCTCGGCATAGCTCATGGTGTCGGCCGGCGCGTCCGGGTAGGCGATCGACGAGTCGATGATGCGCGCCGCCTTGTCGGTCACGGCGCCGACATCGTCGCCGTGCACCCAGCTGCAGCCCTCGCGGATGTCGGCGATCTCGAGCTGGAGGCCGCGCGCCACGAGCTTCTGGAAACGCCGCGCGGCGAAATCCGCGGAGCAGCCGGCGAAGACGAGCTGGCGCGCGGGTCCATCGCCGGCCTCCATCAGCTCGAGCAGCCGGGCCTGGCCGCCGCGACTGCACCAGTGGCCGCCGCGGACGACCTCGGCGTGCAAGCCGGCGTGCGTCGCGAGCCGGTCGAAGTCGATGTTCTTGAGCGTGCCGGCGCACTCGCAGAGGAGCACCTTGGGGCGCATCGCGCCGCCCTTCGCCGCGCCGTTGCCTGCAGAGGGGGTCATGCGCCCACCGCCGCCCCGGCGGCCGCAGCGCCGGCCGTCGTCGCAGGAGCGACGCCGGGCGCGGCATCGGCCTTCGGCGGCCGCGCTTCGATCGCCTCTGCGGGGCAGCCCCGGGCGCACGTCCCGCAGCCCAGACACCGCTCGTCATCGTAGACGATCGTACGGTAGACGGTGACGCGCTCGGGGACCTCGACGGGGCCGTCCGGCTCGTGGCGCATGAGGCGGCGGAGCGCAGCTCCGAGGGCGCCGCGGCGGCTGTCGGCCGGGGCGTCGAGGAGCTGGTTCACGTCGAAGCTGTCTCCGCGTTCGGAGGCGCCGGAGGGGCAGTTGGTGGCGCATTTGCCGCAGCCCACGCAGAGCTCTTCGTGACGCACGATCTCGCAGCCGACGCCGGCGGTGCTCCGGAGCGTGCCGCCGGGCACACGCTCGAGGATCTCGCGTCCGCGGTGGGTGAGCGGCATCAGGCGGCCCCGCCTACGGCGACCGGCGCGCCCGCAGCGACGCCGCGCCCGTCCGGCGCGGACCGCGGCAGCGGCGGGAGCGCGACGATCGCGCGGTCCATCTCGCGCACCGCGGCGACGAACTTCGGCGGCTCGCCGGCGCTCATCGTGAACATCCGGCAGCGCTCGGGCTCGACGCCGACGCTCTTGAGCAGACGCTGCACGAACGCCACCCGGTCGACGGCGTTGAAGTTGCCCTCGCGGTAGTGGCACTGGCCGAGCAGGCAGCCGGCCACCATGACGCCGTCGGCGCCTTCGGCGAGCGCGCTCAGCAGATGCAGCGGGCTGACGCGCCCTGTGCAGGGCATGAGGACCAGCCGGACCGTGGTCGGCAGTGGCGTGCGCGCGTTGGCGCTCGCGTCGGCCGCCGCATAGGCGCACTCGCGGCAGCAGAAGGCGACGATCTTGCGGTCGCCGGCGTCCGGCGTCGGAGCGGCCAACATCAGACCTTCGCCTCCGCCAGCACTTCCTCGTCGCTGAAGCCGCCGAGCTGGATCGCTCCGGTCGGGCATTCGGCGGCGCAGATGCCGCAGCCGCGGCAGATGTTGGGGTCGACGACGGAATGGGCGTCGGCCCCCAAGGTCAGCGCGATCGCCGTCTGCGGGCAGGAGGCCTCGCACACGCCGCAGCCGATGCAGACAGAGACGTCGCTGGCCGCCACCTGCGCCGGCGTCATCGCGAAGCCCGTGCTGAGCATGCTGATGGCACGGGCCGCCGCCGCCTTCGCTTGGGCGATCGATTCGGGGATCGTCTTCGGCCCCTGGGCGGTGCCGCAGAGGAACATGCCGGTCCGCTGCGTGTCGACCGGCGCCAGCTTGGGGTGGAACTCGCGGATGAATCCGGCCGCCGCGGTCTGGACGCCGGCGACCCGGGCGATGTCCTGCGTGCCCTTGGAGCCCTCGAGACCGGCCGACAGGACGACGAGATCGTAGGAGTCCTCGCTCTTGCTGCCGGTCACGGTGTTCTCCATGCGCACCGTGAGGCTGCCGTCCTGCTCCTCGAGGATCTCGCCGACGCGGCCGCGCACGTAGCGCACGCCGCGCTCCTGGACGAGGCGGTAGTACTCCTCGTGCGCCTTGCCGGGCGTGCGCATGTCGGTGTAGCCGATGGTGATCTCGGCGTCCGGGTAGTGCTGCTTGATAAGCGAGCTGTGCAGCGTCGCGAAGAGGCAGCAGATGGCCGAGCAGTGCTCGTTGCCGCTGCTCGTGCAGTCGCGCGAGCCAACGCACTGGAGCATGAAGATGCGCTTGGGGGTCTCGCCGTCCGAAGGGCGTTTGAGCTCGCCCGCGGTCGGCCCGGAGGCCGCCAGCAAACGGGCTAGCTGGCTCTGCGTGAGCACGTTCTTGAAGCGCCCGTAGCCCAGCGGCAGCTTGCGAGTGGCGTCGAACTCTTGGTGGCCGGTCGCCAGGATGACGGCGCCGACGGTGATCTCCTCGTCCCAGGCCTTCTGGTCGAAGTCGATCGCGTCGGCGGGGCACGCCGTGACGCACGACTTGCAGTCGGAGCAGACGGCGCAGTCCAAGCAGCGCTCGGCCTCGGCGCGGGCGTCCTCCTCGCTGAAGCCGAGGCGGACCTCATCCCAGGTCGCGCGGCGGGCGATGCCGTCGAGGGTCTTCATGATGCGTCGCGCCTGGGGCTCGAGGGGCTCGAGCTCGCTGTGCGGGATCTTGACCTTGTCGGCCTCCGAGTCCCAGACGGGCACGAGCTGCTCGCCGCGCAGGAAGTTGTGGATGGCGCGGGCGCCGCGGCGGCCGGCGGCGATGGCCTCGATCGCCGTCCAGGGCCCCATGGCGGCGGCGTCGCCGCCGGCGAAGACGCCGGTGCGGCCGGTCATCATGGTGTCCGGGTCGACGGCGATCTGGCCGTGTTCCACGGCCACGCCGTCGGCGCCGGCGGAGACGAAGTCGCCGACGATCGCCTGGCCGACGGCGAAGATGACGCTGTCCCCGGTCAGCTCGACGTACTCGCCCTCGACCGGCACCGGCGGGCGCCAGCCCCGTTCGTTGGGCTCGCCCAGGGTGCAGCGCTGGAACTTGACGCCGGTGGCGGTGCCGCCGGACCCGAGGATCTCGACGGGCATCAGCGAGTACTCCACGTGCACCTGCTCCTGCTCGCCCTCCTCGACCTCCTCCACCGAGGCCGGCGCCGTGCGCTCGTCCTCGATGCAGGCAAGGACGACCTCGTCGGCGCCACAGCGGAAGGCGGTGCGGCCGGCGTCGTAGGCCACGTCGCCGCCGCCGACCACCAGCACGCGCTCGCCGGTGGTGGGCTGCTCGCCGAGCGCCCGCGCGCGCAGGAACTCGACGGCGCGCAGGACGCCTTTTTGGTCCAGGCCCGGGATCGGCAGGTCCTTGCTCTGGTGCAGGCCGGTCGCCAGAAGGACGGCCTTGTAGCCGTCGCTGAACAGCGAATCCACGGTGAAGTCGGTGCCGCAGCGCACGCCGGTCTTGAGTTCGACGCCGAGCGCGGTGATGCGATCGATCTCGCCCTGCAGCGCAGGGCGCGGCAGGCGGTACTCGGGGATGCCGACGTGCAGCATGCCTCCGGCCACCGGGAGGGCTTCGAACACGGTGGCCTTGTACCCGAACCGCGCCAGCTCACGGGCGGCTGTGAGGCCTGCGGGGCCGCCGCCGACGATGGCGACGGGCTCGTCGTAGAACACGGGCAGGGCATCGGGCAACTCATCCGGAGCGCCGTGGTCGGCGACGAAGCGCTTGATGCCGGCGATGGCGATCGGGTCTTCGACGTTGCCGCGCGTGCACTCTGTCTCGCACACATGAGTGCAGATGCGGCCGCAGACGCTCGGGAACGGGTTCGGATCGCTGGCGACCCGGTAGGCCTCCTCATAGCGCCCCTTGGCGACCAAAGCCACGTAGCCCTGCGCCGACGTGTGCACCGGGCAGGCGGTCTTGCACGGGCTCCAGCCCTTGCGCTCGACGGCGAAGGTCGCGGGGACCGCGTTCGCGAATGGGCGGGAGACCGCGGTCCGCTCGCTCACGCCGAAGTCGAACTCGTTCGGGTAGGTGACGGGGCACACCGCGGCGCACTCGCCACATCCGACGCACTTCTCGTCCACGTATCGTGGCCGGTGCCGTACGGTCACGTTGAACTCGCCGGGTGGGCCGGTGATCGACGTGACGTCGGAGAGGGCGTGGATGTGGACGCGGCTGTCGGTGGCGGCGCCGGTCAGCCGCGGCGCCAGCGAGCACATCGCGCAGTCCTCGGTCGGGAACGTCTTGCTGAGCCGCGCCATGTAGCCGCCGATGCTCTGCTGGCGCTCGACGAGATGGACCTCGATGCCCGAGGCGGCCAGCTCCTCGGCAGCGGACATGCCGGCGATGCCGCCGCCGACGACGAGCACGGAGCGATTCAGAAAGGTACGGCGGCGCGGCAGGTCGCTCATGTGGTGCAGGCGGGCGACGGCGCCCTCGACGATCTTCTTCGCCTTGGCCTGGGCGCGCTCCGGCTCCTGGGCGTGCACGTAGGAGCAGCCCTCACGGATATTGCCGAAGGCGACCGCGTTCTCGCCTAGGCGCAGTTCTCGGGCGATACGCTCGAACGTCGGACCTTGAAAGCGCGGCGAGCAACTGGCGATGACGAAGTGGTCGAGTCCGCGCTCTTCGACCGCCTTCTCGATCATCGCGCGCCCCTCTGTGCCGCACATGAACTGGTTGATGTTGACCTCGACGACGCCGTCGAGGCTGCGTACGTGCTCGGCGAGCGGCTCGAGGTCGATCACGCCGCTGATGTTGCCGCCGCACTGGCAGAGGAAGACTCCGGCCCTCATCGCACGCCTCCCGTGGTCGCGGCCGGCCGCCGGGCGCCGATGCGCTCGAGGAAGGGCTCGACATCCTGGGAGTGCGACTGGATGCCGACGACCTTCTCGGGGTCGGCGCCCAGCGCCAGCGCCAGGAGTTGCTGCACGTGCAGGTGTACGAACGGGTACTCCTCGCCGGCGCTGGCGGAGATGATGTCGCTGTAGCGGTCGAACTGCACGTGGCAGTTGGGGCACATGTGCACGAGGACGTCGACCTTCTCCTCTGCGAGCCGGTGAAGCTTCTTCTGCGTCACCGCGACCGAGATCGACGGGTTGACGAAGCGATTTCGGAAGCCGGCGCCGCAGTGGGTCTGCTTCTCGTTGTAGGCGCCGGTGCAGACGACGCCGGCGGGGATCAGCATCTCCTCCGGCACCATGAAGTTCTCGTTGTTGCCCAAGGTCTCGTCGGGGAAGACCTTGCAGTAGTGGCAAGCCGGGTGAGTCGCCACCTTGATGCCGTCCAGCCGGCGGCGGACAAGCCCGGGGACGCTGTCGTGGACGCCCCACAGGATCTCGAGGGTGTGCTTGTGCTGCACGGTCGACGCGATGCGGTCGTCGTACTCGCGGCCGATCTTGCCCAGGACCGTGTTCGTTTCCGCTCGGTAGTCGGGCACGTCGAGGATGTTGCGCGCCTTCTTGTTGATCGCGTAGCAGGTGGAGCAGAGGTAGCTCATCACCGGGTGCTCGTCGTCGACCACGACGCAGGCGTTGCGCGCCGCGATACCGACGGTCGTCTGGATGGGCATCAGGTCGGAGTAGTAGCCGAGGCCGGTGCAGCAGGTCTGGTCGGGGTTGACCGTGTACTCGATCCCGAGGCGCTCGAAGAGCCATTTGGTGGACGACTCGACACCGGGGTACTCGGCCGAGACCAGGCAACTGCGGAACAGCGTGACGCCCTTCTCGGTGCGCGGCACATCCGGAGTCTTCGTGAAGTTCTTCGTCATGGACACCCTCGCTGTCGCCGACTGCACCCGCTATTGTCTATAAGTGAAGCTGTTCCTGCAAATCAGTATTGCTTATGTTATTGCCGGCCCGGATAAGGATCGCCCGGCAGGACCCGTCGTCGCCGGGACAAGAGAGGTCGCCGTGGCCGCATGTTCTGTGCGTATCGCCACACGATTGCGCGACAGTATACCGGACCGAACGGGGGCGGTTTCCGCTCCGGCGTTGAGAAATGCGAAGGGCTGATGCGCGGATCCGCCGGCAGCGGCCGCCCATCGGCGTTACGGAAGTCCTCGCGCAGGGCATCCATCTGGTACCACCACACGGCTCCGCGCCCCCGCCCGGGGAGCCGCAAGCCGCTTCGCCAACGGGAGGACCAATGGGCCAAGTCCACCCACTGCCGAAGGCACCAGCTGCCGACGAGATGCCGCTGCCCGTGCCGGCCTGCGAGGCGGACGTTCGCTCCATCGACAGCACTTCCTGCGCGCTCTGCGGTGAGAAGCTCAGCGCCCGCGCCTTGCGCTACCACATGGTGTCGCCGCAGTCGTGCGAGGACAGGCTGACCGTGTGTCACGTCTGCCGCAAGGCGGCGCTCGGCGAGGGGTACAGGCCGGCTGGGTGAGGCGCAGCCGGCCTCGCTCTCTCGCCGTCACGGGAGCCTTCGGGCTCCCGTTTGCTACAATGACACGCCCGGCGGCGCGAAGCCGCCCGACCAGGGGATGACGATGCGCCTTCTCGATGCCTGCGCCCGCAAACCAGTCGACGCGACGCCCGTGTGGCTCATGCGCCAGGCTGGTCGTTACCTGCCCGAGTACCGGGCCATCCGCGAGAAGCTGTCGTTCGTCGAGATGTGCATGCGGCCGGACATCGCCGCGGAGGTCACGCTGCAGCCGCTGCGGCGCTTCGAGCTCGACGCGGCGATCATCTTCGCCGACATCCTGCTGCCGCTCGAGCCCATGGGCATCGGCTTCCACTTCACGCCCGAGGACGGGCCGGTCATCGAGAGGCCCGTCCGCAACGCCCGCGACCTCGAGGGCGTGCACGTCATCGACGCCGCCGCGGACCTGCAGTACGTGATGGACGCGATCCGCCTCGTGCGCCACGAGATCGACGGCGAGACACCGCTCATCGGCTTCTCCGGGGCGCCGTTCACGCTCGCCAGCTACATCGTCGAGGGCGGGCACTCCCGCAACTACACGCACGTCAAGACGTTCATGTACGACGACCCGGTCGGCTTCGGCCGCCTCATGAGCATCATCTCGGACGTCGTCGTGGACTACCTGCTCGCCCAGATCGCCGCCGGCGCTCAGGTCGTGCAACTCTTCGACTCCTGGGTCGGCTGGCTTGGGCCCTTCGACTACGAGCTTCTGGTGCTCCCGCACGTCCGCTACGTGATCGACAAGGTCAAGGGCCACGGGGCGCCGGTGATCTACTTCGGCAACGGCGCCTCGGCGATGCTCCACCACGTCGTCAAGGCCGGCAGTGAGGTCGTGGGCGTGGACTGGCGCATCGAGCTGGACCGCGCCTGGGACCAGCTCGGCGACGTGGCCGTGCAGGGCAACCTCGACCCGATCACGCTGCTCGGCCCGCCCAAGGCGATCGAGGCGCGCGTGGCCGACATCGTCGCGCGCGCCGCCGGCCGCCGCGGCCACATCTTCAACCTCGGGCACGGCCTGGTCCCGCAGACGCCGCCCGACAACGTCAAGTACCTGGTCGACGCCGTGCATCGGCTGTCGGCCGCACCCGTCTGAAAGGCAGGCGCGGCTCATGACCGAGAGCTTCGTGGACGTCGCCCTGCTCGCCTTTGGCGCGCCCGGCGGCCCCGAGCAGATCACCGAGTTCCTCGTGCGCATGACCGGCCGTCCACCGACGCCGGAGACGCTCAAGGTCGTCGAGGAGCGCTACGAGCTGATCGGCGGCGCCTCGCCGCTCCCGGACATCACGGCGCGCCAGGCCCGTGCCCTGCAGGCGCGCCTCGTCCAGGAGCTTGCCTTCCCGATCCGCGTGCGTCCCGGCTTCCTGTACGCGCAGCCGACCGTGGCCGAGTGCCTCGAAGAGCTGGACGGCCACGAAGTGATCGCCGTCCCGCTCAGCCCCTTCTCCTCGCGGCTCACCAGCGGCAAGTACCGCGAGGCGCTCGACGCGGCGCAGGCCGCGGCAGAGGCCCGCGCCAAGGCCGGGGCGGGCCAGACCGACGCCAAAGCCGGCCGCAAGCTCAACGACGGCCGGCCCATCCCGCTCGTCGAGGGCTGGTACGCGGAGCGCGGCTTCGTCCAGGCGATCAGCCGCCGCGTCGCCGAAGCGCTCGACGGCTGCGACGTCAACGAGTGGGTCGTGCTCTTCACGGCGCACAACGTGCCCTCGGAGACGGTCGCCGAAGGCGACCCCTACGTGGAGCAGCTCCAGCAGACGATCTCGCAGCTCGTACCGGCGATCATGCCGGGAGACTGGCGCTTCGCCTTCCAGAGCAAGGGCCGCGGCGGCGGGGAGTGGCTCGCGCCCGAGGTCGACGACACGGTGCGCGCCATCGCCGCCGACGGATGGAAGAAGATCCTCGTGGTGCCCGTCGGCTTCGTGAGCGACAACGTCGAGACCCTCTACGACCTCGACATCATGCTGCGCCGGCAGATCGAGTCGCTGGCGATGGAGTACCGGCGCTCGGCGGCGCCCAACGACTCGCCGCCGTTCATCGAGGCGCTCGCCGACGTCGTGATCGAGTACCTGGCGCGCCGCCCGGTCGAACACCAGCTGCACCGGCCGGACGGCCCGCACAAGCACGGGTGAACGGCGTGGCGGTGGCGTCAGAGGGCGGCGTGGGCCGGGCCCGGTCGCAGGGCGACCCCGCCCGGCCGCTGCGCATCGCCGTCGTCGGCGGCGGCATGGCCGGGCTGGGGGCGGCG
>Ga0209048_10005784_pt1 | contig 11652 bp, 13 predicted proteins | sample FrelakmetCRP12CR_FD_187146 | JGI IMG/M metagenome (GOLD analysis project Ga0209048, IMG submission 187146) | Freshwater lake sediment microbial communities from the University of Notre Dame, USA, for methane emissions studies - CRP12 CR (SPAdes)... | ecosystem: Environmental > Aquatic >... | reverse complement strand
CCCCGTCCAGATACTTCAGCGGCGGGGTATCGACATAAAAGGCTTCTGGTTCAACCCCAACATCCATCCTTATCTCGAATACAAAAGCAGGCTCGATGCACTCAGGAAACTACAGGACCTCTGGGGCCTCGATATTGACTATGAAGACACTTACGGGTTAAAAGAGTTTTTGAGACGCGTCGTCAACAATGAAGAAGCCCGGTGTGAATATTGCTATACCGTAAGGCTGGATCGGACGGCGGCAAAGGCAAAGGAATTGAAGGCCGACGCATTCACGACCTCCCTGCTGGTAAGCCCTTACCAGAATCTTGATATCATAAGAGCGAGAGGGCTTGATCTTCAGAACAAATATTCGGTCGAGTTTTATTTTGAGGATTTCCGTGAGGGGTTCAGAGAAGGGCGCAGGATCGCAGGGGACCTTGACCTCTACCGACAGAACTATTGTGGCTGCATCTATTCGGAAATGGAGAGGTTCCACAGAGAGACATCTGGAGTCAAAAGAGTGAGGTAACATGGAACAGTTCGGGAAAACATTACTAATAATAGGTGCGGTAACGATGGTTTTCGGGACGATTTTTCTGATCTCCGGCAAAATACCCTGGATAGGTCGTTTGCCCGGCGATATCATTGTTCAAAAGAAAAGTTTCACGTTCTATCTCCCGATTGCAACAAGCATTCTGCTGAGTTTATTGATTACCCTTATCTTCTGGTTTATTGGGAGGAAGTGAGTGGCAATATCGAAAGTCGGCACCAGGATAATTTTCTTTGCTCTATGTTCTCTGCTCACTGTTCTCTGTTCGTTCCCGACCTGTTCCTCTGCTGAGCCGACGATAAGAGTTTTGCTCATGGACAATAAAGAGCTCAAGTTGCCGGCCAGGGATGAGCGTCTTACGCGGCTCGGCAATACCTCAGGTGACGTCCTTCTAAGAGGGATAAAATATTCTGGGGAAATCGAGGTATGGAAGGGCGAAAAGGGTCTTTATGTTGTCAACGATATTCCGCTCGAAGAGTATATCCGGGGTGTTGTGGCGGCCGAAGTTGGGAAAAACTGGGACATCGAGGCATTGAAAGCCCAGGCCGTAGTGGCCAGGACTTTTGCCGTTTATCAAAAGCTCAACTCGCCGAACGGTATCCCTTATCACCTTACCTCAACGGTCCTCGACCAGGTCTACAAGGGATCGAACATATTCCCCGCTATCACGATGGCAGTCGATGAAACGAAAGGAGAGATATTGACCTATGGAGGAAAGCCCATCGTCGCCTTCTATCATTCAACGAGCGGGGGAATGACCGAGGATGCCGCTGATGTCTTCGGTAAGGAGCTCCCTTATCTGAAGCCGGTCAAGACGAACTGCGAACTGTCACCCTATTACATGTGGGAAAAGATCATCCCGGTTTCGGAGATCGAAAAGGCCCTTGAAGTGCAGGGATTAAAGGAGATTAATATTGGTTCGTACACGGCTTCCGGACGGGCAAAGGAGATGAAGATTACCCTCCAAAGCGGGACTTCAACCGTGCCGGCGACTGAGCTGAGGAAAAAACTCGGGTGGGACCGGCTCCCGAGCACATTGATCACTGGGATTTCAAGGAATAACAGCCTTATAATCTTCGAAGGCCGGGGATACGGGCACGGTGTCGGTATGTGCCAGTGGAGCGCCCTGCAAATGGCGCAGGAAGGAAAAACCTATCGGCAGATACTCTTATATTTCTACCCCGGCACCATTATAGAGATATATGAAGACCGCTGATTTCGATTTCGACTTGCCATCCGAGCTTATTGCATTGCGCCCTGCACCCGAAAGGGACCATGCACGGCTCCTTGTTGTTCACCAGGATGGAGAAACTGAACACAGGCTTTTCCCCGATATCAGAGACTATCTTGAATGTGGGGACCTGCTCATCCTTAACAATACGAAAGTCATGCCGGTGAGGCTTATCGGATCAAAGCCCTCAGGTGGCAAAGTCGATATGATCCTTGTTAAAGAAAATCAAAGCGGGGTCTGGGAAGTCCTCTGCAGGGGTCACTATGCAGGACCGGTATCTCTCAGGGACGGCATAGAAGCGGAATTATTATGCGAAGACTCTCGGGCTTCTGGCGGCGAAAAGAAAAAATGCCTGAGGTTCCTCAATCGCGAAGCAAGGGATATTGGCGAACTGCTGGAACGTTGCGGTTCGATGCCGCTACCGCCTTATATTAAGAGGCTGCCTGACGAGGAAGACAGGGAGAGATACCAGACGGTCTATGCAGAAAGGATCGGCTCAATCGCCGCCCCTACAGCGGGGCTTCACTTCACCGACGAGGTTCTTAATGGGTTCTCTGAAAAGGGAGTCATAATACGGAAACTCACCCTGCATGTCGGTCCCGGCACATTCAAACCCATTAAGGCCGAGGACCTTCAGCGTCACGCTATGCAGTCCGAGTATTTTGAGATCGCTGCCCCAGTTCTCAGCGAGATTGCGGAGGTAAAAAAGTCCGGCAAAAGGGTGGTTACCGTCGGCACAACCACGACGAGGGCGCTTGAGGGATTTCTGAGCAAAGCCTATCAGGCTGCCGGCAATAGAGACGGCACTGTCAGGGGCTATACAGATATTTTCATCCATCCTGGGTACCAATTCAGGGTTGCAGATGCATTGCTGACTAATTTCCATCTTCCCCGGTCGACTCCGCTCATGCTCGCTTCGGCATTCGGCGGCTTCGAAAAAGTTATGCGGGCTTACGGGGAGGCAATCTCCATGGGTTATAGATTTTTTTCCTATGGTGATGCTATGCTCATTTTATGAAGGGAAAGGGCAGCGAAACATCGTCCTCCTCGTTGGTGATTATAAGCAGGAGGATGCTGATCGCCGGTATCGCCGGAATTTCCCTTTTCAGCTTCGGCCTTGGGTATTTTTTTGGCTATGGCGGTACCGCAGCAACTAAGATGGTGAAGCAGGTCGAGGCAGACAGCAAGATCGTCGCCTCACAAGAGAGGACGGTCCTCGATTCAACAGGAAAGCCGACGATGGTGGCCCCACCGGTTATTCCCGGTGCCGTGCCAAAGGAGCCGCCGCTGAAGCAGAAGATAGAGGAAGGGACTAAAACCCTCCCACAGTCATCCGTGGAGACGGAAAAACAGAAGAAGCCCGCCGATGCACCGGTGCCGGGGAAAAACAGCGAAAGTGTGCTGAAGAAAGACGCGGGTGATTCTGAAAAAAAGATTGAGAAGAACACTGAGAAAAAACCTGAGCATAAGCTTCAAAGCGGGATAAAAGACAAGCCCAGCAAAGAACGGGCTCTTTCTGTGGCAAAACCAAAAAAACAGGAAGTGAAACCGGCGCTCAAAACACCATCGGTCAAAGCGGTCAAACGAAACACCCGAAAGTCTTATGTGTTGCAGGTCGGTGCCTTTCAGGACCCCAAAAAGGCAGAACGTCTCAGGAAGGACCTTAATGCCAAGGGTTACGCAGTATCTATTACAACTGTTTCCCCTGGACCCGGCCGGACATTTTCGAGGGTCAGGCTCGGGCCTTATACAACTAAAGAGGAAGCTGAAGAAATGCATTCGACCCTGAAGGGTCGAGGCCTGGAAGGTATCGTCGTTCCCGGCCCTCAATAACAGCAACAGGCTGCCTACGGAGGCGTTTACGAAAACGATCGAATGGGAACTTGATCAGGAAAAGGAATATCCTTTTATCCACGGCGGTGCCGACAAGGTCCTGAAATCAGTTGAAGAGTCGTTGGGCGTTACGATCAGCATCAGGGGCAGTAAGCTCTTGATTAACGGACAGGACGATTCTGTTGCAAAGGCCGAGAGGCTTGTGGACGAAATCCGCGAGGTCAACAGAAACGGCTATACGCTGAGACCCGAGGACATCACCTATGCCGTAAGGTCGGTATCCGAAGGCAAAGAGGTCTCGATCAAGGAACTCTTTTCAAGCAGCATTCCTGTCTCCTCGAAGAAGCGCTTTATCATTCCGAAAACTGAAACACAGAGGCTTTACATAGATGCAATTAACAAAAGCGATATCGTCTTCGGAATCGGGCCCGCCGGCACCGGCAAGACCTATCTCGCGATGGCGATGGCCATCAGCGCCTTTATCCAGAAGCAGGTATCGAGGATCGTGCTCGTGCGGCCTGCGGTCGAGGCCGGTGAAAAGCTCGGCTTTCTGCCCGGCGATATCGCTGATAAGGTAAGTCCCTATTTGAGGCCGCTTTATGACGCGCTCTTCGACATGATGGATATTGACAAGGCTTTGAAACTTATCGAAAGGGGAACTATCGAGATAGCCCCCCTTGCCTTCATGAGGGGAAGGACCCTTAACGACTCTTTCATCATCCTCGATGAGGCGCAGAACACCACGTCGGAGCAGATGAAGATGTATCTGACGAGGCTCGGTTTCGGGTCGAAGACTGTTATCACCGGCGATATCACCCAGATAGATCTTCCTGCCGGAAGGATGTCCGGGCTTGTGGAAGCGACTAAGATTCTGAGGGATGAAGAAGATATCAGGATCATCAATTTCACCGAGCGGGATGTCGTACGACACAGGCTCGTGCAGAAAATTGTCCAAGCCTACGAACGATATGAAAAACGGGACCAAGAAGAGTAGCGCCCCGCGCACAGCCAAAAGCATTCTTGCAGCGCTCGTCGGATTGAAAGAGAAATACGCCGCGCAGTCGGCGAGCGTTTCCTTTCTGACCGTTCTCGGACTTTTGTCGGCACTCATCATCCAGCAGGAGGTCAATCTCAGCTTTTTTGCCGGCAGCTTTCTCATGTCGGTGGCAGTTTATTTTATTTTCTTCAAGGACATCAAACGCTACAAGCCGGCATACATAAACGAGCGCAAGATGGTCTATCTCCTGGGGCTGCTCCTGATATCTACGCTTTTTACGGGGAGAATATTCGACTTTCTCAACGCCGGACTCAGCAGGGGACTCGGCTTCCCTGACAGCATTGCTTCCATGCTCGGCACACCAATCCCGGTCGGCGCTATGCTTGTGGCGCTTATCTTTGACTTTCACACAGCCCTTATCTTTTCGCTCTTAATCAGCCTGCTCACGGGGGTCTGGTTCCATAATCCGTTCCTCCCCGTGTATGTTTTTATAAGCAGTCTCACAGCAGCCTTCAGCGTTATACGGTGCAAGAAGCGGTCGGCACTCATAAAGGGCGGGGTCTCTGTGAGCATGGTCAATATCGTAATAGCGGGCATAATACTCCTGCTGACGTCCGAGCTCTTTTCAGCTGTTGCTCCTGCCGCGATATTTTTTGCCGCCATGTCGGGCATTTTCGTGGCGGCGATCGCATCCATAATGCTGCCGATCATCGAATATTTTTTCGGCATCAGCACCGATATGAGCCTGCTCGAACTTCTCGATCTGGGACAGCCGCTTATGCGTAATTTGATGATCAATGCACCGGGCACGTATCATCACAGTATCATCATCGGCAACCTCGCCGAGGCGGCGGCTGAGGCAGTTGGTGCCAATCCTCTCCTTGCCAGGGTAACGGCATATTACCATGATATCGGGAAAGTGAAGATGTCCGATTATTTCGTCGAAAATCAGCAGGAGGGCTTCAGCAAGCATGAGCGACTCGCGCCGCATATGAGTGCTTTGATTCTCGTCGCCCATGTTAAGGAAGGCGTCGAACTGGCCAGGCACTATAAGCTTCCAAAGTCCATTGTCGACATAATTCAGCAGCACCACGGGACGAGACTGATGAATTTCTTCTATCAGAAAGCCAAGGATCAGGCAGGGACGGTTATTGAAGAAGAATACCGCTATCCCGGACCAAAGCCACAGACGAGAGTTGCAGCACTTGTGATGATGGCCGATGCCGTTGAGGCAGCCTCAAGGGCATTGGCCGATCCGACGCCGGCGAGGATCAGTGCCCTCGTTGAAAAGATTATCAACGAGATATTCCTGGACGGTCAGATCGACGAATGTGAGCTTACGCTCAAAGACATCTCTGAGATAAAGAAGCGGTTTACCTATGTCCTCACAAGTATTTTTCATAAAAGAATTGTGTATCCCGATATCGAGCCCAAGAGCGCGCATCACCGCTCGGAACAGACTACGGAAAAGCCCCTCCACGGCAATGGAAATAGCGGTAAAGAACTGCCAAAGATCGATAAAAATAAATCCCGGTAGCATCACGCGGGTTGTGAAGTCCGCCATAGAGCATCTCGCCTCCGGGAAAAGAATACGAGGGCGCAACCTCGCTTGCGGTCTTTCCCTTGATCCTTCAAAGGCAGTGGTCAGCGTTCTGCTTGTCGGTGATAGAAGGATGAGGGAAATGAACAGGACCTATCGTGGTCTCGACCGCACTACGGACGTGCTCTCTTTCTCTCAACTCGAAGGTTCCCTGTTGCAGCATGAATCGGCAGAGCTCGGCGACATCGTCATTAGCCCGGCACAGGCAAAACAGCAGGCCCGTGAGAGGGGAACGACCTTGAACCAGGAGCTTGCGCTGCTTCTGATACATGGACTGCTCCATCTGATAGGATATGATCACGACAAGAACAGATACGAGGCGAAGAAGATGAGAGAGAAGGAGACGGAGCTGATCCATGCCATTCAGAAAGTGGGGCGATAGCGCAAATAACGCGATAGAGGGAATACTTTACGCCGCCAAGACTCAGCGGCACCTGAGATATCATCTCTATTCCGCCATTGCCATCCTCATCCTGAGTTATTTCCTCGGCGTCCAGCGCCATGATTTCCTTATTATCGCAGTAACGGTCATTCTCGTGCTGCTGTCTGAGATGATGAATACCGCCATTGAATTCCTTGTCGATATGGTCTCTCCCGACTATAGTGAAAAGGCAAGAATTGCGAAAGACGTGGCAGCTGGAGCGGTGCTGATTACCGCTTTCGGCGCTGTCATCATCGGCTACATCATCCTCTTCCCTTATGTGCATGACGCATTCGATTCGGGAGTGTATATCGCCAAGCATACCTCCAACGAAATCGCTCTTATCTCTTTGATCATTGTTTTGATAATGGTGGTTATGCTGAAAGCGCGCTTCGGAAAGGGGCATCCCCTGCGTGGCGGGATGCCGAGCGGCCACAGTGCCCTCGCCTTTGCTCTCTGGTCTGCCCTTACCCTTGTAACCCAGAATTTTCAAGCCTGCCTCATCGGCTTTGTGCTGGCAGTGATTGTTGCCCAGAGCAGAATTGCGGTAAAGGTCCACACCCCTTTGGAGGTGGTAATAGGGGCGCTCCTCGGCATGGGGGTAACGCTTCTGCTCTACGTAATTTTTCGGTAGATCTGCAATCCGAAGCACCCGTCGTCCGATAAAAGATCGTCACAGCAGATCACACAGATCAATTCTGAAATTATTTCGGCGTGGAAAGAATGCTAAAAAAAACCCGCTCCTTCCTCCTCCGTCAATAGAATTGCTGATTGCAAATCACTAAATATTATATTTGCTTATCTTGTAATGTAAGGTCCGTGCGGAAATACCTAGCATTTTTGCCGCTTCTGTCTTATTGTTCTGCGTGTGCGCAAGCGCATTCTTAATATACTGCCTTTCAAGATTTTCCTTTGCCTCCAAAAAAGGTATCCCGGCATCTATCGAGAACCCGTCGTCTCGCTCCCTCCCGAAATCCGACCCGAAAGAGAGTTCATCTTCACTTATCACATCCCCTGATGTTGTCGCGACAACTCTACGGATCGCCCATTTCAGTTCCCTAATATTGCCAGGCCAATGATATGCGAGAATCAGCTTCATGGCCGATGACGTGACTCCCTTGATGGCTTTCTTGTATGCCAGATTGGCCTGATCAATAAATAGGGATACCAAAAGTGGTATGTCCTCCTTTCTCTGCTTAAGCGGCGGCAGCTCGAATGAAACGCCGTTAATCCTGAAAAAGAGATCCTTTCTAAAGCGATTTGCCGGATCGGCGAGATCTGTGTGGGTTGCGGATATCAGGCGGAATGTTACCATGCGCTCCACTGCGTCACCGACGCGATAGTAGGAACCGTTTTCAAGTACGCGTAATAACTTGGCCTGCACACCCTCAGGCAGCTCACCGATCTCGTCGAGGAATAGAGTGCCGCCATCAGCACGTTCTATCAAACCTTCCTTATGAGTCACGGCGCCTGAAAATGCCCCCCTCGTATGTCCGAACAGTTCGCTCTCGATAATATCTTTCGACAGCGCGGAACAATTGATCGCAAGCATATTCCCTTCAACTCCCGACAATGAATGTATCCACTGGGCCAGCTTTTCCTTTCCGCTTCCGGTCTCACCTACAAGGAGCACCGGGATGTCAAGCGGGGCGATAAGGGGGACCTTGTCGATAATAGCTTTCATTTCCCCCGCGCCGGAGGTGACAAAGGGTGGCGATATTTTCTTGATCGCCTGGTCAAGATCCATGATCCGTCGCTGGAGTATCCGATTCTCAAGATACACATAAAGCTCCCGCTTCAACTTTTCAATATCTATTGGCTTGGTGAAATAATCGACCGCCCCGTGCTTCAACGCATCGATCGCATTGTTCACGGTGGCATAAGCAGTCATGACGAAGACAACCGGATCGGAACCGATTGTTTTGATTTCTCGGATGAATGTTATCCCATCACCATCGGGGAGTCGCACGTCCATCAAAATGGCATCCGGCGACTGCAGGTTCAAATAATCCCGGGCTGAGGCAAGAGAATTAACGATGGAAATTTCGAATGCATCATCAAGTGCCATCTTGAGAGACTCACTGAAATTCAGTTCGTCATCGATAATCAATATATGGGGATTGTTATGATAGTGTACTGTCATAAGTCTTAACTCTTGCCGACGGCATACATAGTTTTATCCCGGCTCCATGCTCTTTTCGATAGAGAGAGAGTTCCCCCTCGTGGGCAACGAGTATCTTCCGGACAAGATAAAGACCGAGTCCCGCCCCTCGCGACCGCAGTGTAACGAATGGTTTGATCAATTCGTCAAGTTTGATGTGGGCAGGGAAGCCGAGTCCGTCATCCTCGTAATGGATATCTACGACCTCTTTTCCCGCGTTTGTCTTCATCACAATCTTCTTGGCCTGCGCCTGAATGCTATTTCTTATAAGATTCTCAAAAAGCAATCCCAGATAGAACCGGTCTCCATAGATTGTTGCAGAGGCACAGTCCAGATGCAACCCTGCTTTTTGTGCTAATCCACCCACAAAATCAACCAGCGGAACCCATTCTGCATTGGTTGAGCCAATATCCCTTCCATAGAATAGAAGGTTATCGATAAGCTGCTGAGTGCGATCTAATTCTTCTTTGGCGAGCACCACAAATCGATTTGCAAAATGGGGATCGGCAACTCTGGAAGGCAGTGCGTAGACAAGGTTCGACAGAGTTGCAATCGGCGTCTTCAATTCGTGGGCAAGCGTCGCCGTCATCCTGCCCAGTAATGCCAGGGCGTATTGTTCCTCCAGCTCCCTGTTCAGGGCGGCTTTTTCCGATTGATGCTTCAACTGGACCTGCCGTCGCTTTTCCAAAAAGACCACCAGCAGGGTAAACATAACGAGGGTAGCAAGCCCGCCCTCCACAACTAGTGGCTTGTCGAGTTCGAACATCTCTTTTTCCAAGTATGACCGTTTTATATAAATGTTTATATGCTTGCTGTGTTCAACAAAAGGGAAAAGGAAAAGTGCCTCGTTTTCGGGTGGGACCCTGTCCCCTTGCTCCTGATCAATCCCCACGGCTTTGTCCTTCATAACACTACTGAGGTATTCCCTTAAAAAATGCACTATCTCATCGGGTGTTTCATTTGAATCAGCGTCCACGAACGATTTGACTGCATTTTTGATCTGTCTTTCCGTATCCCTTTTCACGTTTCGTTCGATTACGTTATTCCCGAAACTCCCAACGATTGCCGTTATTATTATGCCGAACAACAGCGACACGATGAGGTATCCTATGAGCCTTATTGTCTGAAATGACGTTGTCATAAGCCGAATATCAGTTGAATCCTTTTTTCCCGATACCCAGGAGGAAGACACCTGCCGATATGAGCACTGTGCCGATTATGATATTCGTCGTGATGATCTCCCCCATATAAAAATGGGACGCAAAGGCAACCGTGATATAGAGCACAGAAGCTGTCGAAAGGGCGATAAACAGCCGTGTGGTTTTCAATATCTGCATCCATGAGACAAATGATACGATATAGAGGCTGTAACCGCCAAGTATAAAATAATTGAGGACATCCCCCGACGCTTTGCCGTTCATGGCACCCTTTTTCAACAGCAGTTGGGCTGCTGTATCCGATATGACAAGGGCAAACCAGAGCAAAAGGATTATCAATGACTTATTCAAACGCATACCGCACGTTTCGCCGTTTTGATGTGAGCTGTACTGTCAATTGTTGTTTCCACTGAAGTATATTGTTTATTATACCTTATCAGACAAGCTTATAAGGAACTCTTACCGCTATGAAGCCTTCGACAGAAACTCTTGTTCTTGATTTCGATCATTCCGTCAAACTTCCCGCCACTTTCTGCCATACACTTGACTTGCACCGTTATGAAGAAAATATCCGATACTGTGCGTCGATGGAAAGAATGCATGAGCTTGAATCCGTGATTATTGATGAAATAAGACGGCATCGTTTTTTCCTCCTCGGCAACGGCGATTTCCATCACCTTAGCTACCTCTTAATAAAAAACATGCCCTATAAGAACATGCATATAGCCGTGTTCGACAACCATCCGGACAATATGTTCTTTCCGGCCGGGATCCATTGTGGTTCATGGGTTTATCATGCAAGCAAGCTCGGTCATGTTGCTGAGATCTCGGTATTCGGCATCGCTTCCGGAGACGTGAAAGGTCTCAATACCGTTCAAAATAGGCTTTCGGCGATCAGGTCCGGCAAAGTCAAATACTACTGTGTTTCTCCGGTCGGCCGTATCTTGAAACTGGCCGGTAGTCCTCATATAAAAGAAATCGGTATGGATTATCGCAGCATTTTGCAGGATGTGGAGAAGCGACTCCTTCCTCTGAATACCCCTATTTATCTCTCCATAGACAAAGACGTCTTATCCACTGATTACATAAGGACCACGTGGGACCAGGGGAAATTGTCGGAAGATGAACTGATGAAATGCGTCGAGATGCTTTCCCCCAGAGTAGTAGCCGCAGACATTACGGGCGACCTATCGTCCTATACTTATCAAAGCCTGCTAAAAAAAATATTGCGCCGGTTTGATGGCGCAGCCGGAAATCTTTCCTTTACAGCAGAAGACTTGCAGAAACATCAGGCTTTAAACCTCAGGATACTCTCTCTTTTGACTCAAAAAAAAGAAACCCTCATTTAAGGATGCTTGCCTGCTACTATCCCTTCCAGGACCCTTTTATCGGATTCAAAAAAACCGCTCAGTCTCTTGAGACAGAACCTCAGGAGCGGGTTTTTTATATATACTGCATGGTTTGTACCGGTGAATTCCGCCCCAAGATATGCCTTAATCTCAGGGTCCGTCCATCCTGCTATAAAGGTTTTCAACTTATTCTTGATACAGAAATCAAGATTATGAAACCAACTTAAGAAATAGAGATTATGCATTCTGGCTTCCGGATAACGGAATCCTATATATTTATCAACAAGACAGCTTCTATAAATGAAACAGAGATTGAATGCGACTATGCCTTCGCGGTTTCGGTAAAGAAAGACAATACCATCACTACCGTC
>Ga0209048_10005783_pt1 | contig 11653 bp, 9 predicted proteins | sample FrelakmetCRP12CR_FD_187146 | JGI IMG/M metagenome (GOLD analysis project Ga0209048, IMG submission 187146) | Freshwater lake sediment microbial communities from the University of Notre Dame, USA, for methane emissions studies - CRP12 CR (SPAdes)... | ecosystem: Environmental > Aquatic >... | reverse complement strand
CGTCGGCGCGGCGGCTGTACTCGTGGCCTCCGGTGAAGGCCGCCAGCCGGAGCAGATTCATCGCCGCGACCGAGTTCGAGGATGGGGTGGCCCCGTCCCAGCTCTCCTTCGGGCGAAGGATCAGTCCGTCGTGGCCCTCCTCCGTGAGAAAGAAGCCCCCGCGCGGGTCGCCGAACTTCTCTTCGAAAACTCCCTCCAGGCGCACGGCCTCCGCGAAGTATCGGGGCTCGAAGGTCGCTTCGTAGAGATCGAGGAGGGCCTCGACGGAGAAGGCGTAGTCCGTGGCAAAGCCCGGGATGTCGGCCCGGCCGGTCCGCTCGCGGTGGAGAAGCTCCCCGTCGCGCATGCACCGGCGGAGGATGCGGTCGGCCGCCTCGCGGGCGGCCTTCTCGTAGCGCGGCTCCTCGAGGACTCGCGCCGCCAGGGCGAATGCGGAGATCGCAAGGGCGGTCCAGTCGGTCAGGAGTTTGTCGTCGGTCTCGGGCCGGGTGCGCCGAGAGCGCGCGGCCCGCATCTTCGAGCGCGCCTCCTCCAGGATCCGGGCGACCTCGCCCTCCGGTTTGCCGAAATCGACGGCGAGCTCCGCGATGCCGCGTCGAACCGACAGGACGGTCTCGCCGTGCTCGAAGTTGCCGCCCTCCGTCACGCCGAATCGGGCGGCGACGAGCGCGGCGTCGCCCTCTCCCACGGCGGCCGCGAGCGACTCGAGGTTCCAGACGTAGAAGGTCCCTTCTTCACCGCCCGAGTCCGCGTCCTCCGCGGCGAAGAAGCCGCCCTCGGCGGGGGTCATCTCGCGGAGGAGGTAGTCGAGAGTCTCGCGAGCCACCCGCGCGAAGTCGGGGTTTCCGAAGGCGCGATGGGCGAGAAGGTAGACGCGGGAGAGCATGGCGTTGTCGTAGAGCATCTTCTCGAAGTGAGGCACGAGCCAGTGCGCGTCGACCGAGTAACGGTGGAAACCGCCTCCGACCTGGTCGTACATCCCGCCCGCCGCCATTTTCTGGAGGGTTTGCTCGACCATGGCGCGCGACGAGGATTCGCCGGTGCGAAGCCACTGGCGCAGCAGGAGCTCGAGGCGCATCGCCGGCGGGAATTTCGGCGCACCGCCGAAGCCGCCCTCGCGAGAGTCGAACTGCCGGGCGAGGGACTGCACGGCCGCGTCGAGGAGCTCGATGCCGGCGGGCGCGCCGGAGGCCGGCGCCGCGGCGCCCGCCTCGAGATGGGCGAGAATCTCTCCGGCCGAGGTCTCGAGCTCCTCGCGGCGCTGCCGCCAGGCTTCGGCGATGGCATCGAGAAGCTGCGGAAACCCGGGCTTGCCCCAGCGCGGCGCCGGCGGGAAATAGGTGCCTCCGTAGAAGGGTCGGCGGGCGGGAGTCAGGAAGAGAGAGAGGGGCCAGCCCCCCTGGCCGGTCATCATCTGCACGGCCTGCATGTAGATGTCGTCGACGTCGGGGCGCTCCTCGCGGTCCACCTTGATCGCCACGAAGCTCCCGTTCAGGGCCCGGGCGATCTCCTCCTTCTCGAAGCATTCGTGCTCCATCACATGGCACCAGTGGCAGGTGGAGTAGCCGATCGAGAGGAAGATCGGCTTGTCCTCCGAGCGAGCCCGGGCAAACGCCTCCTCGCCCCAGGGGTACCAGTCGACCGGGTTGTCCTTGTGCTGGAGGAGGTACGGAGAGGACTCGCGGGCGAGACGGTTCGGCACGCGGGAAGGATACTCCCCGCGGCGGGCGCCAGGCGAAGGCTACGAGATGTGAATTCCTCGCCGCGGTTGGGCGGTGATCGTGACTTCCTTCCCGTTGGCCTTGATGACGACGATGTCGCCCGGGTCGAGCTCGTCGAGCCGCTGGAGGATTTCCGAGGTCGACATCCTGTGATCGTCCGACAGGCTCTCGACGATCGCTCGGGGCAGGTGCACGTGAAGGTTCTTGTCCCAGTCGTCCTTGATGTTGATGTCGAGCGCCGGGCCGTCCGCCGTGACCTCTATGGTTGCCTCGTCCTTCTTGATCACGCCGGGGCTGCCGGGTTTGCTCTTGTCGGCGGCGTCGAGAATTTCGCGGGCGCTCACGTCCTTCCGGCCCCAGTCGGCCCGGATGTCCCCGCCGATTTCCCGCATGGGGGCGAGCTTGGCGATCCGCGCGACGAGATTCGTGGGGATGTTGAAGGACACGGTGCGGGTCGAGTCCCCATCCTTTTCCTTGACCTCGACTCGAAAATTCTTGATGCGGCGAAACTCCACCGCCGGGCGGTTCCAGACCGAAAGGGCCAGGGCGGCCAGAACGACCACGAAGAGCCCCAGGACGACGGCGCGGACCTGTTTGTTCATCGTCGACAAGTCTCCCATCAATCCCTTAACGCAGCCTCGGCACGAAAGTTCGCCGTCGGCCCCGGGGCCCGTCGGGACGGGCATCTTGTGGTACTTTTCCCGGGGGAGCGGGCCCCTCTTAAGGGGTTGTCCAAGCGAGATTTATGCCTCATTTCATCACCGAGACGTGCATCGGCTGCGGGGTCTGCGAGATCAAGTGCCCGACCCACACGATCACGGGCGACAAGGCCGAAAAGTACGTCATTCACCACGACCGCTGCATCGACTGCTCGGTCTGCGCGCGGTACTGCCCGGTCTCCTGCATCCAGGACCAGAAGGGCGAGCTCGTCGAAAAGGTCCGGCCCAAGGACATCCCCAAGGCGATCGTGGACCGGGACCTCTGCACGGGCTGCGAGTTCTGCATCGACATTTGCCCGTTCGACTGCATCTACCTGATCGAAGATCCCCTCCACGAGACGTTCCACAAGATCGCCGAGGTGGACGCGGGCCCCTGCGTGTCCTGCCGCCTCTGCGAGACCGTGTGCGAGAAGGACGCCATCTTCGTCCCGAATCCGATCACGCAGGCCAAGCGGTACCTGCCGGCCCTGTGACCGACACCCCGGCCGGCGAGGACGAGGAGGCCACCGAGGAGCCGCGCGGAGCCGGGAGCCTGATCGCTCGATTTTTCCTGCTCCCGCTCGTGGTGGTGCTGGCCGCCGTCGGGATCTTTCTCGTCTTCAACTACATGACGTTCGAGCGGCGGGGGCCGCGCGACTATCTGCAGGAGGTGCGCGGCGGGACGGCCAACCGGCGGTGGCAGGCGGCCTTCGAGCTCTCGCGGTCCATCGGCAACCTCCCTCCCGAGGAGCGCGCGGAGCTCTCGGCCGAGACCCTTCGCATCTTCCAGGGTCTTTCCCCGAAACGGCCGGACGACCAGCTCGTGCGCCGCTACCTCGTCCTGGTGCTCGGCCGTCTCGGCGACCGGGCCGCCGTGCCCGCGCTGCTGCAGGCGGCGAAGGAGGGCGACGCGGACACGCAGCTCTACGCCGTGTGGGCGCTCGGCAAGATCGGGGACCCCGCGGGCTTCGAGACGGTGCTCGCGACCTCGCAATCCGAGGACGCCGGGGCCCGCAAGATGGCCGCCTACGTGCTGGGGCAGCTCGGCGACCCGCGCGCGATTCCGCGTCTGCGAGTGCTCGCCGACGATCGCGTGGCCGACGTCCGCTGGAACGCGGCGATCGCCCTGGCCGAGCTCGGCGACCGCGCCGGCCTTCCGGTCCTGCGGTCCATGGTCGAGCGCCCGGCCCTCGCGCGCCAGGCCGAGCTGACGAGCGAGCAGGCCGAGGCGGCGATGATCAATGCGCTGAAGGCCCTGACCCTGCTGCGCGACGCCGAGAGCCTGCCGCTCCTGGAGAAGCTCGCCAAGGACGACCCCAACCTGCGAGTGCGCGACGCCGCGCGAAAGGCCGTCGAGGCGGCTCGTCCGAAGGGCTCGAATCGCCTTGAGCCTCCCAACGCGGATTTGGTAGGCTGACGGCTCAAGAATTGATGTCCAGCGCCCCAGACACGCTCCCGTCGTCCCCGCCCGACGTAACCCTCGACGGGGTTACCCGGCGCTCCACGCTCAAGTGGATGGCGCTCGCCTGGACGGGGTTTGCCGCGGCGACCGGGGCCGGCCTGACCGCCACGGTCCGCTTCCTCTTCCCCAACGTCCTCTTCGAGCCCCCGACCCGGTTCAAGGCGGGCGACCCGTCGAGCTACGCCCTCGGGGTAGACGAGCGCTGGAAGGAGAAGTTCGGCGTCTGGATCGTGCGGGACACCAACTCGATCTATGCCCTGGTGGCGGTCTGCGTGCACCTGGGCTGCACGCCGAACTGGCTGCAGGCGCAGAACAAGTTCAAGTGCCCGTGCCATGGCTCCGGCTACTACATGTCGGGGATCAACTTCGAGGGGCCGGCCCCGCGGCCGCTCGAGCGCGCCGAGATCCAGGTCTCGGGCGAAGACGGCCAGATCATCGTGGACAAAGCCACCCGGTACCTTTACGAGCGGGGCCAATGGACCGATCCCCGGGCCTTCGTCAAGATGGCGTAGACGCTTCATCCCCTCATCCACGATCGCAAGCGGAGGTTCGATTTGGGTTCTCGATGGCGTGATCTGCAGCAGTCGATCGTCTCGAGCCAGTTCTGGAAATCGATCTTTCGCGTCGGCATCCCGAACACCAACCGCAAGCGGGTGCTGGCGATGCTCGGCAACGTGGTTCTGCACCTGCACCCCGTCAAGACGCGCAAGTCCGGCGTCAAGATGCGTTACACGTGGTGCGCCGGCGGCGTGACGTTCTTTCTCTTCCTGGTCCTGACCTTCACGGGCCTGCTCCTCATGTTCTATTACCGGCCGACGGTCGAGTACGCGTTCGTGGACATCCTCGACCTGCGCGAGCAGGTGCCCTTCGGGATCATGCGGGAGGTGCACCGCTGGGGCGCGCACGCGATGGTGATCTCGGTCTGGATCCACATGTTTCGCGTTTTCATGACGGGCTCGTACAAGCCGCCCCGCGAGTTCAACTGGGTCATCGGCGTGGTGCTGCTCGTGTTGACGCTCCTCCTGTCCTTCACGGGATACCTGCTGCCGTGGGATCAGCTCGCGATCTGGGCCATCACCGTCGGATCGAACATGGCTTCGGCGACCCCGCTGCTCGGGATCCAGGGGCCGGGCACGAGCCTCCTCCGGATCGGCGACATCCAGCTCGTCACCTCGACCAACGACGCGCGGTTCGGCCTGCTCGGCGGACGCTTCGTTGGAGCCGGCGCGCTGCTGCGGTTCTACGTGCTCCACTGCGTCGGGATTCCGCTCATCGCGGCCTTCCTCATGGCCGTGCACTTCTGGCGCGTCCGCAAGGACGGCGGGATTTCGGGGCCGGTCTAGGGCATGTTCCTCGTTCAGTTCATCAAGAACGCGATCGACTTCCTGTCGGCGCCGCAGTACCTGGTCAGCGGCGCCCTGGTCGGGCTCGTGCTCGCGATCCACTGGCGCCCCCTCTGGACGAAGAAGGGCGGGCTCGTGCTGTTCGCGGTGCTCGCGGGCGGGATCGGCCTGTCCTACCTCGATGCGAATTTCAACAAGGTCGCGACACTGCCGGACAACGTGCCGATCGTCGGGATGATCTTCCTCGTGGGCTTCTTTCTCTGGTTCTCGATGAGCCAGGCCTACGAGAACGACCGCCGCATCGCGCAGGGCCGGCCGCCCATCGAGGGCGAGGACTCCGCCCAGAAGGTCTTCTCCTGGCCGGACCTCGTGTACGTCGAGCTGATCTGCCTGGTCGTGGTGATGGCGGTCATGATCGTTTGGTCGATCTACCTCAAGGCCCCGCTGGAGGAGCCGGCCAACCCGACGGACTCGCCCAACCCCGCCAAGGCCCCGTGGTACTTCCTCGGCCTCCAGGAGATGCTGGTCTACTTCGATCCCTGGCTGGCGGGAGTGGTGCTGCCGTCGCTCATCATCGTCGGGCTCATGGCGATCCCGTACATCGACACCAACCCGAAGGGCAACGGCTACTTCACCTTCCGCGAGCGCCGCTGGGAGATCACGATCTTCCTGGTGGGCTTCCTCGTGCTGTGGTGCGTGCTGATCGTGCTCGGGACCTTCCTGCGCGGCCCGAACTGGAACTTCTTCGGGCCCTACGAGTTCTGGGACATCAACAAGCTCGTTCCGCTGAACAACATCAACCTCTCCGAGATCATCTGGATCAAGATGCTCAAGCGAAGCCTGCCGGATTTCTGGCTGGTGCGCGAGATGTTCGGCCTGGCTCTCGTCGGCTTCTACATCGCGGTGCTTCCGCTCGTGTTCTCGAAGACGCTGCTGCGCCGGTTCTACGAAAAGATGGATCCGGTGCGCTACATGATCGGCGTGTCGCTTGGGCTCATGATGCTTTCGCTTCCGATCAAGATGTACCTGCGCTGGATTTTCAACCTCAAGTACATCGTCGCGATCCCCGAGTTCGCGTTCAACATCTAGCTTCCGAGCCATGCCCCGCAAGCCGCCCGCCGAGCCGATCGATCACCACTACGACATCCCGCGGCTGAACCGCGCTTTCTGGTGGACCGCGCTGACGCTGACGGTGGTGTTCGTGGTGATGATCATCGCGGACTACACCCGGGACTGGAAATCGATCCAGCGCACCTTCCTGCGGTTGGATGCGAAGCTGACGCGGGAGGCGGCGCTGGCCGCCCGGGCGAAGGCGCTCGACGAGGAGCACGCGCGGTTGATCGCCGAGCTCAAGGCCGCGCGTTCGGAGCTGGCGACTCAGCGGGTGGCCGTGGGCAAGCTCGAGGCGAAGCTCCGGGACCTCGACCCGAAGATCTATCTGGCCGACCAGCAGTACAAATTCACGAAGGCCTCCTTCGACGCCGAGCGCTACAAGTACGAGGATGCGCTGGCGAACGCGCCGAAATCGGCGCCCGGAGTCAAGAAGTCCCTCGACGCGATCGTCCGGGAGCTCGACGAGCGGACGCTGCGGCTGGCGGAACTGAAGAAGCAGCAGACCGACGCCCAGGCCGAGATCGGCCGGTTCGAGGCGAAGCGGAAGGAGATCGAGACGACGATCGAGAAGAGGACCGCGGCCTTCCGGCTGGCCCGCTCGAAGTACGGGAGCCTGAAGCAGGATGCGCTCTTCGTGCTGCGCAACGCTCCGATCCTCGACATGATCAACCCGTCCCTGCGCATCAACCAGGTGCAGTTGCCCGACCAGTTCATCAACGTCAACTTCATGAAAATCCCGAAGGTCGATCGCTGCACCACCTGCCACGTGGCCGCCGACCGGAGGGGCTTCGAGGACCCGAAGATCAAGACCGTGTTCCGGACGCACCCGAGCTTCCACCGCATGGTCGGCAGCGAGTCCATGCATCCGGCCACCAGCTTCGGCTGCACTCCCTGCCACGGCGGCCGCGACCGGGCGACCTCCTTCTGGTCGGCCGGCCATTCGCCCGAGAGCCCGGAGCAGGAGCGCGCCTGGACGAAGAAATACGACTGGGAGTTCGATCGGTTCAACGAGAATCCCGTGCTGCCGCTGAAGTACGCCGAGGCGGGCTGCTACCGCTGCCACGCCAGCGAGGTCAACTTTCCCGACGCTCCCACCCTCGACGCCGGCATGCGGACGGTCGAAACGCTCGGCTGCTGGGGCTGTCACCGGATCGAGGGCCTCGAGCGGCAGCACCTCCCGAAGCCCGGACCGTCGCTCGAGAAGGTCGCCGCCAAGGTGTCGCGAGATTGGGCGACCCGCTGGGTCATGAATCCGCCGGCCTTCCGCGCCAACACGCGGATGCCGACCTTCTTCTACCTCGAGAACTTCGTCAACGTGTCCGGCCCGCGGGCTCCCACGGCGGCGCAGAAGAAGATGGATGAACAGGGCCGCGTCGAGAACGACACGATGGTCAACGCCATCGTGGCGTATCTCTTCGACCGCGCCCGGCCCGCGGAGGTGCCGCCGGTCGCGGGGAAAGGCGATCCGGCCCGCGGGGCGAAGCTGCTGGCCGAGCGGGGCTGCTACGGCTGCCACCTCGCGGACCCGGGCGCGCAACGGGACCTCGTCGGGACCTACCGGCAATTCGGCCCGAATCTGGCGGGCGTAGGGTCCAAGGCCTCGCGCGACTGGATCTACCACTGGGTTCGCAACCCCAAGGACTGGAACCCCGAGACCAAGATGCCGAACCTGCGCCTCACGCACGAGGACGCCCTCGACATCGCCGAGTACCTGGCGACCCTGAAGGCGCCGGCCGGCTTCGAGGCCATGGTCCTGCCGAAGACCGACGAGAAGACCCTCGACCAGATCGCTCTCTACTTCGCGATGGCCACGAAGACTCTCTTCGACGCGAAGGCGGACCTCGCAAAGATGGACCTCCACGGCAAGGAGGTGTACGCGGGCAGGAACCTCATCGCGCACTACGGCTGCTTCGCCTGCCACGCGATCCCGGGGTTCGAGGACGCCAAGCCGATCGGCACCGAGCTGACGGAGGAGGGCTCGAAGGCCGTCCACCGGCTCGACTTCGGTTTCATCCACATCCCGCACACGCGCCAGGACTGGTTCCGGATGAAGCTCCACACGCCCCGCGTGTTCGACCGCGACCGCGCGCGGGGCTGGGAAGAGAAGCTCCGGATGCCGAACTTCCGGTTCTCCGACCGGGAGCTCGACCAGGTCGTCACCTCCGTGCTCGGCTTCCAGCAGTTGAACGCTTCGGCCAACGTCGTCAAGGACCTCTCGCCGCGGGAGGCCGCGATCGAGCGTGGCCGGAGGCTCGTCAAGGACCACAATTGCCAGGGCTGCCACGTCATCGAGGGCGTGGGCGGCTCGTTCCGGTCCGTCGTCGCCGACACGTCGCTCGCGCCCCCGATCATCCAGGGCGAGGGCGCCAAGGTCCAGAGCGACTGGCTCTTCGCCTTCCTCCGGGCTCCGAAGACCGGGCAGATCCGGCCCTGGCTCGAAGTGCACATGCCGACCTTCGGCTTCACCGACCAGGAGCTCAACGACCTGACCCGCTACTTTGCGTCGCTCGATCGCGCGACTTTTCCATTCCTGATCGCGGACTATGCGACGACTCCGTCGAGCTGGACGGCGGGCAAGAGGGTCTTCGAGCTCCTGAAGTGCGCCCAGTGCCATCCCCGTTCGCTCGAGGACATGAATCGCCCCGGGGTCGACCGCGCCAGCCTCGCGCCCAACCTTCAGATGGCCGAGACGCGGCTGCGCCACGGCTGGATCGACAGCTGGATCCTTCAGCCGGACGAGTGGATGCCGGGCACGCGCATGCCGACGAACTTTCCGAAGGGGGAGGACGGCCATCGGGTCTCGCCGCTCGGCGCGTTGATCGATGCGCCCAATTTCGCGAAGGACCGCGAGGAGTTCGCGAAGCTCTTCGGTGGCGACGCGGAGGCGCGAGCGTTCCTCTCGAGCCCCGAGGCCGTGACGAGAGCGCTGCGCGACTACGTCTGGTCGCTCGGCATCAACGGCGGCTCCGCGCCGGCGCCCTTGAGGCCCGCGGCCGACACCGAGACCGCGGCCGGCTTCGGCTCCCGGCCCCCCGGCCCGGGGGGCGTGGCTGGCGGCTCCCGCTGAGGCTGAAGGTCGTTACGCGCCTCGACCTCGACGTCGTCCTCTTCTACGGGAGCCTGGGACTCTCGGCCGTCGCGGTCGTGCTGTTTCTCTTCCTGATGCGGGAGCCCGACTCCCGTTCGCCCCGGCCCAGGGGGGGAGACGACGACTAGGATCCCGCGAGAATCTGCTCGATGCGGTTGCGCAGGTCGGGGTCCGACCAGTTCACGGCGCCCTGGACGCGGAGCAGAACGCGGCCCTTCGCGTTGACGACGTAAGTTTCGGGATACTGGACCGTGCCGAAGCGCTTCGCCGTCGAGGCGCCGGGGTCGTGGAAGAGCGGGATCGCGCTCGGGTTCTTCTGCATGAAGGCGTCGATCGCCTTCCAGTCCTTGTCCACCGAGACGGCGAAGAGCTGCACGTCGTCGCGGGTCCGGTACTTGTCCCAGAAGCGCGACAGGGCGGGAATCTCCTCGACGCAGGGCGGGCACCAGGTCGCCCAGAAATGGACGATCGCGACCTTGCCTTCGAGCTTCGCGAGGTCGGTCTTCTTGCCGTCCCGGTCGAAGATGTAGAGGCCGGGAGCGGCCGAAAGGAACTGCAGCGATCCCGAGGGCGACTCGGGCGGAACGAGGGACTTGATCCAGACGGCGCCGACCGCCGCAAGGGCGACGGCGAAGACGAGGGTCAGGAGGGAGCGTGTCTTCATGAGGGGAGTTGTGAGTTGTGAGTTGCGAATTGTGAGTTGCCGGACAAGGGAACAGGGTCCCCGAGGCGCTTTCTTCCCACGGAGCATGCTTCCTGCACGGGACAGTCCGGGCACCGCGACAGGCTCGGGCTCGGCCGGCAGATGTCCAGGATGCCGATCCGGCAGAGCGCGTAGTCGAACCGGACGGGGTCGTCGGCGTCGAAGCGGCCCAGCGCCGCCGTGATCTGACGGGCCGCCTTCCAGTCGGCGGTCTTACGGCGCGTCAGGCGGAGTCGGCGCGCGATCCGATGCACGTGCGTGTCCGTCGGGATCACGAGGCGGTCGGTGGGGATGCCGGGCCACAGGCCGAAGTCGAGGTCGTCGCGGCGCACCATCCAGCGCAAGTACAGGTTCCAGCGCTTGCAGGCCGATCCCGCGGCCGGATCGGGAAAGAAGAATCGCACCGGCGACCGCTCGGGAAGTCGGCGCTGGCCGATCGCCGGGCCATGGTCGATGGCCTCGATCCGCGCCACGACACGCGAGATCAGGCCCGCCACGTCGGCCTCCTCGGCGCGAAACTCCCTTTCGAAGAAGGCTTGCACCGACCCGGCCTCCTGCCTCGCCCGCGCGATCACGTGGAGCAGTGCGGCGGCGTCGACCGCCCCGTGGAAGCGGTGCCGGAATCCATGGAGCTCCTCGCGGGCGAACGCGCGGAAATCGCGGATCGCGTCGAGGCCGAGCGCCGGATGCGGGCCCAGCGATCGCAGGATCCTGCCCACGTTGCCCTGGATCGTCGCCACCTGGCCGTAGGCGAAGGCCGACGCGATCCAGCCCGCGACCTCGCGGTCCTCCGGCGCTGCGTACCGCCGCGGGAAGAGGATGGGGTCGGAGTTTGCGGTTTCCGGGCCGTAGAGCCTGTAAAGCGATTCGAGCCGCTCGCCGAGCAAACGATCGGAGTCGGAGAGCAGGCGCATTCCAGTCGCGATTCTATCGTGTGCCCCGATACAATCGGGTCGTGGCAAGGGCGCCCACGCGCGATCGCGTGCTCATCGTCGGCGTGTCTCCGAAGGGCGTTCCCCGCGCTCTGGCCGAGGATCATCTCGACGAGCTCGAGCGCCTCGTCGACACGGCCGGGGGCGAGGTCGTGGGCCGTTTCGTCAAGGAGCGCGTGTCGCCGGATCCGGCGACGTACATCGGCAAGGGCGCCGTGGCCGAAATCGGAGGCAGCGCCCGCCTCGAGCGGGCCCGCCTCGTGGTTTTCGACGACGAGCTGTCGCCCGGTCAGGTTCGCAATCTCGAGAAGGCCTGGGGCGAGGGGGTGCGGGTGCTCGATCGCCCGGGGCTCATCCTCGACGTGTTCGCGCTGCACGCCCGGTCGCGGGAAGCCCGCACCCAGGTCGAGCTCGCCCAGCTCCAGTACCTCCTGCCACGCCTGGCCGGCGGCTACGCCCACCTTTCGCGCCTGGGCGGCGGAATCGGCGGGCGCGGCGCCGGCGAGCAGAAGCTGGAGCTCGACCGCCGCAAGATCCGCGACCGGATCGCGCGATTACGGGGCGACCTCCAGAAGATCGAGGTCGCCCGCCTC
>Ga0209048_10005782_pt1 | contig 11654 bp, 9 predicted proteins | sample FrelakmetCRP12CR_FD_187146 | JGI IMG/M metagenome (GOLD analysis project Ga0209048, IMG submission 187146) | Freshwater lake sediment microbial communities from the University of Notre Dame, USA, for methane emissions studies - CRP12 CR (SPAdes)... | ecosystem: Environmental > Aquatic >... | reverse complement strand
TTCGAGGGGATAGCATGCCACATTCTTGGGATTAACCAGTGCTAGTTTTCTCCCCCACCTCTACGAAAAGTGATCGACATCCTCCGAATTCACTGATCGACATCCTCCGAATTCGGTGATCGACATGCTCCGTTTAAGTGATCGCCTTGCTCCGAATTATGCACTTATACCCGATAAAAAAAGGATAGTCTGTATCTTTGAATTCCTTGATAATCTTGTTTTTTTATATGGAAAGATTCAGTGGTAATTTCAACTAAAGGGCTTGGCTGTTGGTTTCAAGGTTCAAATCCCAGGTCGATCACCTAGATGTCGCAGTTGAATCACCTTTGATCTAGAACTTGAATTTTCAAATGAAACCTGCCTTGATACTATTGTGGAAGCACGGACAATGTAAGCACAAAGACTGCTTTCATACAACCCGATGGAAATACTATATTTTTCTCAACAACAAAAAGGGTATTTACAAATGTTGAATACTAAGGGCTCTTAGGAAGAATCGCTTTCAGCTGATACACTCGTTCATGAGAATAGCTGATGATTTTCACTAGTTTAAGTTTAACATTATATAAACTTGAACTCTTTGAGTACAGAGAGGCGCCTCCCCGTAGCAAGATGCACTCGCCATTGTTTAGAAGATGAATGATATCTGCATATTGCAGATCCTCTGAGGGAGACCGAAAAGTTTTAGTCCATACGTTGTAAGCGATAGCGTTGGGGTAAAGATTAGTTAAGCTTTTTTCAAATAGATTTCCTGCATAGGTGTTTCCAAACAACAAAGCAAAACGTTGATCTGATGCACCGTAATATGTAATGACATTACAATCAGGATAATTGGACTTGAGAAAAGTATCGATTTTTTGGGTTTCCAAGTGAGCTTCACCAATTGAAGCTAGGGTCGAGTTGAAAAATGAGAAAGTATTTATTGTCGCTAATCCCAAAAGAAGAATTAGTATTGCCGCTCGGAAAATTTTGTAGTTTTTCGATCCAATAGAAAATTTTGTTTTCAGTTCAAAAATTCCCATTAAAAAAATGAATCCTAGCCATGCTAGTCCAGGTATCATATCTCTGATCTGTGGAAATTTTATCAAGAAAATCAATAAAATGACTAAAATGCCACTTGAAAGGGAAACCCTTAAACGCTCCAATTGATTTTCTGGTGTTCTCTTTCTCCAAATGAGTATGCACCACAGGATAAGGACTGCCAGGATAATAAAATAAAATGGTTCTTCACGAACAAGAGTAATCAAGTTTGATATCATTGTTTGGAAAGGTGGTAATACACTGTTAGCACCAGTGCCATGACTACCCTGCTTAATTACAAGGTCTTTTACCCAATTAATAAAATAATTAACCCGGGACCAGATCGGAATGGTGAGTAAGAAAAAAGTTACGATGAACGATGTGATAACAATAATTCGGTCACGCAAGCGTGGAAACCATAATGCTAGAAGCAGAAACGGTAAGAATGTAAGTTTTGTAACCAACCCAACGCCTAAAAACAGTCCCATCAGTATCGGATGCCAGGCCGAATAAATTGTATGTTTCTTCTCGGTAATTTCAATCAGAAGAATGGTCCCAAGAAGTACCGTTATTATGAGAAAAGGTTCAGGTGATACTCGTACTAATGAAAGGATCACACTCGTTGATAAAAATGGAAATAATTGAAAGCCGATCGCAGCCCAGACAAATCCCGTTTTGTTGTATGTTTGGATAGCAATAAAGAAAAATAGTAAAGAAATCCCAATGACCATGAAATTGTGAATTGTGAATAAATATCCTTCAGGATCTAACAATACATCATCTGTTACAGAAGTACTTACCCCTTGAAAACCCTTGATTGCATGGCGGAAATCGATGGCAATGGCGGTCAGCATTTGAAGGGTTGTCCCGGGGTGATCGACATGAAAGGGCGTTTGTCCATCCACTAACAGTAGCCCATTTAGTAAGTATGCATATTCAGGGTCAGAATTTTCGCGTTCAAAATATGAGCCGCGGATGCTCATTTCCCATTGGGAAACAATCAAAAGGATCATGGGCAAAGGAATAAACATTAAATACCAGAGGTATTTGTTTAGAAACTTTTTTAATGATCCCATAAAGTATTCGATTTGTTCATTTTAGATTCCGAAACAAATTCCATGGACAAGAGAGTAGATAGTTACCAAACGCCTATCATTCCTAGAAGTGTTTGGGTCAAGATATGCTTCGTAGCATTTTATTTACGAACCTATTCTTTTATAAAGAGATTTGATCAAACCTAATATGCTCCTTTACCGCGAAGAATGATCCAAATCGTTTTTACCACGATCCAAAAATCGAGCCCGATTGAATAATTATCGATGTAATAAAGATCCACCTCTGTATTTAAATGAAGAGGTTTATCACTTCTCCCTTGAGTCTGCCACCAACCAGTCAATCCCTGCGGAACCGATAGTCTTGCTCTTTGCCAGGGTTCATATTTTTCGACAATCGTGGGCAATTCAGGGCGTGGTCCAACGAGGCTCAAAGTTCCCCGCATGACATTAAATAGCTGAGGCAATTCATCCAAGCTAAACCGTCTTAAGATTCGCCCCAATGGCGTGATCCGCGGATCATTTGGTTTTTTATATATTCCTTTTCCACTTGGATCCGTATTCAAAATTTGGGAAAAAATCTTTTCAGAATTTACATACATAGTTCGGAATTTAAAAATCTTAATAATTCGCCCGTTTTCACCCACCCGGTTCTGTCTGAATAGAATGGGAGCTCTATCAAAGATCAGGATGAGCAAGGAAATGAGTGCCATGAGTGGAATTGCCAGAATTAAAAGAATGGAAACGATCACGATGTCAAAAACTCTCTTCGTCAACCTTTGATTCTCGGATAAAGCTGGAGACCTTATATCGAGAATTGGAATGTCTGCAAATTCGCTCACCGCCATTCTTTTTATGGTGAAGTGAAAATAATCGGGGATCACAGAAATCCTTACGGGTAAATCCACCAATTGGTTAATAATAAACTTCACTCGCTCATGGGCAGACTGCGGAAGCGCGATGATCACATGATCGATGTGCTTTGTTTGCACCCACTTTCGTATTTGGGAAATTGAATCGATAATTTCGATATTATTCTTTTGTTTTTCAATAGAATCATCCAAGAATCCTATAAAAGTAAAGGGAACTTTACTTAGATTTACCAATTTTTCCTTGAAGTTCAGACCCACCGGTCCCGCGCCAGCGATTAATATCCTGATTTTGTATCCTTTTACTTCAATTCGTCTTTTGTATAACCCCCGGGCAGCTACTCTCCAGAAAATCAAAAAGAGAAATGTAAGGATTACATCGAGGGTGAAAAAACCCCTGGAAATGTCGCGATAGGTGAAAAAAAGCAACCCGGCGAGCGAGATTGTCGCTAACATGGAAGCAAGCGTTAAATTAGTGAATTCATCAATCACTTTTAAATTCATTTTTCCATCATATACAGAAAAGAAAAATAAAAAGGATACCCAAATCAACGGAAAGAGAATATAGATCAAAATAGGAATATTATATTTTTCGGTTATTGGTTGGAATAGGGAAATAGAACTCAGGAATGGTCGAATCCATTTCGATAGAAACAATGATCCTAAAGAAATACCCAGATCAATAAAAAAAGAAAACACACCAAAATTGGTAGAAAAGCGCTGGATCATTAAATCCCCTCAGCATTCATAATCAAAGTAGTTGACATGGAATGTCGGAAATCCCTATTTATTATACGGGAAAAATGGAGAATGTGAACAAAAGAGGTCAGGATTCCAGCAAAGTTATTGAATTTGTTTAAGAATCCCCAATTTTTGCTTGAAAATTCTCCACATAAAAATCGGATTGCCAATCAAGTATCTTTTCCATAGTCGGCGTGGTTCGATGAGTAACCTAGCCAACCATTCAAAACCGTGATTTGTGAGGAATTTCGGTCCGCGTTGAAGTTCTCCGGAAATGTAATCAAAAACCGCACCACCAGTTAGTGCGATTTTCGCATCGATGCGATCCCAGTTATCTAATAGCCATCGTTCTTGAAGCGGCATTCCAAAGCCAATGATCAATACATCTGGTTTGATCTTGTTTATTCTCTCTATGACTTTTTCATTTTCCAAGCTGCCAGGTGTTTTGTCGAAATAGCCATTTCCAATCCCATTTATTTTTAACTCTGGAAAGCGTTCTAATAATCGAAATGCAGCTTTTTCTGCAATTCCATCTTTTGACCCAAGAAAATAAAATGTAAAATTACGGATGGAGGAGAATTCTGCGAGTTGCCATATCCAATCTGCATAAGTAATTCGTTCTGGAATCTTAAACCCTAATATTCGTGCACCAAAAATCACTCCGAAACCATCGCAAAAAACGATCGGCGAATTATTAAGGAAATCTCTAAACCAAGGGGTAATAAAAGCTATATTTAGTGCATGGACATTTACATTTGCAATTATTGTTTTTTGGTGAACGAGAATATTTTTTGCGATAAAGGAATTTAACTTCTCCACAGAAATTGGATGAATCCTTGCACCAAGAATTTTGAATGAATCTATAGTTTCTCTTTCAGCCATGATCATGAATATCCCGAATTCTGAAATTAACCAAAATTTTTAGTGAGAGTAACTGCGAACCTGCGAGTCATAAGCAGAAGTGAAAATATTAACCAAACAATAATCATGGTCATCATATCAGTGATCGGAACTGTTGCAATACCGTCGACAAGTAATGCGAATATCACCCACCGTCCATAAATAAGCAAATTGTTCATATCCTTGAGGTTGGGGGTTGATAGATCTATCAAAGATAAGGGACGAGTATTCTTCCAAATCAACCAGTACATCAGGGCAAAAAAAGAAAACCCTACCAGCCCAAATCGAAAAAGGATTGCAATGTAATAACTATGCGAACCTAAAGGTAGTTGCAAACCTTCAATGCTACTTATTGTCCGAGCTGTACCCCATCCAAATATGGGATGTTGTGCCCACCATTGTAAGCTGAACGAATAGACATCTAATCTTTCTGCGGTACTTCTTGCACTCAGGAAATTAGAAATACTTGTTATTATTTCTTTCTGTGAAAGGAATATCAGGGCAATAGCCATCAACGTTAATACGACAAACCAACGGAAAACCCGATTTTTTCGGATAATAAAAAGCTGAAATAAAATAAATCCAGCCAAAAGACTTATCACGGCTGTTCTACCTGTCGTAAATAACAAGTTGATGAGTAATAAACCGATTATCCCTAGCCAAATTATCCTAGAGGTATCCTTTCGATAAATACGTGCCCAATATATAGCTAACGGTATGATTGTAATTAATGCAGTTGCATATAATGTCGGAAATGAAAAAAAATCATTCAGGCGGAAATAATGAATTGACAAGAAATATGCGGGAATGCCTATACTTCGTAGGACCATTCTAGTTCCAGCGTTGCTTTGAAAAATCCACTCTGGAAAAATCGACCTCAGCGGTGAATAGAAATGAGGACGCCATATCCCGATTACACCTAAGAATCCTATGAATGCTGAAAACCCCATTGTTATCAGGATAACCTTTAATAGCCATTTAATCTGCTCCCAACCACTAATAGAATTTATGAGAATAAAGAGAAGCATGAATACTGTAATAAACACAGCAAAATTTCTCAAAAAGACTAACCAGGTGTATTGGTCTGTTATTGATAGAGCTGATACGAGTTGAAGGATCAAGAAAACGAAGAAAACCTGTATCAAACCAACGATTAATATCTTCCCTTTTCTAATGTAAACAATCTTTAATGCAACCCCCAAAAATACGAATGGCCATATGATTTGCTCAACACCGATTAGCCACCAAATGGGTATTAAACCAAATAAAACTCCAATATCGGTTACCGGATTAGTGTTGATGAAGGGGATTGTTAGCTTTTTTTCCAACAAGCGAGTGTAAAGTTTTTGCATATTCTAAATATGAAAGAATTTATCCAATCTCTTTCTTTTCCTTTAAGAATAGGTATTTCTTTTTTTTGTATGCGTTGGCAAGCAAACCAAACAAAAATATTTGCCATTTTGGCATTTCTTTCTCCCATGAATTTTCATTCTTGATCCGCAGTGCCTTCCGTTGAAAACGGATTGGATTCCCACCGACACTATGAGTTGAGTTTAATTTCAGCACAGATGATTTTAATGAATTCAAGTCTACCCCAAGAATTCCAAGATTCTGTAAAGCCCGATGCAATTCTTCATATGGTTTTTCTGTGAAATCTTCATATCGCATCATTGTATACTTTGTTTGTCGTTGTCCATAATAATGTGTGTAAGTATTTTCTGCAGACCAACGAATGATTGAGTTTAATATAGGCCGTTTTACCATCGAAGAGATGGAATGAATTTTCCCTCTGTCATTCTTGGTATGCATTTTCCATGAAGTTGCCACTCCCCTTGGATCACGGATTAAATGTAATACGCGAATATCTGCATTTGGGATTTGACTTAATAAATATAGATGTGATGGTGTTTTTGATGAATCTACTATGACTTTTCCCTCCGTTAATTCACTCACAATTTGATAGAGATTTGAAGTATTGGACACTAAATCATTGAATTCCTTTTGAAAAATATATCTCAGCATGGGGAGTAAAGCTAGATTTCTTGTTCGATCAAGTTTTTGTTTTAACTTGACCAAGTAAGAGAGCGAGAAGTTTTCATTAATTTCTAATTGATCTTTCACTTTAGTCCAAAAGCTGCATTCACTGAGTAATTCCCCACATCCACATCTTTTATTTCCCCAATCAAGGAATTCCCAAAAATCAAGAATTTCACCTACCGAAAACATTCCCGGAAGATTTCCAAGGATCATTTCCAATAAAGTAGAGCCGCTTCTTCCCGCGCTTCCGATATACAGAATCTGCATACTTCTCCAACCTTCTTCTTTTAGCATTTTAGCCAGAAATCTGAGAATTAGATTACGTTCAGGGTAAAGTTTTTACAAAGAAAGCAAATTTATATAAATCAAATCTCGAGGTACACGACTATTGGTAAGATCTTGTGCGCTCCATCGGCGGGAGCGTAATAGTATTTAGGTTTATGCTCTTAATGTTTCGAAAAATATCCATATCTAAGTAAAAAAGGCCATGTTATCACAGTGACGAGGAATTTATCAATTTTACTCATCTCCTTTTTCCAAGAATTATCCATTTGAAGTCTAACCTTGCCACGTTGAAATCGTATCGAATTTCCTGAAACGGTATGAGATATTTTATTTATATTCAAAAAACCTTTCTCTATGAAAGACAATTTTGGAATTTTCGTTTTTGTAAAAAGAAAAATACTTTTTAATAATTGACCAGGATTGTTAATTAAATCTTCGTATCTTATTCGTAAATAATTATATTTCCTTTTAGTTAATAATTCAGTAAACAGATTCCGCTTCAATAACCACCGCCAAGCCGTTTGGTATGGTTTATATATTCTCATGTATTCAACTTTTCCAGGAATTTCTATACGTTGTTTTCTTTTTTCCCAGGAGAAGGCTACGGCACGGCTATCGCGAACCAAATGTAAAACAAATACTTCGGTATTAGGAATGAGGGAATAAAGCATGATTTGCCATGCATTTTTAGAAGAATCAATAATAATTTTGTTCTCATTTAATTTTTGTATCGCTCGAAATAGTTTTGTCACACTATTTAAATAGTATTGGATGCTATCTATATCATAGAGATGTAAAAATTCTAAAATGCATGAAGGAATAAATTGAAATATTTCATACTTTCTTCGAATAGAAATAATTTTTTTCGGATTAATTCCATTTTTTCCCCCAAATGCTTCTATCATTACTTGATTCCAGAATGAACATTCACTAAATCTATGAGTACACCCACATAATTGATCTTCAATAATTCCCCTTTCCCATAAGTGCCGGAGTTCGCCTGTTGCGACAAATGTCTCGGTCTGCGCGAGCATTTGTTCTAGTAAAGTGCTTCCACTTCGCCCTTCTCCTGTAATGTATAGAATTCGAATATTATTTTCAGTCATTGGAATCCAATCATTTGTAATGATATCAATAAATGAACATAAAAAATAATAGGATCAATTAAAAATATCCGTGAACCTTAAACAAGTCTCTCTGATTAGTGAATAAATTAATTCCACTTTAAATTGACTAATTTATCGAAGCCAGCAACTAAGGTCCCGTTTTATCAAACCCTGAAGTTCTAGAATATCTTCCCTGTACAAATTTATCAATTTACTCCTCACCTCTAATGATAATGTTGGTTTTGAATAAAGACGCGATTGAACAGATTTTAACTTTTCAGCAGGGATTACTCTTCTTATCATTCTATCAAAACCATCTACCTTTCTGAGATTGAAGAGCAACTTCCCTATCCACCTTTTTTTTGTGATGCCCGATTCATTATGAATTTGGGTAATATCTGGTTTAAAAGAAGGGTCAATTTGTAGAAAATAGAATAAATCTTTTAATAACGAAACGGGTTGGGTTATTAGATCGTCAAATAAACATATCTTAATTTGCGATGAGTCGAACAAATTAAAATAATTCTTTAGTTGTTTAGCATAAAAACCTTTATTGATGTAATGAAAAATGTGACTCATGCCTTTTTCTATCCTGTAGCTCTCCAAATCAATAGCTGAAGAAAAATCCATCACATTTTCCTTACCATTTCGAATCGCGTGTAAATAACCAGAGAAAGCCCTATCAACCGGGTTCCGAAGAATAGCGATCAAGCGAACACTTGGAAGATACTCCTTTATTCGGGTTGCTGCAGAAGGGAAGTATAAATATGAGGGCGACGCTTCTCCAACAGCCTTTTCATTTTTCACTCCTGAAAACAAACGTTCATATTCAATCATATCAAATACTATTCGCATTTTAAAATTTTCTTTTCTCGCAAGGTCAGGTTGATTTAAATAAGTGAAAAAATGCGGTTCTTTTAATAGACTTAAAAATATTTCTGGGTGCTGTTTTAGATAATAATATAATGAAGTTGTTCCTGATCTCTGAGCACCAATGATTAAAAAATTAGGAAATGTCATTAGAAGGCACCTTTCCCAAAGGCAAGGCTATTAATATTGAGTATTTTTCGAACTAATCTCCATAGCAAAAAGTTCCAAAGTATGATTGAAACGCTAGTACTAATTGCAGCTCCCATAATACCTAGAAAAGGAGCTAACAGAAAATTTAAAGCAACATTTACGAGAGTTGTGATAACACGTGCTCGCAAGGTTTGCTTTTCATTCCCGGTCATGTTAAGAAGAAAAGCCACCGATCCAGCGAAGGAATTAATAAATTGACCAACAAGGAGAATTAGCAGAGCATTATAAGAAGAAGAAAAATCGAGTCCAAAAAATAAATTGATGAATTGATGCCCAAGTAACAAATATCCTGCTGTTACTGAAAGATTGAAGAAGAGAACTACCCTGGCGCTGGAGGTCGCTAGTTGCTGTAAACGTTTCATATCACCCAGAGCAAAAAGACGCGCAATCTGCGGGGCAATGACCGGGTTAACCACCTGTAGCCCAAAATCCGCCAATATGGACATCTGCACAGCTACCCTATAAATGCCGATTTCTGCAGGTGCAACGAAGAATCCAAGAATGACAATGCTAATCCATTTATTAATGAGTTGCATTCCTGAAATCATAGCCAATGAAAAGGTACTTGAGAGCCAGCGTGTGCTTTCGAATTCGGATTTTGCTCCATTTACATTTTTGGGCATTGCTCGAATAAGCAATAAAGCTCCAATGATGAAAGCCAGAAGCGCAGAGATTACCTGCAACAGCATAGCTAACGATGGAGTAATATCTTTTGAAAAAATAAAAGCTGTTAATATGACAAATAATAAAAATAAACCAGGTAGGAGAACTTGTTCAGGAAGCTGTCCAAGAACTATTCTATTCAGACCGCGTAGCGCAGCACCTCGAAGTTCACCCAGGGAAATAAGGGGGACGAGGACCAATCCCCAATACAATGGGATTGGATAGCTGCTATTTATGCGATTGCCAAAAATGAAAAGAATTAAGATGGCTCCTAAAATGATTATGAGAGTCAGAATTCCAGTTATATAGCTCCCCCATTGCCACAAGCCTCGAATTCTTCCCCATTCATTTTTAGCAAAGGCTTGTGCTGTTTCCCTCACCACCAGCATTGGCAGTCCAAATTGGGCGGGAATGGCAAGCACCATAATCACAGCATAAACATAGGAATAAACCCCATAATTGGATGCCCCCATCAAACGCGCCAATAAAACACCTATGACAAAGGATAACAGTGTGGTGGCAATCATGATCATCAGATTGCCAAATCCTCCCCTGAGGAGCTCAGATTTGAATCTATCCCCTTTCTGGATATCCTGTAACAAAGCTCGCATGTTAGAAAGGCATACTTTGAAAACTAAGGAGATTTTCTGGATTCATCGGTCAGGGGGATCGAATTGTCCCACCAATCCTTTATTAAGATCCAAACGACAGCTACCAAAAAGCCCAGAATCAATCCAAGCGGGATCATCAGGTAAGGTGTCAGGGTCTTGGTTTCTTCAGGCTGGTAGGCTCGGTTAAGAATCACTGCTCGAAGATCATTAGGGACCTGGTTTCTCAAGACGGATTCATTAACTCTTGAGAAATTCCATTCAGCCAGCATTTTCTGCCTTACTAGGTCGGTCAGAACCATCTTTTGTTCGGCGGTCATGGTTGGATATTGCTTCGTGGTGTCGAGGATAGTGCTGACAGATTGATCTTCAATGCCGGTGATGGCAACCAGGTCAACCCAGGTCAGGTCAGATAATCCTTTTTGTTGAAGATAATTGATTAGAGCAGAATCGGCAGAATCGACAGCTTGCTGGACAGCATCGATTTCATTCTTTGCATTTTCATCATTGGTATTGATCAGTTTTACAGCTGCGTCTGCCCAGGAATTAACCAATTTGACGGGTATATCTTTGTTGTCGGAGCTCGTTGAGATATAGATGATGGTTTTATCCGTCTTATCTTGCGAAAAGATGACTTCCGGTAAATCTTTGATGCTCATGCTCAAATTCTGGGCCACCTCTGTCTTCACAGCATCGCTTTGAAAAAGAAATAGCGGGCTTGTCTGGCTCAACAGGACCGAACTGTCTACGGATACAATTGCTGTTGCTGTATAGGTTAGTTTCCTCAAGAAGCTATATAGCCCTGTAACCAACCCTCCAATCACAATGAATATAAGCAAGGTCACCCATGAATGACTGATTGCCCGAATGAGTTTATACAGGTCTACTTCTTCCACTGCTGTAGTTTGTTGATTCTTGGCAGCCAATTTACACCTCCTAAAAACGAATGATTTATTCTAATGCATAATCTGACTCTTCTGCAAATACTGGTTTTTAATACCCAAATCCAAACGGTTTAGTCATTCCAAGCTCCATCCATCCGTGAAAAACCATTTCAGGGAAGCAAAAAAAGAAACCGGGGGTTGTTCCTGGGGAGCATGGCTGCCCTGTTTAGGCCTTCTTTTGCTCGTTTTCCAGCTTACTTTTGGCTTCCAGGTAGCTTTGGATACGGCGAACATTGCTCACCAGCGCAGACCCGATCACCAGGCAGGTTTCCCTGAACCTACCTCGCACCGGCAGCTTGCTGGCCGGGAAGGGATGTTTCACCCGACGGACTGTGGCTTCAATGGCAAC
>Ga0209048_10005781_pt1 | contig 11655 bp, 10 predicted proteins | sample FrelakmetCRP12CR_FD_187146 | JGI IMG/M metagenome (GOLD analysis project Ga0209048, IMG submission 187146) | Freshwater lake sediment microbial communities from the University of Notre Dame, USA, for methane emissions studies - CRP12 CR (SPAdes)... | ecosystem: Environmental > Aquatic >... | reverse complement strand
GACCGACTGTCCCGGCGCGATGTTATAGCGGCCGCGCCAGGGCTCCCGCGCGGTAAGGTCGCGCTCAATACCCAACAAGTGCCGGAGGTGCTCCCGGGGAGTGTAAAGCGCGTAGCGTCCGCACATCAGAGCCTCCTGTCCGCTCAGCAAACCGATCACGTTGACCCACGTGACCGTCGTTATAAGACCGCTACGCCGATCGATCAATCACCCGCGTCGCTACGCTCCGAGGGGTGGCAGCTTTGGCCTGGAACAGGTGGCAGCCTTCCGCTGGACTGAGTGACAGATTTCAGTGGAATACGCAACAGTGTGGTCCATCACCTTCGCACCCACCCTGGTGAGTCGCTCGGTCCGCGGCTACGTGGGGGCGCTAGCGCGCGCGGGCGAGCACCACTACAGCGGTGAGAATGACACCGCCACCCAGCATCTTCATCAGGCTGATCGGCTCGTTCAGGAACAGAGCTGCGAGTATCACCGTCACCAGCGGCTCGAGCGTGGATAACGTCGCCGCGTCCGCGGCGCCAAGTCGGGCCAACCCGACGAAAAATGTCACCATGGCGATCACCGTCGATACCAGTGCGATCGCCACAACGGCCGTCCAGCCGGACACCGTACCCGGCAGCGCCGGCTGCTGAAGCGCCGCCACGACGCCGAATACCGCGGCGGCTGAGATCATCACCACCGTCGCCGAGGGAAACGCGCCCTCCTCCTGTGTTACCCGACTGCCGACCAGAATGTAGATCGAATAGATCAGTGCTGCGCCGACACCGAGCAGCACGCCGGGTAGGTTCCCCGATGTATCGCCGCCGATGGTGAGCGCGGTACCGGCCAGCGCCGCCAGCAAGGCGGCGAGTTTAACACCGCTGAGACGCTGGCGCAGGAAAATGGCGCCGAGCGCCGCGACCAGTGCCGGGTAAAGATAGAGCAGCAGGGCCACCAGCCCTGCCGATGCGTAGTTCAGCGCCGAAAAATAACCGAACGACTGGCCGACATAACCCAGCCCACCCATGCCGATCAGCGTCAGCAGGTTGCGGCCGCGCGGCCAGCGCAAACTCTTGAACAACATGATGGCGGTCATCGGCAAGGCGGCGATGATAAAGCGCAGGGACAACACCGCGACCGGTTCGGCACCGGATCCGTATGCAATCTTAATGAAAATCGCCAGGGCGCCGAAACAAGCGGCGGAGAGCGCGACGGAGAGCGCGCCGACGAGGCGGGACGAATCGGCCAAGGAGCGCATCCATGATAAGTAAACAACCCCGCCGCCGCTTACGGCGGGGTTGTTTACTACCGAATTGTAATGTGGGTGCAGGAAAGAATTTTTTCTTTATTGAAAGTGCAGGGGCTTAGCATATTTCAACTAAGCCTCTGTTTTTATTGGCGCGCCCGGAGAGATTCGAACTCCCGACCGCCTGGTTCGTAGCCAGGTACTCTATCCAACTGAGCTACGGGCGCTTATTAAGGAGGACTATTATGTTGAATGACTCAAGGACTGTCAAACCAACATAAATGGCGGAGAGAGAGGGATTCGAACCCTCGATGGAGCTTTTGACCCCATACTCCCTTAGCAGGGGAGCGCCTTCAGCCGCTCGGCCATCTCTCCTATTTCTTGTCCGCAGGCAAGCATCAAAGGCCGCCAAGAGTACCTCTGAAACACGCTGCCGTAAAGGCTTTACTCGGCCTCATTACCGATATCAATCCCACCACTTTGAGCCGCGGCTTCTTGCTCGCGTTTAATACGTTCGTAAATCTCTTCCCGATGCACGGCGATATCCTTGGGTGCATTCACCCCGATCCGAACTTGGTTACCTTTAACGCCCAACACGGTGACGGTTACCTCGTCACCAATCATAAGCGTTTCTCCAACTCTACGCGTCAAAATAAGCATTATATTCTCCGTATCTATCACCTAGCAGTCCGGTTAGGGAACTCACATCCCGTAATGTACCTGAATGCATTACCTTTTAATATGATTGTAATATTTTTTAGCCATTTATCAGCAAGGAATGAAAGCCCGGCTGGGTAGCATTAGACCGCTGGTACCTTATCCATATGGAAAGCATCGTGCAGGGTACGCACACCCAACTCCAGGTATTTCTCATCCACCACCACGGAAATCTTGATTTCGGAAGTGGAAATCATGCGGATATTGATACCCTCCTTCGCCAAGGCTTGGAACATGGTGCTGGCAATACCCGCGTGTGAACGCATGCCGACACCCACCAAGGAAATTTTGACAATTTTGTTATCTCCAACAACTTCACGGGCGCCCAATTCCCTAGCGCGAGCAGTCAGGATCTCCAGGGCACGCTCATACTCGTTACGATTCACGGTGAAGGTAAAATCCGTCGTACCATCCTGGCCGATATTTTGGATAATCATATCCACTTCAATATTTGCATCGGCGATATGTCCCAGGATACTGAAAGCCACGCCCGGCCGATCTGGTACGCCGAGCACAGTTAACTTGGCCTCGTCTCGGTTAAAGGCAATGCCGGAGATGAGGGCTTGTTCCATCTTTTCCTCCTCAAACGTAATAAGCGTACCTTCCCCTTCCTGAAAGGAAGAGAGTACACGCAATGGGACATTATACTTACCGGCGAATTCCACCGAACGTATCTGCAACACCTTGGAACCGAGGCTAGCCAACTCCAGCATCTCCTCAAAGGTGATGCGGTCCAGACGGCGTGCCTGAGGTACCACCCGCGGGTCGGTGGTATAGACGCCATCCACATCGGTGAAGATCTGGCACTCGGACGCCTTGAGAGCGGCGGCCAGGGCAACCGCCGTGGTATCGGAGCCACCCCGTCCCAGGGTAGTGATGTTGCCCTGCCCATCGACACCCTGGAAGCCAGCGACCACCACCACCCGCCCAGCGGCCAGATCGGCGCGCATGTGCTCAGCCTCGATATCCTCAATGCGCGCCTTGTTAAAGGCACTGTCGGTACGGATTTGCACCTGACCACCGGTGTAGGAACGGGCCGGTTGACCACGCTTTTCCAGGGCTATGCTGAGCAGTGCAATGGTCACCTGCTCACCCGTGGACAACAGCACGTCCAGTTCCCGCGGCGGCGGGCGGGCGCTAATGGCCTTGGCTAAGCCCAACAAGCGATCTGTTTCGCCGCTCATGGCCGACACCACGACCACCACGTCGTGGCCGCGCTTGCGGTAGCCGATCACCTTCTCGGCTACGCTTTCGATGCGTTCGATACTGCCTACCGAAGTGCCGCCGTATTTCTGTACTATCAGAGACATGCTGTACTCGCCCTGCGAATAAAAGGCTGTTATTAGATACGAACCGCGTGCATAAATAAAGCGATTTTAACCCCTTAGGAAAGCTGGCTTCTGACCCACGCCGGGACGGAGCGCAGGGCTGCTTCCAAGCGGGACGGATCGGTACCACCGGCCTGGGCCAGGTCGGCACGACCACCACCCTTGCCGCCCACCTGCTGGGCGACCATGTTGACCAGTTCGCCGGCCTTGAGCCGGCTGGTCTGGTCTGGAGTTACCCCAGCGACCAGCCGTACCTTGCCATCTTCCACCGTCGCCAGAACCACCGCCGCCGCCTTGAGTTTGCTCTTGATCTGATCCACGGCATCCCGCAACGCCTTGGGATCGGCACCCTCCAAGCAGGCTGCCAGCACCTTGACACCATCCACCTCGACGGCCTGGTTGACAAGATCATCGCCCTGGCTGCTGGCAAACTTCGCCTTCAATTGCTCAACTTCCCTCTCGAGTCGGCGGGCCTTATCCACCAGTTGCCGCACCTTATCCTCGGCGTTTTCCGAATCACCCTTGACCAACTGCGCCACCTGCTGGAGATGGCTTTGCATGTTGTTGACATACTCGAGAGCCCGCTCGCCGGTGACCGCTTCGATGCGCCTCACCCCAGAGGCGATGCCGCCTTCGGTGACAATCTTGAACAGTCCGATATCCCCTAACCGGCGCACATGAGTACCGCCGCATAATTCGGTGGAAAACTCCCCCATGCGCAACACCCGGACCAGGGCATCGTATTTTTCCCCGAACAGCGCCTGTGCCCCGGATTGCATGGCCTCATCAATCGCCATGATACGGGTTTCCACATCGGCATTGACGCGGATCTGGGCATTTACTAGCCGCTCGATTTCCTCCAGTTGCGTTGCCGTCAGCGGTTCGAAGTGGGAAAAATCGAAGCGCAGGCGCTGGTCATCCACCAGGGAACCTTTCTGGGAAACGTGGTCACCCAACACCCGGCGCAGGGCCGCGTGTAAAAGGTGAGTAGCGGAGTGATTGAGGGCGGTGGCCTGGCGCTTGGCGGCATCCACTTGGGCGGTCACGCGGTCACCCACGCGCAGTTCCCCGCGGTTGAGCACGCCTATGTGGCCATGCATGCTGCCGCCGTATTTGATGGTACCGCTGACTTCGAAGACGGCATTTTCGCCGAGCAACACGCCGCGGTCGCCGGCCTGGCCACCGGACTCTGCGTAAAAAGGCGTTCTGTCCAGCACCACCATGCCCTGCTGAGCAGCGAAAAGACGCTCTACGGCACTGCCATCCATATACAGATTGAGGATTCGGGCATCCTTGACTTCCAGATGTTCATAACCCTGGAAATCGGTCTTGCCAATGACTTCTCCTGCAACCTGAGCATGTTCATTGACATGGAATTTGCTGGCAGCCCGCGCCCGCTCCCGCTGGGCGGCCATTTCCCGATCAAAGCCCGCCATATCCAACTGCAAACCCCGCTCGCGGGCAATATCGGCGGTCAGATCGACGGGGAACCCATAGGTATCGTAGAGCTTGAACACCGTCTCGCCCGGGATGACTTGGCCGGACAACCGGCCGATATCATACTCTAGCAGGCGCAAGCCATGTTCCAGCGTCTCCGCAAAGCGTTCTTCTTCCTGGACGATTACCCTCGTCACCTGGGCCTCGGAGCCTTGCAATTCGGGGTAGGCAACGCCCATATCGGCGACCAGGGGAGCCACCAGCTTATGGAAAAAAGCGCCATCGGCACCCAGTTTGTAGCCGTGCCGGATAGCCCGGCGCATAATACGACGCAACACATAACCGCGCCCCTCATTGGAGGGCAGCACCCCGTCCACGATCAAAAAGGCGGTGGATCTGATGTGATCGGCGATGACCTTAAGAGAGTTAGCCTGCAGGTCCTGCGCTCCCGTCACCTCGGCGGCGGCCTTGATAAGGTTCCGAAACAGATCGATGTCGTAATTACTGTGTACCCCCTGCATGACGGCGGCCAAGCGCTCCAGGCCCATGCCAGTATCCACCGAGGGCTTGGGCAGTGGGGTCAGGGTGCCATCCGCAGCGCGGTCATACTGCATGAATACCAGATTCCAGATTTCGACATAACGATCGCCGTCCTCATCGGGAGAACCCGGTGGACCACCGGCTATTTCAGGACCATGATCGTAAAAGATCTCCGAACAAGGCCCGCAAGGACCGGTGTCGCCCATCGACCAGAAGTTGTCCTTGGCGCCAATGCGCGAGAAACGGGCTGGGTCCACCCCGATTCCTTTGAGCCAGACATCCTCGGCCTGTTGGTCTTCCTCGAACACCGTGATCCAGAGTCGCTCCGGTGGCAGCTTCAGGGTATCGACGAGAAAGGACCACGCATACTCGATGGCCACGTCTTTGAAGTAATCGCCGAAGCTGAAATTGCCCAGCATCTCGAAAAAGGTGTGGTGGCGGGCGGTATAGCCGACGTTATCCAGATCATTGTGCTTGCCGCCAGCGCGCACACAGCGCTGCGACGTAACCGCCCGCACATAAGGCCGCTGCTCGCGGCCCAGGAACGCGTCCTTGAACTGCACCATGCCGGCATTGGTAAACAGCAGGGTCGGATCGTTGCCGGGCACCAGTGAGCTGCTGATAACGACCTGGTGGCCGCGGGCACGGAAGAATTCTAAAAAAAGCTCACGTAATTCAGCGCTGCTGGTCATGGTTATTGCTAGGTAGGAGGTATAACGTTGTTCACGAATCCCGGAACAGGTGGTTAATTTGCTCCGGCGTAAAACCTCGATGGCGCAGAAAGCGCATCTGCCGGGCCTGTCCGGCAGCATCCTTGGGCAGCACGGCGCCGAACCGCTTGCGGTGCAACTCCGTTAGCTTGCGTATCCACAAATCCTCCAGATCCGCAAGGACGGCTGCGACGACGGTGGTGGGCACTCCCCGTTCACGTAATTCCCGCTGCACGCGCAAAGGCCCATAGCCTTTATCGACTCGACTATGAGCATACAGTTCAGCATAACGGTGCTCGTTGAGCAGATCCTCCGCAACCAATTGCTCCAGCACCGTGGCAATCAGGGCCGGCGCGAAACCCCGCCGGTTTAGCTTATGGTGCAGTTCCAATAGCGAGTGCTCTCGCCGAGCGAGCAGATTCAAGGCAACACGGCGCACCTCTTGCGGCGTAGCCTCGGCAACCGCATCAGGATTCGGTTGCCGGTTCGTCATCGAGATCAACGCCTTCGGGGACGATACCGGGAACGGCCTCGGGTTTCACCAGGAAATGAGTGCGAATCTTGTCTTCCAGTTCGCGGGCAAGTTCTCGATTCTCCTTGAAATAGGCGCGCACGTTTTCCTTACCCTGGCCGATGCGGTTGCCGCTGTAACTGTACCAGGCGCCGGACTTATCGAGCAGGCCAGCCGCAACCCCCAGGTCAATGATTTCACCCAGCCGGGAAATACCTTCGTTGTAAAGGATCTCGAACTCGGCCTGCTTGAACGGTGGCGCCACCTTGTTCTTGACCACCTTGACGCGGGTTTCGCTGCCGATCACCTCATCACCTTTCTTAATGGGGCCGATGCGACGGATGTCCAAGCGCGCCGAGGCATAGAATTTCAGCGCATTGCCGCCCGTGGTGGTTTCCGGCGACCCAAACATCACCCCGATCTTCATGCGAATCTGGTTGATGAAAATGACCAGCGTATTGGAGCGCTTGATGTTGGCGGTGAGCTTGCGCAACGCCTGGGACATGAGGCGAGCTTGCAGGCCCACGTGGGAATCCCCCATGTCGCCCTCGATTTCCGCCTTGGGCGTCAACGCGGCTACCGAGTCGATCACCACCACGTCCACGGCGCCGGAACGCACCAGCATGTCGGTAATCTCCAGGGCCTGCTCGCCGGTATCGGGTTGCGACACCAGCAAATCATCCACCTTGACACCCAGCTTGGCGGCGTATTGAGGGTCCAGGGCGTGCTCGGCGTCCACGAAAGCGGCGCACCCGCCCAGTTTCTGCGCCTCGGCGATTACCTGAAGGGTAAGGGTAGTCTTGCCCGAGGATTCCGGGCCATAGATCTCCACAACCCGGCCTCGCGGCAAACCGCCAATCCCAAGGGCGATGTCCAAGCCCAGAGACCCGGTGGATATGGCTTCGATATCCCGAGCCACGCCACCATCGCCAAGGCGCATAACCGAACCCTTACCAAACTGGCGTTCGATTTGGCTAAGCGCACCTGCAAGGGCTTTTTTCTTGTTTTCATCCATTTACTAAACTCCTATAACATTATGGACTTGCCCTGCTCACTTCCTAGAGCGGGAAATTTGCGAATTATTTCACAAAACCTATTTCTGACCTAGTCCCTGAGCCAATTGGCCAACTGTGCAACACCTGATAATCCGTACCGCTGGTCCGGCGTACGGACTCCGCAAGAGCAAAGCAATCTACGGGCCAGGACAGTGGATCACTGAGCTGATCGCGGGGAACGGGACCAGAGAACTTGCGGGCCAGGGTAATGTGTGGGAAGAAAGGGCGACTTTCCGGCGTGAAACCGCACCTCTCCAAACGCCGGTTTAGCTCCCGCACCAGCGCTAAAAGATCCGTTGGCGCGTGACTTGGACCTAACCAGAGGATACGCGGCTTCGGCCAAAAACCAAAGCGGTCCAGCGTTAATGTTAGCGGGGGCATGGTGAAATCGCTGAGGGCGCCCTCGTAGCAAGCCAGTCGCTCGGCGCTTGTAGCTCCCAGAAACACCAGAGTGAGATGCAGATTGGCAGGCTTGATCGAATGCGCCCCGTCAACCGTACGGACCAGGTCGGCCAGCCTTTCGCACTCTGCCTCGCCAGGCCACAGGGCCAGAAACAGGCGGCGGGCGTTAGCGGTTGAGGCCATCCATCAACCCCTCCAGAGCCGCAAGCACCGACTGGTAGCGTACCGCCTCCCGGTCACCGCTGAACCGATAGCAATGGCTGCGGGTAGCCCCGCCCCTGCTTGACCATGCCAGCCACACGGTTCCCACGGGCTTGTCGGGACTGCCACCATCGGGGCCGGCGATGCCGCTGACCGCTACCGCAACCTCAGCCTGACTGTGCGCCAAGGCGCCCTCCGCCATTTCCCTGACGGTTTCCGCGCTCACCGCTCCATACGTTGCCAGCGTGACCTCGCTCACACCCAGCATATCCACCTTGGCAGCGTTGCTGTAGGTCACGAAGCCGCGCTCGAACCAGCCGGAACTGCCCGGCACATCGGTGATAACCTTGGCAATCCAGCCGCCCGTACAGGATTCCGCCGTCGCCAGCGTCCTGCCCCGTGACCGCAGCCTATCACCTACCTGGACAGCCAGTTCCTGGACGGGTCTTGCCATGCCGCGTGGGTATTGCCTCAACCACCAGGGGCAAACAGTTGGTCCAATAACCGAAGCTTGGCTTCCGACGCCTGATCCTTGGGGTCCAGTTCCACGGCTTTGCGGTAGGCATCGGCCGCCAGCTTGGCATACAGGTCACCTAAATTGGCCCGGACGACGGGGTAATCGGGAGAATTGGCGATGGCGCTCAACAAGGCCTGGCGCGCCTTTTCGTAGTCACCCTCGCGGGCATAGATGGTAGCCAGATTGTTAAAAGACTCCGGCAACCGGGGGAAGCGCCGGGAAAGTTCCTCGAATACGTCCCGGGCGGCATCGGTATCGCCTCGCTCCAGCAGCAACAACCCTTTCAGAAAGCGGGCCTCTACATCGTCGGCGCTAGCGGCGATGCGCTCATCCAGCTTCTCCAAGGCCACGCTCCGCTTACCCTCGGCAACCAGGCGTTTGATCGCTTCCATATCGGTGGTTTCGGCGTATACCCCGCCCATCACCATTAACATCAGGGCCAACAGGCCAGCGTGCAGGTATTTCATATCCCTCTTGAACCTTGCAAAGAAATGTTTAAAGGTATTTTTTCAGCACTTAGAAGTGTAGCGCAAATATAAATCAAGGACCGCCCTGCACCAAGAGACGCTCTGGTGGTAACCCAATCCGGTTCATTACACTGGAGGATGATCGATACTAATCAACATTTTGCCCAGCACACCCTCAGGATGCAGCAGCGCCCTCATACGACTTATAACACATTGTTCCGTAAGAGTTCGCCATCCCGCCAAGACACTCAGTCCCCCATTAGTCCCCGATAAACCGGGAACTAATGAAGGCAGTTTCTGGCTTGCGACATCACCAGCCCCGGAAAACGATGCACCGCTTTGTTCATCCATTTTGCATCGCGGACTGGTTTCAGTGGCCCCGAGTTGTTAGATTGTGTTCTCTACGACTGGATACACCTCTATGCTCATAAATACGCGTTTATCGGTGGCATACCATGACTGAACCCTGGGTTTCTGTGGGGCAGGTTGTAGAGCACCTCGGCGTAACCCGGGACTCGATTTACCGCTGGATCGACAACAAGGGATTGCCAGCCCATAAGATCGGCCGACTTTGGAAATTCAAACTTTCCGAGGTCGATGACTGGGTGCGCTCAGGCGGGGCTCACGAAGAGGAAAAAAGGGGTAGTAATGGCAGCTAGGAATGGCCAGCATAGTTTCGGCATTCGCGACAATCATACCCATGGTAAGGTCGCGGATTTCCTCATCGAGAAGATCGACGCCAGCAGCGAGCTATCCATCGTTTCGGCGTATTTCACCATCTACGCCTACGAGGCCCTTTCCGCACAGCTTGAGCAAATCGAACGACTGAGCTTCCTGTTCGGCGAACCTCGATTCATCGCCACCCTCGACCCAGAAAAAACCGACAAGAAAGCCTTGCACCGCAATAACAGCCAGGAAGCAGAGAGACGAAATGCCGCGCATCTTCGACAATATCAAGAAACCCCTTCTGCCCGCCTTGCAGGAAACCTTGCTGGTGGCCGAACGCGCCGACTTCTGCGTCGGCTACTTCAACCTGCGCGGCTGGCGGCACTTGGCGAGCCATGTAGATCGCTGGGCTGGTGGCGAAGGCCAGTGCTGCCGCTTGCTCATCGGCATGCACATCAACCCCACGGATGAACTGCGCCGCGCGCTGCGTACTCAAGAAGGCGAGGACGAACTCGACAATCAAAGCGCGAGCCGAGAGAAACGCCGAATCGCGGAGGATTTCCGTAGCCAGTTGACCTTCGGCGTGCCGACCAACGAAGACGAATCCGCCCTGCGCCAACTCGCCAGCCAGATTCGCGCCAAGAAACTGGTGGTCAAGGTCTACCTGCGTCACCCCTTGCACGCCAAGCTGTATCTGCTCCACCGCCAGGATGTGAACAACCCCATTACTGGCTTCCTCGGCAGCAGCAACCTGACGCTGGCCGGCCTGGCCAAGCAGGGCGAACTGAACGTCGACGTATTGGAACATGACGCCTGCAACAAGCTGACTGACTGGTTCGAGGATCGCTGGAGGGACCGCTGGTGCGTGGACATCTCAAAGGAACTCGCTGACATCATCGACGAGAGTTGGGCGGGCGATCGTCTGGTGTCGCCCTATCACGTCTATCTCAAGATGGCTTATCACCTTGCGCAAGAGGCGCGGGCCGGGCTGTCCGAGTTCCGTATTCCTTCGGTCTTCGGCAATTCCCTGTTCGACTTCCAGGTGGCCGCCGTGAAGATCGCCGCCCATCACCTGAACAAGCGCGGCGGCGTGCTGATCGGGGACGTGGTGGGTCTCGGCAAGTCGATGATGGCCACCGCGGTGGCCAAGGTGTTCGAGGACGACTACCACACCGAGACCCTGATCATTTGCCCGAAGAACCTGACCTCCATGTGGGAGGACTACATTCACCGCTACCACCTGGTGGCCAAGGTCATGTCGCTGTCCAAGGTGCTGACCGAACTACCGGAGAAGATGCGGCGTTATCGCGTGGTGCTGATTGACGAATCGCACAACCTGCGCAACCGGGAAGGCAAGCGCTGGAAAGTCATCCGGGAGTACATTGAGCGCAACGAGAGCCTCTGCATCCTGCTCTCGGCCACGCCCTACAACAAGACCTATCTGGACCTCTCCGCGCAACTCGCCCTGTTCCTGAACGAGGACAGCGACATCGGCATCCGCCCGGAAAAACTCCTGGCTGAACTCGGTGGCGAGCACGAATTCATCCGCCGCCACCAGTGCTCGGTGCGTTCGCTGGCTGCGTTCGAGAAGAGTGAAGACCCGGATGACTGGCGCGATCTGATGCGCCTCTACATGGTGCGTCGCACACGCGGTTTCATCATGCAGAACTATGCCAATGAAGACGCCGGCGGCCGCTACCTGCAATTCGCGGATGGCCGCAAATCTTACTTCCCCAAGCGCATCCCCAGGAATCTCAGCTTCACCATCAACGACGCCGATCCCAACGACCCTTATGCTCGCTTCTACTCGAACAAGGTGGTCGGCGCCATCAATGCCCTGGCGCTGCCGCGTTACGGCTTGGGCAACTACCTCGCC
>Ga0209048_10005780_pt1 | contig 11655 bp, 12 predicted proteins | sample FrelakmetCRP12CR_FD_187146 | JGI IMG/M metagenome (GOLD analysis project Ga0209048, IMG submission 187146) | Freshwater lake sediment microbial communities from the University of Notre Dame, USA, for methane emissions studies - CRP12 CR (SPAdes)... | ecosystem: Environmental > Aquatic >... | reverse complement strand
GCTCGGCCCCGAATCGGCCGCCTCCGAGCATTGCCGCCAGGAGCTCGAGCACGCGGTTGAGCTGAACAAGCGCATCCTCCCCGTGCGGGTCCGCGCGACGCCGGACGAGCAAGTACCCGCTGCGCTGTCCGCCTATCAGTTCATCCCGTCCCGCGGCGTCTTCGGCGCCGACTTCGACGCCTCGATGGAGCGGCTGATCCAGGCGATCCGGACCGACCTCGACTGGGTCCGCGAGCACACCGAGTGGGGGGCTCAAGGCGCGCGAATGGGACCGCGGCGAGCGCGACCCGAGCTTCCTGCTCTCCGGCAAGGAGCTCGAGCTCGCCGAGCGGGAACGTCGCCACCGGCCAGGTCAGCCGGCCGCTGATCGTCGCGGCCCGCCCATCCACGGCCACCGGCACGGCGTACGTGTTCGAGGCCTCCTTCAGCCCCGAACGGGACGCGGCTGGTGACGACCACCGGCCTGCCCCCCGAGTCGGCCCAGGGCACCGACGTCGTCGGGACCCAGGTCTGGGATCTGGCCACCGGACGCCGGCTTTCCTACGAGAACGGTGCGGAGGCGTCGTGGAGCCCGGGCAGCGGTTACGTCGCCAACACGAGCAGCGACGGCACGGCCCCCTGTCTGGGTCGCGGGCACCGGCCGTCAGGTGTCGCAGCTGAAGCTTCCCGGCTCCTTCCCGATCACCGGGCAGGCGAAGTGGGCGCCCGACGTCGTCGATCCGGTCACCCACCTCAAGGACCAGGTCTCGCACATCGTGACCGGTAGCCAGAACGGCGCAGCGGCGATCTGGACCGCGATCAGCGGCACCCAGATGGAGACGCTGGCCGGAGACTTCGGCGGAATCGAGCCGGCCGGCTTCTCGGGCGAGGGCAACCGGGTGCTGACGTTCAGTGCGACGATCAGAACCGGATCGGTGTCTGGAATGTCGCGACGGGCCGCCAACTCACCGTGTTCACGGGCCACGTGGGTCGCCGCAACCCGTACGGCCCCGCCAACGTGGCGCTCAGGTTCAGCCCCGACGGAACGCTCATCCTGAGCGCCGACGAGAGCGGGCTGAGCTTCGTCTGGGACGCGAGGACCGGGCGCACCTCAACCGGATCCAGGGAACGCCCGAGCCAACCGGTATGTATGCGGGCATGGGCGGCGCGATCAGCCCCGACGACCGGTTCGTGGTCACGACCGCGAGCTGGGATCACGAAGCGCACGTGTACCGCGTCGGCGGGAGCGATACGGCACTGCTGACTCTGCGCGGCCACGCCGGCGGAATCGACGACGCGGTGTTCGGACCCGACAGCACGCTGCTGGCGACGATCTCCTCGGTGGACGAGACCGTCCGCGTCTGGGACGTCCTGCACGGCGACCCCCTGCTCACGATCCCCGAGCCGTTCATCGGCTCCCGGGTCGACTTCTCGCCCGACGGCCAGTCCATCGTCACCGACGGGGCGACGCCGTACGAGACGCTGGCCTGCATTGTGTGCGGCGGCTTCGGGCGGCTGCTGACGTTGGCGCGCGACCACGAGACGCGACAGCTCACGCCGGAAGAGCGATCGCTATACCTCAGCGGCTGACCATGCCGCAGGCCACCCCTCAAGCGCACGCGTCCGGAGCGCGGATCGCGGCCCCGGCCGAGGGGCCGCTGGTCAGGCACGCCCACCGGCTGCGGAACCTCTGGCGCTGGCGGGTGCGGACGCGCTGGCACGAGGCCAGGCCGCTGGTGCTGCTGATCCTCGGGATCTCGGTGCTCGTGCTCGGGACGATCGGGTTCATGCGGCTGCCAAGCGAGAACTACGACTTCTTCGACTCCTTCTACCGCGCCATCACGCTGTTCGCGTTCGGCGGCGCGGTCACGCCGCCGGTGCCCACCACCCTGCAGATCGCCCGGATCCTGGCCCCGATCCTAACCGGCTACGCCGCCGTGGGAACGATCTTCGCGCTCACGCGCGAGCAGGCGCGGGTGGCCGGGATCAAGCTGTTCGTGCGCAATCACGTGATCGTCGCCCGACTGGGCGCCAGCGGCGCGCGGCTGGCCTATGCGGTGGCTGACAAGGAGCCGGTCGTCGTGATCGAGTCCGATCCGACGAACGAGCGCGTCGCGACGGCGCCGCGGCCGAGGCCGTCCCGCACCGGCGCAAGCGGCTGACGATTTTCGTCCACCTGGCCGATCTCGACCTGTGGAGCTCGCTCGCTGCGGAGGGGCTGGCGCTGGGCTCGGGCCGGGACAGCATCCGCGTCGAGTACTTCAACGTGTTCGCGACCGGCGCGCAGCTGATGCTCGAGCGCGACCCACCGTTTGCTCCGCCCGCCCCCGACGGGCCGCCGCACCGGCCGCACGTGCTCATCGTCGGACTTCAGGGAGTCGGTGAGCAGATCGTGCTGCAGACCGCCCGCGTGTGGCGCAGCTTCAGGCCGCGACCCGGCGACGAGCTGCGAATCACCTTCAGCGGGCCCGACGCCGAGGCGGATCTGGCGCGGCTGCGGAGCCGTTATCCGGCCATCGATCACTACTGCGTGCTCGGCGCGCGGCCGCTGAAGATCGAGTCCGCCGAGTTCCAGTCCGGCGCGGCGATGATCGGCGCGGACGGCGCCTGCGACGTCACCCACGCGTACGTGTGCGTGGTCGACGAAGGCGATGCCCTGGTCGCGGCGCTGGCGCTGCACGCCCGGGCCGACTCCGCGGGTGTGCCGGTCACGGTCGCGCTCGAGGAGGAGGGCAACGGCGTCGGGATCGTGCTCGCGGCCGACGAGGGACGGTTCGCCGAGATCATGCCGTTCGGCGTCCTCACCGCCGCCACCTCGGACGAGCTGCTCCTGCGCGGCACCAACGAGCTGCTGGCGAGGGCGCAGCACGCGCAATGGCTGCGCAACGAGATGGCCAAGGGACACACGGCAGAGCAGAACCGCAACATCCGTCCGTGGGAGGAGCTCGAGGAGGCCCAGCGCGAGGAGAACCGTCGCTTCGCCGATGACGTCCACGCCAAGCTGATGCTGACGCGCTGCATGCTCGTGCCGATGCCGCTCCGCGATCCCGAGGTGGCGCAGTTCCAATTCGACGACGCCGACCTCGAGCAGCTCTCCCAGCACGAGCACATCCGCTGGATGAACTCCAAGCTCGCCGATGGCTGGCACTTTGGCGAACAGCGCGACGACGCCAATATGATCCACGACCAGATCAAGCCGTGGGCGGAGCTTGACGAGGGGAACCGGGGCAAGGACCGTGACGCCGTCCGCGAACTGCCCGACATCCTCGAGCTCGCGGGATTCCGGATACAGAAGGTCGGGGCACCGGTGGTCGAGCCATGAGACGCGGGTTCAGCATCCTCCCCATGGCCATCGCCGTGACCATCGCCGGGTGCGGCAGCAGCTCGCACCAGCACACGGTGCTCGCCGCCAAGCAGCTCGCGCCGTACGCCAACGACCGCTCGGCCGTGACCGGCCACGTGGTCGCCGCCCACGACACGGGCACGGTCGTCTCCTCGCTCGGCTTCGAGCTCGGGCGCGACGGCTTCTCGTTCGAGAACTACGGCTTCATCGCCGGCGTCGAGATCGACCAGCACGCGATGCGCGAGCTATTCGGCAACGGGGTGTGCGCTGGCGCCGCGTCGGATTCCTGCACCCTCACCCCCGCGGCCCAGCAGTGGGCGGCCCAGACGGAAGCGGCCATGGCCGGCGGGCACTGCTTCGGTTTCTCGGTCACGGCACTGCGCTTCTTCACCCACAAGCTCGACCCCAACCAGTTCGGCGGGCCGACGACGTTCTCGCTCCAGTTCTCACCCCAGCTGCAGAGCGAGCTGGCCTATGGGTGGGCGATGCAGGAGCTCGCGGCCGTGCGGAGGGCCGACATCGCGGACACGCCGACGGGCACGATCCAGTTCCTGGAGAAGGCGCTGGCCAACCACGGCGGCGAGAACTACACGATGGGGATCTTCAAGCCCGACGGCTCCGACGGGCACGCGGTCACCCCGATCGCGATCGAGAACCTGGGCGGCGGCCAGTACCAGATCGACATCTACGACAACAACTACCCCGGCACGCCGCGCGCCATCAGCGTCAACACGTCCAACGACAGCTAGACCTACAACGCGGCGCCGAACCCGAGTGATCCGGCCGGGGTCTACAGCGGCCAGGGAACGACGAACCCGATGAACCTCGAACCCCTCTCCGCCGGACTCGGGGCCCAGCCGTGCCCGTTCTGCGGGACCGCCGGCGCGAGCCGGCAGGGCATGCTGCGCACCTCGCTCGGGGGCAATCCGGTCAACCACGGCCACCTGCTGATCACCACCGCCGACGGGAAGCAGATCGGCTTCGTGGGTGGCCGGTTCGTCAACGACGGGCCGGGCGCGAGCGTGTTCCAGCCCTATCTCAACCAGGACTGGAACGCCCAGCCCGAGCCGATCTACGAGGTGCCCGCCGGCCCGGTTCAGGTCACGCTCGATGGCGGGAAGGCGACCGGCGCCGACGCCGCCAGCGTCTACGTCACCGGCCCCGGGTTCGGCGCCACCGCTGGTCACGCCGCCCTTCATCACCAGGTCACAGGGCGGCAGGTCGCGGGGATGCATGGCGCTGTATTCGCGGCGCTGCCGGTCGCGCCTTCCGCGCGGCCGCAGTCGGCCTGTGGTCAGCTCAGGCGGCGAGCCGCAACGATACCCCGGACGAGCCCGCCCGCAGCGCATGCACCCCGGCGAGACCCGCCCACGGCGCGTAGGGGGCAAACAGCTCCTCGACCTCCGCCTCGCTCGCCCGGGCCCGCGGATCGCCGCTGCGCAGGCGCCCGACGAGCTTCAGGTACGCCAGGTCACCGGCGGGCAGCTGATCGAGCCGCCCCTGTCCGGTCAGCGCGAGTGTCTGGACCGTCCAGCTGCCGATCCCTGGGATCGTCCGCAGGCGCCGCCAGCCCCGTTCGTGGTCGCCGGCGCCCAGATCGACCCGGCCCCGCGCGACCTCCCTGGCCGCGCGGATGAGCGCCAGCGCGCGCCCCGGGGAGAGGTCGAGCGAAGCCAGCAGCGCCGGGGCCTGCGCGGCCACAGTCGCGGCGGTGGGCGCGTCGCGCAGACCGGTCCGAGGGCAGCGCCGCCCGAGCGCCGCCACCAGCCGCCGCTGGATGGCAGCCGCGCGCTCGTACTCGATCAGCTGCTCGCAGATCGCCCACGTGAGCGCCTCGAAGGGTGTCGGACGAGCGGCGATGCGCAGGCCGGGATCGGCCCGGACGGCCGCGCCGATCAGCGGGTCGAAGCGGAAACGCTCGTAGAACGGGCCAAGGTCTTGATCGACCCCCAGCGCCAGCCGCATCCGCTCGATCCCCCACTCGGCCGCCGGCCGGGTGCCGGCCTGCGCGCCGAACAGCAGGCGATCGGGCGCCAGCTGCGCGATCCGCACGAGCACCGGCTCGTCCCCGGCGTGGACGAGGCGGCGCAGCACGCCGCCGCGGAACGTGACCAGGCGATCGAGGGGGACGCGGCGCGACAGACGAAAGGGCCACCGCGGCCGGACTTCGACCCGGACGTCGAGCAGCTCCGCCTGCCCGGGCGGGCCGGCGTTCACTCGCCGGGCTTGCCGAGCAGGTGCACGTCGACGAGAAACGTGCGGCTGCCGATGACCGGCAGCACCTCGCTGGCGCGGCGCGCGAGGCCGCGCTGCCGGCGGGCGGCCTTGCGGGTGCGGCGTCGGTGCACGACGGCCAGCGTGGCGGCACCGGCGACGAACCCCGTGGCCGCGGCGGCGGCGGCCTGGACTGCGGGCAGCACGCTGCTGGGTGGTGCGGGCACGATCGCGCGGACCTCGGCGAGCACGGGCAGCCCGTCCACGACTTCCTCGTCCGGCCCGCCGTCGGCCACGGCTTGGATCGACTCCTCGCTCATCGAAGCTGCATGGTGACAGCGCGGGCGGTCATCTTCAAAGGATCTTCTCGTACACCCGGTAGGTGCGGACGATCCGGCCGCCCATTCCCTCCATGGCCCGGTTCATCGACTTGTTGGACTCGAGGATCCAGCCCATCTCGCCCCCGGTCTGCGGCGTCCGGGCGGCCGAGTCAAAGTGCAGCTCGTAGAACTTGGCCGCGATCCCGGTGTGCTGCCACTCGCGCTTGACCCCGAGCGCGAACACGCGCACGCGGTTGATCTTGCCCTTGTAATACAGCCCCTTGGCCCAGCCGAACGGGAGCAGCCTCCCACTCATGTGCATCAGCACCTGGTTGTAGTCGGGCAGCGTGAGCGCGGCGCCGACCGTCTCGCCGTCCTTCTCGGCCACCCAGGCCCAGTTCTCGTCCAGGATCGGCTTCAGGTCCTTGGCGTAGTGGCGGACCTCGGCCTCGGTCAGGGGCACGAAGCCCCAGTTGCGCTCCCAGGCGGCGTTGTAGACCTCGAGGAAGCGGTTGATCTCCGCCTCCATGTCCTTCTTGCGCATCGGGCGGACGGTGATCCCGTGCTTGGACTCGACCTCGGCGGCGACCTTCCAGATGGCCTCGTGGACGCGGGTCCGGTCCTGCACCTCGAGGTTCCACATGTAGAGGTCCATCGCCTTGGTGAACCCGGAACCCTCGATCAGGCCGGGGTAGTAGCGGTGGTGCCAGTTGGTGAGGATCGTCGGCAGCAGGTCGTAGCCGTCGACGAGCACGCCGCACTCGTCGTTGGTCGTGAAGTCCATCGGCCCGACCATGCGGTCGCGGCCGCGCGCCCGCAGGAACTGCTCTGCCGCGTCAAGCAGCGCCTGGGCCGCCTCGGGGTCCTGCTCGCACTCGAAGAACCCGAACATTCCCCACTCGTGATTCTGGAACTCGTTGAAGTGCCGATCGATGTGAGCGGTGATCCGCCCCACCGCCCGGCCGTCCCGCCAGGCCAGGAAGTACTCGGCCTCGGCATGCTCGAAAAACGGGTTGCGCTTGCGGTCGAAGAAGCGCTTGCGTTCGAACAGCAACGGAGGGACCCAGTACGGCTCGTTACGATAGAGCCGCCAGGGAAGCTTGATGAAGGTGTTGAGGTCGCGTCTGGACGCGACCGGCCTGACTTCGAGTGACATACGGCCGCGAAAGCTACATGCCCACTTCGATCGACGTTTTCTCCAAAGCTCGCGAGCACGAGCGCATCGAGCAGCTGAAGGCTGCCCGCGAGCTCGACGCGCTGCCGTATTTCCGGATCCTCGAGGGTCCGACGCTCCCCGTCGTCGAGATGGAGGGCCAGAGCCGGATCATGCTCGGGTCCAACAACTATCTCGGCCTGACCGGTGACGAGCGCGTCAGGCAGGGAGCACTCGATGCCCTCAACCGCTACGGGACCGGGCTCACCGGCTCGCGCTTCCTGAACGGGACGATCGATCTGCATCTCGAGCTCGAACACGAGCTCGCCGACTGGCTCGGGACCGAGAGCGCGATCGTGTTCACGACCGGGCATCAGGCCAATCTCGGGGCCCTGGGGACGATCCTCGGCCCCGGCGACACGGTGGTGGCCGACTCGGGCGACCACGCCTCGATCCTCGACGGCTGCATCCTCTCGCGGGCCAAGCTCAGGGCCTTCCGCCACAACCGCATCGACCGGCTCGAGCACACGCTGGAGCGGGCGTCACAGGACGGCGGCGGCGTTCTGGTCGTGGTCGACGGGGTCTTCTCGATGGAGGGCGACGTCGCGCCGCTGCCCGAGATCGCGGATCTGTGCAAGCGCTTCGGAGCGCGGCTGATGGTCGACGAGGCCCATGCGCTGGGCGTGCTCGGGGCGCGCGGGGCCGGCACCAGCGAGCTGCTGGGCGTCGAGGATCGCGTCGACCTGCGTATGGCGACGTTCTCCAAGTCGCTGGCCTCGTGCGGCGGCGTGATCGCGGGGCCGGCCGACGTGATCGAGTTTCTGCGGATCCAGTCGCGTCCGTTCATGTTCACGGCCTCCGGTGTCCCGGCCGCCGTCGGCGCCGCCCTGGCGGCGGTCCGGATCTGCCGCTCCGATGAGGGCCGGGAGCTGTTCGCCCGGGTGCTCGACAACGCGCGCTACCTGCACGACGGGCTGAGCGAGCTCGGCTTCCGGGTGATCGGTCCGACGCGACTCGCCGACGGGACCGACGTGGTCACCCCGGTGGTTCCGGTCGTCGTGGGCGACGACTGGAAGGCCGTCTTCCTGTGGAAGGCCCTCTACGACGCCGGCGTGTACGTGAACGTCGCGATCCATCCCGCCGTCCCCCCGGCCGGCGCGCTGCTGCGGACCAGCGTGATGGCCACGCACGACCGCGCGACGCTCGACCTGGCGCTGGAGCGCTTCGGCGCCGCCAAGCGCGCCTTCGAGGCCGAGCACGGTCTTCTTCCCGGCCAGTCCTGAACGGCCTCTGTGACCCGCCCTGGCCGGCTCCGCTCGGCGCCGCGAGCGCTGCTCCGCTGTCGAGAGCGCGGCACTTGTTCGCCGCGCAACCTTGTCCATAACCGTACAAGCCGCGCGGGCCAAAAAAAACGCGCTCTATGCGCCATGCTCCACGGATGTTGCATTGCTGTTACCCGCTGGTTCACGGTAGCTTGCCCGTCGTCGTGCTGGTGGTCGGCCGGGCGGCGCGAAGGTCACTCAGAGGCTTGGGGGAGTGACGCGTGCGGCAGGGACGACTTCGAAGGACCGCGCGGATCACTACAGGATTTGATCTTCACGGCGTTGCCGGCCAGGCACGTCTGCGCGAATCGTGTTGACCAAGGGCGTCCGCTTCGGCGGACCGGACTCCGGGAGAGAGAAAACGAATGACGCAGACCGCCATGATGACCCCCGGGCCACAGCGACTTCGGGCGCTGGAACGAGCCAACGAGGTCCGGCTCGCGCGGGCGGGGTTGAAGCGAAGGATCGCGACTGGTGAGGTTTCCGCAGCAGAGATCATCCTCGCCTCCCCCCCGGAGGCGAGTAGTTGGGCGGTGGGTGACCTGCTGATGAGCCAGAGGCGGTGGGGCACCACTCGGTGCCGCAAGTTGTTGATGCGCCTACAGATCGCCGAGAACCGGCAGATCGGTCAGTTGACCGACCGCCAGCGGCGTGAGCTGGCGAGCCACCTGGAAGCACGTGCCCAAGAAGAGATCGTCAGGGCCGCTCCCCAGGAAATGCAGCTCGTCGGGGCCGTCTAGGACCACACCACTGGATCCGTCCCGCCCGGCGCGTGCGGGCGGGACGGATCCGAGTCTCAGAGCCGGCTAGAGCTGCAGGCCGATCGGGACCGGGCTCGCGCCCGCGAAGAACAGGAACCAGATCGCGAAGGCGGCGAGGGCGACGCCGGCGCTGACGACGAGCACCGCCTCGAGCACGAGGTGACCGGGGTCCTCGAAGCCGCGGGCTTGCCGGCTCGCGCGGTACAGGTTGCTCAGCCACACGAGCACCGAGGCGATCGCGGCGATCGTCAGCACCACGCCGATGAACATGGCCCCGAGGGCGGCGCCGAGCGAGGATGTCGCGCCCTGGATCTGGGACCCGACCCACAGCCAGGCGACGGGCGTGCCCACCCACAGCACGAGGCTGCCGATGAACATGATGAGCACGGCCACGGCGGCACTGGTCCCGCTCTTGAACAGGTCGCGCATGCGGCGACTCAGGATAGACCGGCAGTCGTGGGTCCCAGCGAGGCTGTGTCGGGCGGGTCCGGGTCGAGCGGGCCGCGGGGAACGGTCCCCCGCGACCCCCGGCTAATGGACAGCCGGAGGAGAGCTTGACCTGCCACCACCCCATCATCATCCCGATCAGGCCGAGGCGGGGGCGCACCTGCCACACGCCGCAGCCCGGTTCACCGACATCTCGGCGGGCGATCCGGACGAAGCGGTACTTGCCGGGCTCGAGCAGCATCCGCTCGAGCAGGAGCCGGTTCTCGGCCTGACGCTCGGCGCGCTCGGCGATCGACCGGCGCGCGGTGCGCAGTCGCTCGGCGAGCTCGTCGCGGACGCGCTCGAGCTCGCCCAGGTCGAGCAGCCGCGGCTCGCCGGGACGCGCGACCGGCAGCTCGAAGCCGCCCATCTGGAACGCGGTCACGAAGGCGTCTGCGAGGTCATGCTCGAGGCGGGCGATCTGCTCGCGGAGAGAGCGGCGAGCTGCCCGCTCGTCGACGTCGACCTGCGGAATGTCAAACGCAGGACGGTGCGGCGCGTGGATTTCGTGCTCGAGTGCCTCCATCGCCTCCTCCTCTGTCGGCGAGCCCACTTTAGCATCAGGTTGTGCCGGGTCGAAGCGGTTGCGCCGCCGGCGGTCAGCCGCTCGCGAGCACCTCGATGCAGACCCACAGCGCCTCCTCGAGATGGATCGAGGGAACGCCCTCCACGCCGACGGCGAACAGAGCCGTGCGCGCCGTGCGCGGCCCGACCCCGTGCCCGGGGGCGACGTCGCCGAACAGCAGCGCGTGCACGCGCTGGGCATCGGCGATGACGAGCCGTCCCGGCGCCAGGTGATGCGCGTACTCGGTCGTGCCGAGGCGGTCCCCGTCCACGCTCGCCCGGATGCCGAGTCCGCCGGGGTCGACGAGGTCGGCGTCGAGCGCCCAGATCGGCACGCCGGTCTCGATCAGCCCGATCAGCAGCGCGTCGTCGAGCAGGTTCGTGGAGCGGAACTGACCTTGCATCAGCCGCCCCACCGCCGCCTCCTCGATCGGGATCCGGCTGACGTCGGGGTCGAGTCCGATCTGGTGGAAGAAGGCCCGGTAGGCGTGCGGGATCGGCTGGGCGCGCAGCGCCACCACGCTGGCCCCGCGGTAGCGGTTGGAGAGGTCCTTGAGCCGTTGTGACACCGCTCGCGGGCTGTTGCGCCGCCCTCCCTCCACGGTGACCCAGGCGAGCCTCAGCCCGGGCAGCTCGGCCGCCACCGTCTCCTCGACGAACCCGAGAGCGGCCTGGAGCTCGACCTCCTCGTCCATCTCAGCGGCCGACCAGCGCCTGCACGCGGGCGGCCAGCGCGTCGGTCGTGAGCCAGTGATTGCCGATCAGGCGGTCCTTGACGATCCCGCCGCGGTAAGCCAACTCCACCATCGGGCAGATCTGGACTCCGTACAGACTCTGGACGGCGCCGTCGGCGTCGTAGGCGACGGGGATCGTCCATCCGCGCGATTGCACGAGCGAGCGGGTCTCGGCATGACCGGCGCCGACCGCCACGGCGGCGAACTGCACCTCGCTCGGTCCGAACCGCCGGGAGAGCGCCTGCATCGTGTCGACCTGGTGCTTGCAGTCATCCGATCCGGTGGCGAAGAACGCGAGCACGAGCGGCGCGCGCTCGACCAGCAGACAGATGTTGAGCGCCCGCGGGTCGTGGTGAGCGGGCGAACAGCGTGGCTTCAGATTGGCGTCGCCGTTGAGCGTCGAGTCGGCCAGCGGGGCGGCGAAGAGGTGCAGCGGCTTCCCGGGCGCGACGCCGGTCGTTCCCACTCCGTTGGTGGCGAACTGGTAGACCGAGATGACCAGCACCAGCACGATCCCGAACGTCCCGATCATCCACCGGTAGCGCTTGGTGTCGATCACCGGGGGCGGCAGCACCGGTGCGCGCCCGGCCGAGGGCGAAGCCGAGGCTGAGACGGCGAGATCGGGGTCGAGGCGGCGTGCCAGCGCGGGGGTCTCGGCGCTGCCCGGCTCAGCCGCGGTCGGCTCAGCCGCGGCCGGCTCAGCCGCGGCCGGCTCAGCCGCGGCCGGCTCAGCCGCGGCCGGCTCAGCCGCGGCCGGCTCAGCCGCGGCCGGCTCGCCG
>Ga0209048_10005779_pt1 | contig 11656 bp, 10 predicted proteins | sample FrelakmetCRP12CR_FD_187146 | JGI IMG/M metagenome (GOLD analysis project Ga0209048, IMG submission 187146) | Freshwater lake sediment microbial communities from the University of Notre Dame, USA, for methane emissions studies - CRP12 CR (SPAdes)... | ecosystem: Environmental > Aquatic >... | reverse complement strand
AGCCAACCGAGGGCAGGCCAGTATATTGCAGGGATTGCCTGCCGAAACACCGGAAACCCCGGTTCTAATTTCAAAAATTTATCAATTTTTCTCATTTTCTCATTTTCTCATCTTCTCATTTTCTTATTTTCAATTGCGTCCAACTCTTCTGACACCTGTGCTGTTTGTGATGAGAATATTTTTATCGATTATCCATTATCCCGCAGGGTTTCTGACAAAATGTAGGAGAATATATCATTGCCCGGGTAATCAGCAGCCCGGTACAGATCGCATCAGTTCGTTTCCGGCACTATTCTCAGGGAATTGATAAAATCCAGGAAAGACATGCATCCTTACTTCGCATCGTCCCCAAGCGCTTCCCTGCTCCGCATCTGGTAAAGAACCATCGGATCCATTTCCTTGTAGACATCCCGGGTGGTCCGTAAGATGACATTGGTGATGCCGCTGTTCACAATCATTTTCGAGCAGAGGAAACATGGCCATATCTGGGTCAGGTCATCGGTCTCGACATCAAATCCGGCGAGATAGAGCGTGCATCCCCGTGCGTTCTTGCCTGCCTGGAGTAGGGCATTCATTTCGGCATGGACGCTCCGGCACCGTTCGTAGTTGGAGCCTGAGGGAATATTGTGATCCTTTCGCCAGCAGGTATTGAGTTCTGTGCAATCCATCTGTTTTCGCGGGGCACCAGTGTATCCGGTAGATACGATCGTATTGTATTCATCAACAATAATCGCGCCGAAGTTACGCCGCAGGCAGGTGCCCTGGTGCGCACACCGCGTTGCCAGATCAAGAAAATAGTGATGCCGGTTGGTTCGCATTAAAAGAGTGTATGGCAAAGCCCGGTATTAAAGAAGCACGGTTTGAAGTGTAACGGTTACTTTCATCTGCACAAGGTATAATCCAATAAATTATATCGTTCATGGTGGTATGATGCCTGCTATGAATGATATAATCGTCATTGAAGTTGCACCGTGGCAGGTGCTGGGCATGAAAAAGACCGGGACCTACACCCGATCCCTGAACTCCTGATAAAAGTCAAGGAGTTCACGCTTAAAAGGAAGACCGCGATAAAACCAGACTCCCACTCTTTCTTTGCCACGAGAATTACTCCGGAAGAAGTGATGGTGGCAAACGATCCGGGGTAGTGAAACCTGATGAGATTATCACCGGGACTTATGTGCCCGTCCGGTGTATCTTTTTTACTTTTTCCCTTTCCTTCTGCATTACGATTATTTTGTCGGGGAAAGAAATGTCCTTTTAATTCATGAAATCAATGAGAAACCAAGTAAGTATGGCAATGTGAAGAATTGCAAATACCGGCACCAGATAAAATTTCAGTTTCCTCGTCTTATGCCAAAACATCTGCATCGCAGCGTAGGCTCCAAAGGGCCCGATAAGGGCAAAAATAATTAACTGGTTTTCCGGAGTTCTCCCTGTGTTTTTCCATGCAGCTCTTTTATCATAGGTATAGAAGAAAAAAACCATTCCATTGAGAATTGCATAGACTGTAAAAATTATAACAAAATCTGGAATTTTTACTATCCCTCTAATAGAAACCGCTTCCCTATCGTGAGTATTTCATATACACCAGGATTCTATAAGACTTCAGGAAAAAAGATAGACATAGTGCCCCGCGGGTACCAGAAGATAGTCTGTACAATCATGAAAAATTGCAGAACCTATGGGAAGGCACCCTGGACCGTTGCTGTTATCCACGGAGGACCGGGTGCAGCAGGGGAAATGGCACTGTTAGCCTCAGAGATATCCCTGTCGCATGGAGTTATGGAACCATTCCAGACTGAAGGAACAGTAACCGGACAAGTAGCAGAATTGAAAAAAGTCCTGACTGATCAGGGGGACCTGCCGGTTATCCTGATAGGGCACTCATGGGGGGCGATACTGAGTTTTATCGTTACGGCAAAAAACCCGGCACTGGTCAAAAAACTCATTCTCGTCAGCAGTGGTGTGTTTGACAATACCTATACTGCAGGTATCATGAGCACCAGATTAGACCGCCTTTCTCATGATGACAGGTTTGTTCTTGACTATCTCGTAACAAAACTGAATGATCCGAAGCACAGGGACAAAAACATAATTTTTGCAGAATTTGGAAAGATTATCGAAAAAGCCGACTCCTGTGATCCTCTCATTCATAAAAGTGAGGTCATCGAATACCGCTACGATATCTATGAAAACGTCTGGAAACAGGCACAAGAACTGAGGACAAGCGGGGGACTTATGGCACTCGGCACGTTCATCCACTGTCCTGTAGTAGCAATTCACGGGGACTATGATCCCCATCCATCTGATGGCGTAAAAATTCCCCTGTCCCGCGTGATAAAAAATTTCAAATTCTTTCTTTTGGAAAACTGCGGCCACCGTCCCTGGCTGGAAAGATCTGCACGAGACAGATTTTATGAGATCCTCAACGAGGAATTGGGCCAGGGACCGGATAGATAAAAAAAGACGCAATGAAAAGAGTGATTGCGTTACGACTTGAGGTAAAACCGCCAGTGACAGTACATGTCCTTGGGGTGCGGATCGGGAGGGGCAAAGATGCATTCCACACCTATTCGCGGATCAATCTCCTGTGAAAAACCCCTAAACTCCGCACGGTGCATTTCCCGGCAGACATATTCTCCCAAGCCCCGCTTCAACCGGGCTTCCTGCGTCGGACAGGAAGGTACTGAAAGGATGACCTCATCATCCCGTTCATCGATTTCATACCCCACGATTATAGCCCACGGGAAATGACGGAGCGCCTGAACAAAACCAGACAGTCCCTTTTCAGTGATGCTGAATCTCTTAACAATATCTTTTGCTGCCATCCCTGCAACACGACCCCATACCTGTTCGTTGACTTTTTCTGCAGCTGGCTGACCGTACTTTTCGGAGATAGTGATAAACCAGAATGCGTCCACTACCCGGTAATGCCAGAGAAGAAATTCCAGATACTGGTGTTTATCTTCATCGGTCATCCTGTCGAATATTTCAAGATTCATTTTACTCATGCCCTAATCCCCCTGGTAAAGAATGATTCAGCGTATTCAAAGAATCTCTTATGAAGAGTGTTAAACATGGTTGATCTGAAGTTTTTGCAAGAAATTGGTTGTTAGACAAACATTTATAAATACTTTTGTTCTATTAATTATCCATATCAATTGTCGATAAGCCTTCCTTCTCCATTGCCGAACACATGAAAGAACCACTGTGATATTGATATGATGCAGGATTATTTACACGAAATCTCCCGTATTAAAGATCTTCTCAAGCAGAATCTCGAGGGGATGAGTGTTACGGATATCTCAAAAGCCCTCAATAAAAACAAGAACACTATCGGCAGATATCTGGATATCCTCCTGGTTTCCGGACAGGTCGATATGCGAACCTACGGTATGGCAAAGGTATTCACGCTTTCGCAGCGTGTGCCTCTTTCCGCGATGCTCAGCTTTTCAAAAGAACTTATCATGGTCCTGGATTATGAGTCCCGCATCATAGATGTGAATGATAATTTCCTGTCGCTCCTGAACCTTACACGGCAGGACACTCTCGGAAAGAATATAGAATTCCTCAGCCCGCCGGATGTTGATGTCCATGAATTACTTGAGGCGCTTTCAACCGGTTCTGGAGAAAAAGAAGATACCGTAACATTCCGGGTTAAGGACAAGGGTGAGCGGATCTTTAAACAGAAATCTGTGCCAACCGTTTTTGAAGATGGCGGAAAAGGCTTTACTATCATTCTTGAGGACATTACTGCGCATATTCTTGCAGAACGGAAAATCCGGGAGAGTGAACAAAGGTTCCGGATGATGGCTGAGAATATTCATGACGGCCTGATCATCATAGAAAATGAAAAAATCGTCTTTGTGAACAGACGTATAGCAGAAATTACCGGTTATTCATTTGAAGAATTGTGGAAGATGCAACCGCTTTCGATTATCTCACCGGAGGACAAAGAAGCAGCAGCCTGCCAGATCCAGAAAATGGAGAAAGGGGATGATGGGCTTAAGGAACTCCAGATATGGATAGTACGAAAAGACAGTCAACGCCGGTTCGTGTCAGCCCGCATCTCTGCTGTACAACATGCGGATACGCGTTACGCGTTTATCATCCTGACAGATATCACGGAACTTAAGACACACGAAGCTGCACTGAAGGAGAGTGAACAAAGGTTCCGGATGATGGCTGAAAATATTCAGGATGGGCTCATCATTGTAGAAAATGGAAATTTTGCCTTTGCTAACCATCGTATTGCTGATATCTCCGGATACTCAAGCGAAGAACTTTCCAAGATGAAATCTACTGACCTGGTGTTACCTGAAGATCACGAAAAGATCGAAGAGATAGTCACAAACACCCGGCCGTATTCAAAACCCGGAGAGTTTATGGTTTGGATTAACCGTAAAGATGGCGGACGTCGATATATCCTCGGCAGGGTCACAGCGGCCCTGCATAACAACACAGTATCCACCTATATTACCATGACTGATATTACAGATTCAATAGAACGGGAACAGGCGCTCCGGGACCGGATTGCAGCACTCCAGAAATTTATTGGCTAATCGTTGCGCTGATCCCGGAATACACAACCCGGTTCTTTCCGCGTTCCTGATACGTTTTTATATCGGGATGTCCACGATCCATGCATCTGCTACCTTGTTTTATTTATCATTGACATGTATAATCAATCTAAGATATGTTTATATAAAATTGGTTTAAACCTATACAAAACATTCCTACTAAGAGGACATCTATGATCACTACTCAACAGAAAATCGCAGGTAAAAGCAAGAACATGGCAACCCACGCAACCAGATCGAACCAGCAATACTCTATTGCATGGTATTTGAGCCTCGTAATAGTCGCTTGTGCCGTTATTAGCATTTCTCCCGTGCAAGCGGCAACAGGAACCAAATATATGGCCGGAAGTCCTGAACTGTCTGCATATATATCCGGCTCGAATGAGGTAAGCCCCGGGGATACGGTCCAACTGAAAGTGATTATTGAAAATAAAGGAGTCAACGAGTTCAAGTTTATCCAGTCCGGTATTATCGAACGGGATGATCTCCCGAACACTGCAAAATTCCTTACTGTATCAATCGCCCAGGGTGATGCCCCGGTTGTCATCAAATCCGATCCACAGATGCTGGGAGATCTGAAGGGTAGCAGCATCGCAAGCTGTGTATTCACCACAAAGGTACAATCTGATGCGGATTCGGGTATGTACAATCTTCCCCTTACTCTGAAGTACTCTTACCTCTACGAAGCGGATCAGTATGGAACTGATACTATTCAATATCTCTACAAGGAAAAAAATGAGACATTCAATCTCCCGGTAAAAATTAAACCGGAACTGAAGATCAGCGTACTTTCAGCAAAAGCAGAGCACCTGAACGCAGGTACTGAAGGCTACGTCACCCTTGAAGTGAAAAATATCGGTCATGAAAACGGGAAAAATGCCATTATCAAGATTGCACGGAATGACCTGAGCCCCGTTCTCCCTACTTCAGGGAGCATGTATATCGGGGACTTTTCAGTCAATCAGACCGTCAGCAGCCAATTTAAAGTATCCATCTCCAGCGACGCTGAAGAACAGACATATCCGCTGGATGTTCTGGTGAATTACGAGAATAGTGAAGGGGACCAGGTCACATCAGATCTGGAAACCATTGGTCTTCAGGTCGGTAAAAAAATTGATTTCGGTATCATATCTGCTCCGGATAAGATCTCTCCGGGCCAGAAGAAAGTGATCAATGTCCAGTATACTAATACCGGCGGTGCTCCGGCTTACAATGTGCAGGCACGCATAAGTGCTGTTGATCCCTTCACCAGCAATGATGACACGGCATTTCTCGGAACGATCGCACCTGGAGAGACACGGGAAGCGACCTTTGAAATCTCCGTGGACAAATCTGCGACGATTAAGGAGTACGCCCTTGACTCCGAGGTCCGGTACCGTGATGCACTGGATAATTCGCTGATCTCAGACCCGATGAAAGTCCGGATTGTAGTCCAAAAAGAAGACTCCCTGCTGGGTAATCCCTTTGTCCTGGCCGTTATTGCGGCAGCGGTAATCCTGATCGGTTACCTGGTCTATCGCCAGAGAACGAACCAACACTAAAAGGTGCGTTCATGTCAGTAACACCTTACGCGGGTGCCCATACGACCGCACATTCTGCATCGGGAGGGTATTCCTTCCCTCACAACCATATCCTGCTCCCATCATGGGATAGGAAGGATTTCTCATGATTGACCGGATTTTTGGAAGACTTGCACAGGTCATCAATCACCATCCCAGGCGGGTCGCTGCTGTCATCGGAATTGTCTTTATTGTTGCCCTCTACGGCATGACACTTATCACCATGGAGACAGGCAACGATACCTATCTCGATAAGGATTCACCGGCGGGAATCCTCAATAAACACTATGCTGACACCTTCTCATCAAACGTGCTCATCCTCATCGTGGAAACCAGCGATCCTCTCAGCCCGCAGGTCCTCAGCTATATCGATGAGATTGAACATGATATCAACCAGCAGGAGAATGTTGTGGGATCTGCAAGTATCGCAGACTACCTGAAAAGTGCAAACGGTGGCATACTACCACAGTCAAAAGGAGAGATCGACCGGATTGTTGCCCTGATCCCTGCTGAAACAAAAGCGACTGCTGTCCCGTCAAATGTCCTGACACTGGTGCAGATCACGCTCTCTGAGGGGTTATCTGAGGAGGCGAAGAGCACAACGCTGAAAAATGTAGAAGCCCTCATAGATCACAACAATCCGCCACCTGGGGTTAAAATCTCCGTTTCAGGAAGCGCGGCATTCTCCGAACAGATGAAGACCGAAATGAGTTCATCGATCGGAGTGCTCATAGGCGCCGCGATGGTGCTGATGGTCATTGTCATGGGCATATTGTTTGCCTATGCCAGCCACCGTTTCCTCCCTGTACTCTTCGTAGGTATTGGCCTTATGACAGCGATGGGTTTTATGGGGCTTGCCGGAATCAAGCTCAATATGGCGGTGATGGGTGCCTTCCCGGTGATGATTGGTCTTGGTATCGATTACGGTATCCAGTTCCATGCGAGGCTGGATGAAGAAGCCCGGAAGGGATCGCTTGACAAAGCTGTGACGGTGATGGTAACCCGGACCGGTCCTGCTGTCATGTACGCAATGCTTGCCACCTGCATGGGATTTCTCGCGATGTTCATATCGACAGTCCCCATGATCCGCTCATTCGGGCAAGTAGCGATGATAGGTGTCATGAGCTGCTTTGTCATTTCGCTTATCGGTATCCCGACGATCGCTCATCTCGTCAAATACACACCCAAACCACAAAAAACTGAACTCTGTTATGCGGTCGGAGAAGGGGCGTGCGACTACATTCCTTCACAAACCAATGGTACTTCAAGTAAAAGTGCACGGAAAAAGAGTTCATGGTCGTATGGCCAGTTCCTCACTGATATTTCGGTAAAAATTGCAAAAAACCCCCTGCCAATCCTCCTGATTGCCGGGGTGATTGCCCTGGTCGGTTTCCAGATCGACTCCCAGATCCCCATCGAGACAAGCGAGAACGCTTTTGTACCCGGCGACATGCCGGCAAAAATCCAGATGGATAAAGTGACAGGAATTCTTGGTTCAACGAGTACCGCAGATTTTATTATCCAGGGAAGCCGTGTCACTGATCTCGACACCGTGCGATGGATGAAGGAATTCCAGAGCTATGAGCTCGCCCACCATACTGAACTTACCCGTGCGACGAGTATTGTCACCTATATCCTTGCGTATAACGGAGGGGTAATGCCCGAAGATCAGAACCAGCTCAATGCCGTGATTGAAAAGATCCCGGCTGATGTCAAAAAATCCTACCTGAGCGGTTCGATGGAAGGTGTCATCCGGTTCAGCACCATCAGCCTGGAGATGAGCACCATGAATGGCCTCAAAGTCCAGATGGAAAAAGATATTACATTCCTGCAGCCTCCTATAGGCATCACCATTGCGCCGGTGGGATCGTTTTACCTCTTCACCTCACTCATCAACGGGCTAACATCCTCAAAGGAGGCGATGACCTTACTCGGGTTCGTGCTCGTCTTTGTGTTCCTCGCGCTGGTATACCGTCATGTCCATGCAGTTACGCCGCTTGTCCCGATTATCTTTATTGTCGGCTGGAACGCAATGGCGATGTATGTGCTGGGAATCGCGTACACCCCGCTCACAGCAACACTCGGATCGATGACAATCGGTGTCGCTGCAGAGTACACTATCCTTGTGATGGAGCGATATGCAGAAGAACAGGAGCGTTTGCACGACCATATTGCGGCAATCCAGGAAAGTGTGAATAAGATAGGTACGGCGATAACGATCTCTGGTCTTGCAACCTTCTTTGGGTTCTCGGCGCTGTGCCTCGCAAGTTTCCCTATTATCAGCAATTTTGGTATCACGACACTGATAGCTGTCGGGTTCTCATTAATAGGTGCGATCTTCATAATGCCCGCAATTCTTTCTGTCATGGGCGATCTGACAGAACGTCTGGAAGAGAGAAAGAAGCACTCTGGTGAGAAGCAATAAGACCCTCAACTCATTTTTAACGGTCCGACAACCGAGATGTATTTACGTCAAGAGACACGGACTAAAGCATAACAACAAAGATGTAGGGCAATGGAAGTTGTGCTGGAAGCAAAGAATCGGATAAAATGGTACAGAGTGGTACTCGCCGGCGATCCATTTTGATAGGGAGATCATCATCTTATCGGGCATGATCACCGCAATATTATACCTGGATGAAGCCCATGTTGCGAGGCTCATGACGATTCCTGGTATATCATATCCGGAAAGCGCGGGAGCACCGGCTCCAACGGTTATATCCTGAATTTTTTTGTATTGAAACATTCGTTCTGATTTGTCACTGTTTCCAGCAATCAGACCTTTTTGATACCAGCTGATTTGTTAATCAATAAGATATGTTAAAGATATTTTCCAGCGCCACCAAAATGCAGGTGAGATCCGGCAGATATCGGTGTCGGATTTTTTTTCGGTTATGTGAACCGGTAAAAAAAACAAAAAAACTATACCTGATGGCCGATTTTTATTCAGCAGTATGCTTAAATACCATTTATGACAAATTGACTAGTCAGTCTAGACTATCCAGTCTATTGAGCCCAAGATATCAGAACCTGGTGTACCAGCGTGATAACCATGCAATACCGGCAAGTACCTAAGAACGGCGACAAATTATCAGCACTCGGCTTTGGAGCAATGCGTCTTGCGACCAAGCGGATGAGTATTGATGAAGAACGAGCCAAGCGGCAGATCCGTCTGGCGATTGACAACGGGGTCAACTATATCGATACCGCAGCTCCCTACCATGGCGGGGAGAGCGAGCGGTTTCTCGGGCGGGCGCTCCAGGGGGGGTACCGGGAGAAAGTGAAGCTGGCTACCAAGCTGCCGCCCTTCAGTGTAAAAACCCGCGAGGATATGGACAGGATCCTCGGTATCCAGTTAAAAAAACTCCAGACCGATCGCATTGACTATTATCTTCTTCACGGGCTCGAAGCCAGCCAGTGGAAGAAGCTATTCGATCTCGGTGTCCTGGAATTCCTGGATTCGGCCAAAGCAGCCGGAAAGATCAGGAACGCAGGGTTCTCCTTTCACGGAGACCGGAAGACGTTTAAGGAGATCATCGATGCCTATGACTGGGTCTTCTGCCAGATCCAGTATAATTTCCTCGATGAAACAAACCAGGCCGGGACCGAGGGGCTCCGCTATGCGGCCGCTAAAAATATCGCAGTCATGATCATGGAACCGCTGCGGGGCGGGATGCTTGCCGGCAAACTCCCGAAAGAGGTTGAACAGATATACCACAGTGCCGGTACGAAACGGTCATCTGCGGCATGGGCACTCCGATGGGTCTGGAACCACCCGGAAGTGACTGTTGTTCTCTCCGGGATGAATGACGAGAACCACATCGCCGAAAACTTAAAAACCTGTGAGAATGCCCTGCCCGGCTCCATGACCGCCGGGGAACTCGCCACGATGGAAGAGGTGGCGGGGATGTACAGGAAGCTGATCAAGGTGGGCTGTACCGGCTGCGCCTATTGCATGCCCTGCCCGTCCGGGGTGAACATCCCCCAGTGTTTCTCCATTTATAACGATTATTACATGGGCAACAACTCCCTGATAACCCGCGGGATGTATGGGATGATGCTGATGGGGGCAATGGGAGCACCGCCCACAGATGCATCCCTCTGCCGGAACTGCGGGAATTGCACAAAGGCCTGTCCCCAGAAGATCGCGATCCCGGAAGAACTGAAAAAGGTCAGAAGTACTCTTGGGGGGCTCCGCACGAAGATTATAATCCCGTTCGTCAAATTGATGTTCTCAACCGAGGTTAAGGAATGATCCGGTTTAGGTTCATGACACCGGGGGAAGACCGGCACAGGAACCCGGAAGCACCCTTAAAGGATCTCATAAGGAAATTTTATGATTCACGCAGCAGGAAAGGAAAAAACTATGACAGGGTTTGAGGAAAAGCCATGAGTCGCCGGAAACCAGCCAAAGGGCCGGATGATGAGGGCAAAAAATCTTCTGAGAACCGGGAAAAGATCCTTGCAACAGCGCTCACTCTCTTCACCGAACGGGGATTCTTCGGAACCCCGACCTCGCTGATCTCAAAAGAGGCCGGTGTTGCGACCGGCACGCTCTTTTTCTATTTCCCCACAAAGGAGGAGTTGATCGACACGCTCTACCGCCGCATTAAGGGCGAGGCAGCGCAGGCGATGTGTCGGGGCTTCGATACAGAGAAGACTGCACAGGCAAAGATCAGCCACCTGGGGATCAATGCAGTAGTGTGGGGAATACAGAATCCTGCGAAACTGAAGTTCATGGAGCAGTTCGCCTATTCCCCGTTCGTTTCTACGACCGCCCACGAGGAGGGCATGTCCCACTTCCACTTCTTGAGAGACCTCGTGAGGGACGGGATCCGCGAGGGCACGATCCGGGACACAGACCCGTCCCTTCTTTTCTGCATGATGGCCTCGTCCCTCTCCGGCCTGATCGCGCAGGCATCTGCTACGAAAGACCCGACCGAACGTGAGGAGATCATAAAAGAGGGGCTGGATTTCATCTGGAACGGACTGAAAGCATGATGGCAAAGGACTGGATAGTGAGATGATGACAGGATATGCAATACAGGAAAGGCAGGGCATTCCCTGCAACGGAATGATGAAATGACAACAGTACTTGAAGCACGGGATTTATCAAAAACCTATGGCGATGTACAGGCATTAAACCACGTTACCCTATCAGTGGAGGAGGGCGCTCTGTTCGGACTACTTGGTCCCAATGGATCAGGCAAGACCACGATGATTAAAATGCTGACCGGACAGACACGCCCAACGACAGGTTCAGCAACCGTGCTCGGGATCGACGTAACCAAGGACCCGGTCGGTGTCCGCGGGCAGGTGGGGATCATCCCTGAGCAGGAGACCCCACCCAGTTTCCTCACCGCGATGGAGTACCTCGAGTTCGTCGCGGCAGTCCGGAAAATCCCGGATATTGAGACTAAGGCGGACTGGTGGTTCGATTTCCTCGATTTTGCCGACAAGAAGAATGTACTCTGCAAGGACTTATCAAGGGGCACCCGTCAGAAACTGATGTTCACA
>Ga0209048_10005778_pt1 | contig 11658 bp, 9 predicted proteins | sample FrelakmetCRP12CR_FD_187146 | JGI IMG/M metagenome (GOLD analysis project Ga0209048, IMG submission 187146) | Freshwater lake sediment microbial communities from the University of Notre Dame, USA, for methane emissions studies - CRP12 CR (SPAdes)... | ecosystem: Environmental > Aquatic >... | reverse complement strand
CTCTGTTGCTGGTCTGACCGGACTTCTGGGTACTGCGCAGACTCCAGCAGCACATAAGTCTACGCACGAGACAGGTGGGGGAGACGAGATCACGGAACAGAAGTTCAAGCAGCAGACTTTTCAGTTCATCGTTCCGGGGGTGGTTGGTGCCACGACTGAGCAGGGAGGGGTTTGGGAAGCTCCTGCTGCAGGAACTATCAAGCGGGTGATGGCGTACCGTAAGAGTACGGCGGGTTCCAGCGGGTCAACAATTGTTGACGTCCACATTGCTGGTACCACGATCTTCACAACTCAGTCCAACCGTCCTGAGATTGCCTATAATGCTGCCCCACCGAAAAGTGTGAAGACGGGAGCAACCATTCAGGTGGGTGCGTTTGCTGTTGGCGATTTGATCACGATGGACGTAGACCAGATTGATACTGGTGGCGCGCCATCTGACCTGACTGTTGAGATCACGGTTGCCTGGACCTAGGAACCGGATCTAGATCCCTCAGGAGCATCCTTACTACAGCGATGCTCCACGGTGTAGCCAGGAGGCTGAGACTCACTAATATCATTATCACTAGGGTTTCTACAATCAGGTAAAACCGTGCTCATTATTTGAGTACGAGATAACCGGAAGGTTAACTCTTGCACGTTCTACACCCCCACCAATTCCAAGGACAACTTTACCCTCAATGAGAGGAGGCGGCAGGAATGCCCGGACAGTATGAGAAGCAAGCACGTCTGCAGAGACTGCTTAAGGATTGTGCAGACTCTGCCGACAAAGGTCGGATCACCAGAACCTTCACAGCACATGGTCTAAAGTGGACGATGATGCCACTGAACGATCATGAGGCGAACTGGAGGAACAAGTACATCATCCCTGGTTCGCTGCTGTCCATTCAGACTTCCCAGAAGGCCCCAACGTTAGCGATTGGGATCAGAGCAATTGGTCCTGTTGATGCTGACAATGACAAGTTGGATCCGGTAGAGGAGTTCTTCAAAGAGGACTGGGACAAGCTGAAGGCTCAGCTCAGGAACGTACTAGAGACCAACGACTACGCCAGACAGTTTTACCTGGCCGAAATGCTGTACGAATGGCTGGGGACTCGTCCTCCAGAGTTTGTCGACGAGCTCTGGAGCAGTTGGCTGAAGCTCACCTCTGAACAAACGGAGGCAGAGAACCGCTTGGGGGAATCCTCAAGGGAGAAGGAGTTGACGCCTACTGGTCAGAGTTCTCAGGAAGACTCAATGCCACAGTTGACGCCTACTCCTACTCCCAAGTCGGGCCTTTCTGCTTCGCGGGTGACAATCACGGAAGAATGACAGGCAGCTGGTGGATTCTCGGTGCCGAAGTTGTTAAGCGACGAGAGGAGAGAAGGGGCAAAGAGATAGAGGAGATGGCCCTGTGTGCGGCTACGGTTCTCAAGGACATCCTGGTGGGCGTCCTTGGTCTGAGCTTGATGCCCAGACAGGACGAAGAGACAGGTATGTTGGCTAAGCCGAAGTCAGACGAGTTCACTCCAATGTCCTTGTTGGTGGCTCATCCTGAATATCTGTCTGAGCTGATGGACAAGATGGAAGCGTACAAAAACCAGGTGGAGTCTGTTGGAGATCAGATGAAGCCAGTTGATGCACCCGTCGAAGAGGACTTGGCCTTTCTCGATGAGCTGGATTCGGAGTTGGGTCATACTGGCAAGTCAGGTCAGCAGCTTGTTTGGGAGAGCAAGGAGACACAGGAGACACTGGCACAACTGGTCATTCCAAGTGAGCCACCTCCTCCGGATGAGATGATGAAAGACGAAGAGAAGCCTGTCCGCAAGGGTGTGCAGGTGAACGAGGAATAAGTGCCAGAGCCCCTTCAACTGAGCCTTGACTTTGAGGGCGTCGAAGAAGCAGCCTCCTCCTGGACTAAGTTCGGCCAGGCAATTGAAGGAGTTGCCAACAAGGTCGGCGACTTTTTCAAGAACCTGACAGCTGACAAGCTCAAGAACGCTACCGCCATTCCTGGTGAGTCCACTAAGGCGCTCAGGGAGTACCTTTCTGTCGTTGACTCAGGGTCGGGTGGACTGGCCACCTATCTCAAGGGCCTGGAGGACGTAAAGAAGGCCTACTCCGCAGTTGACGAAGCTGCAAAGCAAGGTCTGATCACTCAGCGAGATGCTGAGCGGCAGATGCGTAAGCTCAACACCGAGTATGGTCATCTTAACAGAGAGGCCAAGATCTACGGTGCGTTGGGCGGAGGAGCCCTAGGTAGAGCTGGGGCTTGGGCAGGCAGGCAGGTTCCAGGAATCGGTGCTGGTGGAGGAGCACCAGGTAAAGCAATTGAGGCGATGGGTCACACGATTTCTGAAACCATTGGCTCAGCCATGAGAAAGCTGACGTCGGTGGTGGGACTGGGGGGCGGTCTATTTGGACTTTTGGTGATGGGTAGGGCTCGAACGGCGGAGATGGCAGCAGAGGCAGGCCAGATTCTGGACCTTGTAACAGGAATGGGGGATGAGGCTTCTAGGAAGATCACACATGGGGAGGCACGTTTTCTGACAGGCTTTCAGAGAACGATGGACAAGTTTTCTGGAATTGCTGGTGCCGAGGTTCGCACTGTCCTTAAGTCGTTCGGTGATGCGGGATACTCAGTTCACCAGGTTCTGGAGGGTTTCAACTCTAGCATGGGATTGGTGGGGAAGAATTTCCTCACTGTCAGTCTAGCTCTGGACAAGCACTACAACATCGCAACTGGTACGTCTGCTAAGTTGGCGATTTCGTTGGCTCAGGATTATGGAAACGGTCTGAGAAACGCTCAAGAGATGCTCCTTGGTATGGCCGAGGCTGGGGAAAAGTCTCACATTGGAGTTCAGCGGTTCATGACAGACATCATGAACGCTGCCGGACCGTTGAAGCAATACGGTGTGAATGTTGCAAATGTGGTGCAGCTGCATCAGAGACTACAACACCAACTTGAGAACATGGGGCTGGACAAAGCAACAGCTGGTGTTCAGGCTTCAATCGCAACTGGTCAGATCACTTCTGGAATAGCTGGTTTGAGCCAAGGGATGCAGGCAGCGATGGCATCCCGAATGGGAATGGGCGGAGGGCTCGAGGGAATGTATGCCTTTAGAGAGGGCATCTCTCGAATGACAGAGGGAGGGGACAAGGACTTCCTGGTCAAGACAGTCAAAGAACTCAGATCTATGGCTCTGGAGATGTCTGGCGGCGATCCTACTCGTGCTCGATTCTTCTTGCAGCAACAGGGAGTCGGGTTTGAGGGAGCCAGGGGTATCATTGCTATTGGCGACAAACTGGAAGAGGGCAAGAACGTCAACCAGAAAGAGCTTCATGGACTGAGGGATTCGTTCAAGAGCGAGCAGCAAAAGGTGAACCAGTTGCACGCTCTCACCAATGCCATTCTAGACAAGATGGCAAAGATTGCCATGGGCATTTTGCGCATCCTGGTTGGTATTGCTGCCGCGATCATCTATGGGATCAGAGCCATCCCTGCTCTGATAGCTGGTGGAGCTGAACGTGCTACCGCTATGAAAGAGTTAGGGATGATGTTCGGCGAGGTTGGTAAGGGGTGGGATCAGGTCAAGTCTGGTTTCACTGGGTTACCAGGTCTGATCGGTAAGTTGGCAGTTGGTGGATCGGGGTTGAAGGTTCTGGAGCGAGCCATCAGCGCTCCTGCAGGAAATGTCACTCTCAGGGGTGCCGTTCATGAGAGAGTGGGTGGACTAATCGGAGGAGAGACTAAGGCAGCTGAGGACGAGCATCTGCGTGTAGTGAAGGAGCGAATGAAGGAAGAGGGCTTGACGTCTGAGCAGATGGAAAAGAGGTTGGAGAAGGAATCGCGCATGCCCGGACAATCGACAATGACTCGCAACGCTTGGATGAGGCAGCTGCAAGCGTTAAGGGCGGATCGCGAACGGCAGCAGATTGAGAGTGAGGGTACTAGTGAAGAGCACCATGGCGGAGGAGTGAAGGTTACGAAGACAAAGGGAAAGACTACGATAGAGGTTCATCACGGTCCAAAGGGCAGAGCAGGTCGACGTGGTTCTGCAGCAGCGCCTGAGGAGTAGAAGATGGCGTATCCGGAAGATGTTGTTGGTGCGCTGAACGCAACGAACCTGCTGCTGACAGGGGGTCAGGGCTCTCCCAGACGCGTTCCGATGATTCTCTCGTCCTCTGCTAGAGCACTTCGAGGTATTCCACCCATCCGTATGTCCATCAATCCGCAGTCAGTGGTCTTCCAACAGGCAAAGAGGATTGTCAAAAGGGACACCCAACGCGGCTCTACTTGGTTCCACTTCTCCGACGAAAACGGTTACAATAACGACTGTCTGAAGATCGCTGTCAGCGGTGTCACAGGCAACGTCGACACCAGAGCACAAACTCTCCTGGGTGGCAACCTGGTTGGCGGTCCAAAGAAGCTGCAGAACTGGGCCAATCTGTACCAGTTGACCAGAGAGCCAATGATCGACCGCGACTTGAACAGGGAGATCCAGTACTACATTACGTATGCGAGCGCTCTGTTTCCTGCAGGTTGGACCTTCATTGGATTTTTTGATGCTTGTTTGAACTTCAACGAGAGTGCAGATCAGCCTTTCTTGAAGAATTGGAGTTTCGGGTTCACAGTGACGGACACTTTCCCTGATCTGGACAACATCTATCAGGAAACTATCACCACTCTTCAGGGATTGGATTTCCTGAGTAAAGTTGGGATGGCAGTCAATTCGATCGGAAACTGGCAGGGATGAGTCGCAGGGATCCTCCACCGAAGTACCGAAACGCTTTTCCGGCTTACAAAGTGTATGCCTTTGGGGCAGAGATCACCAAGGACGTAACTTCAATCCGGATCAACAACAATATCGGCAGAACTCCAAATACCTGTACTTTGGAGTTGCTGAACAAGCAGGACCGCTACATTGTAACCAGGGATGATATGTCGTTCATCTCTACCATGATTGCCAAGTCAAAATCCAGGGCTCTGGAGTTCTTCAACAAAAACTTGCTGCAGGGTTTGTCAACTCTGGACAAGCCTACTACCGACCAGTTGGCAAAAGTCAGTAATCCTAACGTCGAAGCAAACGACGCTTCCAGCATCAAGGGCAGAGTTGTCGCAACCAAACTGAATGACGGAGTCAAATACTCAGGCAGAGTGACCGGTGTGGATGGCAAGCCAGGTCCGCCTTCGTTCTTTCCCAGGTATCCGTGGAAGGAGGGTCGATCCATTTTTCATGCTGGTGATCCAGTGAGGGTATTTCTCCGCGATCCGTTCGTACCCGATGTTTGGTGGCATGGCTTTGCTGGCTTCATTACCGATCAGTCTGAGTCGTACAACGAGAACAACGTCAGTATTCTGACAATCTCTCTAGAAGATGTGATGAGGCTTCTGAGGTTTGCTCGCATTTCTATCAATCCTGCGATCGTGGATGTAGCTGTTGATGTTATCAATGATGAGAATACCCCGAACAAGCTGCAAGGCATCAAACCGCTGGCGTTCTCTGGTTGGGTAAATCCGTTCTCAGATATGACCCTGTTTCAGTTTTTGGAGACGTTGTTCTACGGTACGAATCCGAAGATCTTTTCTGAGGAAGTTTATGCCTTGATGGCTGAGGATCGAGCCATTCTGAGCACAACGGACTTCAATACTAAGTGGTCAGTGCCCATGAAGATGTTGGAAGAGTCCTCCAAGGGAAAGGGGGCCTCTTCGGATGTGGCCGTGCCTATGCTGGACGTACAAGAGGAGCACTTTAAGAAGGTTCCTCTCGATGGTGTTGGGAGGTTCTCGCGCAGGTCAACCAAGATTGGTGTAGACTGCCGAGTGATTGGTAGTCCCATGTCGCAGGCAGACAAGGTGATAGGACAGACCATCATAAGTCTGAAGGAGTGGCAGAAGCTGGTGTCACACCAGGTCTTGACTCGGGATCTGGTTGAGCTTCGAGATCAGAACATTCCTCTGCCTACTTCGATGTTGCTGACAGTTGACCCTGTCAAGGATCAGGCGTCTCCGCAGTTCATCATGGACATGATCGGACAGAATCCTGCTCTGTTTCCGATTGAGGGCAAGGTAAGACTGCTGGTTCCCGCTAACTTAGGGTCTGGGAATCTACAGCGTAATGTTCTGGACCGACAAATGAGAACACAGGCGTTCAGAGCAGAATACTTTGACCGTCTGAACCTTTTGTATGACGCGATGGAGGCAATCGACTTCAACATCCAGGTGTCTCCAAGAGGGGACGTTCTGATTGAGATGCCTTTGTACGACTTCGATCCAGATGACTTCGGGTCGGGTGAATCCGATTATATGAGTAATCTGGAAGTGGAGAACAAGAAACGGATCGAAGACTCGATTGCTCTTGGAAGGTCGGAGATTGATTCCGCTTTGGCTGGCGAAGGAGCTGTGGGTGATTATAACAAGCTGTACGGGGGCAACTTCTCCAGGTCTTACACCGGTGGAGAGAGCACGCGGGGGGTCAACAACCAAGCTCTGATTGCCACTGCGGGTAGGGTCAGACAAGGTAGACAGATAGAGGCTTGGGAGGAGATCTACACCATCAATCAGGGGGACACTTACAACTGGACGGCGACTGACTCCGACGACAAGATCAAGACAGTCATCTTCCTGCATCGTCGATGGATAGCCTCCATGTCAGGGTATACTGACAAGGAGTTCAGGAAGCCAATTGCGGTTGTACTACGCAGTCTGATTCCTGTCTACGGAGTCAGGATCGAGCAAGGTGAGGCCGCTCACTACGTAACGGATGAGGACGCAGCTAGAATTGCTGGCTTGATTCGGCTTCAGCGTCAGAACGCTGACGCTTTCTCTGTCAGGTTACAGATCAATCCCAGATTCGGCTTGAACCTAAATCGGCCAGTGATCTGGAGGGGTCGCAATCACATCATTACAGCGATGAGCGTGTCTCACACAGTTGTGTGGAACAGTGCATGTCACTCAGAGGTGAGTGGAAACTTCAGCCGAGGGTGGGAGGGTAAGATTGACAATCAGGGTCGTGACATCTACACTCCAATTGGAGGGGCTGTGTCACGACCACTCAACTATGCTGCTTTGACGAAAGCAAGCACTCAAGGACCCTCAGCGGATGGACCATTGGGAAGGACAGATCTTTGAGCAGAGAAGAAATTCCCTCTGATCCTTTTGCTCCGAAGACTGGATCGGATTTTCCGTACTACTGCACCAGGTCGCGAATCATCGACGTCCGACCTGAAAAGGGTACATGTACTTTAGAGTATGAGTCGACGATTGGACAGAGGAATGACGTCCATATTCCTTTGCTGGCTTTCTCATTCAATGTCAAATCTCCCGACCAATCGGCGTGGATGAGGTACATGCCTCAGATCGGGGATGTAGTTCTGATCAGTTTTGATGCTAATGGAACTCCGTACATTATCGGATACGATACGCTTAGTTATGAGGAGCTACAGAAGCAAGATTCCTCAAAGCTTCCTGGCTTTGTTTTCAGACAGTTGAAGTGGGGAGAATTTGACTGTCGTTCTGCAGGAATGGCAGGGTGGTTCGCCAGCAGAGCTGGAACGCTCACTCTCTTTGCTGGAGATCAGAACTTCAAGCTGTATCGAACCACCAGACAGGTGGATGCCAACTTCGGACTCTTCAAGCTTAGCTCAGATGATACGCTGATTCGACTGGGTGATGCGAAGAGGAAGAAGACCCCACTCGACGTGAATGAGTCAGGTGTTATTGCCACGGGCTTACAACTGAAGGAAGCCAATTTCGACGTCAACCAAACGCTCGCCTTTGTCAAGAAGCCTGTTGCTCGGTTCTCCTTCGGCAATGTCATTGAGGAGCCAACGCTGCTGTCAGCAGCAGTTCCAATGAAGGGTGATCTTTCTGGCGATCCGGTTAGATGGCATCTGGAGCTATTTGACACCACCGGCTTCATTTCGGCTTTCAAGGAACAGATCGACGACCACGGCAACGTCGGCATTACAATGGGCGTGTTGGCTACAACAGGTCTAAAGGTAGATGCTACTGTCTCACCGTTTGAGATAAGCAACAAGAACCTTGACTGGTCCTGTCTGACTGGGATCAAAATGAGCACTGCCGCTGGAGGGGTGCTTCTGTCTGCAACGGCAGGAAATGCGTCTCTCACAACGTCTGCGGGAATCGCTGAACTGAAGACTGCTCTTGGTGTTGCGAATGTTGATGGTACAGTTGTTAAGTTTGGCAACTCAGCTGCAGCCATCCAAAGTCTCATGCTGGGAACTACGTTTGGCGTCAATCTAACTCAGTTCTTGGTTAAGTTGACCTCATTTCTAGCCGCTCTTGGAACCACGATTGGCCAAATCGTTCCTGTCACAGGAATTGCACCCAGTGCCCTTCCGCCGTTTGCTAAGGCACTTGCTGAGATGCTGGTTCAGGTCACAGCATTTCAAGCAACACTTGTTCCTGGTGTGACGCTTTCGATCAAGTCGTTTACCGAGTAGAAGATGGCCAGCAATCTGGAACAGTGCGTAATCAATGCGTTAAAGACGCTGGGAGACGTCGCTCTCAACGCGTTGAAGACCGTGCTGAATGTGCTTTTGGTCATGCTCCAGGAACAGCTTCTGGCACTGATAGCCAAGGCCACTCCGTTGCAGATTGCTAAGAAGGCATTACAGGCTGAGGCAGCAATTGTAAAAGGCGTCAGCGACTCAATCAAGAATGCTGCGAACGCAATCCCGATGGGGGACCTAGAGGCACCGTGCATATCATTGTCTCTGATCAATCTGAACCTTGCTGACAGACTTGCTCCGATCACAGACACTCTTGATGAGCTGTACAACGAGGTTCTGGTTCTAGTGTCACTGGTTGATCTGAACTCCCTTGCGATGAAGGCTACTCAGGAGCTAATCGATGATCTGAACGAAATGATTGACGCTATTGGAGTCATCCTGAATGAGCGTGCAGCTGGTAGGCAACCACCTTTGTAGCCTTGGTTGTACCCGTGGTTGGCACTCGCGGAATATATAGGTAAGAAGGAGCTTCCGATCTTGACCACAACCTTCAAAGTCTCTGGTGGAGATGTGGTGATCAACCAGGCAAACGGTAGGGTGGTCACTGTCACCAATCACGACAAACTTCGTCAGGACGTTCGAGAGCTTCTGTCAATTGATACTCAAGATGACACTGGCTTTGGAGCAGGGTTGGACTCGATGATTGGTCAGTTGCCATCCGATGAGATGTCTCCAGGCAGTGTGAACTTCTCTTTCGGGATGTTGCTGCGGTCAGCGTTCTCCAGGTTCCAACAGCTGCAGAGAGCTTTTCAGTTTGGATCCAGATCGTTGCAAGAGCTTGTGAATCGGATACTGTTTGCTCAGGCAGCTCCCTCGAAGACGAATCCGACCCAGTATGTGTTTTCGGTGGCGATTCAGTCTATGGCTGGCAAGGTGGTCAAATCGGGTGGCAACATCCAGTTGTAGGAAGCGGAAATCAACATGCCAGTTGAGAAGATCACTGCACAGCAATTCTCCAAGGCTATCTCTGACGACATTCTGGACAGAGACAGCAGCCTAGATGTGACCTTTGGTCCGGTTCGTGACACAGTCATTCGTCCGGTTGGTCGGATTCTGGAGAGCCAGAACGACAGAGTCAGGAAAGTCTTTGACCTCTTGTCGCTTCTGAACCTGGACCAGATCGATCCTGCCGACTTGGATGACTTCGTTTACAACGAAGGGCTTGTTCGTAGTCCTGGAACGCGCTCTAACACAACGGTCATTTTTGCAAGATCTCAGGCGCCTTCTGCTGACATCCCCATACCCATCAACTTTCCGATCGCGAGCTCTACCGATCCGTCGACCGGGGCGCAGATCAGCTTTGTTACGTCGGCGGCGAAGACAATGTTCTCCGCTGCTCCTGGTCAGTACTACAACATCAACACCTCAAACTACGAACTGGAGGTTCCTGTTGTTGCAGTGAATACGGGAGCTGATGGCAATGTTGGCTCTGGTCGCATCTCTGTAGCCCTCAGGGGTCTGACAGATTTTGACAGCGTAAAGAACAGAGTTGCTGCCACAGGGGGGACTGCAGAAGAAATAAACGAGCAGCTCGCTCAGAGGTACCTAATCCGTGTGATGGGCACTGACATCTCAACACCGCTGGGAATCAAGCGGTTTGTCACGGACTTCTTCACTCAGGCTCTGGATGCAGCTGTCGTTTACGGTTCTGACAGTCTGATGATCCGTGAGGACACTGATGCAGGAGCAGTGGATCTTTGGGTGTTGGGTGAGAGTCTGTCTCCGGCCACTGACACAGCATACTATCCAGGAGTGGAGCAACTCATCACACTCAGCAACCAGCCTGTTCGTGGAATTTCGATGGTGCAGGACTCCGTTCCTAACACCTACGTCGAAGGAATTGACTTCGAGTTTGTGAAGGATACCGGAATCCGTTATGGCAGTGTGAGAGGCCAAGACGGAATTAGGTTCCTGACAACAGGATCTGTTCCGCTGGCCAATGCCGTTCTCACAATAACCTATACCTACAACGCGCTATTCTCCTCCCTGCAGAGTTTCTTTCAGTCTCCAGGATACTGCGATCCAGGTCGCGATCTGCTGTTCAGAGAAGGCGTTAGTGTACCAATCGTTCTGACTGGTGCTCTGACTGTTCAGAGTGGCGATCCTGCGACTGTTCTGAACAACGTCCTCACTGCTGTCAGCACGTTCGTCAACACCGTGACTCGCAGTTCAGGTGGACTTGGGGACAATGTCGAACGGTTTGATCTTGACGTGCAGATAGGCAGGGTCCAAGGTGTCAACAACTTCACGATCTCACAACTAAGTAGGTATAGCAGCACAGGAGTTGGCGACATTTCAATTGGAAAGAATGAGTACGCCAGGATCAGTTCAGCCAACCTGAATGTGACGTTTGTATAGGTTCATGTCCCATTTTGTCCGACGAAGTGATCTTGGGTAGAGTCAAGCTGTGGTCTGGCTTGGAGATCCAGAATGATTAAGGAATACACGACTAGTTACAGCGGGTCGTCACCAGTCCAAGATCCAGACCCGATTCAGTTGGTTCAGCCTGATTTAATCGACGAGTCTGCTCCTGGGGCCGGGGACGGGGATGAGGCCAGAGTCACTCAGGTTATGGCTCTGCGCGATAAACTGCAAACTGTTGCCAAGCTTGTGGGCGACAGTCTTGATGCGCCAGCTGGATGTTTGCTCGTCAGGTCTCCAAGCAGCGATCAGAAGGGTGCTCTGGCTGGAACTAGCGGAACTCCAAGTGCTAGCAACAAGTTTGTTACCGATGGGGATGGCAGAAACACAAATGCTCGAGCGCCCACGTCTCATGCTTCGTCGCACAATGCCGGTGGGGGAGATGCTTTAGCGATCGATGCTGCTGCTGGTACGGGGTCTCTGCGCACTCTTGGAACAGCAGCTACAGCTGCCTGTGCAGGTAACGATGGCCGTCTAAGCAACGACCGAGTTGCCAGTGGACTTCGCTCTGCTACCACGGTGGTTGACGTTTCTGCTGCAGCAGCTCCTAGCACCGGTAAGGTTCTCACTGCTACAGACGGTACTCACGCTACTTGGCAAACACCTAGCGGGGGTACTGATGCCAACGCTGTTCATGTTAATGCAGCATCGGAGATTCACGGAGTCACTAACAAGGCATCACCTGTCGGTGCAGATGAGCTAGTCATTGAAGACAGCGCTGACTCT
>Ga0209048_10005777_pt1 | contig 11658 bp, 8 predicted proteins | sample FrelakmetCRP12CR_FD_187146 | JGI IMG/M metagenome (GOLD analysis project Ga0209048, IMG submission 187146) | Freshwater lake sediment microbial communities from the University of Notre Dame, USA, for methane emissions studies - CRP12 CR (SPAdes)... | ecosystem: Environmental > Aquatic >... | reverse complement strand
TGGATGCTGCGCGGCGGCTGGCTCGACGCGCTGCTCGCCGGCATCACCTTGGCGATGGGCATCTTGCCGCAGGAGTTCCCGGTCATCATGATCGTCTTCGTCGCGTTGGGAGCGCGGCGCATCGCCGCCCAGCAGGTACTGACGCGGCGCCTCAACGCCATTGAGACGCTGGGCGAGACCACCGTGCTCTGCGTCGACAAGACGGGGACGCTGACTGAGAACCGCATGGCCATCGCAGCCTTCTCCGTGGCTGGTCAACTTCTCGAAACCAACAGCCTCGCAAGTGATGGATTGCAAGAGCCCTATCATGAGTTGCTTGAGTACGCCGTCCTGGCCAGCGAGATCGATCCCCACGATCCGATGGAACTCGCCTTCCATCGCTTTGCGCGCGAACATCTGGCCGACACCGAACACGTGCATCCGGAGTGGGCACTGGCGAAAGAGTACGAGATCTCTTCGGAGCTTCTCGCCATGTCCCACCTGTGGCGAAACGACTCCGGCAAGCATGATGTCGTCGCTACTAAGGGGGCCCCGGAGGCCATTGGCGATATGTGTCCTCTTTCCGGGGATGAGCGGCGCGAGGTGATCGAGCGTGCAGAGGAGATGGCAGACCGCGGATGGCGCGTGCTTGGCGTGGCCAAGGCCAAGCATAGCGTCCGGGACCAGTGGCCCGACCATCAGCGGGCTTTCGACTTCGAGTTCGTCGGATTGGTGGGGCTTGCCGATCCGTTGCGCGCCGAAGTGCCCGGCGCCGTCGCCGAATGCCATCGCGCCGGCATTCGCGTCGTGATGATCACTGGCGATCACCCGCGCACCGCCATCGCCATTGCTGGCAGCGCCTGCATCGACAGCCGACAGGTACTCACCGGCGCGGACCTATCGGGGCTGGATACACAGACGCTCGCCGAGCGCATCCGCTCGGTCAACGTCTTCGCCCGGGTCACACCGCAGCAGAAGCTTGCCATCGTCGATGCGCTGAAGGCCAACGGCGAAGTGGTCGCCATGACCGGCGACGGGGTCAACGATGCTCCGGCCCTCAAGTCTGCCCACATCGGCATCGCCATGGGTAAGCGCGGCACCGACGTGGCGCGCGAGGCTGCGTCGCTCGTTTTGCTCGAGGATGACTTCACCGCCATCGTCGCGGCGATCCGACTGGGCCGGCGCATCTTCGCCAATCTGCGCCAGGCCATGGTCTATACACTGGCTGTCCATGTCCCGCTGATCGGGCTGTCCATTCTGCCTCTAATGTTTGGCCTGCCACTGATTCTGGCGCCCATTCACATCGCTTTCCTCGAACTGGTGATCGATCCGGCTTGCTCCATCGCCTTCGAGGCAGAGAAAGGGGGCTCCCGGCTAATGGAGCAACCCCCGCGCTCTCCTAGAGAGCGTTTGGTTGCCATCCCTCATCTTGTCCTGAGCTTGGTCCAGGGTGCCCTCGTGACGTTGGCGGTCGGTGCTTTCTACTGGTGGATCTTGGCAAGCGGCACCGTGGCTGAAGAAGCGCGGGCACTAGCGTTCATCGTCCTGGTCACCGCAAACGCGCTGTTGATTCTTCCTTCGCGTTCGCCACAGCCGGGCTGGCGGAAGATGTTTACCGGACTATCGTCAGTCGGCGTAGCGGTACTTGGCGGGACGCTGCTCGGGCTCGCGATTGTCACCGCCGTGCCAGGTATTGCGGAGACGTTCGCCTTTCGGCCGCCATCGGTGCAGATGGGGCTGCTGGCCGCCGCCGTTGGCGCCGGGATGCTACTCCTGTTTGACGCCAGCAAGGCCGCAATGCGCAGGCATTGGTAGCGCGAGGCGATGTAGTTCGCGCCACCAGCATCAAATCCCCCTCGACGCCTGTGTATGGGGACTACGGTTCCGAATGTGCATCCCGTCGGGCTCCAGTCGAATGATCGTGGCTAGCACGCGCCCCGGTCGACGCCGTCCCGCGACCATGGATTTCGATGTTCATCGATGCGCGTTCCAGCTTTTTCGAAAATTCCGCGCGCTTCGTGCGCGAACCCGCCCGTGCCCGAACTCAGCACGGCAAGGGGCGCTACAGAGTCAAACGATGAAGAGGGGCTGCGGCACGCAGCAGAACGCCGCATGGGGCGGCTCCGATTTCCCGGATTGCGCGTTGGTCAGCCGGGGCGCGCCGGAAGCAGTCTGGAGGGACGGCATTACGGCACTGTTACAGGCTGGCCGCGGCAACCAACTGGCACCTCGGTGAGTCCAGAGGTCTCCCTCAAATCACGGCGGGGCGCAAGCGAGCGCCGTCACGGGGCCAGTGTCAGCCCAGACCGACTCGAGTGGTCGTGGCGTACGGTGCATTGGGTTCTCGTCGCGCGATCAGGCTCGGGATTGACGTGGATTTTTCTTTTGTAAGAGGGGTACCTTTGGATCGCCTCATACACGCAAAATGTAATTCTCACCGGTCGGGGACGCGCAGTTGAACCCACTGTCCAAGCTCTATTACCGGATTCGCAAGATCTGGAAGGCCATTCGGCTCTACTTGATCATTGCCGGTCCCGGCATCGTTGTCATGGTGGCCGACAACGACGCTGGCGGCATCACGACCTATGCCGCGACCGGAGCCAAGTACGGCTACGGCTTGATCTGGTTCCTGCTGATATTGATTCCCGTTGCCTATTACGTCCAGGAAATGACAGTACGCCTGGGGGCCGTCACCAAGCGGGGACACGCAGAGGCGATTTTTGACGGATTCGGCGCGTTCTGGGGCTGGTTTTCCCTCGTCGACCTCATGATCCTGGACTGGCTCACGCTGGTGACCGAGTTTATCGGCATGACCGCGGCCATGAGCATCTTCGGCGTCGCGCCCTGGGTCACCGTGCTCGCGGTCTGCCTGCTCATGGGGGTCATTGTCCTGCACGGCCGCTACTGGACCTGGGAAAAGATCGCCTTGGTCTTCTGCGCCCTGAATCTCATTTACATCCCCGGCGCTTTCATCGTGAATCCGTCCGTTCACGACATCTTGCACGAGGGGCTGGTGCCCAACTTTCCCGGAGGATTCAACGGTCAGCTCTTCTTCTTCCTGATGGCCAACATCGGCACCACTATCGCACCCTGGATGCTCTTTTTCCAGCAGAGCGCAGTGGTCGACAAGGGCATGCTCGAAAAGGACATCCCCTGGGGCCGGTTCGATACCCTTCTCGGGTCAGTGATCACCGTCGTAGTGGCAATCTTCATCGTCATCGTCACCGGCACGGTGCTCAGGGGCGTCGACATCGACAGCGCCTCCCAGGCGGCTGAACATCTCATGGAAACCAGTCACTGGGTGGGAGCCTTCATGGCGGTCGGCCTGTTCAACGCCGGCCTGTTGGGCGCGATCTGCATCTCGCTCGCCAGTTCCTGGGCCTTCGGCGAGATCTTCGGCTGGGCGCACTCGCTCAATACAAACATCCGCGAGGCACCGTGGTTTTATGCGAGTTACTTTTTCACGCTGATCACGGCCGGACTCGTGGTCCTGATCCCGGGTGCGCCGCTGGTAGTGATCACGCTGTTCGTTCAGGTGGTGGCGGTGACGTTGCTACCGGCCGCTCTAGTGTTCCTCATTCTTCTGCTCAATGACAAGCAGACCATGGGCGAGTACTGCAATACAGCCCGCCAGAATCTGATCGGAGGAATCATCGTGGCAGCGATCATCGTCCTGTCGAGCCTCTACGGCGTCAGCGTGCTGTTTCCGAACTTGTTTCAGTAGGTGGAGAGTTGCCCATGGCTGCCGGCCTCAAACGCTTATTGTTGAAGATCAGCGACATCAACCAGCGCTATGCACAACCACGCATTGAAATGTCGAAGGCAGTGCGCCTGTCTCTGCTGGCACTACGCGTCTACCTGCTGTTCCTGGTGGCATTGCTGGCGTACAAGTTCATTCTCTTGGTCGGATAGGGGGCACCAGTGGTCGCCATGCTGGAACGCGAGTGTTTCCTGAGCGAGATCCTCGGGCGGCGGGTATTCATTCGAACCAACCGTGTAGGTCGGCTGGGCGACGTGGCCATCGTCGAAACGGGGAAGCTCCCGGAAGTGAGCCACTTTGTCGTCGAACGCTCCTTCGGCTACCCGACGCTGCTCGTGCCGTGGAGCAAGATCTCCCTCATCTCGAACACCGAGATCGTCGTCGGCGATGGCGAAATCGAAACATACGAAAGCGCGTCAATCGAGGGCCACATCCTGCTGAAGGATCACATTCTGGACAAGAAGATCCTCGACATGGACGACCATGAGGTGGAGGTGGTCTACGACGTGAAACTCGTGCAGCAAAACGATAAGCTATACGCCAGTGAGGTCGATTACAGCCGCAATCGGTTACTGCGGCGCATGGGCCTAAAGAAACTTGCCAACTGGGTAGCCGAACACAACGAGGATGCCGCCGTATCGTGGATGTACGTACAACCGCTGCCGGACCGACTGGGCACCTTCTCCGGACACGTGAAGCTGAACGTGCTCAAGGAGAACATTCACGATATTCCTCCGGTGGATCTCGCGGACATATTGGAGGAACTCGACACGCACCAGCGGCTTGCCGTGTTCAACCAGCTCGAAGCCGAACACGCCTCGGATACGCTGGAAGAAGTGGAGCCGCGCGTCCAGCGCGAGCTGATTGGAGCGCTCGACAAGCGGCGTGTCGCTGAATTGATCGACGAGATGAGTCCGGCACAGGCTGCGGATGTCCTGTCGGTCCTCCCCGCCGACGGGGCGGACGAAATACTCTCCCTCATGCATCACGAGCACATTGCCCGGGTGAGACAGCTGATCGAGCGCCACGATGAGAATATTCTTCTGTTCTCAACCGAGCGATTCATCAAACTGCCCGGCTCAACTTTCGTAAACGAAGTGATGGAGAAATACCGCGAGATCGCGCACGACATGGATGTCATCATGTACTTCTATGTCACCGATATATCCGGCAAGCTGCAGGGCGTGGTCGATGTTCGCGAACTGATTGCCGCGGAGCCACGTCAGACACTTGAACAGGTTATGACCGACTCGATCATCTCCCTCGGCCCTGAAGAGACATTGGGGGACGCGTTGAGGGCATTCACTCGGTATGGCTTTAACGCCCTTCCAGTCGTCGACGAAGAACGGCGCATCCTTGGAGTCGTGTCGTTTCGAGACATTCGCGGCATCAGACCGCGCCTTTAGGTAACGAGGAGGTGGACGGTCAGAAAGCTTAGTTCACGTCCGCCGTTCGCCCAGGATCAAGAAAGCCAATTGCAAGCGGTGGTTTGCCGTGGACCAGGTCACTTTCGCCGAAACACACTGGGGGCCATGCTACAGAGGCTGATGCGAGTAATATCGACTTGTTTCGGTCCGATCCAGGCAGTGAGCCGGGAACGTCGCGAACACAAATGCGAAGCACTGTTACTGGACCCGCTCTCCAATACCATGCTACGGACCGGACATGCATTGGGTTGGCCTGAGCCAATGCAATAACCGCTGCCTTCGACTGGTCTCGTCTTTCCCTCGCGGCTGCTACTCAAACAGCTTTTCGACTCTGACAAGAGTGAGCAACCCCATAACGGCAAAAATGCCCGCCGCGATGGAGTGAATCAGCTTCATTGGGATCTTTGCAGCGAACTTGTTGCCGATGAAGACGGCGGGCACATCCGCCAATAGCATACCGAAAGTCGTGCCAGCGATGACCATCAATGGCGCGCCGTAGTTAGCCGCCAAGGCAACGGTGGCGATTTGGGTCTTGTCACCGATCTCCGCGAGCGCGACAACCCCTGTTGAGACGAGGAAGGCTTCCAATTCTTAGCTCCTTGGCCGGAACAAAACCGATGACCACGAAACTCCCCGGCCATTGCGGAGGTAATGTGGTCAAAGGTCTCGCCAGGCTAGAAGCTGCTTGCGCCATGACCTGACGGCCAAATGTGTTGATGCAAACCCCTTCACGCAGTGAAGGGCGGCTACTCCCCAATGACGGAAAGGATTATACCTAGGATGGGCAGATGTGTAGATTTGGCGCGTTCATACTTGCTTCGCACGCGTTGGTGGCTATGCGCGACTGATGTCATGAATCTCGACATCGCGGCCAAGTCCAGAGGCTGCTCCCAACAGCTTCAATGACGGGTTTCGGAACGCGTCTGTGGCCGTTCAGGGTCGTTCGCCGCCGAAAGGGGTCGTCAACCATCCGGCCGGACCCGGCCACACGGGACCGTCACTGTCTCCGGACAATTCTCTGGGAAGCGGTCGTATGCGTAGGTTCAGCCTTGTTGACGAGCGCCAATTGACTGACTGCCGGCCATGGTACCAAGGGATCAGAACTCTGCATGCAGGCGAAGTGCAAATATCGAGACCGGACCACGGTCGCGGTTGTAAGCCGGGTTCGCCGCGTACTGATAGTCTGCGCTGACGGTGAAGTTTTCGACGAGGCGGAGTGAATAGAACATTTCAAGAATGTTCTCGCTGGTTGGATGTGGCAGTTGTCCGTCGCCGACCAAGATCCCGAGACCGCCAGCCGCAAAGTAGGCGCGCGCTGCGGCCGAAATACCGTTGAATGCCGCCGCAAGACCGACGATGTCCGCGGGTCGATTCCATGCAGTCCCCTTCAATGCGACACCAAGCGACAACGACTTGTTCACGTCGGTGAATTCATACGCCTCCTTGCTGCCGTCGTTGTAACTGACCCTGGCAAAGGCGCCCAAGTCCGCAGTCAGCTCCTGTTCGAGATTCAAAGCGATTCCGGGTCGCGATGCCCATTGGCGAACCAGCCCGGTATCCGGCGTGGCCCCCGTCGCCTGCCCAAGGCTCATCGCTGCGCTGTAGCTGCCCATCCGGCCGTAGTTGAGGAATCCCAGCAGCTTCGCTTTGCCAGGGTGGCCCTGCCATTCGTAGCGCCCCTCGAATTCGCCGATGAGGGCGAACTCCTTGAATCCGGGTTCGAGGATTTTGCTGTTCGGCACATCGGACAGGTCGAAGAACCCACCACGGAGCGTCCACCACGACTGCGTCCATTCCACGGAGGCGCCGACGGTATAGCCCCAGGCATCGGCCGCATAGTCGAACGCCGCAGCGTCGATGATCGACCAATTGAGGAAGTCGGCGCGAGGATCGTGGGCGAAGCGATTCGTATCGAACACGTCGACCACGGAAAATTTGCCGACGTTCACAGTCACGTTGTCGGCGGATAGCGCTCCGCCAAGCTCATTGGGGCCCGGGCGGATTGGCTGGCTGTCGCCCCCAAGGTCGATACGTTGCCGCAGGAACGCGCGTTGCAGGCGCCCATAGGGATGCCACTTCCCGACCTTGTAGGCTTCACCGCTCGGGAAGCCTCCCATCCCCAGCGTGTCGCTCAGACCGAAGCCCTGGTCGACCTCGGGATTAATGTAGAACGCGGCGCCTTGCCACAGCCTTACGCCGGCGAAGAGCGTCAGGTCAGCCGTCTCCTCGGCGTTCCTGGCCGGGGTCAGGCTATTGGCACCCTGATAGGGGGAGCGAAAGCTCGGGTGCCCCTGTTCGACAAACGTCACCTGCCCGTGGAGGTTCCACGCCTCGGGTTCATCCGCGCCGCTTGCGATACCGTTGGCTGACGGTTTCGGCAGGACCGGCGTCGCATCCGGCGCGTTGGTCTCGCCAGCGTGCGCCCGTTCCAGGCCCATCACGCAGGCAAAGGCGCAGGCGAGAAGCGTGCGCCAAAGTTGCCCCACGCGCGGGGTCCGATGCGCGGGTTGTCGACCAATGCCCATGCCGATCCGAAATCTGGATGTCGATTGAGTATCAGTCGTTGATGCGGTGCGGCGCGTCGGCGCGTAATTACGCATCGCCATTCGCCCTACCGATAGACTGACCGCCCTCAGCCATCCTGAGGAACGCTCGCGGGCAATTCGAACATGCCCTCTTCGGCGACGCAAGTGAACGTTTCGGCGTAGCGCGCCCAGGCCAGCACCGCGCGCAAGGTGCTTTCCGCCTGTTCGGTTCCCATGTGGGCTTCGAGTACTTCGCGAAAACGGCTGAACAATGCCCGATGGTCCGGCCGGCCGTCCAGAACGCGGCGGATGTGCGCCGCCAAGGGCACGTACGAAAGCAGATGATGGGCGAACAGCTCCTTGCGCTCGTCGACGCCATCATCCACGAAACGGCGCCCGGCGTCGGTCAAGACGATGTCGCCCTCGGCAAGGTCGACGAAACGAAGCAGCTGCAAGGTTTCGCCTATGGGCAGCAACTCGTCGGCCTCCAGCTGCAAGGCTGCGGCAAGCGGCGGCAGGTCGGCCCGTCCGTTGTACGGAGCCGCAGCAAGCGTTTCGAGCAAGCCCGCCATGAGGTTGGTCGACATGATGGGGAGCACCATGCCAAGCCCCATTCCGGGGAACAGACCGTCGCGCTCACCGGCCGGCCCTGCCGTGCGCGTGGTCATCCGGGTGTAGATGGCATCGACGATACTGCGGAAGGTCGGATCGAGTCGATTGCGCGGATGGGGCAGCGGGACCTTGAATTCCTGGACGATGCGCCCGGGGTTGGATGCGAAGATCAGAATGCGGTCGCACATCAGGACCGCCTCTTCGATGTTGTGGGTCACCAGCAGTACCGCCTTGATCGGCATGCGGCCCTCGACCCATAGGTCGAGAAAATCCGTCCGAAGCGTCTCGGCAGTGAGCACGTCGAGCGCCGAGAAGGGCTCGTCCATCAGCAGCAGCTTGGGATAGGTGACCAGCGCGCGCGCGAAGCCCACCCGCTGGCGCATCCCGCCGGAAAGCTCCTTCGGATACGCGCTCTCGAATCCGGCAAGGCCGATCAGCTCGATGGCAGACTGGACGCGCTTGCGCACCTCGGGCCGCGGCACCTCCAGGGCCACCAGCCCCAGTTCGACGTTCTCGAAGACGGTAAGCCACGGAAACAGCGCGAACGTCTGGAATACCGTCGCCATCCCGGGGACGGGACCGAGGACGGGATCACCGAGGAAGCGGACCTCACCACTCGTCGGCGCAATGAGTCCGGAGATGATTCGCAGCAGCGTCGACTTGCCCGAACCGGAGCGCCCTAGCAAACCCACGATTTCGCCGTCCGTGAGCGTTAGCGCGGCGTCCTCCAGCACGACCAACGGCTCACGACCAGGCGCGCCATAGGTCTTGCAGCAGCCGTGAACATCTAGCAGGACAGCACTCTGGGGCGTGGACATGGCAGCTACCTCAATTGGCTCGAAGCCGGCGCTCGGCAAATGCGTACAACGGTCGCCAAAGTACCCGGTTCAGGGCGACGACGAAAAACGACATCACGGCAATGCCGAGGACCAGGCGGGGGTAGTCGCCGGCGTCGGTGGCCTGGGCGATGTAGGCGCCGAGTCCGTGGGCTGTCAGGTGCGTGTCGCCCCAGCTTGCAACTTCGGCGACGATGCTCGCATTCCAGGAGCCACCGGACGCCGTAATTGCGCCCGTGATGTAGTACGGAAAAATGCCCGGCAACATCACATTTCTCCACCACGGCCAACCGGTCAGCCGCATGCTCGCCGCGGCTTCCTTGAGATCGCCAGGAAAGGCTGTGGTGCCGGCAATAACATTGAACAGGATGTACCACTGGGTGCCCAGCACCATCAGCGGGCTCAACCAGATGTCGGGACTCAGGTGGTAGCGGACGATGACGACAACGAACACTGGGAACATGAGGTTGGCCGGGAAGGCCGCCAGAAATTGCGCCACTGGCTGCAACGCTTCCGCGAGTCGCGGCCGTTGTCCGATCCACACACCAACCGGAACCCAGATCACGGTGGCCACAGCAATGAGAATGACAACTCGGATCAGCGTCAACGCGCCCAGACCCAGCCCATGCAACAGATCCCACCAGCCGAGTTCGGCGAACACGAAAATATAGACGTGCCAAGCGGCATAGATCGCCAGCAGTCCGAGCGCCCCATACCAGATCCAGTCGACGGTTCGGGTGGAGAGCGAGACTTCCTGGGGAACCGCAGGCAAGCGAGGAAAGACGTTGCGCTTGCGGATCGCGCGACGGAATCCCCGCCGAAACGGCGCGGTGGCCCAATTGACCCAGTCGGAACGCCGCAGCATCGTCAGAAACCACGACTGTGCTACCTCGCCACTGGCGGTCTGCTCGAACCGAAATTTTTCTGCCCAGGCCACAATCGGCCGGAACAGCAGTTGATCGTAGATGAGAATGACGACCAGCATCGCTAGGATGGCCCAGCCGACCGCCGCGAGATCATGCTGCGCAATGGCCAGCGCGACGTACGAGCCGATTCCGGGCAGTGCTATGGTCGTCTTGCCGACTGAGATGGCCTCGCTCGCGACGACGAAGAACCAGCCGCCCGACATCGACATCATCGTGTTCCACACCAGGCCGGGAATCGAGAACGGGACTTCCAGGCGCCAGAAGCGCTGCCAGGCTGACAACCCGAAGGCGCGCGTCGCTTCGTCGAGATCGCGCGGCACCGAGCGCAGCGACTGATAGAAGCTGAAGCCCATATTCCAGGCTTGACTGGTGAAGATCGCAAATATCGCCGCGCACTCGGCGCCCAGGACATTGCCGGGAAACAGCCCGAGGAAGAAGGTGACGGTGAACGAAAGAAAGCCGAGGATGGGTACCGATTGCAGGATGTCGAGCAATGGCACCAGCAGTGCGCCCGCCCGCCGGCTCTTGGCGGCCAGCGTCCCGTAGGTGAAAGTGAAGATGATCGACAGCACCAGCGCCGCAAGCATGCGCAACGTAGTGCGCAGGGCGTAGCCCGGCAGTGCCGCCGGGTCAAGGGTGAGTGGTGTGACATCCAGCGCGGTCAGGGGCTGCGCCATTTGTCGCGCGCCGTGCCCGAGGAGGACAAACGTGACGAGCAAGAGCGGAACGACCACGAGGTCCCAGCGGGTGGGAAGCAGCCGGGTGGCGACGACCGAGACAGGCAGGTTGGCGATGCGCATTATTGGACGGGCTGCCTCTATTGTTGCGGGTCGTGCCGTGGGTCAACCGGGCATAATAGTAAACGGTCTGTGACTGTACCGTGACACAGACGCCCGGAAGGTGGCGGTCGTTGTGCCGACATGTCGACGATGGACCACGAACGCATACTTGTTGTCGGCGCCCGCCGGACCTGACCCTGCAATGCGCCACGACCACACCCATCACGATCACACCCACTACGACCATTCCGGACACGGCCATGGCCCGCCCGATTTCGGCAAGGCATTTGCCATTGGTGTCAGCTTGAATCTCGTCTACGTCATCGTTCAAGTCGTGTTCGGGTTGCGAGCGAATTCCGTCGCACTGCTGGCGGACGCGGCGCATAACCTCAGCGACGTGCTGGGCCTGCTTCTGGCCTGGGGCGCCATCGTTCTCGCCAAACGCACGCCCACACAGAGGTTCACCTACGGCCTGCGAGGCTCCTCCATTCTCGCCGCGCTCGCGAACGGAGCCTTTCTGCTGTTGGTAACCGGGGGGATCGCGTGGGAAGCGATTCAGCGGTTCTTCGAGCCGGTTCCTGTGGCCGGGGGCACCGTCATTGCCATTGCCGCTATCGGCATTGTCGTGAACGCTGGAACCGCAATGCTGTTCGGGGCCGGCCGGAAGGATGATCTCAATATTCGCGGTGCGTTGCTGCACATTGCGGCAGATGCCCTAGTTTTACTGTGTTAATAATTTACTCACCTTTCCGACCGCAGCACGGGCACCGATCGAGTGCGGCGATGAGTGCGGCGGCGAGTTCCAGGCGCAGCG
>Ga0209048_10005776_pt1 | contig 11659 bp, 8 predicted proteins | sample FrelakmetCRP12CR_FD_187146 | JGI IMG/M metagenome (GOLD analysis project Ga0209048, IMG submission 187146) | Freshwater lake sediment microbial communities from the University of Notre Dame, USA, for methane emissions studies - CRP12 CR (SPAdes)... | ecosystem: Environmental > Aquatic >... | reverse complement strand
CTGTACCCTCGTTTGACATAATGCGTTGAAAAGAGTTCCTTATATCTTCTCGCTACCTCTTTCCACGTGATTGAGCGTCCGTACATATACGTTCTAATCTCCATCTCCCTTCTCAGACGATCGTTACGCATCAACGTAGTAACTGCTTCTGCTATCTCATATGAAGAGCCTGATTCCAGAATCACGCCTCGTTCGTCAGCCAACGCATCTAAAGCGTGCAAGTAGGGTGTTGCTATAATGGCTTTTCCACAACCGACCGCTTGAGAGAGCACGCCGCTAACGATCTGATCCCTAGCGAGATATGGCATTACGCAGATATCCGTCGCGAGGAAGTGTAAGATTAAGTTCCGGTTGGTAAGGTATCTATCGACAAACTTTACGTTTTGCTCTAACTCCAGATTAGTAACGAGCTCCTTTAAACGTGCGCGATAGCTTTCTCCTTCGTTTTTTACCACGTTCGGATGGGTCTCTCCAACGATTAAATAAAGGACATTCATCGCTGGATTATCGGCGATCACCTTGGGCAGCGCTTCAAGGACGAACTCAATGCCCTTTGCTGGGTGAAGCAACCCGAAGGATCCTAACACAAACCTGCGAGAAAAACCGAGCTTCTTCTTAGGCCGCTCCGAGCTGATGAACGGCACGTCTGGAACGCCGTGAGGGATAACCCTTACTTTTTCAGGGTTAAGGTCAAACGCCTTTTTCAAGATGCCGACGCCAACATGTCCAGGCACAACGACTTCTGCCGAAAGACGATATATCTCGCGCATTACCGCTTTGGCCTCTTCCGGCGGCTTAGGCATAACCGTGTGTAGTGTAGTCACGATCGGTTTTTCGAGGACATCCATGAAATCAAGGATATACCGGCCCCATGAGCCACCGTACAGTCCATATTCGTGTTGTATATTTACAACGTCAGTGCGCGATGCGTTTATCTTATGTGCTGCCTCGACGAAGCTGATTTGATCGGTATCTTTAATGATGTAAGCAACCCTCGATTTCGGATAAATGAGTGGACTCAAACATCCATAAGCACTCGAATCCTTGTTTCCATCGATGGCGCATACATTTGCCTTTATTTCCGGATTCTCGTTTATGATATTGAAAAGCAGATCTTGCGTGAAAGTAGCTATACCACATTCTCGAGGTGGAAACGTACTAACGAACGTAAGGCCCAGCCGGTCGCGCAGCATCAGGCTGTATATTGGAGTCCGACTCACTTAAAACTATTGAACTGCGCTCGTGAACCGATCAGCGGAAGCAAACGAAACATTTAAAGGTTTTTTGAGATTCCTAGCTAAGAAATATATCAATTTCGGGATTATTCAGTTGACGTATTCTTAGTTCCAACTCACCCAAAGCGCCAAAGCTATGAACAAACAGGTTTATTGAGATGCAACACGCAGACTTGCCATTCGGATAATAGTTTATCGATTGAATTTGTTGGAGCGACTTTGATGTGGGCAGAACGCACTTCACATATTTCTCTTTCGGGAATTCGAGAGATGTTTGCACTGGCCAAGCCAAACGCAATAAACCTAGGTCTTGGTCAGCCGGACTTCGACACCCCAGCGCACATCAAAGAAGCAGCAAAAGAAGCGCTTGATGCGGGCTTCACCGGCTACACTCCTAACAGGGGTTTTCCTGAACTAATTGACGCGATCGCACATTATTATGGACAGTACGGAATTCATGCTAACCAAGAACAGATTATATGCACGTCAGGTGGCAGTGAAGCCCTACATCTCGCGTTTGAAGCTTTAGTCAATCCGGGCGATGAAGTAATCATCCCTGATCCTGGATTTGTTGCGTATTCGCCGCTCACGCGCGTTGCAGGAGGCATCCCAGTCAGCGCACAGATCAAGGCTGATGATGATTTCAGGCTGCAACCGAGCACAGTTGCAGATTTAATCACGCATAAGACGAAAGTACTCGTCATAAACTCACCTGCAAACCCCACTGGTGCGGTGCAGCGATACGACGAGCTTAGGGGGTTTGTTGAACTAGCCAATGATCATAATTTTTACATAATCTCAGATGAAGTATATGATAGAATACTCTATACTGGAGAGCATGTAAGCGCAGGAAGTATCGACTCTGACCGTGTCATCGTTGTCAATTCAGTATCAAAGACCTATGCGATGACTGGGTGGCGACTGGGGTACGCAATCGCACCTGACACGATTGTCGAAGAGATGTTGAAGGTACATCAGTACATTCAGGCATGTGCGCCATCTATTTCACAAAAAGCAGCTTATGCTGCATTAAACGGGACGCAGGAAAGCGTCAGGTCGATGGTTGAAGAATTTATGACACGACGCAACGCAATGATGGAGCATCTCAAAGAGATAGCGGAATGCGTAACACCTGAAGGGGCTTTTTACGTTTTTCCACGGTTTTTCACGTCAGATACGAGCCTCGACCTTACAAAGAAGCTAGCGCAAGAAGGGGTAATCGTCGTAGCGGGGTCGGCGTTCGGGCGTTTTGGGGAAGGACACATCCGAATCTCGTTTGCGGCGAGTCAACAGGCTATAGACCGCGCGTTTCAAATAATCAAAAAGCTGATATCGATGTGATAGCTGCCGCGTGCCAGCTATAACGCACTTCGTAAATCCAATACCTTTTTTGACTTGCCTTCGGTTCGCTCTATTGTCCCTCTTTCTACGAGCTCGACCTTTGTTCTCACGTTGAGCGTGTCCCTCAACGCTCTTTCTACCTTTTGTATAACGCGCTGCAAGTCTTCGACGTCACCTGTGAAGTACTCTTGTTCGAGTTCGCAACGCACCGTCAATTCGTCAAGGTGCTTAATCCGCTGAACAACTATTTGGAAGTGAGTGCCTATTTCCGGAATGGACATAAGGATGTGTTCTATTTGGCTCGGAAACACGTTTATGCCCCGTATAACGAGCATATCATCGACTCTGCCGAGTATTTTTGCGGTACGGACACTCGTTCTCCCGCATGAACAGTCTGATCCTTTTAAGTACGTCACATCTCCGGTGCGGTACCGTAAAAGCGGAAGCGCTTCTTTCGTGAGTGATGTAAGCACCAACTCGCCTCGTTCGCCTTCCTTACAGGGTGTCCCATCTGGTTTTACCACTTCGACGATGAAGTGGTCACTCCAAAAATGGAGTCCGTCCTGCTCTTTGCACTCAAAGGCGACGCCTGGCCCATTCAATTCTGAAAGCCCATATGAATCGTACGCCTTTACCCCGAGCTCGCGTTCGAGAATGGAGCGTGTGTTATATGACCACGGCTCGGCTCCAAAGCAGCCAGTCTTCAGTGGCAAGTCACGCACTGGATCAAGGCCCAACTCTTTGGTCGTCTCAGCTAAATAAAGTGCGTACGAGGGCGTCGCGTGCACTGCGGTCACGCCGTAGTTCCTCATCATTTCGATCTGTTTTACAGTCCCGCCAGTGCCGCTAGGAATCACCATTGCTCCGATAAGCTCTGCGCCGTAATGCATACCAAGGCCACCAGTAAATAGTCCATAGCTGACCGCATTTTGAAAAACGTCAGCGTGATTGATACCCACCATAGTGAGGCACCGAGCCATCATGTTGGCCCAGTTAGCGATATCGCGGGCGGTATATCCGACAACGGTGGGAGGGCCGCTCGTTCCGCTCGATGCATGAATTCTAATTACTTGCTCATGTGGCACAGCAAAGAGGCCAAAAGGGAAGTGATTACGCAAGTCGGCCTTTCTTGTGAAGGGCAGCGTTTCCACGTCATCCCGCTTAGTGACATCCGAGGGCGTGATGCTGAGTTCTTCAAGCTTTTTGCGGTAGAATGGGACGTTCTCATAGACTCTCTCGACGGTATTTCTTAGACGAAGGCCCTGAAGTTCCTCAAGCTTTTCGATAGGTAGGGTCTCCTCTGTCGGTTGCCAATATTCGCGCATTTCGCCTTTTGTGTTCATTGGAGCTCCCCTATAGCGTAGCAGATACTGTATTACGCTTTTTTATTGAGGGCCTGCCCGCTTTTGTGCTATTAGTTCCTTAAACTGAACTGCTTCTAGACTCTGCGGGTCGATCTCAAGTGCACGGTCAAAACATGTTAGCGCTTCATCATAGCGGTTAAGGCTGTAAAGGGCACTGCCTTTTGATGTCCATGCAAACTCATCGGTCTCGTCGATTTCCAACACGCGATCGAAGCACGCTATAGCCTCGTCAAAATTCCCTAGGCCATCGTACGAACTACCCTTAAACGAAAGTGCGTACGTATCGTCGGGGTTTGTATTGATTGCCTTGTCAAAAACAGCGATCGCTTCTTCGTAGCGGTCAGCACTAAAAAGGATGAATCCCTTCCTATTGAGCACCCAGAAATTTTCCGGATCTAGCTCGAACGCTTTATTCAAGCATGCTATGGCTTCGTCGACGCGGTCGAGACTATCGAGTGCGAGGCCTTTGTTTATCCACGCCAGGATGTAACTTGGACTAATGTCGAGAGCTTTGTCAAAATTTTGTAAAGCCTCGTCAAACTTTTGTAAGTTATAATAGACATAGCCTTTGTTGTTGTGCGAGATAAAATAATCTGGATTGAGGCTAAGCGCCTTTTCGAAGCTCTCTAAGGCGGCTGACCAATTGTACAGGTTCGCAAGGGCAAGCCCACGACCATCCCACGCGGGGACACGGGTATCATCAATTGCAAGACCCTTATCATAATTGATTACCGCGTCGTCGTAGCGCTCCAAATTAGCGAAAGCATTTGCTCGGTAGAACCAAGCGTCCGCATTGTTGGGTTCAATTAAGAGCGCCCTCTCGAACATCCCTTCAGCTTTTTCGTTGTCGTTCATAAGCGCATAACATACGCCCATGTTGAACCACGGTAAATCAAATCCAGGGTCGAGCTCTTGCGCCTTGCCGTAGCATTTGAGTGCTTGTTCGTACGAACCCTGTTTTTGAAACAAATAACCCTTAGCGTTATAGGCTACGGCAAAACTGTTATCACTAGCGATTGCTGCGTCGAACAAGCTGAAAGCGGCGTCCAAATCTCCTAAATCACGGAGAATGCTTCCTTTCGCGACCAGAGCAGCTGCGTGATTTGGGTTTACTTCTAAGGCCCTGTTGTAATAGCTTAGTGCCGTATCATCGTCGCCCATCTCCTCAGTTAAGGAGCCAAAAGTAAAAAGGGCGTCAGCGTTTGAGGGTTCCATTTCGAGCGCTTCATTGAGTCGATCTAATGCTTCTTTAGGCTTTCCTTGCTGTCGAAGCAAAAGTGCCTCTTCCAAAACGTCCGATCCTGTCTTGATTATTTGAGTTCCACATTCGCAACACGCTTCGGCCTCTTTTGAATTGATGGCTCCACATCCTGGACATAGCGTTGTCATCTTTTTTTTAAATGCGGTTTCTGGCTGATATGCTTTACTCATTTTTCGCGACAGTGATAAACACGCAGTTTGAAATGTTAAAAAACGGTTTAATAAAAGCGAGGTGAACCACTAATCTGCAATGTCCTGTTGTTTTCTTACAAATAACGAGGACTACAGAGTACGCTTTGAATACTTTTGCCCAAGTTTAAACGCTCTGACGTTAGCTTCCAGCGCCTTTTTAGGAACGTACTCGGCAATAACGTCTTCTAACGTAGTAAGGGGCAGCAAGTGTGCAAGTGTCCCTAACATGACGACGTTGAGCGTTTGCGGGTGGCCTGCCTCGAGTGCGAGGCGCGTTGCATCATACGCAATAACGCGCCCACACGTAGCTGTGAGCGCATGGATCAAACTTGCTACGGGAGGATAATCACTTCCGGCGGCTGGCACAACATGCGTATTGATAATAGCAGTTCCTTCAGGTGAAAGATAGCGTGCGAATCGCAAGCACTCGGCAGGCTCCAAGCCAACGATGGCGTCTGCACTTCGCAATGGAATCAGTGGTCCGTACGATGAGCCTATGCGGACGTGAACCTCAACAGTCCCCCCTCGTTGTGCCATCCCGTGCGTTTCTGCAGAAATCACCTCGTAGCCCTCGCGCAAAGCTGTTTCGCCAAGCACCCCGGAAGCGAAAATTGAGCCTTGGCCGCCGATGCCTACGACAATGCAGTCAAATTTTTCATCTTTTGCCATAATGCATGCTCAAGCCGTTTTGATAGCGTCGAATTCGCAGATCTGCTCACACACGCCGCAGCCAATGCAGTCTTCCGAAATGAGGGCGCACGAGTCACTATAGCTAATCGATGGGCAAAAGAGCGTGCCACAAATCTTACAACTCGCAAAATAGTTCTTACACGTTGAAGTAACTCGTTTTTTCGTCTTCGAAAGCGCCCCTGCTTTTTTGGCGCTAATTATGCACGGACGCCGTGCTATGACAACTTGTACACCGTCACCGTCCTTAGCTTTGACGAATGCTTCTTCAGTTTCGGATAAGTTGTAGGGATCAACAACGTAGAGCCCCTGGACGCCAACGGCCTTGACGAGGTCTTCCATAGAAGTCTGGAAGTTGCATGTTCCCGTTGCGGTCTCACCAGTGCACGGGTGGGGCTGATGGCCTGTCATTGCAGTTGTATTATTATCCAAAATGACAAGCGTCATTTTCGCTCCGTTGTAAACGGCGTTAATCAATCCCGGAACGCCTGTATGCACAAAGGTAGAGTCGCCGATAACGCTCACTATCTCCCTGTCCCCTCCAAAAGCAGCTGCGAATCCGCTGCCCATGCTGACGCTTGCGCCCATGCAAAGCGTGGTATCTATCGTCCCCTGACTCACGCCTAGGGTATAACATCCGATATCCCCCACATAGATTGCGGACTTCTTGAAAACTTTCTTCAACGCATAAAACGTCGCGCGATGAGGACATCCTGCACAGAGTATAGGCGGCCGAGAGGGGAGCGAATGCTCTACAGCGATTAATTCAACTGGAAGGTTTGTTGTTACGAAGCGGCCGAGTGCTTGACCTAACCCCTTTAACACCACGTCTACCGTGAGTTCACCTTCTCGAGGCACGTGTCCGGTGAGCTTCCCAAGCACCTCAACCGTGCCCGCTACTGCGTTGACTTTCTCTTCAATTACGGGTTCGAGTTCTTCGACGACCAAAATCTTACGTGAGTTATTGATTAGTGCCACAATAGTATCGTCATTCATAGGGTAGGCGGCAATACGCAATATGGAAGGCTCTAGTTGTAGTTTCATTACCGCCTCCTCAACGTATTTTGCGGCCACACCTGAGGTTACAACGCCAAGCTCAGACTTCTTAAGCTTAAGACTGCTCAAGGAAGCGAGCTCAGAACGGAGAAGCGGCTGGAGTTTGTTCAGCTCTACATGCCGCAGGCGCGCGTGAGCCGGTACCATGACCCATCTTTCGGGGTTTTTTTCGAAGCGTGCCAGCCGCTGGTCGCTGTCGTGACCGTGCAATTTGACAGACGCTCGTGCATGCGAAACGCGAGTTGTTGGACGTAATATGACTGGGATTTCAAATTGTTCGGACAACTTGAATGCGTATTTTGTAAAGTCATATGCTTCTTGCGGTGTTGATGGGTCAAGGCACGGTATTTTTGCAAAGTACGCATACCTGCGCGAATCTTGCTCATTTTGAGAGGAGTGGCAACCTGGATCATCGGCAACAACAAGCACAAGTCCGCCCTTGACGCCCGTATACGCAAGCGTCATAAGCGGGTCGGCTGCCACATTAAGGCCGACGTGTTTCATTATGACGGCCGCCCGCACGTTACAGTATGAAGCGCCGGCCGCTACTTCGAGAGCTACCTTCTCGTTGACTGACCACTCAACGTGTGGTGGCTTGTCATAACGCTCAACATTTCGAGCTATGAAAGGAATGATCTCAGATGAAGGCGTTCCCGGATAACCAGATACGACTGAAATACCAGCTTCCAATAAGCCGTACGCGATAGCTTCGTTTCCTAAGAGGTACTTGCGACTGCTATGCTGCATGAGTTGTTGCCGATCCGATCGGTGTTGCCCTACGTTTTGGTGTCAGGTTTCCTCTAAGTTTGTGGACTCGACGCATTGACGCATTGACTTCGAAAGTATCACCACATTACGAATGCTAGCACTCTTCTCGTTTAACGGCGTGCATATTTGCGAGCGTTACGTCCTGTGCTCGCGTGCGCATCACGTTACCGAAATCGTCCGATTCAGGATTATCTTCGACAAACACAACCTCATCGATTCCCGCGTTCTTAATGAGCCGCCAGCACATCTTACAAGGGGTTCCGTTAACGTAGAGCGTTGCGCCATTTATTGACGCCCCGCCTCGAGCGGCCTGTATTATCGCATTTGCTTCGGCATGGACGCTAACGCAGAGTTCGTATCGTTCGCCCTTGGGCACCTTCAAACGTTCTCGTTCACATCCGATGTTCAGACAATGTGGTTCATTACGTGCGGCTCCGTTGTAGCCAGTCGATAATATGTGGTCGCCGGTTGACACTATAATTGCGCCGTACTGGCGTCTATTGCACGTGGAACGCAAGGACACCGTCTGCGCGAGCGCCATATAATACTCGTCCTTGGAGATTCTGTGGTTACGCTGTTCTGATGTCTTTGAGGCTATTTCCACGGCTTTACCGTCCCTGATTGCTGTTGCAAGTTCTGCTTGCAATGTCCGCTGACTGTATATTGTTTAGCCTATTTTAATACTTGGGGGAAAATACTTAAGCTTCAGGGAAAGTTTTGAAGCCAACTATGCACGGAACAAACGCTGTGGGAAATGATGACAGGCGGGTATCAAGTGGTTAAAATACTCGCGGCAGGCAATTATCTGATGGCGGACGATGGTGTAGGAATCCATATTCTCGAAAAGCTTGAACAGATGAACAGGAGCGACGTTGAACTGGTGAATGTCGGCGTTGGCGGCCTGGCGATACTCGATTACATGGAAGATACCGACTATGTAATTATAATCGATGCTGTGCGAGGGGGAGGGGGAGAACCGGGGTCGATCTACAAATTCACGGACAAAGAGCTGCCCCCCGCAAATCTCTTTATGATGTCGTTACACGATCTGAGTCTGGTAGATACGCTACGCTTGGGTCGGGAGATTCAGCCGGAGCTTATGCCGAAAAATATCACTATCATCGGTATAGAAGTTGAAAGAGTTGAAGGGATTTGCACAGACCTTTCGCCCCGAGTTGAAGCTGCTATTGATGGAGTCCTACAGCTAGTTTTTGAGGAAATTCAACGATTTAAGAATTGAAAGGGCTAGATAGGGGAGATTAGGCAAAAACCATATATATGCACTTTTAACAAGAGGAATAGCGAGGAAAATCGTTATGGCAAAACCTATATTGATGGATTTTTATGCTGATTGGTGCGGACCTTGTAAGATACAGGACCCTATACTGGAAAAGCTCGAGGAAAAGCTTGGAGATAAAATAGAGTTTAAGAAGATCAACGTGGACGATAACCTGCAGCTAGCAAACAAGTACGGTATCCGGGTCGTTCCGACCTTAATACTAGAATGTAACGGAAAGATTATCGAGCATTATATCGGCGTAACGCGACCTGAAATCCTCGAAGCGGACTTGAACAAAGCAGCTGAATCGTGTTCTGAATAAATCAGTGAGCGCTTGTTACCTTCCATTTTTTGCTTAAAACTAACTCTCGTTTTTGCCGATCTTATTATTATGCAGCGTGATAGTTTATTAGCAACTCTCTAAGCTAATGGGACGTATCCCAAAAAAGAGTACCTCAAATTTCAAGATTAATAGCGGGGAGTGGATTTGAACCACTGGTCTACGGGTTATGAGCCCGTCGGGATCTCCTGACTACCCCACCCCGCTGTGGATTCTGATAAGTGCTATTCATTTAAATATGTGATGTTTGAATGCCCGTACGCGAACGTATTTGCCTGCGAAGGATAGAAAGACGGTTTCGGACTTAATGTGTCTGTGATCCGGCTGTTCCTAAAGATGTGTTCGCTCACACATCACCATTCAATGCTATGCAACGCCTTTTTTGTCGCGAAAGAAATGCGTTGGCAGCAGCGTGTGCTTAAAGGCTAAAAGGCAGCCAATAAAGGATTTAACATGCAAAAAGCAATGCGCACTATCGGAATTTGAAAAGGTCTAATAGCTCCTGAAACGGAAATGTATTCCTTCCCACCCGTTTCTGTAGCGCGCAGTCAGCACAAAGGGCAGCACAGAGTTTGGCGTAGGAACTGAGCCGACTTTACACCGGGCAACTAAATATCGTACATCATCGCATAAGTTGTATCTTTAAGTGTAGGAATTTAATATGGCTGCATCTTGTTATGCGAATTCTGCTTTTTTTTATTACGATCCGAGAATTGATTTTTTATAAAGATCTAGACTGAGTTTAAAACGCATGATTAAATTCTTATGTGTATTTTCACTTCACCCGAAGAGATTGATTATGCGCTTATAACGGCGTAAAGTTCACGATTACCAAAGCTTTATCGCGTGCGCCCACGATCTTAGCGGTGCATGCACGCTGCGATTATCTGCTCAGAAATGGACGCCGCCTCGCAAAACGTAGCGCGTCATCTTCTTAAGCGTGTTCCCTGGGCGAGATGTTCAGAAGAACCGGTTCAATGGACGTATGGAAACTTTCAGTTGCTGATAACTAAAGGTAGACTTATCAAACAAGAGGCGCTAGATCGAGAGCTTAATGCAGACTTAATCATATTTGCATCTAGGCACCAGAGCGAGAAACGGAAAGGACCTGTATTTACAGCACACTTTACTGGTAACATCGAAGGCTCTAAACAGGCGGCCCCTACATTAGCGCGTGCTGCTCCTCGTGCATTGAAACTTGTGGTAGAAAGGCTCAAACGATTGTCGAGTATCGAAGTCCTTGTCGAGGTAACCCACCACTGTCCTTGCACCATTGATACGCCGTCGCTCTTCGTGGAGATTGGTAGTTCAAAATCCGAGTGGACAGATGAATCCCTTGGCGATACTATGGCACAGGCCATTCTCTCGCTAGACTCACCATTGCTGAACTCCCAGTGCGTGACAGCTGTCGGGTTCGGGGGACCTCACTACGCCCTTCGCCACACTGAGGTTCTTCTCGGTAGCGACATTTGTTACGGGCATATTTTTTCTTCATATCAACTGAAACGGTTATCGCCAGCAATCGTCCAAGAGGCGTTCGAGAAATCATGGGCACAATTCGCGTACTTTGACCGAAAACAGATGGGTGAAGAAAGGGATCGCTTGCTGTCTATTGTACATGACTTGGATTATGAGGTGCTTAGAAAGGGCGACATTGAGGGCCGTGGAGACGTTTCGTGGGATCGATACCTCCAAATCAGGCGCGCGGTGAGATTATGCGGCGTAGTTCTAGATGGTACACATATACGCGTAAGCGCGTCATTGCGAGACTCCCTCGCCGCTCCTACCCTGTCAACGAACTACTTTGAGCTCAAACAGCTCGAGTTAAACCCCGCAATAATCAAACTGGCTCAAGCTGTCGATTGTGAATCCTTTAAGCACCTAATTGAAATCGAAAAAATAGTATACCTTGAACGTAAAGACGGAAACATTCTTGCTATCTTCGTTCCCGCCGAATTCAACTTGGAGGATGTGACAAGTCCTTTGCTACTAGGATGTATGGAAATACTGAAAAAGCGGTACGAGGTTGAATATTCTCAGCGAAAATCAAAACTATATATATCCGAACGCAAATTTAACGCACGATTAGCACGATCGCTTGGCGTGGCTGATGGGCCACTATTTGCGAAACTAGCGC
>Ga0209048_10005775_pt1 | contig 11660 bp, 9 predicted proteins | sample FrelakmetCRP12CR_FD_187146 | JGI IMG/M metagenome (GOLD analysis project Ga0209048, IMG submission 187146) | Freshwater lake sediment microbial communities from the University of Notre Dame, USA, for methane emissions studies - CRP12 CR (SPAdes)... | ecosystem: Environmental > Aquatic >... | reverse complement strand
CATCGCGATTCCCAAGGCAATGTGTACCTCGGCATTGCGGCACCGTGGGCGGCGCTCTACGGCGTGATTGCCGCGTTCCTGGTGGTTTGCCTCATCTTCAAGATGCCGCTGACATCCGCCGTCTCGGCGTTCGTGCTCGGCTCGCTCTCGGGGTTCCTCGGCATCATCTGGATCATCCTGGCGGCGATGTTTCTCTACACGATGAGCGTCATTTCCGGCAAGTTCGAGGTCGTGAAGGAATCGATCGTCCACATTTCGTTCGACCGGCGCCTGCAATGCGTGCTGATCGCGTTTTCGTTCGGCGCGATCATCGAGGGCACGTCCGGATTCGGCACGCCGGTGGCCATCGCCGGGGCGGTCATGGTCGGACTCGGGTTCAGGCCCTTCCAGTCCGCCGTGCTCAATCTGCTTGCCAACACCGCACCGGTCGCATGGGGCGCCATCGGCACGCCGATCGTGACACTGGCGGCGGTCAGCGGTCTGGATCAGGTGACGCTTTCCGCCATGGCCGGCAGGCAATTGCCCTTTGTATCGATCCTTGTTCCGTTCTGGCTCGTGGCGACGTTCGTGAAGATGGAGGGCGGAACCTGGAAGGAAGTGTTCGAGGTATGGCCGGCCGCGCTGGTTGCCGGCGGCTCCTTTGCGATGATGCAATTCCTCGCCTCGGGAACCAACGAATTCCACCTGATGACCGACGTCGTCTCGGGCGTCTTCTCGGTCATCTGTACGGCGTTGTTCCTGCGCTTCGTCTGGCATCCGAAGACCCGCTTCCTTCTGAAAGAAGACCGGGAGGCACTAAAGAAGGCCGGCAAGAGTGCCGCGGTGACGACCGACAAGACGGAGTGGAAATACGCGTACTCCACCAAGGAAACCCTCTATGCGTGGCTGCCCTGGATCATTCTGATCGTCTGCTGCGCGCTGTGGGGAATGCCACAATTCAAGACGTATCTCAACGGCCTCTTCTCGAATGCCAAGTTCACGACGACGCTGCTGGGCTCGACCTTCGGCGGCACGCTATCGCTGCCCTATTGGGACATGCCGGCGCTGCACAACCTTGTCCAGCGCATGCCGCCGGTCGCCCTCGCAGGGGCGAAGCCCGAGGCCGCGCGCTTCACCATCAACTGGCTCTCCGCCGCGGGAACGGGCGTATTCGTGGCAGCACTGTTGTCCGGTCTCGCTCTCAAGCTGACGGCAGCGCAGTGGAAAGAGGCGTTCTGGCGCACGCTGCAGCGGATGAAGAATCCCGTGATGGTGATCGCATTGTTGCTGGGGCTGGGCTTCCTGACACGGTATTCAGGGACTGATGCGGTCCTCGGCCTGGCATTTACCGGCGCAGGCTTCATGTATCCGTTCTTCGCGGCCTACCTGGGTTGGCTGGGGGTCTTCCTCACGGGCTCCGATACGGCCTCCAACGCGCTCTTCGGCAGTTTGCAGCGAATCACGGCCCAGCAGCTGCATTTGAATGAAATCCTGATCGTCGCGACCAACTCGACGGGTGGCGTGATGGGCAAGATGATCGATGCGCAATCCATCATGGTTGCCTGCGCTGCGTGTTATGACGACCCGAAGGAACGGACGCATGCGCTGGGGCCGATCTTCCGGACGGTGTTCTGGTATTCCATCGCGGGCGCTGCGATCATCGGCGTCATCGCGATGCTGCAGGCCTACGTGTTCCCGGGCATGATCCCGGTTCCACCGGTGAAATAGCCGAGAATGCCCCGGGAAAGAACGGGCCGCGATCGCGGCCCGTTTCATTGCTAAGAACAGCCGCATGCAAGCGCAACATCAGGTGCCGAGCGCCCGCCGCTCCCGCATCGCCTCGGCCAGCGTGCCGCTGTCGACGTATTCGAGCTCACCGCCGACCGGCACCCCGCGCGCCAGCCGCGTCACCTTGAGCCCGCGGGACGCGAGCAGCTCGCCGATGTAGTGGGCGGTCGCCTCGCCTTCGTTGGTGAAGTTGGTCGCCAGGACGACTTCGCGGACGACGCCGTCCGTCGCGCGCTTGATGAGCCGCTCGAGGCGGATCTCCTTGGGCCCGATCCCGTCGAGCGGCGACAGGCGGCCCATCAGCACGAAATAGAGTCCCGAATAGGCCTGCGTATTCTCGACCATCAGCAGGTCCGCCGGCGTCTCGACGACGCACAGGAGTCCTGGATCGCGCTTGCCGGACAGGCACAACGCGCACACCGCGCCCTCGGTGAACGTGTTGCAGCGCTCGCAATGCTGCACGTGTTCAGCCGAGTGGAGCAGCGCGTGCGCGAGCCGGAGCGCTCCGTCGCGATCGTGCTGCAGCAGATGGAGCGCCATCCGCTGCGCCGCCTTGGGGCCGACGCCGGGCAGGCAGCGCAGCGCGCGCGTGAGCGCGTCGAGGCTCCCTGCCGGTTCGCCGGTCATGACCGGCACGTCAGAACGGCAGCTTGAACCCGGGCGGCATCGGCATGCCCATGGTCAGGCCCGACATTTTCTCCTGCGTCGTGGCGTCGACGCGGCGCACTGCGTCGTTGACGGCCGCGGCCACCAGGTCTTCCAGCATATCCTTGTCCTCGGCGATCAGCGACGGGTCGATCGTCACCCGCTTGACGTCGTGCTTGCAGGTCATCACCACTTTGACGAGGCCGGCGCCGGATTGCCCCTCGACCTCCATCAGCGCCAATTCGTCCTGCGCCTTCTTCAGGTTCTCCTGCATCTGCTGCGCCTGCTTCATGAGGCCGGCGAGCTGGTTCTTCATCATGAGGGCATGCTCCAGGTCACGAAACCGGTTTGATCGAATCGGGGCGGATCTTCGCGTCGAAGCGCTCGAGCACGTCGCGCACGAATGGCTCGCTGCGGAACGCGGCCTCGGCCTTCGCCTGCTGCTCGGTGCGCGCGCGCTTTTCCTGCGCGGCGAGCGACGTCTCGGCGACGGCGCCGACCTCGAACGCGAGCAGCCACTTGCGACCCGTGGCCTGGTCGAGTGCCACCTTGAGCTTGTCCGAATACGCCTTGTCCGCCAGATGCTTGTGCACCGCCGGGAGTGCGAGTGTCAGCACGTTGCCGGCGATCGACTTGAGTTCGGTCTGCGCCGCGAGCTGCGCGGCAATGGGGGGCAGCTTGAGCGACGCGACAAACGCCGGCCACTCGGCGACATCGGTGGGCAGCGCAACCGTGGCCCGCGCATCGGTTGCCGGGATCTCCGTTGCAGGTGTCGGCGATGCGGCCGCCGGCGGCCGGGGAGCCGCGGCGGGCGCCTTGGTTGTCGCCACGGGAGCAGCCGCCCGGCTCGGCGATGCCGCGTTCGGCTTGCTGCCGCGCTCCGGCTCGAATGCCAGGAGGCGCAACAACGTCATCGAAAAGCCCGTCGCTTCGTCCGGCGCCAGCGCAAGGTCCGCGCGGCCCTGGACGCAGATCTGATACGCGAGCTGGACGCCCTCCGCCGGGAACGACGCGGCCAGCGCGGAGACACGTTCGGCGTCGTCCATGGCGCCGATCGCGTCGGGCACCGACTGGGCGATCGCAATCCGATGGAACAGCGAAGCGAGTTCGTCCAGCGCGGGGGCGAACGCGACGCCGTTCTTCGCCATCGCATCGGCTTCGGCGAGCAGCGCGGGCCCGTCGCCCGCCTTCAGCGCATCGGCGATGCGGTACGCGTAATCGCGGTCCGCCGCACCCAGCATCGTCCGCACGGCCGGCTCGCGGACGTCGCCTCCGCCATATGCGATTGCCTGGTCGAGCAGCGATAGCGCATCGCGCATCGAGCCTCGCGCGGCCTTGGCGATCAAGGCAAGCGCGCCGTCGTCGAACGCAATGCCTTCGGCACCGAGGATCGACGCGAGCCGCTCGTTGATCAGCGCCTGCGGCAGCGGCTTCAAGTTGAACTGCAGGCACCGCGACAGCACCGTGACGGGAATCTTCTGCGGGTCGGTTGTCGCGAGCACGAACTTCACGTGCTCGGGCGGTTCTTCGAGCGTCTTCAGCATCGAATTGAACGCCGACTTGGACAGCTGATGCACCTCGTCGATCAGGTAGACCTTGTAGCGCCCGACGGTCGGCGCGTAACGCGCGTTGTCGAGGATGGCGCGCATGTCGTCGATGCCCGTGTTGGACGCGGCGTCGAGCTCCAGCAGGTCGACGAAGCGCCCGGCGTCGATGTCGACGCACGCCGCGCACGTCCCGCATGGCGTCGCGCTCACGCCATTGGTTATGCAGTTGAGGCTCTTGGCCAGGATCCGCGCAATGGTCGTCTTGCCGACGCCGCGGGTCCCCGTCAGAAGGTACGCGTGGTGGAGGCGGCCGCGCGTCAACCCGTTGGCGAGCGCGGTGACGACGTGATCCTGCCCGGCCAGATCGGCGAACGTCTTCGGTCGCCACTTGCGGGCGAGAACCTGGTAGCTCATCGCGGTTTTTCGTTCGGCATCGAGCGACGCCTCGGCCTATTTGCCGTCAGCCACCATTAGCGACGCTATTTCGCGCCCTGTTGGGCTTCAGGCGCGGCGCGAGTCGACGAGAACGCGCAATGTACATGGAGGTACATGAGCGGTCGAGTCGGCGAGCAACAAAGCATCAAGCCCAACGGGCGCGAAAGAGCATGGGGTGGCGAGCCGTTCCCCCGGCACTTGAAGCTAATCGCTGTGGCTGCTTCCTTCCGGACCTGACCAGGTTCACGACGCCGCAATGCGGGGCGACCCGCCGTTGATCGGTGGCGGCAGTGCGCAAAAGATCATTATCGGCGAAAAGCGCCACTCACGGCAAGCAACGACGGCGTCGCGTCCCGGGCAGTCAAATCGGGCACGCTGGCTATAATCCCCCGGATCGTCGCCGCCAATGCCGGGACCGCTATCGATCCTCGACCGAAAGTGCGCGTGTCGCCCCGTGTTGTCCTCGCCACCGCGGGAGTTGCCGTCGTGGCGGCCGCCGTGTTCGCATGGCTTATGCCGGCAACCGTCATCCCGCCGCGGCTGCCCCTCGCAAATCCGCAGCGCGCAAAGGAACTCGTGGTGCTGGTCCGCCCCAACCCGGTCGTCTACCTCCCGGGACAGACGGGCCACTCCGAAGGTCTCGATGTCGATCTGCTGCGGCTTTTCGCCGCGGAGAAAAAACTGCCTGTTCGCTTTGTCGCGATCGACGACGTCGCGCAATTGAAGGCCGCGCTCGGCCACGGCGACGGGCATGTCGGCGCCGGCGGCCTGCTGTTGCCGACGCCCGCCATTCCCCAGGCGCCGCCCGGGCCGCCCGGACCTTCCGAAGCAGCCGCACCGGCACTGCATTGGACCGAGGGTTATTTCGCTGTCGAGCCGGTGCTGCTCTACAACACCGATGGCTTCCGGCCGGCGAACTGGTCCGATCTCGATGGCGAACTGGTCGCCTTTTCCGATATCGCCGGGCTCGAGGGCGAAATCGAGTCCCTGCGCGCGGCGCATCCGAACATCTACTGGCAATTCGTTCCGCAGGCATCTCCGATCGAACTGATCGCCCGGGTATCCGACGGGGCCATCGGCTACGCGATCGCGGGGTCGCTCGCCTCGGCGACCGTGCGCAACGTCTACCTCGATTTCGACGTGGCGTTTCCGGTGGGCGGCAAGCGGCAGTTCGCGTGGGCCGTGCCGGAGCGATTCCCGGAGCTCGCCGCCGAACTCGACCGGTTCATCGAAGAGGTGAAGCGCGACGGCACGCTCGCACGCCTCGTCGAGCGCTACGTGCCGGAGCTCCGCCAGTTCCAGCGCCTCGACGCGAGCGGCCTGCAGGAGCGGGTGCGCACCGCCCTCCCCCAGTATCGGCAGCATTTCCGCGATGCGCAGGAAAAGACCGGCATCGACTGGCGCCTGCTCGCCGCGCTCGCGTACCAGGAATCGAAATGGGATCCGGCCGCGACCAGCGAAACGGGCGTGCGCGGCTTCATGCAGATCACCGAGGACACGGCGAGGCGCCTTGGCGTCACCAACCTGCTCGATCCCGCGCAGAACGTGCTCGCCGGCGCGCGTTACCTGCGCGACTTGAAGGACAAGCTGCCCGAGAGGATCCAGGAACCGGATCGCACGTGGCTCGCGCTCGCAGCCTACAACATCGGGCTCGGCCACCTCGAGGATGCGCGCGTGCTGGCGCAGCGCCAGGGGTCCAACCCCGACCACTGGACCAACGTGAAGCGGACCCTGCCGTTGCTGGCGCTTCCCGAGCACTACGAAAAGGCGAAGCTGGGCTATGCGCGCGGCGGCATGCCGGTGGCGTTCGTCGACCGCGTGCGTGGCTATTACGATGTGCTGCTCGCGCACCAGGCGCCGCTGCAGCCGCGGCTCCGGTCCTTTTCTGACGCGCCGGCGGGCGAGCCCCGCGACGCCGCGCCCGCGAAGAACTGAGTGCCACGGCAATGCCCTAAGATGGCGGCATGAACCGAATCGCGCAGTTTCTGCTTGCCGGATGGCTCGTGTTCGCGCAAGGCGCATTGGCGCAGGCGCCCCCCACGGTGTTCCTCGAGGACCTGACGTGGACCGAATTGCGCGACCGCATCGCGGCCGGCACGACCACCGTCCTGGTGCCGATCGGCGGCACCGAGCAGAACGGTCCCCACATGACGCTCGGCAAGCATAACGTTCGCGCGCGCGCGCTGGCCGGGAAGATCGCGGCAGCGCTCGGCAATGCCGTAGTCGCTCCGGTCCTGGCGTACGCGCCCGAAGGCGGCGTCAATCCACCGACGAGCCACATGAAATTTCCGGGCACGATTACCGTGTCGGATGCGGCGTTCGAGGCAGTGCTGGAGTCGGCCGGGCAGAGCCTCAAGCTCGCCGGATTTCGCGACATCGTGTTCCTGGGCGATCACGGCGGGTACAAGAAGGACCTGCAGGTGGCCGCGGCGCGTCTCAATGGCGAGTGGAAGGACACCCGCGTCCGCGCCCATGCGATCGCCGAGTATTACGCGGTGACGCAGAGCACCTTTCTTCAGACACTCAGGGAGCGCGGCTACGGCGACGCCGAGATCGGCACGCACGCGGGACTCGCCGACACGTCGCTTGCCCTTGCAGTCGACCCCAGGCTCGTGCGCAGCGAGCAGTTGCAACCCGGAACGAAACTCACCGCCGCCGAAGGTGTCTACGGAGATCCGCGCCGAGCGAATGCCGAGCTCGGCAAGATCGGCATCGACATGATCGTTGCTCGAACCGCAGACGCCATCCGCAAAGCCACTTCAGGTCGCTGATATCATCCGCGCCGCACCTGCCGCTTCCTTTTTCAATTCGTCTTTTCTGGAATGCCCGTGAATCCGCCGCATCTGCAACGCACGCTCGCCCTTTCGTTGATCGGTCTTGCCCTCGCCGCGGCGGTTGCCGCCGAAGGCCCGGGGACCGCGCCCGTCGCGCCTTTACCCGCTGTCGTGACCGTTCCCGGCATGCCGCCGGTCGCCGATCCGGCCAATCTGTACAGCGAGATCGCGGCCGGCAAGATGAGCCCGGCGGTCGCGGGCGATCCGCGGCGTGTCTACGTGCCCAACCTGCAATCGAACGACGTCTACGTCATCGACCAGGACACGCTCACCGTCATCGACAAGTTCCGCGTCGGCCTCAACCCGCAGCACGTCGTGCCGTCGTGGGACCTGCGGACGTTGTGGGTGGCAAACAATGCCGAGAACACCAAAATCGGCAGCCTCACGCCGATCGATCCGCGCACGGGCAAGGCGGGCAAGCCCATTCCCGTGGACGACCCCTACAACATGTATTTCTCGCCGGACGGCAAGTCGGCCATCATCGTCGCCGAGGCGTTCAAGCGGCTCGACTTCCGCGACCCGAAGACGATGGCGATGCAATCCTCGCTCGATGTGCCCCGATGCGGCGGCATCAACCACGCCGACTTCTCGATCGACGGCCGCTTCGCGATCTTCACCTGCGAGTTCACGGGCACCGTGGCCAAGATCGACCTCGTCAATCGCAAGGTCGTCGGCTACATCCAGCTCATCAAGCCGGGCCTGACCACCCAGGTCGTGAAAGGCATCGATGGCCGCGACGAGGTCATTTGCACGACGTGGAAAGGCATGCCGCAGGACATCCGCGTATCGCCGGATGGCAAGACGTTCTTCGTCGCGGACATGATGTCCGACGGCGTGCACGTCGTCGACGGCGAATCGTTCCGGCAGACGGGCTTCATTCCGACGGGCGTTGGCGCCCACGGGCTCTACCCCAGCCGCGATGGGAAGAAGCTCTACGTCGCGAACCGCGGGTCGAACAAGATTCACGGACTGCCCCGCGGCAAGGGCGGCGTCTCGGTGATCGATTTCGCGACCAAGAGAGTCGAGGTCACGTGGCCGATCCCCGGCGGCGGCAGCCCCGACATGGGCAACGTGAGCGCGGATGGCAAGACCCTGTGGCTGTCGGGACGCTACGACAACGTCGTCTATGCGATCGACACCGGCAGCGGCGACGTGAAGAAGATCCCCGTCGGCAAGGAGCCTCACGGGCTCGCGGTGTGGCCGCAACCGGGCCGCTATTCGCTTGGGCATACCGGCAACATGCGCTGATCGGGAAGGTCCATGAAGTTATTGTCGACGTTGCGCCTGTTCCTTGCATTCGGGAGCCTTGCCATCGGCACCAGCGCGCTCGCCGAGGACACGCTGAAACTCGCGATCGGGCAGCGCGGCAACTGGGAGAACGCGGCGCCCGAGCTTGGCCAGAAAGCCGGCATCTTCAGGAAGCACGGCCTGAACCTGGAGATCCTGTACACGCAGGGCGCCGGAGAAACGCTGCAGGCGGTGATTTCCGGCAGCGTGGATATCGGCATCGGCGTGGGCACGGCCGGCGTGCTCGGCGCCTTCGCCAAGGGAGCGCCGGTGCGCGCCATTGCGAATTCGACGACCGGCGCCGACGACCTCTTCTGGTACGTGCCCGACGCGTCGCCGATCAAGGGCATCAAGGACGCGGCGGGCAGGACGATCGCCTATTCCACCAACGGCTCGTCGACCAACCTCGCCGTGCTCGCCTTCATCCGCGAATTCGGTGTGCCGATGAAGCCGGTCGCAACCGGCAGCCCGGCCTCGACGTTCACGCAAACGATGACGGGCCAGGTCGACATCGGATGGTCGTCCCCGCCGTTCGGCATCGAGGCCTTGCAGCAGGGGCGCATCCGGATTGTCGCGCGCCTGTCCGACGTGCCGGCATTTCGCAACCAGACGGTGCGGCTGATGATCGCCAACGCCGCGACGCTCCAGCAGCGGCGCGATGTGGTCGAGCGCTTCCTTGTGGCCTACCGCGAGACGCTCGATTGGATGTATGCGGATCCGGCAGCGCTGAAGGCATACGCCGAATGGGTGAACATCCCGGAGGTCCTCGCGAAGAACGTGCGCGACCAGTTCTATCCGAAGGAAAACCTTCGGCTGGACAGGCTTTCCGGCCTCGACGAAGCGATGGCCGACGCGGTGAGCATGAAGTTCCTGCCCGCGCCGCTGACCAAGGCGCAGCAGGACGAGTTGTTCAAGTATTACGCGCGCGGCCCCTAATCGATTTTCCCGACTTCGCGCGTCCAAAGGTCCCACACGCGCGGCAGTTGCGTGTCATTGACGGCCGCGGCTTTGGCGGCTTCGCCCGCGCTGAGATAGGTGACGTCGCCGAGCTGCCGCGCCTGGATCTGCAGCCGAGCGTTGACTTCGGCGTAAATCGCCCGGTAGACCGCCTGCTCGATCGACGCGCCGACGACCGTCGAGCCATGTCCGCGCATCAGCACCGTCGTTCCCGCGCCTAGCGTTGCCGCCAGCGCGGCGCCGAGCCTGCCGTTGCTGATCAGCATGTCCGTGTCGCCGGCCACGTCGCGAATTTCGAACAGTGAAGTGCCGTCGCCGAGAAATCCGCACATGTGGAAGACCGGTCGCAGCGGCTGCTGCGTCACGCCGAAGGGAATCACGCTGGGCGAATGACTGTGCACCACCGCCTGCACGTCCGGTCGCGCGCGATAGATCTCGGCGTGGATGAAACGCTCGAGGTATACGCGCCGCTCGCCCGCGTCGAGCGCGGCGCCCTCGAGGTCGAACGTGACGACGTCGTCGCGCCGGACGAGGCCCGGCGCCATGTTGCGCGACAGCAGGAAATGGTCAGGCGAGCGATCGTGCCGCGCGCTGACGTGCCCGAAAGCGTCGACCACGCCTTGCCGATACAGGATGCGATTGGCAAGGACGATCTTGTCGATGAGCGCGGGCGCGGCGGCGGGCGGCATGGATGCGGATGGGATCGACGTTGCAATTTGTCATGATATGCGAAAAGATCGACCCCGAGGAAAGCGATGAGGAGTGCGAGTCGGTGAAGACCCTCCTGTGGCGCATGCTCGTGATGCTGGCACTCGCGTTCGGCGCAGGCACGGCGTGCGCCCAATATCCGTCGCGCGCGATCAAGCTGATCGTTCCCATCCCCGCGGGCGGCGCGCCCGACATTGCCGCGCGCATCGTCGGCCAGAAACTCTCCGAGCTGCTGGGAACGCCCGTGGTCGTCGAAAACCGCGCAGGCTCCAACGGCAACATCGCGGGGGACATGGTCGCGAAGGCACCGCCGGACGGCTACACGCTGCTGCTCGGCCAGGACAGCCTGATCGCGATCAATCCGCACCTGTACGCGAAAATGCCGTTCGATACGCTGAAGGACCTGACGCCGGTGGCGACGCTGGTGGCGAACCAATTCGTGCTGGCCGTCAATCCGAAACTCCCCGTGCGCAATTTCCAGGAGTTCATCGACTATGCGCGCCGCACCACGCCGCCGCTGGCGTACGCGTCGGGCGGCAACGGCAGCCAGCATCATCTGTCGATGGAGCTGTTGAAGCAGCGGGCGGGAATCGACCTGCTGCACGTGCCGTTCAAGGGCGGCGCGCCGGCGACGCTCGCGACCGTGGCGGGCGACACCTCGGCGATGTTCGCAGGCACCTCGAACGCTGCGCAGATCAAGGCCGGCAAGCTGCGGGCGCTCGCGGTGACGGGCTCGCGGCGTTCGCCGGATTACCCCGGTCTGCCCACGATCGGGGAGTTCTATCCCGGCTACGAAGTGACGATCTGGCTTGCGCTGTTCGCCCCCGCGGGCACGCCGGAACCGGTGCTCGCCAGGCTGCGCGCCGCCGTCGCGACGGCGCTCGCCGCACCGGACGTCCGGGAGAAGTTGAGCGCCGCAGGCGGGATCGAGCCGTTTGCGACGACACCCGACGAGTTCGCTGAACTCATCCGCCGCGACTACGACAAGTACGGGAAGATCGTGAAGGCGATCGGCATCCGGGTCGATTGATCCGTTCCCGCATTCACGGCAGCCATGGCCCGGCTCCCCCTCTGTCTCGCCCTCGGCGACTACGACCACGTTCGCGACGTGCTCGATGGCACGGTCCCTATCGCCGGCGTCGATCCCACGGTCCTGCGGTTGCCGGTCGAGGAGATGTTCCATCGCTTCCTCATCCACGAGGAATTCGATGTTTCCGAGGCGTCGTTCGCGAAGATCGCCGCGCTCGCCGCAGCCGACGACCGTCGCTTCGTTCCGCTGCCGATATTCACGTCCCGCATGTTCCGACATTCATCGATCTACGTTCGCAGCGACGGCGGCATAGCGCACCCCGAGGACCTCGCGGGCAAGCGCGTCGGCGTCCCGGAATGGGCGCAGACGGCGGCGGTCTGGTCGCGCGGGCTGCTCGCCCACGATTACGGCGTGGATCTCGCGTCGATCCACTGGCACCAGGCCGGCGTG
>Ga0209048_10005774_pt1 | contig 11661 bp, 14 predicted proteins | sample FrelakmetCRP12CR_FD_187146 | JGI IMG/M metagenome (GOLD analysis project Ga0209048, IMG submission 187146) | Freshwater lake sediment microbial communities from the University of Notre Dame, USA, for methane emissions studies - CRP12 CR (SPAdes)... | ecosystem: Environmental > Aquatic >... | reverse complement strand
GGCTTTTATGCGCTGCATAACAGCCCCAGCTTTAAGCCTATTTTTGGGTTTGATGTGGAAACACATGGGGAAAATAATATTTTTCTGTGCGCATCAATAGTGGGGGATGGATATTGCCGGGTATTTCTTAATAAAAAATCTGTTTGCGATGAATTGCTGTATAATTCTATTTTCAGGAATTCCATGATTTGCGCTACTAACTTAATGTTTGATTTTTTCGCAAATTTCCCCGATATTCCGCAAGCCTTAAAGGATTTTTCAATAATAGAGAGGCATGGCGATCTTGTTTATGCGAAAGTGTATATTTCAAAAGATCACGATGGGAAATTTTACTCACCGATGCAGATCGCCAAATTAGGCAGCACTGGCAAATTTTACCCGATCACTTTCATTGATTCAATAGCGCACTTAAAGGAATCAGTAGCCAGATTAGGAAAAATAATTAATTGCGAAAAATTGCCCCATCCCGATTTTTTCCCAAATAAGCCGAAAAATAAAGAGCAGTGGGATGCGCTGATAAAATACAACATCCGGGATGCCGAAGTTACTTACAAATTCATGGTTTGGCTGCAAGAGTGGTATAATAAATTAGGCTGTAATCTTAAGCCCACAGCATCAAGCAGCGCCATCGATTTGTACCGCCGGATGTTTCTCAAATCAAGATTTTGGAAACAGCCGGAAAAGGAAATAATAGATGAAAGCTATAAATCCTATTATGGCGGCAGATCAGAGGCTTTTAAAAGGGGGCTTTTTGATGCTGCCAATTATGGATTTGTAAATACTTACGATGTTAATTCGCTGTACCCCTATATTTTGAAAACCGGGAAATACCCGATCCCCTATATTTACCACAGATCAGAAAAGATAAAAGCATCGGACATTGATGGCGGTTTGGGTACTGGCTATTTTGAATTAAAAGCGCCAAAAGACATGCTGATCCCGGTGATCCCGGTTAAAACCGATAAATTGAGGTTTCCGGCTGGAATCATTAAGGGCAATTACGATTTTTTAACTATAAAATACGCACTGGATCATGGTTATGAATTGCTGGCAGCCAGAGATGGCATCATTTATGAGCATGACTTTAAGCCCTTTCGTGGGTTTGTAGATACCTTATATAAAGAGAGGATGAAATTAAAGGATGAGGGAAACCCGGCGCAGATTATAGCCAAACTTTTATTAAATTCCTTTTATGGAAAATTTGGCTACAATTACGCAAATAAGGAGATGATCATGGCAAGAGATGATGCCTTTACTGAATTGTTTAAACACAAATCCGAAATTTACCCGATGGATTCTGATGAAAATATTTTCAGAGTAATTAAAGGCAATAATGCAGTTATCCCCGGTTATGTGTTTCCGGTGTTTGCGCTTTATACCACAGCGCAAGCCCGATTAATGATGCATCACAAGATGCAGATGATCGGGGCTGATCGGGTTATCTATACCGATACTGACAGCATTTTTACAACCCGGAATTTGGAAACCTCATCGGAATTGGGCGATCTCAAATTAGAGGAAAGATGGGCTAAAATCTGCATCGTAAAGCCCAAAATGTACAGCGGTGTTTTGGCTGAATCAAATAAAAATGTAATAAGGCTTAAAGGGATGCTGCGAATCACAGATGCAACAGCGCAGTTTGATAACGATGAAATTAACGATTTTGATGAATTTATGAAAAGGATCGCAGCCGGGGAATTCAAAACCGGCGGCTTTTCTTTCAGGAAATTAAGATCGGCGATCTCAAAAGGATGCCCGGTAAATCAAAAATTCTTTACTGAAAAAACGATGTCTTTATTGGATAATAAAAGGCAGTGGGAAAAAGATGAATTTACCTTAAAAATTCAGGAATCGCAGCCCATCATAAATCGGGATGTAGATTACGATATTAAGCCTATTGCGGAAACTGGCAGATTTGAGATGCCAAAAAATAAAGTAACCATAACATTTATAAAGTAAATTGAATTCACCGCTTAATATGGCAAAACAACCAAATAAGCGGACAACCATCAGCATCTCAAAAGAGGATGCCGCTAAATTCAGGAAATACATGAAAGAAAATAAAATTCTGAAAGTAGCGCCGGCTTTTGAATCGCTGATGGCTGGATATTGGGAAAAAGAGCATGGGAAAAACTGATTTTGCATTATGCCGGGAATTTGGCAAGAATAAACCGCTTGCTGATTATGGATTTAGCAACCCGGTAATAGTAAAACAGAATAGAGGTACAAACATGAAAACAGAAAAAGCGCCAGCAAGAAAGATGCATAAAGTAGAGGATGCAATCTTTAAATTTGAAAAAGAGGGGGATCAAATTGAGGGCAAACTGATCGCTGTGCAAGAAACATCGGCTTTTGGCAATCCAGTTTATAAGCTGGAAAATGATGGCAAAAGTTACGCAATTTTCGCAACCGCAATATTGCAGCGGCACATGGCATCAGTAGAGATCGGAAAGTGGGTTAAAATTGTGTTTATAGGCACGATCCCGAATTCAAACCCGAAATTAAACCCAATAAAGAATTTTGATGTTTTTGTAGAGGATTAAAGCATCTGAATTCTCTTTTTTCTTTTTCTTTATATTTTTCATAATTCTTTAAATACTACCTTTATTTATAAACCTTTTATGAGAATAACCGATGTCGTTGTCGATGCGGTTTTGGTGTCAGCATTGCTGCCAGTGGTTATAAGTTTCACCAGTAATGTTACTGGCGCAACCCCCACCGAGCAGCTTTTACTGGCGCTTGTCGGTGTGTTTATTGTGATCGGGCTTATAATCTCGGTTGCAAAACAGACCGGCGCAATGCATGATGGCATGTAATCATGCAGAGTAAAACAAAACCCTAATAGCCCGGCGAAAGTTTGGCGCTGTTAGGTAATTTTTATTTTCCTGAATTCACTTAATATAAAATCATGGGGGATGCTGCAAGATGAAACAAATATTATTTGTAATTCCAATAATTCTTATTTTGATGGCTGTTTGCGCCGGCGCTGAATCGATCCAATTAAACGCATCGCAATCAGCAACCCCGGATTATTCCCCTGATGGTTATGGTAATCATTGGGTAGCGAATTCGGGCTATGATGAAACAAAATTAAGCGATGAAAATTGGGCTACTTATAGCTACCCGGTGGGATTTTATACCGCCGCTGTTTCTTACAATTATGATGTTTCCAGTTATGGCGCAATAACCGGGGCTTTTGCAGCATTGGAAACCGGGGATCATCACTATTATAATCTTACGCTGCCATCAGCTTGCTATAATCAAAACAACATCCAGATGACTTATACGCTGGGATCGTTTTCTCTCGCTGTTTATTGCAATGAAAGCGGCACAAATACATTAATTCACACATATTCAGGGCTTGATGCAAATTGGCTTTTTGAGCAATCCCTAAATATTGAAACAGCACTACCAACATGCAATTTAGGATGCCCATCCTCAAATTGCATATTTTTTGATAATATGAATTATACATCGCCTTTTGAATCTTGCGGTTATCAAATAGAACCGCAATTTCAGAATTTAACCCCTGCTTATAATTATTTCTTTTCCCCGGTAACATCAGATTTGCAGCATCCTTATTTGCAGCCAGCCGCCTTTTATCCGAAAGTTTCGGATAAATTCCATCTAAATTTTATAGCCACTGCTGGGAATTCTGGTTTATGCAACTTTTTGGAGCAATCGGGATTTTTGGAGCATCAGCTTATTTATCAGAGTGGGCTTAATAGCGTCCCGGCTTATGATATTACTTTTTATTACGATACATCAAGCCATCAGGTTTCTATTTATTCGCTGATGCCGGGTAATTATTTAGAAACCATCGCCGCCAATGCCTTAAATCCCTATTATGATACTGCCATCGAAATAGACAGCTATTACTACCAAACCCCCACAGAAAAATTTTATAACACAACATCATCGCAGTGGCAGTATTTTAATGCGAATTCTTACAGCATCTATATAGATGGTACTCCCATCGCCTATAATGTGCCGATGCCTAATAATTTTACCGCCGGAAATTCTTACATCCCAAAAACTTTTGATTATTACGCATCAAATTGCGTATTGTTTGGCAATTTGGATATTGCCGGAAACAGCGGCTTTAATCAGCAAAATCAAACAACCTTAAAGCAGAATAACGATTTTTGCAACAGCGATGCGGATTGCATAAGCGATTATTGCATTTATGGAAAATGCAGCGGCAAAAGCGGCGGCGCTGATTGCGCTTTTAATGAGCAATGCTTAAGCGGCGCTTGCAATAGCGGAAAATGCAGCAACCCCGGCGCATGGAACACAATAGACAGCGGAGTAAAAAGCCTATTCGGATCGGGTACTCTCGATCTTTCGCTTATATCAATATTGATAATACTTTTGATCGGCGGCGCTTTAATCCTGATAACAAAAGGCGCAATAGCCGGGATCGTGGCAGCGCTGGGCATCTCCCTGATCTTGCTTTTCTTTTTCACTTTTGCCGGCTGGCTTGCCCCCTTTATATTTGTGGCTTGCATCCTTTTCATCCTATTGGGCGTATTATTGTTTTTCATAATAAGCCAGAGAGGTAATTAAGATGGACAAAAAACTTTATAGGGCTATTTATGGCAGAAAAAGATATTCATCGGGGTGTGTGCATGAGAAAATAGAGCAGAATAAAAAGAAAAAGAAAAACAAAAATTCAAAATATAAGAAATATCGCAGCATGGGATATACCCGGCATGAGGCGCTTGTAAAATCTGGATTGATGAAACCAAAAATAATAAAATCTGAATTAGAGATTAAAGGCAAGCCCAAATACTTAAAATATCTTAAAGGGCATCTGGAAAAGGAGCATCCGGAAACAAAAGGAAAAATTAGAGAGGAGATCGATCCAGAATATCAGGCGGCGATGAGAAATCAGGTTTAAAATAATTTGAGGGCAACATGAATTTAAGATTACTGGCAGCGCTTTTGATTTATTGGGGGATGTGGGCGATCATCTTTTCGCTGGGCGCATCTGTCTTATACCCAGCTGGCTATTCAAATAACATAAACCTAACCGGACAAACCGGCGCAACTGGATCAGAAATCACAACCGGCGGAATATTCGGATCGGGCTTGTCTTTTGGGCGGTTTTTGGCACTTACATTTTTCGGGATCGGGCTGCCATCATCAGCATCAGCGCCGGGATGGGCGTTGGTTATTTTCGGAATTACTCAATCATGCATTACAATTTTCGGAGTGGGATTTTTTCTAAATAGCATCTGGAGTGGCGGATAAAATGAGAAAAGATAAAATAGAAAATTATGTTTTTCTGTTGCTTATTAGCTTTATTTCTCTTTTTGCCATCGCTTGCATTGCTGTAAGGGGATTAACTGACAGCTATATAATAAACCCCGGCGCAAATTCCAGCGAAATGTATTTAACCGGATCATTGATTCAAGTAAATTATACCGAATCAATAGGGCAAAATGCAAATTATTCACTGGATTATAGCAGTGATGCCGGCACAAATTGGAATAATCTGATTTCTGATATTAGCAGCGATGCATCAAGATTACCTTTTCCACAGGGCGGCACTTATAATCTGTGTTATGATGGGCTGCCATTTACAGCCCAATATGATGTTTATTTAACTAAAATTTGCACACTTACCATGAGTGGCGCTTTTGGATCAATACCCCCCGGTTGGACAATAGGGGTTTATGATTCTGGCATGAATTTGCTTTATTCTGCTGATGCCGATGGATTAATTACAACCGGAACAGAATTAAATTTTCAGCTTTTATGTGCTAATGTTTCAACACCGGTTATGTTTCACAAAAACGAAACATATTATATTAATGGCTTGAAATTGCCCGGCGGCAGCGGCGGTTATGCTTTTATTGGCACTTACAGATATGGTGGCGGCTATAATAATTTAATTGGATGGCATATAAACGATAATCATATTTATAATGATTGCTATGTTCAGGCGGATGTTATAAACGCATCTTATAGCTGGGATACTACCGGGTTAAACCAATCTTTTGATTATTTGGTTTCTGTAAATTCCCATGATGAATTAAGCGCCGGAAATTGGCAGCAATCAAACAATACCTTTTATATTGGCTGCATCCCCTCATGGCAATGTGGGCAATATTCCGCTTGCGGAAATTATAGGCAAATTTGCGAATTGCCAAAAGATATTTACTCATGCGGATTAAACTTTACTGGCGATCTTGCAGTTTGGGATCGGAATTGCAGCATAAACGCAAATACCGCCAGTGTTTCCTATAATAATTTTGATCTCCGATATTCCGGCAATCAGTTTATTTTCATGATTTTTGTTTTGATTTGGATCATCTGTTTGGCACTTACATTTATCTTACAGAATCATGTATTTTATATTTTGGCTTTTGTGTTTGGAATAGTCATCGGGCTTTTCCTTTTCCAAATATTTTGGATCGCATCAGTGGCGATCTTGCTAATCCAATCTTACATCGGCATCCGGTATCTGCCGGGGCTAATCTATTAAAAAACAGAGAGGTTAATTAATATGGTAATCAATAATTCAGTTAGGCTATTGCCCCATCCGAATTCATCACTTACGATCCCCCAAAATATAACCCACATAGCCGCTAATATCAGCGCCGGGAATTTTAACGCTTTCACAGCGCAAAAAGGCTTTTTCTCTATAATGTGGGGCGGCATCCACTTGTGGGTTATTGCCTTTTGTGTTTTGGCAATGTGCATGCTTTTCGGGGTTTTGATTTATGTTTTTAAGGAGTGGATCAATTTCCAGATTTTAAAATTAACCAAACCCCAAAAGCTAATTAAGATCGTTATGCACTACCCCGGCATGATGTTTGGGATATTCTGGCGCACAATACCGCTTAAGAATAAATTTAAAATCGGGGATGAAAAGTATTATTTCAATAAGGCAGCCCTAACCCGGCAGCAATTACAAAACATGACAGATGCAGAGCATCAGGAATTCAAATTTATTATTGGCGGCAAGCCTTATAATTATCAGCCACAATTTAGGATTAAATACAGATGGTCACAATTTCCGGAAATACATTATATTTATGGCTGCCCTGATCCAATCAGCTGGCAGATCAAGCCCGGCGCAACCAATTTAAGCGCATTAGAGGATGCAAGATTAGAGGATTCAGATTTATTCATGCAGCTTATAGCAGCGGAGATGGTGGAAAAGCTGATGCCAATAATCATGATCTTGCTGATTATAATAATTGCTGGGGTACTGGCTTTAATTGGAAAAGCCTTTAATCTGATACACTGAAAAGCTTTAAGATTTTCAGCGCAAAAAAACAGAGGTTTTTATTGAAATGAGATGCAATTTTAGCGATAAATTCGGAAATAGTTGCTTAAGAATAATTGGGCATCCGGGCAATCATATAATTAAAGGGGGCTTAAAATACGATGGCAAAACCCATGAAAGAAAAATACGAATTGAAAACAGCCAGTAACCCCATCATTATTCCGGATGGGGAATTGCTTGAAGATCAGTTTAATAAAATCCAAAATCGCAATGAGGCAGTAGAGGTTTTAAAAGAATTATTCGATGACAAGAAAATATACATGATTACTGATTTAAGCCAGCGGCAGATTAACATCGCTACCCGGATTTATTTAATATCGCAAATAAAGCATCTTAAGACATGGGAAAGCGGCTTATTGTTTTTTATGAAACTGATACTTTCAAAAAATAGGCAATCCAGAAAAGAATTATTAGAGGGGATGCGGAATTATGAGCAATCAAAACAGCAATCCACAAACCCCTTTTTTAATGGATGGGGGAATAGATAAACATGGGATTACCGAATAGTGGGCAATTTTTAAAGTTATATGGTGATATTTATAAGGATTTGCGGAAAGAAAAGATGAAACCCGGCGATCCAATGATCGGGGATGCCATAATCATGGCATCATATAGGCAGATACCGCTACCACAGCTTTTAAAAATCCAATTTCTCATCGGCAAGATAATAAAAGAGAAAAAAGAGCAGTTAAAAATAATTGAGGCGCAAAAAGATGGAAACAAACCCACAGATACAGATAAACCAAAAGAAGATGTTAAACCTATTAGTGGCGCTAATTCTTGAAATTCCACTACTGGCAGTTTTGGCGCTGATGATCATCCCCCAATTTATACAAGATGCCATCCGCTGGAATCGCATCATGTTTGAAAGGCTGGGCTTGATTACCCCAAAATATCCATAAATGCCATCGATGGGGCAGCCCATCGGAGCAAAACATGGCAAATTTGAGGGGCTTAAATGATAAATTTAGTATTGGGGCGGCAGGGATCGGGAAAAACCCTTTTTCTTGTGCGGCAAGCTGAATTATATTACAAAAAGGGCTATAAGGTTTTAAGCAATGTAAAATTAAATTTCCCTTTTGAGCAGTTAGATTATAAGAAAATTGTTAATTGCGAATATCATGATGCGGTTGTTATTCTGGATGAAATTCATCAGCTATTACCGGCAAGAAGGGCTTTAAAAAAATCCAGTGTGGAAATTGTAGATGGATTTTTGAGCATGGCAAGAAAGCAGCATGTTAATATTTTTGGCAGTACCCAAACCCCCCGAAAAGTGGATGTAAGATTTAGAGAAGAAGCTGATTTTATTTATTTATGCGATAAATACGCATATAAAGGGGGATGCTGGCTTAAGGTTTTGCATAATGAGGATTTACCCCCGGAAATTCCGATCATGATCTCTCTTGATGTTACCGAAACTTATACCGGGCAAACCCTTAAATATTCCTTTTTGGGAAATAATTATTTTAAGCTATATAACACAAATCAGATCATCCGGGTTAGGGGGCTGGATTAGGATGTTTGAAAATCCCAAAAGGCTAATAACAAAACTAACCGGGGAAAAGGAAAAGCTAAAAAGGAAATTAAAAAGAATTGATAAAAAATTAAAGGGGGTTTCCGATGGAATTGGCAAATATAAGCGAATTGCTTAATTACGCAAAAACGCAGCGATGCGAATTCACCGGGATTTTTAACCCTGATCCATATTGCCAGATGAAAGCATTTACAGCATCCTTAAATTCACAAACAAAAGGCGCAATAATCGGGGTTATTATTGCCTATATAGTAGTATCATTTTTGGCATCATGGTTTCTCTCAAAAAGCTATAAATCCTTTATTGAGGTTTTTAAGAATTCAGAATTTAAGATAATCCGGCAATTTTGCAAAAAGCTAAAAATCAGGAAAAACAGAATTATGTATTTTTACTGGATTAAAGATCGATTAGTTACCCTTTTAATAGGGGCTTTATTGTTATGCCTTATATATTTTTGGTAACACAAAAGCTTATAAACTAAATTCAATTAGCCCCCTAATATGTGCCAGAGAGAGGTTTTATTATACCTTAAGAAATTCCGGGGATCATGGTTTTCCAGAGAGCAGATACAAAAGGCGCTTAATATTTCCATGACATCAACATGCGATAATCTGGCAGCATTAAAGCATCACAATTTCATAAATGTAAAATTAATCAATAAAAGGGATGCGCATAATCATGAGTGTTTTTTATACTCATATAAGGAAAAGAGAGGATGAATAATAACCTCACATATAGGAAACCGGGATGGTTTCGCCAATATTGCCAGCCCGGTTTTATAATCAGTGGCTAAAAGCATTTTTCCCCAAACCGGAAAAAAGCAAGCGCCGGCAATCTACCCCGGCGCTTTTACGATCATGAAAAAAATAAAAAAGTTTAATCACAGATGCCATCATAAAATAAGGGGGCTGTAAAATGCAAGCCCTAACTTTAAGCAATCGGGAAAAATCAATTTTCAAATTGCATATAAAGCAGTACATGAAAAAAGCCGATCTTACGCATCCCGATGCCATAATGCTTAAAAATAAAGTATTTGAATTCATTGAAAATCTTTAAGATTTTCGTGTGATCAAAAATTTATAATTTTTGACATATAGAGATGCTTTAATATGGAATTCCCAAACAAAAAATATAAAATAATTTATGCTGATCCCGGCTGGAAATATAACGATAAACTGGATTTGCAGCAAGAGGGAGCAGCTTTACATTATACAACCATGACCGCTGATGAAATTGCGGATTTGCCGGTTTCTGATATTGCCGATCAGGATTGCATCCTTTTTATGTGGGTTACAATGCCGATGCTGCAAGAGGGCTTTAAGGTTATTGAGGGCTGGGGTTTCAAGTACAAAACATGCGGCTTTTGCTGGATAAAAACAAACCCGAAAGCCGGCACAATCTTTAAAGGTATTGGGCGATGGGTGATGGGTAATGCTGAATTATGCTTAATAGCCACAAAAGGGCATCCTAAAAGAATCAGTAAAGCAGTTTCCCAAATTGTCATGGCTGCAAGATCAGCGCACAGCAAAAAGCCCGATGAGGTCAGGAATCGGATCGTAACATTGATGGGGGATATTCCCCGGATCGAATTATTCGCAAGAGAAACAGCGCCGGGATGGGATTCGTGGGGGGATGAGTTAGATGGGAAAAACTAAAATTGATAATGATAAACGCACTGGATCATTTAGCCAGAGAGCAAAAGACTTAAAGATTTCTGTTATTAAAAGGCGATGCCCCTTTTGCTTTCATCATAAAGCGATCTCAAAAGGATCGGGCATCTTTTGCAGCCGATGCAAAAAAGAAATAGGAAAAATAAAAAGTAGTCGTGGAAGGAGATGACTGATGACCGATAAACCCTATGCGAGAGGATCATACAATAAGTATGATGATAAAGAACAATGGGTAAGATTATCAGAGGGCTGCCCGAATAATTGCGAATTTTGCAGAGAAACCAAAGAGTGCGGAGTAGAACCGATTTATTTTGAAACGCCTGAGATCATTAGAAATAAAGTTAAGATTATGGATATGAATTTGGTTTATAAATTAGACTTTATTAATATAATTAATTGGTTGGGTATCCAAAGACCTTTGGGGAAAGTAGTTTATTACGAATTGGTATGTGGTATTGATTATAGATATATGACGCAGGAAAAAGCAAACGCTCTTAGAGCTAACAGATTCGTTAATATTCGGTTTGCTTGGGATCACTCCCTAAAAGAACAAATGAAAATAAAAGATTGTGTTAATATGCTATTGAAAGCAGGTTATAAAGCAAAAGAATTATCCTGCTTTATTATCTGCAACTGGAAAGTCGCATATGAAGATTGCTTAAGAAAGATAGATTTATTAAAGATTTGGAATATTAAGGTTAATGATTGTTGGTTTGATAATCAACTTTCCCCAAATATAGAACCCATATTTTGGAGTATGGAGCAAATTAAAGATTTCAGAAGAAAATGCAGAAAACACAATCAAATGGTATTATTCGGAATAGATCCCGAATTGAAATCATAAAGCCCAAAGACGATGACAACTGAGCAAGACACATTAACTTTTTTGGAAGATATATCTAAGCGATGCTCTGATAAAGCTAATGAGATGACTGATTGGGTGACTGATTGGGAAAAAGAATTTAAAATAGGTTATACATTAATCAATTGGAATCATAGTTTTGAGGTTTCTCTTTATCACTATGCAAAGGCAATTTGCTTGTGTATAACATCACTAAAGAAGAAATAATTTTCTTATTTTCTTTTGAATTCGTTTTTTGAATTCGCTTTTTAGCTGCCTTTTTTGCCATGGTCATTGGTTATTTATGCTATTTATAAAT
>Ga0209048_10005773_pt1 | contig 11663 bp, 8 predicted proteins | sample FrelakmetCRP12CR_FD_187146 | JGI IMG/M metagenome (GOLD analysis project Ga0209048, IMG submission 187146) | Freshwater lake sediment microbial communities from the University of Notre Dame, USA, for methane emissions studies - CRP12 CR (SPAdes)... | ecosystem: Environmental > Aquatic >... | reverse complement strand
GGATATCCGCGTGATATAAACTTTACTGTTAAGGCCTATGATGGTATCGGAAAGGTTAAAGATCTCGGCAGCCTTTCCTACAAGGTATTGGATGGCGCTTCTGTTCTGAAGAGCGGACCGGTTGCTGCAACTGTTGACCCTGGAGTTTACAGCGACAAATTTCAGCTGATGGATGCCGACCTTGGAGGCAATCTTTTTAACGGGCAGCAGCCTAAGCAGCTCGCTTTGCAGATACTGGACAACCAAAACAACATAATAAAAGAGCAGAAAGTGTATGTAGGACGCTGGGGCTGTGATCGTTGTCACATAGAATCCGGACTCGCAAAGAGTATTTATAGCTGGGCCGGACCAACAGGTGGCTTCTTCGGACCGCACGGCTGGGGCGGCATCCTGGGCAGGACCGGATCGGCAGCGAATGCCTTTACTGATATGGTTCTCAAGGATTCAACAAAGACTCATATCCCTGGAGATATCTTGGCGAATCATGAAATGACAATTCATAAACAGTGTGGGAATATTGCTTGTTCACCATGCCATCAAGGGACAACTGGCGTAGCATTGCGCGCCCCATGGGGATCAGGATACCGGGATTGCTGGATTGACCAGGCCAAGAGCAGGGCCGTGGAATGCACATTCTGCCATGGCATAGAAGGCGGATACACCCCGAAGGATACTAACGGCAATCTTATAAGGTGGGCTTCCGTAGCGGGGTTCATCACACCCGAACACGGGCATGTTAATGTTCCTGCGCCGGATCCGAACGCAAAACCAGCGGTAATCGGCGATCCCTGGCTTGCAAGGCAAAACTGCTCTAATGCAGGATGTCATGGTCATATCAATACTGATCCGGCAAAACGGGCCATTGATAATGCAAAACCGGACTGCAGATTGTGTCACGGCGTCCATAATTTGAATCCATTCTAAATCATTTTTGCTTTACAAGTACTTCAAAAGTCCCCTCCTTCCATGGAGGGGACTTTATTATCTTTCCTCCTTGTCTTGCATAATCTCTTTATGTTAATCTCCTTTACACAGCTTCTGTTCCTTAAAGAAAGGGATCTTGGTATGGTGAAAAATGACAAGTGGATACGCGAGATGGCATCCAAAGGGATGATAGAACCTTTTGATAAAAAACAGGTAAGAAAGGGTGTTATTTCTTACGGCGTTAGTTCCTATGGCTATGATATGCGGGTCGCGGATGAATTCAAGATATTTTCAACTGCAAACACTACCTGCATTGATCCAAAGAAGCCGGACCAAAAGAGTTTTATTGATTATAGGGGAGAGGTCTGCATTATACCTCCAAATTCATTTGTCCTCGGTCGTTCACTGGAATACTTCAGGATTCCCAGGGAGGTACTCGTAATCTGCCTTGGCAAATCAACATATGCGCGGTGTGGCATAGTTGTGAACGTTACCCCGTTAGAACCTGAATGGGAAGGCTATATAACCATGAGCATCTCGAATACCGGACCTCTGCCTGCAAAAATATATTCTAATGAAGGGATAGCTCAGCTTATTTTTATCCAGGCCTCCGAGGTATGTGAAATATCTTATGCAGACAAAAAAGGGAAGTATCAGGCACAAAAGAAAATAACTTTAGCTATGATGAAATAAATGTCTGCTATCGATAAGATGATCCTTGCCCTCGATGTTGCAGATTCTGATTCCGCATTAGAAATTGTAGATAAATTCAAGGATTACATTAATATATTTAAAGTTGGACTTGAACTATTCACCTCAGCGGGTCCCGGGATTGTTGAAGAGATTCAAAAGAGAGGGAAAAAGGTTTTTCTTGATCTTAAATTCCACGATATACCAAACACAGTTACCAAGGCAGCCCTGTCCGCAACACGTCTCGGCGTTTATATGTTTAATGTACATGCATCGGGCGGTTTTGAAATGATGAGGAAATGCAGGGACAGCGTCGTTGAAATGTGTCTGAAAGAAAACCTTGAGCGTCCAAAAATACTTGGAGTTACCGTACTGACGAGTCTTTCAAGGGAAATCCTCACGGATGAACTCGGGATTCAGTATGGTCTGAGAACACATGTGAGACACCTTTCAAGTCTTGCTCTCAAGGCAGGACTTGACGGGGTGGTAGCCTCAGCCAGAGAAGTTGAGCTAATAAGAAATCATTGCGGTAAGGGCTTCATTATTGTAACGCCGGGAATCAGGCCTTCATGGACTCCTCCTGATGATCAGAAAAGAACTATGACCCCTAAGGAAGCGATACGCGAAGGTTCGGATTATCTTGTAATAGGGAGGGCTGTACTTCAACAACCGGACCCGATTAAGGCAGTCGAACTCATATCTCTTGAAATACTGGCCGCTTAAATCAGGTTATATATCCGGATTTCCGTTCAGTAGTCTGCAACCAGCCGTGGTAATCGACAAATTAAGGTTGTTATTTAACCACCTTGTTTGCGCTTTTGAGAATAGATTATTGATATTCAGATTTATGACGTCTCCGGATGGAATTGCGATAGAGCCGAAAATTTTCAGGCTGATTCCTTTTTTAGAAATATCAACGGTTGTTGCTTCAAAGGAGTAACCATTATGGGAAAAAGTAAACCGTACCTCCTTATGTGTGCGCAGTTCACGTCTTTTTTCAGGCCCGTACTTGCCGCTGTAAACCGTTCCGCAATAAGGACAGGGCCTGAAAGGTTCAACTGCTGCGCTGTACGAGTCTTTTTTACATGCCGGACAATCAAGTCTTATCATGCCTCAATACCTCCGATTTAAACCCCGGAAAGAGAAAAATTTACCTTAGTAAACCTGTATATTTTACGTTAGCAGAAATCAAAGAGAAATAATATCAGTAAAGCTATAATTATCATGTAATAAAAAAAACTTTTTTAATGTAGTATTATTACTACGATAAAAGACCTTTCCGCTTTCTCCTGCCGTAATTAATATATAATAAATTCTCTGCGTTAACGTCGTAATGAGTTAAATCGAAAATAATGGTTCAACCTTCTAAAGAAGAATTTTTAGACAGCGTAAAGGGGTTGGGGGTTCCGCCGCTTTATGAAGAAATCCCTTATGCATCTCCATGTGAAATATATGCATTGTTTGCCCGTCCGGAAAGCTTTCTTTTTGAGAGCGTAAAAGGCCCGGATAAAATTGCGCGGTATTCCTTCATCGGCTTTGACCCCTGCCTTACTATTAAGGTAAAAAACTTTAAAACTGAAATCATATCATCCGGGGGAAAATATTTTTCCTCCGGTAACCCCCTTGCAATACTAAAAAAACTTGCAGCTGCATATAGACAGAAGTCCTTCGATTTTCTGCCTCCTTTTCAGGGAGGTCTTGCAGGGATGCTCTGCTATGATTTTGTGCAGTATCTTGAAAAAATCCCACATACCGCATCCGACGACCTTTCCCTTCCCGACGCCCATTTTTTTATGTTTGATAAACTGATTGTATTTGATCATCTTTTGGAAAAGTGCCGGATTATTTGCTGTCCCGGCGTCATAGAATCAATTGAAGGCGCTACGCCTATTGACTGGAAGGAAAAATATGATGAGGCGGAGTGTCAAATAGAAAACATAAGAAGAGTCCTGTCGGAGAGTAAGGGATGTAGAGAACCAAAAACGTTGGCGTCAGATACAAAAATAGAAATCAAGTATGAGATGAAGAAAAACGAGTATATTGATATTGTCGAAAGGGTTAAAGAATATATCGCTGCAGGAGATATTTTCCAGGCAAATTTATCGCAGAGGGTTTCGGCGCGTATTAATGATAAGAAGCCGTTAGACCTGTATAAAATATTGCGGGAAATTAACCCGTCTCCTTTTGCCGGCTTTTTTGATTTTGGAGAATATCATATAGTAAGTTCCTCGCCTGAAAGGCTTATAAGAATAAAGGACGGGATTATCGAGACAAGACCGATCGCAGGCACAAGGCCGAGAGGAAAGAATGGCAAAGAGGATGAGGCAATGCGTGCGGAGCTTCTCCTGAACAAGAAGGAAAGGGCTGAACATATTATGCTCATAGACCTGGAGAGAAACGACCTCGGACGCGTCTCGGAATACGGGAGCGTGAGAGTTGATGAACTCATGATTACTGAAGATTACTCTCATGTTATCCATATCGTATCGAATATAACCGGTAAGCTTGCAGCAGGCAAAGACTGTTTTGACGCCATTAAGGCCGCTTTTCCGGGAGGCACGATAACAGGCGTCCCGAAGGTAAGGTGTATGGAGATCATAGATGAGCTCGAACCTGTTAGACGCGGGCCTTATACCGGATCAATAGGATATATCGGATTTTCCGGAAATATGGATCTGAATATAATCATCAGGACTTTCGTAATAAAAGACGGCATGGCCTATGTCCAGGCAGGCGCCGGGCTGGTGGCTGATTCAGACCCTGAACTGGAATATTTTGAAACTTTGAAAAAGGCGGAGGCTTTAATAAGGACTTTAGAGATCGTCTGACGGATTAAGAAAACCTGAACCAGCTTTTCTTTTCTTTCAGATTTCCGAAATTATCGGTCATGCTTCTGATGTGACTGCGGATTTCTTTCTGTTCTTTTTTAACATCACTAATCTCCGAATGAACGCCCGACAATACGTTTTTCATATCCTTTACGGCTTGCGTCATTTCCGTCAGGCCGTTGATAATTGCCTCAAGCTTTTCAAGGGGGATAACATGCGCTTGCTGCAGAGGAGGTCCCTTAGGCAAGGCAGACGTCTCGTAAACGGCATCGTGCAGGACTTCTTGAACAGGCTGCCGGGGCTGCTTTATTGCTTTGGGGATGTCATACTGCGACCGTTCTATGGGCATTTCCGAAGATTCGTAATTTGACGTCTCGAAAAGCGGCGTTGGATGTTCGGCAATCTCGTCTGACGTTTTTATTTTTACTTTATGTTTCAGCAAAATATTCTTTATAACGATTTTGGTAATGCGCTGGAAGGATTCTTCAACCCCTATGCCGTTAATGGCGACTGCATCGAGATACTCAAATTTACCGTCGGGGTTTAAATCTCTGTTCAGTTCTTCAATCGAGAGAATATTGGACAAGTCCCTTTTATTAAACTGGTAATAAACCGGTATATCATCCGGATTGATATTGTTGGAAATCAGGTTCTCACGCATATTTGTCAGACTCTCGATATTCTGCTCTTTCATCTCGCGCTGTGAATCGGCAACAAATATTACGGCGTCTGCGCCTTTTAGCACAAGCTTTCTCGTCGCGTTATAACGTACCTGTCCCGGTACCGTATATAATTGAAAACGTATGGAAAAATCGCTTATTTTGCCGATCTCTACGGGCAGAAAGTCAAAGAATAATGTCCTGTCCGCTTCGGTTGCGAGAGATAATAGTTTCCCCCTCTTTGAGGGATCAAATTTTGAATGAAGATACTGGAGGTTTGTTGTTTTTCCGCTTAGTCCGGGACCATAATAAACGATTTTAATGGTTATTTCTTTTGTTGCATAGTTGAAGAGAGCCATGTTTTATACTATAGCATAAACCGCGTTTCTTGTCTGATGCTTCACCCTGTACATAGCCTCATCCGCCAGTTTAATAAGTTCTTCTTTCGATCCGGCGCTTTCCGGATAGGAGGCCACTCCGAAGCTTGCGGTCAATTTTAGCGCATAACCTTCTTTTTTCATAAAGGTATTCTGCTCGAAGGATTTCCTCATTCTTTCGGCAATATGCACGGCAGCCTTGGGAGCGGTTTGGGGAAGGACTATAACGAATTCATCTCCGCCGTAGCGTGCAACAATATCAATGGTCCTCAGGTTCCTTAAAAGAAGCTGTCCCATCTCGACCAGCACCTTACTGCCGATGAGATGACCGTAAGTGTCATTGATCCTCTTGAAATGATCTACATCCATAAATATCAGAGACAACGAATTATTATAACGGCTCGCCCTCTGTATCTCTATTTCAATGGTCCTGTTCAGATATCTTGTGTTGAAGAGCTTTGTGAGATCATCGGTAATTGCAAGTTCCGTCATCCTTTGATAAAGGGACGTCCTTTCAATAGCAATTGCGGTCTGGTCCACAAGCCTCATTAATAGTTCAAGGTCTTCTTTCCTGAAGGGCTCCCCTGTGGTTTTATTGACAAGCTCGATGACTCCGAGTATCTGGTCATTGATCTTTATCGGCACGCACATGAGAGATTTTGTCTGGAAATGTATTGCCCTGTCTATCTTGCCGGTGAAACGCTCGTCCTTCGATACATCGGGCACCACAACAGGCAAGCCTTCCTTTGCAACCCACCCGGCAATGCCTTCTCCTATCTTCATCCTGAATTTCTGTATTTCTTTTACTTTCTTCCGGTTTGCTTTTTCAAAGACGAGTTCTCCCGTTTCATGGTCCACAAGGAGAACGGACCATGCCTCCGCCTTTGTCATTTCTTTTACCTTGTCCATGATTTTGGTAAGGATAGAGCTCAGTTCAAGGGAAGAGGTCAGAGTTCTGCTTACTTCCTGATAAAAATCGAGTTCCTTCTTAGAGGAAGAAAACTCATTTTTCAGCCTTGTATTTTCATGCAGAAGATTCGCTTCCGTATATGCCCTTCTGACGAAATAAAGGATCTCTTTTGAGCCGGGGGCATAGAGCGGATAGACCAGCGGCTCCTTCATCCAGGGTGAAAACCCTTTAAAGGAATGGATTTCAGAGATAACTATTTTGGGAATATTTCTTGATGCTTTCTGAAAAACATTGAAAGAAGAATCGGAACTCATACTCTTGTCAATAATGAGCACATCGGTCTTTTTGTCGCTTATTTCCTGAAGGACCTTATCGAGAGAATCCGCCTTTTTGACGTTAAAGCCGCTTGAAACAAGAATATCTTCATATTCGTTTTTTGAACTAATATTGCCGATCAAAAATATTCTAAGCATTTATGCCGCAGCATTTTTTGAACTTTTTCCCGCTGCCACATGTACACGGATCATTCCTGCCTACTTTTTTGGAGCGTCTCACCGGCTGTGCGGAAGATGAACCCTCACCCCTGTTATATTGAAAACGTTGTTGCTTTACCGGCTCTTTTATGGATTCTTTTGCCTGAATCTGGATCTTGAAGAGTCTGCTGACGACTTCCGTGGATATCCTTGATGACATATCCGCAAATACATCAAAAGCCTCTTTCTTATATTCCACCAGAGGGTCTTTCTGTCCATATCCCCTGAGCCCTATCCCTTCCTTCAAATGGTCCATACCGAGCAGATGATCTTTCCATTGTGTATCAATGACCTGAAGGAGTATGACCCTTTCGAGGTATTTGATAACGTCGCTTCCGGCCTCGGTTTCTTTCCTTTCATATGCCTTCTTGACCTCTGAAAGGAGGAATTCTTTCATCGCATCCCTTCCCATTGATGAGATGTCAGACAATAGGAAAAATACTCCGTAAAAAGCGTCTTTTAACCCTTTAATGTCCCATTCTTCAAAGTATTTGTCTTCAGGACAATAGATAAGGAGAAGCTCATCAATAATGTCTTCGACCATGTCGTCGATACGCTCTCTCAGGTTTTCGCCCTTCAGTATTTCCTTTCTGAAAGAATATATCTCCGATCTCTGTTTGTTCATTACATCGTCATACTCGATCAGATGCTTCCTGATATCAAAGTTGTGGGCCTCGACTTTTTTCTGGGCATTCTCAATCGCTTTTGAGACCATCTTGTTTTCTATCGGCATGTCTTCTTCCATGCCGAGCTTGCCCATAAGTCCGGAAATCCTGTCAGAGCCAAAGATCCTCATAAGGTCATCTTCAAGGGAAAGATAAAATCTCGAGGATCCGGGGTCTCCCTGTCTTCCTGAACGACCTCTTAACTGATTATCTATCCTTCTAGCCTCGTGCCTCTCAGTCCCCAGTATATGAAGTCCTCCGGCTGACAAAACGTTTTCACGGTCTTTTTTACAGATTTCCACGGCTTTGGAAAGGGAGCGGTTCCAGTCTTCTTCCGTATAGTCAGATTTATCTTTTAAAAGCTCCCGGGCAAGACCTTCGGGATTGCCGCCGAGTACGATATCGGTGCCTCTTCCGGCCATGTTGGTTGCAATAGTGACAAAACCGCATCTTCCAGCCTGGGCGATAATCTCGGCTTCTTTTTCGTGATATTTGGCGTTCAGAACGGAATGGGGAATGCCCCTCTTTTTTAAAAGCATGCTGAGGACTTCCGATTTTTCTATGGATATGGTTCCTACAAGCATGGGCTGGCCTTTTTTATGGAGTTCTTCTATTTCATTGATAACCGCATTGAATTTTCCCGTTTCGGTCTTGTAAATAGTGTCCGGATAATCGTTTCTCACCATGGGTTTGTTCGTCGGCATAACGACAACTTCCAAATTGTATATCTTTGCAAACTCTTCGGCTTCCGTATCGGCTGTGCCCGTCATGCCTGCAAGTTTTTTATACATCCTGAAATAGTTCTGAAAGGTGATGGTCGCAAGGGTCTGGTTCTCGCTTTCAATTTTAACGTCTTCCTTTGCTTCGACGGCCTGATGAAGCCCGTCGGACCAGCGTCTCCCCGGCATGAGCCTGCCGGTGAATTCATCGACAATGAGAACTTCACCGTCTTTAACGACATAATCAACATCTCTCTTGAAAATAGTATGCGCCTTTAATGCCTGAAGCACATGATGAACCAGTTCGATATTTGCCGGATCATACAGATTGCCCGCCCCGATCAAACGTTCGACCTTAATATTCCCTTCTTCCGTCAGAATCGCGGTCTTCGCCTTTTCATCTATTGTGTAGTCAACATCCTTTTGAAGACGCGGAATGATCTTGTCTATCCTGTAATACTTATCGGTCGACTCCTCGGAAGGGCCTGAGATAATCAGAGGAGTCCTGGCCTCGTCGATAAGGATGCTGTCAACCTCGTCAACGATGGCATAGTTTAATTCTCTCTGACAGTAGTCGGAGATGTCATATTTCATGTTGTCCCTGAGATAATCAAACCCGAATTCGTTGTTTGTCCCATACGTAATATCTGCGGCATATGCCTCCTGTCTTGTGCAGGGTTTGAGAAAGTCCATCCTTTTGTCGGTGGAATAATACGCGGGATCATAAAGGAACGAGGAGTCATGCTGGGTGACGCCGATGGAAAGACCGAGGAAATAATAGATCGGCCCCATCCACTGGGTGTCCCTTTTTGCGAGATAATCATTGACCGTTACAACATGGACCCCTTTTCCTTCGATGGCGTTTAAATAAACCGGAAGCGTCGCAACCAGAGTTTTTCCTTCGCCGGTCTTCATCTCCGAGATCTTCCCTTCGTGAAGCACCGCGCCGCCGAGTATCTGCACATCGAAATGTCTCATGTGCATTATCCGCTTTGACACTTCACGGACGACGGCAAAAGCCTCCGGGAGTATTTCATCAAGCGATTTGCCTGCCTCAAGACTTCTTCTGAAATCTTCCGTTTTTCTTTTCAAACCGTCTTCCGAAAGGCCGGAAATCTTTGATTCAAAGGAGTTGACCTGTTCAATAACAGGCCAGAGCCTTTTCAATTCACGGTCGTTTTTTGTTCCGAAGAATTTACTGAGTAATGTTCCAAGCATGTTTTATAATAGAATATGAGGGTTAATATTTCAAGAAACTATCAATCAAGGCTTGAGATAACATAATCCCCGGGGTTACATTTTTTATGGGAAAAAAAGTTTATATCCATACGTTCGGCTGTCAGATGAATGTCCACGACTCCGAGAAAATACTCGGCGTTCTGGAACCGGAAGGTTTCATGCAGACAGATAATCCGCGTTCCGCCGACCTTATTATATTTAATACATGCAGCATCAGACAAAAGGCGGAGCAGAAGTTTTACAGCGAACTCGGCAGGATAAAATCATACAAGAAATTAAATCCGCGCCTTAAAATAGCCGTCGCAGGTTGTATTGCGCAACGGGAGGGAAAGAACATATTCAAAAGGGCGCCCCATGTGGATTTTGTATTCGGACCCCAAAATATCAGGGCGCTTAAGCATTTTGTTGCGGATGGTTATGTCCCTGTGGCTATAGAAGAAAATCCTTTGATCGCAATAGAAGACCTTCCTGCAAGAAGGTCCGCCGGTATCAGCGCATGGGTAACTATCATGTACGGATGCAATAACTTCTGCAGTTACTGCGTTGTTCCTTATACTCGCGGCAGAGAACGTTCAAGGCCGAGTGAACATATAGTGGCAGAGGTCTCTAAAATTGCAGGAGAAGGGTTTAGAGAAATAACGCTGATAGGGCAGAATGTGAACTCATATGAAAGTGATGTTGATTTTCCCGGTTTGCTGCGTAAACTTGACGGAGTAGGGGGGATAGAGAGGATACGCTTTGTCACCTCCCATCCCAAGGACCTTTCAACGGCCCTCATCAATGCCATTAAGGAATTACCAAAAATTTGCGAGCACATCCATCTCCCGTTGCAATCAGGCTCAACTGCTATTCTGAAAATGATGAGCAGACGCTATTCCTTTGAGGATTATATAGAAAAAGTCGCGGCGCTGAGAGCTAAAATTCCCGATATTTCTATAACATCTGACATAATCGCCGGATTTCCGGGAGAGACCGATGAAGACCATAGGCTTACGTTAAAAGCGTTACGCGAAATTGAGTTTGACGGGACCTTTGCTTTCAAATTCTCGCCCAGACCCGGAACAAAAGCGGCAAAAATGCAAGGGAATCTGACTGAAGAAATGAAATCCGAAAGACTATACGAGATTTTAGTCTTACAAGACACGATAACGGAAAAGAAAAACAATGCGCTTGTAGGCACTATTCAGGAAGTGCTTATTGAAGGTCCGTCAGAAAACGGTAACGGAAATTTAACCGGCAGAACAAGGACGAATAAAATCGTAGATATATGGGCTGAAGATATAATAAAGGGCGCTCTTGTAGATGTTGAGATAATAAAAGGAAGAAGGCATTCCCTCGAAGGGAAATTAGTCGGGTAATGAAAGCTGTCATACTTACCCTCGGATGCAGGGTAAACCAGTCTGAAAGCGAGTTCATTGAAGGGAATCTGAAGAGCCATGGTTTTTCAATTGCAGATCTGTCCGAAAAGCCTGATTATTGCATTATCAATACCTGTTCCGTTACTGCAAAGAGCGATTATCAGTCAAGACAATTGATACGGAGGGCTGTCAGATCAGGTGCAAAGGTAATTGTGACCGGCTGTTACTCACAGCTACACGCGGAGGATATAGCTAAGATAGATAGTAATATCGAAATCGTGCAAAATGCTAATAAAATAAATCGTATCAATACGTTATTCAGTATAACATCATGTAATGATATAAGTTATTCCTCGAGATCAAGACCTCATGTAAAGATCCAGGACGGGTGCAACTATTCCTGTTCATATTGCATAGTGCCTTTGGCAAGGGGAAAATCACGCAGCGTAGAGCCGAAAACTATCTTAAGACATATTAAGGGCTTTGTTGAATCAGGCTTTCAGGAAATAGTCTTGACCGGCATACATCTCGGCTCGTACGGTTATGATTTTAACCCTCATTTAAAACTTTCAAATCTTATTAAAGCTATCCTGAAAGAAACAAATATTCATCGAATAAGACTCAGCTCTTTGGAAGTAAAAGAGGTTGACAATGAATTGATTGAGCTTCTGCAATCCGAACGTATATGCAGACACATACACCTCCCGCTCCAGAGCGGTGACGACACAATACTGAAATTGATGAACAGGACATATAGTTCA
>Ga0209048_10005772_pt1 | contig 11664 bp, 9 predicted proteins | sample FrelakmetCRP12CR_FD_187146 | JGI IMG/M metagenome (GOLD analysis project Ga0209048, IMG submission 187146) | Freshwater lake sediment microbial communities from the University of Notre Dame, USA, for methane emissions studies - CRP12 CR (SPAdes)... | ecosystem: Environmental > Aquatic >... | reverse complement strand
ACGATTAGAACCAGCATCGTATTTATCTCCGCTACATGATTGACAATATTATAAGCTTGCTTATAATATATAAAGGTTATTATATCGATTATTTTTGATGCCTCCCGACAGCTTAGATCGTCATCTTGGTTTTCTGCTCCACGATGTGGCCCGGCTGCTGCGCAAGCGCTTCGAACAGAAAGCCCGCGAGGTGGGTCTGACCCGCGCTCAGTGGCAGGCGCTGGCGCACTTGGCCCGCCATGAAGGCATCCATCAGGGGGGACTGGCCGACATCCTGGACATCGAGCCGATCACTTTGGTGCGGATCCTCGACCGGTTGGAGGCCGCCAGTCTGGTCGAACGCCGCTCCCATGCCACCGACCGGCGCCTTCGCCTGCTGTATCTTACGCCCAAGGCCCATCCTCTGCTTGAGCAGATCTGGCGGCTGGGCGCCGAGACCCGCGAAGAGGCCCTCAGCGGCATTGCGGCGGCCGACCGCGAGCAACTCATGGCGACGCTGCGGGCCATGAAAGCCAACCTGATCCAGACCGGTGCTCCCGCCGCCGCTCCAGCCCAACTGCAAGATCATGACTGAAGAAAACGCTGTCGCCACCAGTGGAATCAATCCACTCGCCGACTCCGCCGCGAAGGCTCCAGGCTCGCGCCAATCACCTGCCTTCCGGGTGACCCTGCTCATCATCCTGCTGGCGCTGGGCGCGGGCGCCGCCTTCTGGTGGTACCGGCAGCAGGATGGCCTGCAAGCCGACGCCTGGCACACCGTAGCAATAAAGCGCGGCGACCTGGTGGCTACCATCAGCGCCACGGGTACGGTGGAGCCTGAAGAGGTGGTGGATGTGGGCGCCCAGGTTGCCGGCAGGATCCTGGCCTTTGGCAAAGACAGGAACGGCAGGATCATCGATTATGGTTCGGCGGTCGAGGAAGGCACGGTGCTGGCGCAGATCGATGCCGCCCTGTATACCGCCGATGCCGCCCAGGCCAGAGCCCAGGTGCAGCAGGCCAAGGCGGGCCTGGAACGCGCCCAGGCGGATTTGGGACAACTGCAAGCCAAACTTGTCCAGGCGGAGCGCGACTGGAATCGAACCCGTAAGCTGGGTCCCTCCGAGGCGCTGTCGCAGAGCGATTTCGATGCCTCCCAATCGGGTTATGACATTGCCAGGGCCAACCTGGCCGTCGGCAGGGCCGCCATCGCGCAGGCCAGGGAAGCGGTGTCCCAGGCCGAGGCCATGCTGCAGCGGGCGGAGCAGAATCTCGATTACTGCGTCATTAAATCCCCGGTCAAAGGGGTGATCATCGACCGCCGGGTCAACATCGGCCAGACGGTGGTCGCCAGCCTCAACGCCCCCAGTCTGTTTCTGATGGCCAAAGACCTCAAGCGCCTCCAGGTGTGGGTGGCGGTGAATGAGGCCGACATCGGTAGCATCCACCCCGGCCAGGCCGTCACCTTCACGGTGGATGCTTTCCCAGGCCAGGTGTTTCAGGGCGAGGTCGGAAAACTGCGGCTGAACGCCACGATGACGCAAAATGTGGTGACCTACACGGTGGAGGTTAACACCGACAACAGTACTGGCAAGCTGCTGCCCTACCTGACGGCCAACGTCAGGTTTTTGGTGAGCGAGCGCCACGATGTCCTGCTCGTTCCCAACGCCGCCCTGCGCTGGACGCCGCCCGCGCCGGCTGCCGACGCGGGCCGGAGCGGCGCCGCCGCCGGTCAGCGCAAGGCGCAGACTGGCTCAGCCACGGAAGCAGGCCGGGAAGGACCGGGCCGGGGTGTCGTTTGGGTGCCTGAAGGAACAGCCGTCAAGCCGGTTCCGGTCCAGGTCGGTGTGAGCGACGGCGCCTTTACCGAAGTGCAGAGCGAGGCGCTGACGGAAGGCATGCCGGTCGTCGTGGGGGAACAGCAAGCCGCGGCAGCCGGTGCCGGCTACACCAGCCCCTTCGCCCCACAATTCGGCCGCGGCGGTACGGGACCGCGCCGCTGACCGCCGCTGCGGCGAAGCGAGTTCAATCTCAGGTTGCAGGCAACACTATGGCCTTCATCGAATTGCGCAATATCGCCAAAACCTATCGGCTGGGCGAGATCGATCTGCCGGTACTCAAGGACGTCTCCCTGACGATGAATCGGGGCGAGTTCGTGGCCCTGATGGGCGCTTCGGGGTCGGGCAAGACCACGCTCATGAACATTCTGGGCTGTCTGGATCGGCCCAGCGCCGGGCAGTACTGGCTGGATGGGCAGGAGGTCGGGGGCCTGTCCGCCGATGAACGGGCCCTGCTGCGGAATCGGAAAATCGGTTTCGTGTTCCAGACTTTCAACCTGTTGGCGCGCACCAGCGCGCTGGACAATGTGCTGATGCCGCTGACCTATACCCTCAGCCCACTGTCCGGGCAGGAGGCCCGGCAGCGGGCCGAAGCGCTGCTGCAACGGGTGGGACTGGGAGACCGGCTGCACCATCAGTCGGCGCAGCTCTCCGGCGGCCAGCAGCAGCGGGTGGCCATCGCCCGGGCGCTGATCAACCAGCCGGTTCTGCTGTTCGCCGATGAACCGACCGGTAATCTCGACTCCCGCACCAGCGAGGAGGTGCTGCGGCTGTTCCAGCAACTCAATGAGGAGGAAGGGGTTACCATTATTCTGGTCACCCACGACGAGCATGTCGCCCGGTACGCCAACCGGACTATCCGCATCCACGACGGCGCTATCGTTACGGAAGGAACGGTTCCCACCGTTCCCAAGGCGGAAACGGGAACAGTGGCGTCTGCGCCGGATCGGAGAGAAAGGCAAGGCGGCCGTTGGGCGCGGTTCAGGCGGCTGCTGCGCACCGCCCTTACCGGCCTGCGGCGCAATGTGTTGCGCGCCGCCCTGACCACCCTGGGCATCATCATCGGCGTGGCGGCGGTCATCGCCATGATGGAAATCGGGCGGGGTTCGGCCAGCGCGATCCAGCGGACCATCGCCAGCATGGGCGCCAATAATCTGATTATTTTGCCTGGCACTGCTTCCAGTGGCGGGGTGAGCTTCGGTGGCGGCAGCGTGATGACCCTCACGCCCGAAGACAGCGAGGCGATCCTGACCGAGGCGCCGGCGGTACGCGCCGCCACCCCGATCGTGCGGGCCCGCACCCAGGTCATCTATGAAAACCGCAACTGGGTGCCCATCTATATCTATGGCACTACCCCGGCCTATCTCGATGTGCGGGAATGGCCCCTGGCGGCGGGAGATTCCTTTACCGACCGCGATGTCCGCAATGCCAACAAGGTATGCCTGATCGGCCAGCGGCTGGTTCGGGAACTGTTCCAGGGTGAATCTCCGGTGGGCAAAGAGCTGCGCGTCCAGAATGTGCCCTTTAAAGTGGTCGGGGTGCTGAGCAGCAAAGGCGCCAATATGATGGGCATGGATCAGGATGATATTCTGCTGGCGCCGTGGACCACGCTCAAATTCCGGGTGACCGGCGCCTCCGCGATGACGGCCAACCAGAGCGCCGCCTCCGGAACCGGCCAGCAGACCGGGGCGGGGAATTCCCTGTATCCCAGCAGCCAGAGCACGATTTACCCGCAGCCCTCGGCGACCCAGGCGGCCGACACCCCTTTACCGGTGCGGTTCGTCAATGTCGACCAGATTCTGGCGGCCACCCGCTCCAGCGACCAGGTTCCGGCCGCAATTCAGCAGATCACCCAGTTGCTGCGCGAGCGGCACCGGATTCGCCCCGGCGAGCCGGAGGATTTCAGCATTCGCGACATGGCGGAAATGACCAGCGCCCTGACGTCCACCAGCACCCTGATGACCAAGCTGCTGCTGGCGGTGGCGCTGATTTCTCTGATAGTCGGCGGCGTCGGCATCATGAACATCATGCTCGTCTCGGTGACGGAAAGGACCCGCGAAATCGGGCTGCGGATGGCGGTCGGGGCGCGCGGCGGCAATATTTTGCAGCAGTTTCTGCTGGAATCGGTGTTGTTGTGCTTCTGCGGCGGCTTGGCCGGAATTCTATTGGGGCGTGGAATTTCGCTGCTGATCAAGGCGCTGCTGCAATGGCCCACGGAGTTGTCGCTGGACGCCATTCTGACGGCCTTCGCCGTCTCGGCGGCGGTGGGCATTCTGTTCGGCTATTATCCGGCCTGGAAAGGCTCGCGCCTGGATCCCATCACCGCCCTGCGCTATGAATAATCGTCTGAATCCGGACACCGGGTCCAGCGCGGGTAAAGCAGCATCCCGCGCGCGAATTCGAACCCGGCGGGTCATGCGGACCCTGGCGTGCTGGGTGGCGCTTGGATCGCTGCCGGTCGGGTGTACCGTGGGTCCCGACTATCACGCTCCCGTAACTCCGGCGCCGACAACCTGGCAAGGCCTCGCGGCTGCCGCTACAGCCCCTGACAGCGTGCCGACCCCTGGCCCGGTGAAACTGGTGGAGTGGTGGCAGATGTTCCGCGACCCAGCCCTGAGTTCGCTGGTAAACCGGGCCATCGCCGCCAACCCCGACCTGCGCCAGGCACAGGCTCGGGTGCGCCAGGCCAGAGCCTCGCTCGGCGTGGCGACCGCCGGTTTATGGCCGACCGTGGCTGCGTCGGGCCGTTACAGCCGCAGTTACGGCGGCGGCATTTCCTCGGGAACTGGCGGCGGCACCGCTGCCGGCGGCTCCTCCGGGACCGGCCTGGAAGCGCGCGATCTGTTCCAGGCCGGCCTGGACGCCTCCTGGGAACTCGATATCTTCGGCGGCGTCAGGCGGGATGTCGAGGCCACCGAGGCCGATCTGCAAGCCGCCGTGGAGGATCGCCGCGATGTGCTGGTCAGCTTGGTGGCCGAGGTCGGCAACGATTACCTCAATCTGCGGGGATTGCAGCAGCAGTTGGCTATCGCCCGCCAGAACCTTCAGGCCCAGCAGCATACCGCCGAAATCACCCGCAAACGCTATGAGGCCGGCTTTGCCAACGGCCTGGACGTGGCCAACGCCAACGCCCAGGTCGCCACCACGGCATCCCAGATTCCGCCGCTGGAATCCTCCGCCCAGGCCACCATCTACAGCCTGAGCATTTTACTGGGAGCCGAACCCGCGGCGCTGCTGCGGGAACTGACCGCCGCCGCCCCGATTCCACCGACGCCACCCGAGATACCGGTGGGCCTGCCCTCCGATCTGCTGCGTCGCCGTCCCGATATCCGGCGGGCCGAAGCCCAGTTGCACGCGGCCACCGCCAGGATCGGCGTGGCCACCGCGGATCTCTTTCCCCGGTTCTCTCTCTCCGGTTCGCTGGGTCTCAGCGGCAATAATCCAAGTTCCCTGACCGACTGGCGGAACCGTTCCTGGTCCATCGGCCCGGCGGTGAGCTGGCCGGTTTTCGATGCCGGCCGGATTCGCTGGAATATCGAACTCCAGGACGCCCTGCAGGAGCAGGATGTGGCGGCTTACCAAAAGACAGTGCTCACCGCCCTGAAAGAGGTGGAGACCGCCCTGGTGGCTTACGTCAAGGAACAGGAGCACGGCGGGTTCCTTATCGAGGCGGTGGCGAACGACCGCAAAGCCGTGGATCTGGCCATGCAACTGTATATCGCCGGGAAAACGGATTTTCTGAATGTCCTGAACGCCCAGCGGGCGCTGTATGTTTCCGAAGATGCCCTGGTGCAGAGCACCCGCAGCCTGTCTACCGATCTGATCGCGCTCTACAAGGCGCTGGGCGGCGGTTGGGAAAACCAGCCGGATAGCTGAATCCTAAAGCTCAGCGGCGGAGCGTTAGCGGAATCCGCTGGAGCGATTCGTTTGGGGCAGGTTATGCGTCAGAGCTGCTGTCGGCAGTTACCCTGTGACTTCCCTAATCGCCTCAGTTATAATTACTTAATTAGGTGGCCTATACGCATCAGCCGAAGAAAACTCTCCCTTAACCTGTCTCAAAATCAGCTTAAATTGCTAAACTATCAGGCATGGTTATCCGGAATTCACGTTAAATTATCCTCAACCAAACCACTCGAACTCTATATGAATGCTTAAAAAAGGCTCCTTCAGCGATCTCTCCACCACGGAACTTGCCGCCAAAGGTCAGGCAGCGCTATCCCGTGGAACCTACAAGGAGGCGGTCGAAGCTTATAAACAGTTGCTCAAGCGGGAACAACGGGACGACTGGCGCAGCGCCCTGGCCACGGCTTATCTGGGACGGGCCAGAGATCTGGCGGCCAAGGCCATGTATAAGGAAGCCGCCATGTTATGGGAAAACATAACCGGCTTGGTCAGCCCGGTGCTGCAGCCGGAGTTGTACCTCGACTGGTTACTGCGCAGCGGCCAATACGCCAAAGCAGCCCGTGCTTATGGCCAGTTCGAAGCCCTGTTGCAGGCCGGCGGCGCCCTCGAGGCGCTGGAAGCTTTGCTTGCCGCCCTCCTGCTCGGCGGAAATAAAGACATCGTCCAGGCCCTGCCGGCGACTTCTGCCTTGCGCCAGCACCAGGCATCCGCCCAGGCGGCGCTACGCGCCTATTGCCAGGGCGCCGACGAGGCCGGCGTACGCGAGCAGTTGAAGAATATTCCGTTCCGCTCCCCTTACAAAGACTTCCGGCAGATTCTCAATGCCTTGATAAAACTGGAATCCGACCCGGCGGACGCCCTGGCGCTGCTGGAACGGCTGGCCGCCGATTCCCCTTATCAAGGCATGGCCGACGTCATCCGCGCTTGCGGCAACCGTAGCGCCGCCGGCCTGGCCCAGGCGCTGGCAGGCTTCGACCCCGCCCGACAGGAATTGGCCGCCAGTCTGCTGGGTCTGGACTCGCGCCAGCTTCGCCTGCTCAGGCAGTGGTCCGAGGTACGCGCCAGACAGAACGATAAGGCCTGGTTCGAGTTCATCGCCAATCAGCTACCGCTCCTGGAGCGGGAGCAGGCCCGGCACGCCTGTCTTGCCCTGTTGCCCGGTTATCCTCACGGTCTCAAGACCTACGCCCGGTTGTTCAGCCCGTTGCCGCCCTTCGAAGCGGAGCGCCTCCAGGCGCTGCGGGCCGAGCGCGAACAGAACGATCACCAGGCTATGCACTATTGGCAGGGTTGCGTCAACCTGTTAAAACAGGAGCTGCACCAAGCCGACAATGCGCTGGCGGCGGCTCTCATCCTGCGGCACATGGTGGAGCTGCGGGAACACCATGTGCCCGATTGGGAACCAACGGCAACGCTACACCTGCTGGAAGAAAGCCTGCGGCTGGATCCGGACGACAAAGCGACCTATCTGCAACTGGCCGGGCTGACGAAAAAGTCCGGTGACACCAAAGCCTATTATCAATGGGTGGATAAGGCGATCAAGCAGTTTCCCGAGGACAGCCAGGTGCTCCTGGCCGCGGTGGAAACAGCCACCCAACGTAAAGCTTTCAAGAAAGCAGCGGGCTTCGCCACCAAGCTGCTGGAACTGGATCCTATCAACAGCAAGGCTCGTACGGTCCTGATCAATTCGTATCTGTCCCACGCCCGCAAGTTGATCCAGTCGGGCAAGTACGCGCTGGCCGAAAAAGAACTGGACAGCGCCGGCCAATTGGAGCGCGAGAGCGGCCGTAACGGCGTGGTGGAAATCAACCGGGGACTGCTGGCGTCGTATCTGCACCAGCAGGATCGCCTGCAGCGTGAGCTACAGGAGGGACTGCGGCTCGCCGGCAGCCCGCTGGCGGCGCAACTGCGCCTGGCGGTGGAATGCATGCGGCTGCAACTCGAACCCGCCGACTTTCTCCCCTATTTAGCCGGCAACCGGACTCAACTTCCCAGCCGTGAAGACATCCTGGCCGTGGTCCGCAGTGTCAACGCCTATCGGGAGGAGGGAGTCGCCAACCTGGGTTCGGCGCTGGAAGATCTGCAAGCGCCGCTGAAAAAGGCTGTCGGACAGATCTCCACCGATGAGGATATGCAGATGATCTGTGATTGCCTGCGGCAGGCGCCTCATTACGAACTGCTGGAATACTTCGCCACTGAGGCGCTCAAGCGCTGGAAAGAACGCTCTCTGTTCGTGTATTACCAGATTTTCGGCCGCGCCGAAGGCAAGCTGGATAAGGTATCGGACCGGGATTACAGCCGGCTGGAGCACGCCCGGGAACAGGCTGGAGTCGCCAAGGACAATCGTGCCATCACTCTGATCGATCAGTTCCTGCAACAGGATTTCTCGCTGCTGCCACCCTCGGAATTCGGGATGCCCCCCATGCCGGAGGATCTCTTCGAGGACCTGGAAGAGATGCGCGAGATGCTGTTGAGCCTGCCACCGAACCAGAGGGAGAAAATGCTGGACCAGATGCTGAAGGATTTCTCGCCTGACAAGCACGGGATCCCGCCGGAGCTGGGCAAAATCCTTCTAAAAACGTTACTCCTGCCGGGTGGCGCTGGTGGTGGACCGCTGGATCTGCTGGATGACATGTCTTCACCCTTCGATTTCCCGTCGCCGCGGCGGTCCCGCCGTAACCGGAAAAAACGATGAAGAACCCGTTTGTCCTGTTGGGCGTCCCCGAGACCGCGGACGACGAAGCGATCAAAAAGGCCTATCTGCAACAAGTACGGCAACACCCGCCGGAGCGCGAACCGGAGCAGTTTCAGGCCATCCGCGTGGCCTTCGAGGCCATCAAGACCCGCCGGGATCGGCTGCGCTACCGCCTGTTCCAGCAGGAAGCTCCCGATATGGAAGCGCTGGTGGAGACCGCCTTGCGGGGCGGAACCGGCAAACGGCCGACTGAACAGCAGTGTCTCCGGACGTTGACCGAAAGCCTGGGCAAGCGTCGGTAGCACCCGTTCTGCACCATTCCTTAATCTTGAATCTTTTTATCACTCCCGACAATGGATACCGAGACCAAAGAGCAGTTGCTGGACCGCTTTCAAGCCTATCTGGACAGCCTGCCGGAAACCGTCACCGCCGCGGCGGAAACCGGTCAAACCGACCTGTTCTCCTTATTTACAGAACTGGCGACCCTGAAGAACGAAATCAGGCTGGAATCCCGCCAGGTGAAAACGGCTCTGGACGAGTTCAAAGCCGTTTTCACCACAATGGACACCAATCAGGTGCAATTGAACGAAGCGTTGGAACGCGCCCGGACAGCCTTGCAGGAACAGCGGCGCGCTTTGCTTCGGCCCCTGCTACTGGAATTGCTGGAACTACGGGATCGGCTGGAAGCCGGACTGCAAGCCGTGCGGAACTATCGCCCATCCCGGCCGTCCTGGCTCCATAAGCGGGACAGAACCCTGCTGGCGGCGGTGGAACAAGGCCAGGAAATCAGCCTGCGCCGGCTGGAGCAGGTTCTGCACGCCCAGCATGTCGTCCCGCTGGAGACCCTGGGCCAACGCCTGGATCCCTATACCATGCGCGCCGCCGATATCGACCAGCGCGGCGATGTGGACGATGGCATCGTCACCGCCGAACTGCGCAAGGGCTTCGATTGGGAAGACGAGCTACTGCGGGTCGCCGAGGTCAAAGTCAACCGACGGTCGGAACCACCTTCGTTGTCGGAACAGCCTTCTTTGCAAGTAACGACGGACAATGATCATGACTGACACTATTATCGGTATCGATCTGGGTACCACCAATTCCGAAGTCGCTGTCGTCCAAAATGGCCGTGTGACGGTTATCGACGCCAGCCCCGGCAAGAAGATCCTGCCCTCCTTCGTCGGCCTGGCGGATGACGGCGCCATCCTGGTAGGCGAACCGGCCAAGAACCAATACAGCCTTTATCCCGAGCGGACCGTCAAGTCGATCAAACGGCAGATGGGCAGCGAAGTGAAGGTAACGTTGGGTCCTCATGCCTACAGTCCCCAGGAAATCTCCGCCATCATCCTCAGGCGCCTGAAGGATATCGCCGAACAACAGGTGGGCATCACCTTGCGTAAAGCCGTGATCACCGTGCCGGCCTACTTTTCCGACGCCCAGCGCCAGGCCACCCGCGAGGCGGGCGAGATCGCCGGGTTGGAAGTGGTCAGGATGATCAACGAGCCGACCGCCGCCGCCCTATCTTACGAGGCCAGTCGGCAGGAGCATAAGCGCGTCCTGATTTACGATCTGGGCGGCGGCACTTTCGATGTGTCGGTGGTCAGCATCGAGGACGATGTGGTGGAGGTGCTGGCCAGCCACGGCAATAACCAGTTGGGCGGCGACGACTTCGATGCCAAAATCGTCGCTCATATCGTGGAGCATTTAAAGCAGCAGGGCGTGGACGTGACCCAGTCCCGCAAAGCCATGGCGCGCATCAACCGCGCAGCGGAGGCTGCCAAGATCGCCCTGTCCGATCAGCCCTACGTCAGAATCGAAGAGGAATACCTGCTGGAGCAGCCGGGCGCTCCCGTCAACCTGTCCATGGAACTGGATCGGCATGACTACGAGGATATGATCGCCCCCTATATCGATGAGACCCTGGAGGCGGTTCATATCGCTTTAAACGGGGCTGGACTGACCGTTTCGGATCTGGACGAGGTGTTGCTGGTGGGGGGGGCGACCCGCACCCCGCTGGTCACCCGCCGGCTGGAAGAGGATTTGGGCCTGACCGTGCGCGCCGAAGTCGATCCCGAGCTCTGCGTCGCCAGCGGCGCCGCCATTCAGGGCGCCATGATCGCCGGCGAAACCGTAGCCGCCGTGCTGGTGGACATCACTCCCTATACCTTCGGCACCAGTTGCCTGGGCGAATTCAACGGCGACCTGTATCCTTTCGTCTACGTCCCTGTCATTCACAAAAACACCCCTATTCCGGTCACCAAGAGCGAAGCGTTCTACACCGTCCACGACAATCAGACGACGGTGGCCGTCAGCATTTACCAGGGGGAAGATCCGGATGCCTTGAATAACATCAATATCGGCGAGTTCACCGTGGAGAATCTCAGCAAAGTGCCGTCGGGCAATCCGATTATCCTGCAACTTTCGCTGGATCTGGATGGCATCATGCAGGTCTCGGCGCGGGAAAAGAATACCGGACTGGAAAAATCGATCCGCATCGACAACGCGATTTCCCGCTTCCGGGAAGGTGAGCTGGAAGCGGCCCGCGAGCGGGTCGACGCCCTGTTTTCCCAGCAGGAGCCGCACGTCAGCGAAGCCGGCGCCGTCAGCACGCCGCGACAGACCAAGGTAAAGGCCGAGGCCCTGGTGGAAAAAGCCGAGCGCATGCTGGATGCGGCCGCCCCGGACGACCGGGAAGATATCATCGGTTTGATCGAGACCATCAAGGATGCGTTGAGCAAGGACGATTTCGACGCCCTGCCCAAGGCCATGGATGAACTGGCCGATATTCTGTTCTATCTGGAGTCGTGATGGAACGCTGCCCGGTTTGCAAGGCCAAGTGTAAGGACGATCCTGTCTGTTATCGCTGCGGCACGGATCTGTCCATCCTGCTCGGCATCGAGAGGCGGGCGGAGTGGCTGGAACAGCGGGCGGTGGCTTTATACGGCGCCGGCAACTTTGGCGAAGCTTGGCGGGTGGCCGAACAGGCCCTGGCGCTCAAGCGCAGTCCCCTGCTGTGCCGGCTGGTGGAGTTCCTGGGGCGGGAAATGCTGAACAGCATGGTTCAAAACAGGGTACCGCTTGTTTCGCTGCTGTCAGCTTTAAAGCATTGAAATTAAAAAGCGCATTAGCGAAACGTAATGCGCCGCATGAAATGCGGCCTGTACAATTGAATAATCGGCTCAAGGGGCCGTCAGTCTCTGCTCTGCGTCAAGCCGCCCTGTTGACAAACCGAAGGGGGATGGTGTGCTCTCGGAC
>Ga0209048_10005771_pt1 | contig 11664 bp, 11 predicted proteins | sample FrelakmetCRP12CR_FD_187146 | JGI IMG/M metagenome (GOLD analysis project Ga0209048, IMG submission 187146) | Freshwater lake sediment microbial communities from the University of Notre Dame, USA, for methane emissions studies - CRP12 CR (SPAdes)... | ecosystem: Environmental > Aquatic >... | reverse complement strand
CATGCCGCGCCACCCACACCGAACCCCGCCGAAGGAACCGCCACCATGTCAGGCAACGAGATCTTCTCCGCCGCGGTTCTGCTGATCCTCGTCATCGACCCGTTCGGCAACGTGCCGCTCGTGGTGTCGGCGATGAAGAACGTGCCGCCGGCCCGCCGCGCGCGCGTCGTGCTGCGCGAATGCGTCGCGGCCTACGTGATCCTGGTGGCGTTCATGGCCGGCGGGCAGACCTTCCTGCGCTGGCTGCACCTGTCGGAGACCTCGCTCGAGATCGCCGGCGGCGTCATCCTGTTCATGATCGCGCTGCGGATGGTGTTCCCGCGCCCCGAAGGCATCTTCGGCGACCCGCCGGGCGCGGAGCCGTTCCTGGTGCCGCTCGCGATTCCGTCGATCGCGGGCCCGTCGGCGCTCGCGACCGTGATGCTGATGGCGTCGCGCGATCCGACCAGGATCGGCGAATGGGCGGCGGCGCTGACCGTCGCGATGGCGGTGACCGCGCTCGTGCTGGTCGCCGCGCACCGGCTGCAGGCGCTCCTCGGCGAGCGCGTGGTGCTGGCGTTCGAGCGCCTGATGGGGCTGGTGCTCACCGCGCTCGCCGTCGAAATGCTGCTGGGGGGCGTGCGGACGTTCGTCGCGCAGATCGCGCGATGAGCAAGGAGAGGCACCCGGCGACCGCCGCGGTGCGCGTGCTGCGCGAGCACGGGGTCGCCTTCACGCACCATCCGTATGCCTACGAGGAGCGCGGCGGCACCGAGGTCTCGGCGCGCGAGCTCTGCGTCGACGAGCACGCGGTCATCAAGACGCTGGTGATGGAAGACGAGACGAAACGGCCGCTCGTGGTGCTGATGCACGGCGACCGCGAAGTCTCCACGCGGAGTCTCGCCCGGCTGCTGCGGGTGAAGACGATCGCCCCCTGCGCGCCGGCCGTGGCGGACCGGCACTCGGGGTATCAGGTCGGAGGCACGAGCCCGTTCGGCACGCGGCGCGCGATGCCCGTCTGCATGGAGCGCTCGATCGCGCAGTTGCCATATCTTTACGTCAACGGCGGGCGGCGCGGTTACCTCGTCGGGATGACGCCCGCGGACCTGATGCGCGTCCTCGCGCCCCGGCTCGTCGACGTCGCCGTGCCGAACGAGGCGTAGCCGGAGCGGGCCGTGGACGCGGCGACCGCCCTCCTGATGCTGTCCGCCGGATTCGCCGGCGGCATCGTGACCGCCATGGTCGGCGGCGCGTCGCTGATCACGTTTCCGGCGCTGCTGGCAGTGGGCCTGTCGCCGCTGATCGCGGTCGCGTCGAACGCGGTTGCGACGACACCCGGCAGTTTCGCCGCCGCCGCCACCGACCGCCGGTGGCTGCCCGCCTGGAAGCCGGAGTTCTACCGGGTCATCGCCGTGGCGACGATCGCCAGCGGCGCCGGCGCGCTGCTGCTCATCTTCACGCCGGAACGGGCGCTGATGGCCATCGTGCCGCTGCTGATCGGCACGGCCACGGCGGTGTTCGCGTTCGCGGGCCGGATCCGGGCGTGGATCTTCCGGCATGCGGCCGACCCGGCGACGCACTCGGCGCGCGCCGATCGGCTGGGGCTCGCGCTGCTCGTGCCGACGGCGGTGTACATCGGGTATTTCGGCGCGGGCGCCGGCGTGATGCTGCTCGCGATCCTGTCGCTGGGGCCCGATCGGGATTTCCGCTCCGCCAATGTGCTGAAGAACCTGCTGGGCGGCCTGACGAGCGTGATCGCGATTGTCATCTTCGCCGTCAGCGGCAGCGTGGCCTGGCCGCACACGCTGGTGATGGCCGCCGGGTCCTTCGCCGGAGGCTACGCCGGCGCACGACTCGCGCGCGTCGTTCCGGCATCGTCGGTGCGCGTCGTCGTCATCGCCGTCGGCTGCGTCGTCACCGCGGTCTACGCGCGGCGCTACTGGTCGGGCGCCTGACCGTGATCACGACACGATGTAGGCGGCCGTTCCCGTCGCGAGCAGCGCGCCGTCCGCGCCCCGGAACTCCATGCGGGTGGACGCGACGCGCGAGCCGATCCGCATCACCTCGGCGGCGAGCTCGAACCGCTCGCCGATGCCCGGCCGCAGGTAGTCCACGCGCAGATCGATCGTCCCGATCCGGGAAAAGCGCATCAGGCGCTGGAGTATCGGCTCGTCCATGTGGCGCGCGCCCAGCGCGGTCATGACCGCGAGGCCCGCCATCGCGTCGAGACCGGCGCTGATCACGCCGCCGTGCAGGCGGTTGTGCGCGTAGTGCCCGATCAGTTCGCGCCGCATGGCGATGCTCCCGGTCGCGCGCCCCGGCGTGATCCCGGTGATCTTGAGGCCCAGCACCTGGTTGAAGACGATCTTCTCCTCGAAGATGCCGGTGAGCGCCCGGACAAACTCGGGCTCGAATTCTTTCGGCGCAACGGCGTTCCTGGGCATGGTGGCGATGGTCGCAGTGCGTGCGGGGGAGACCGCCATTCTGGCATGAGGCGCGCCCTTGTCAGTTCTGGCAGGGCCGCGCCTCCCGCGCGCCACCCATACTGATCGCCCCGTCCGGTCGCCGCGGTGCGCCCGATCGGGGGACGGCTGCAGGCTTTCCCGAACAACGCTGGCGGAGCGACGTGCCGCAATGACGAGATCCGGTTCCGGTCGCGGCGATTCCCCGGCGCTCGACCTCGACCTCGAGCGCGATTTTGCGGCGGCCATCCTGCGGCTGACGCAGTCGCCTCCCAATCCGCTCGGCCGCAAGGTGCTGTGGACGCTGCTCGCGCTGCTCGCGGCGCTGCTCGCGTGGGCCGTCGCCGGGAAGCTCGATGTCGTCGCCGTCGCCGACGGCAAGCTCATTCCGCGTAGCTACGTCAAGATCGTGCAGCCTGCCGAGCCGGGCATCGTCAAGGAGATCCTCGTCACGGAAGGCGAGGCGGTGCGTGCGGGGCAGGTGCTGATGCGCATGGATGGCCAGCTCACCGACGCCGACGCGAAAGCGCTCGAAAGCGACCACCTGCGCAAGCGCGCGACACTGGCGCGCATCGACGCCGAGCTCGCCGACCGGCCCTACGTCCCCGCCGCCGGCGATCCGCCCGAGCTCACCCGGGAAATGGCCGCCCACTACCGCGCCAATCGCGGCGCCTACGACGCCGCCCTCGCCGAGGAGACGAGCCGCCTCGCCAGGGCACGGCACGAGGTCGCGTCGGCCGAGCAGGTGCAGGCCAAGCTCGGCCTCACCCTGCCGCACTACGTCGCGCAGGACCTGGCCTTCGAGCGGCTCGCCCGGGATGGGTTTGCCGGTCCGCTGATGGCGAGCGACCGCAGACGCGAGCGCATCGAGAAGGAGCAGGAGCTGGAGGCGCAGGCGCACGTCATCCGGTCGGCCAAGGCCGTCGTCCAGCAATCGGAACGCCGGCTGGCCCAGATCGACAGCGAATACCGGCGCCAGCTGCACGCCGAACGCAACGAGATCCGCGGCCAGGCCGACAAGCTGGTCCAGGAGATCGCCAAGCAGGCCCATCGGCAGGCGCTGCTCGAGCTCAAGGCCGGCGAGGACAGCGTGGTCAAGGATCTGGCCACGCACACCGCCGGCACGGTCGTGCAGCCCGGCGCCGTGCTGGTCACGCTGGTGCCGAACGAAGAGGCTCTGCGTGCCGAAGTCTGGGTGTCGAACGACGACATCGGCTTCGTGCGCAAGGGGCAGCCGGTGCGGCTCAAGATCGCCGCCTTCCCCTTCCAGAAGTACGGCATGGTCGAAGGCACGGTCGACCACGTGAGCGCGGACGCGGCCGACGCCAATTCGGGCAACGGCGCCGGATCGGGTGATCGGAGCGCGAGGAATCCGCCGCTCTTCTACAGGGCGCTGGTCGCGCTCGACGCGATGCGGCTGGAAACGGATGGCCGGCGCTTCGCCTTGAACGCGGGCATGCAGGCGACCGCGGAGATCCTGCTCGGCCGGCGCTCGGTGATCGAGTACCTGCTCTCGCCGGTGCGCCGCGCATGGCACGAGGCGGGAAGGGAGCGCTGACCCGGCGCGGCCGGGCCGGCAGCGAGCCCCGCCAGCCAATGCTGTCAACAAATCACAGGTCTTTCCCGGCCTGACCCTCTATAGTGTACGGCTGGATGGCTTCGAGGCTTGCCGCCATAGAGCGCGGCTTCAGGTGGAGAATCGCAATGACGAAAGGATTTCCGGCGTGGCTGCTGGTCGGCGCGGCACTCGCCGTGGGGGCGCCGGGCCCGGCAGCGGCCGCCGCGACGATCAAGGGCACTGTCGCGACGACGGACGGCCGACCGATCGCCGGCGCGATGGTCACGGCTTTCAACGAGCCGGGCAATCGCAAGGAGACGGTGTTCACCGGCGCCGATGGCGGCTATGCGCTGCGGACCTCGTTCACCGGCAACCTGAGCCTGCGGGCGCGCACGCCCTATTTCAAGGATGTCGTGACGACCGTCGCCGCCGCCGACGGCGCGTCGGCAACGGTCGACTTCGCCGCCGAGAAGCTGGCGTCGCCCGAGGAGCTCTCCGATTCCCTGCCCGCGTCCGCGCACGCGGCGATGCTCGACTTTCCCGACAAGCGCGTGAAGGAGACCTTCGTCAGCCAGTGCAACTACTGCCACCAGCAGGGCAACTCGCTGACGCGACGCCCGCGCGAGCCGGCGGAGTGGAAGGCCACCATCAACCGGATGGAAGGCTATGCCGCGATGGTTACCTACGGCGAAGTGCGTGCGATCGGCAAGACGCTCGCCAAAGGTTTCGACGGCAAGCCCGTCAAGGCCATCGAGACCTACAACGCGACGCCCGAGCTCGCCCGCGCGAAGTTCGAGGAGTGGCACGTCGGCGACGCGCTCTCGTTCGTGCACGACACCGGGGTCGGCGCCGACGACAAGCTGTACGGCATCGACGAAGGCCACGACGTGGTCTGGGTGCTCGACCGCAAGACCCAGCAGCTGGAGAAGCTGCCGCTGCCGGATGTCGACCTGCCGGTGGGCGGGATCTTCGCGGGGTTCCGCCTGCCGGTCGGGATCTTCACCGGCAAGCACGGCCCCCACAGCATGGCGCAGACGACCGACGGCCGCATCTGGATCACCGCGGCGCTGTCGGGCTCGCTGATCTCGCTCGACCCGAAGACGAAGGCGTTCAAGGTGTACCCGATGCCGCGCGGCTTCCTCTGGAAAGGCGGGCTCTATCCGCACACCGTGCGCGTCGACCGCGACGACATGGTCTGGTTCACCGTCGACCTGTCGAACCAGGTCGCGCGCTTCGACCCGAAGACCGAGCAGTTCACCGTGATCGACCTGCCGTCCCGCGGTGCGTTGCGCTGGATGACCGACACGTTCTTCGGGCTCGTGCTGAAGATCGCCGGCTGGTTTCCCCAGCAGAACCTGCACCTCGCGCTGTCGCACCACAAGTGGCTGAACGGCGGCAAGGAGATTCTCACGCAGCCCTACGGCATCGATGTCAATCCGGTGGACGGCGGGATCTGGTACGCGAAGCTGATGACGAACCAGATCGGCCGCATCGACCCGAAGACGCTCGCCGTCACCGAATACGACACGCCGATGGCGGGGCCGCGCCGCCCGCGATTCGACGGCAACGGCGTGCTGTGGATCCCCGCATTCGACGCCGGGGGACTGATGAGCTTCGACACGAAGACGAACAAGTTCGAGACCTACCCGCTGCCGCGCCTCGCCCCGAACGAATACGAGATCCCGTACGCGCTCAATGTCCAGCGCGAGACGGGCGACGTCTGGATCACCGCCAACAACACCGACCGCGTGCTCCGCTTCACCCCGGCAACGCGCAAATTCGTCACCTATCCGTCGCCGACGCGCGTCACGTTCCTGCGCGACCTCGAGTTCACGCAGGACGGCAAGGTCTGCTCCAGCAACGCCAATCTGCCGGCCTACGCGCACGAGGACCACGTGCCCGCCTTCATCTGCCTCGATCCGGAAGGCGGCGAGGCGGACCGCCTCGCGGTCGCGGGCGGCGCTGCGAAGTAGCGGCGGCAAACGTCATCCACCAGAGGACCCGCCCATGCTGCGCAAGCCCGTCCGCCTCCTCCTGCTCAATGTCGCGCTGACCGTCGCCGTCATCGCGCTGGGTCATGCGCTGAGTTACCTGTTCGGGTAGCCCGGGTTGCGCTGCCGCGCAACCCGGGTACGATGCGCTCGATGCGGCCCCGACGATGCCCACCCTCGCCGAATCCCTCCTCCACGCGCTGAAGGCGCACGGCGCGCGGCAGATCTTCGGCATCCCCGGTGATTTCGCGCTCGCCTTCTTCAAGGTGATCGAGGAATCCGGGATCCTGCCGCTCTACACGCTGTCACACGAGCCCGCGGTCGGCTTCGCCGCCGATGCCGCGGCGCGCTGCAACTGCGCGCCCGGCGTGGCCGTGCTCACGTACGGCGCCGGCGCGCTCAACGCGGTCAACGCCGTCGCCGCGGCGTATGCCGAGCGCTCGCCGGTGGTGGTGATCTCGGGCGCGCCGGGGCGCGACGAGAGCGAGGCCGGGCTGCTGCTGCACCACCAGGCGAAAACGCTCGATTCGCAATACCGGATCTACCGGGAGATCACCTGCGACCAGGTGCGCCTCGACGACCCGGCGACGGCGCCGGCGCTGATCGCGCGGGCGCTCGCCTCCTGCCTGCGGGAGTCGCGGCCCGTCTACATCGAGCTGCCGCGCGACCAGGTGCGCGCGCCCTGCGCACCGGTCGTGGCGCTCGCTGCCGCACCGATCGACGCCGACGCGCTGGCAGCGGCCGTCGACGAGATCCTGGCGCGGCTCGCGGCAGCCGCCGCGCCGGTGCTGATGGTCTGCGTCGAGGTTCGCCGGTACGGGCTGGAAGAGCGCGTCGCGCAACTCGCGCGCAAGCTCGGCATCCCGGTGGTGACGAGCTTCATGGGCCGCGGCCTCCTTGCCGACGCCGACGCTCCGCTGCTCGGCACCTACATGGGCGTGGCCGGCGATCCCGTGCTCACGACGGCCGTGGAAGAGTCCGACGCGCTGGTCCTGCTCGGCGTGATCCTCTCCGACACCAACTTCGGCGTGTCGACGCGCAAGATCGACGTGCGCAAGTGCATCCTGGTCAGCGAGGGGCAGGTCTCGCTCGGCTATCACACGTATCCGCGGCTGCCGCTCGCCGCCGTCATCGACGCGCTGCTCGCTCGGCTCGCCGGCCGGACGGATGCGGCGCCCGGGCCGCGGCCCGCCTATCCCCGCGGCCTCATCGCCGACGAGGGCGCGATCGCGCCGGCGGACATCGCCTGCGCCGTCAACGACCTCATGCATCGCCACGGCCGGATGCCCATCGCCGCCGACGTCGGCGATTGCCTGTTCACCACGCTCGACATCGAGAACACCGAGCTCGTCGCTCCCGGCTACTACGCGGGCATGGGCTTCGGGGTCCCCGCGGGCCTCGGCGTGCAGGCGGCATTCGGACGGCGGCCGCTGATCCTGGTCGGCGACGGCGCCTTCCAGATGACCGGCTGGGAGCTCGGCAACTGCGCGCGCTACGGCTGGGACCCGATCGTGCTGGTGTTCAACAACACGAGCTGGGAGATGCTGCACGCGTTCCAGCCGGAGTCGAAGTTCAACGACCTCGACGACTGGCACTTCGCCGACCTCGCGCAGGGCATGGGCGGCGACGGCGTCCGCGTCGCGACGCGGCGGGAGCTCGCGGCGGCGCTCGAGCGCGCGGTCGCGACCCGCGGCCGGTTCCAGCTGGTCGAGGCGATGATTCCGCGCGGAACGCAGTCGCCGACGCTGGCGCGGTTCGTCGCGGGAGTGAAGCGGCTGCAGGCAAGCTAGTTGGGGGTATATTCGCCGGCAAACCGTGCCTCGCGTCGGGCGCGGTTCGCGCGTTCGTAGCCCGGCGTTGAGCGCTGCGAAACCCGGGTGGTTGCGGCAATGGCCACGGTTGCCCCGGGTTTCGCTGCGCTCAACCCGGGCTACCACCCCACCGTTGCACCGTCGCGCCGGTGCGCTGGACCGTCGAACAGGGAGCGCTCATGAACATCGTCTGCATCGGCGGAGGTCCCTCGGGGCTCTATTTCGCGCTGCTGATGAAGCAGCAGGACCCGGCGCACCGGATCACCGTGGTCGAGCGCAACCGGCCCTACGACACGTTCGGCTGGGGCGTCGTGTTCTCGGACCAGACGCTGGGCAACCTGCAGGCGGCGGACCCGGCTTCGGCGGGAGAGATACTGGACGCGTTCAGCCACTGGGACGACATCGAGGTCAACATCCGCGGGCGCAAGGTGCGCTCCGGCGGGCACGGCTTCTGCGGCATCGGCAGGAAGCGCCTGCTGAACATCCTGCAGCGGCGCTGCGAGGCGCTCGGCGTCGAGCTGGTCTTCGAAACCGACGTGCAGGGCGACGAGCAGTATCCGGACGCCGACCTCGTCATCGCCAGCGACGGCCTGAACAGCCGCCTGCGCGCGAAATACGCGGCGACCTACCGGCCCGACATCGACACGCGGCGCTGCCGCTTCGTCTGGCTGGGCACCCGCAAGCTGTTCGAGGCGTTCACCTTCGCGTTCGAGCAGACGCAGTGGGGATGGTTCCAGGCCCACGCCTACCGCTTCGACGACGAGACGTCGACGTTCATCGTCGAGACGCCGGAGGAGGTCTGGCGCCGGGCGGGGCTCGACACGATGGAGAAAGACGCCGCGATCGCCTTCTGCGAAGCGCTGTTCGCGCAATATCTCGACGGCCATCCGCTGATGTCCAACGCCGGCCACCTGCGCGGCTCGGCGCAGTGGATCCGCTTTCCGCGCGTCGTGTGCGAGCGCTGGGTCCACCACAACGGCCGCGCGCCGGTCGTGCTGATGGGCGATGCCGCGCACACGGCCCATTTCTCGATCGGCTCCGGCACCAAGCTCGCCGTCGAGGACGCGATCGAGCTCGCGCGCTGCATCGGCCGCGCGCCGGGCGATCTCCCCGGCGCGCTCGCGGCGTACGAGGCGGCGCGCAGTGTCGAGGTGCTGCGCATCCAGAACGCCGCGCGCAACTCGACCGAGTGGTTCGAGCACGTGGACCGCTACGTCAACCTGCCTCCCGAGCAGTTCGCCTACTCGCTGCTGACGCGCAGCCAGCGCATCAGCCACGAGAACCTGCGCCTGCGTGACAGGCGCTACGTCGAGTCCTGCGAGGACTGGATCGCCGCGCGCGCCGGTGCGCCGCGGGCGCCGCCGCAGGCGCCGGTGCCGCCGATGTTCACGCCGTACGCGGTGCGCAGCGTCACGCTGAAGAATCGCGTCGTCGTGTCGCCGATGGCGCAATACTCGTGCGTCGACGGCCTGCCGGCCGACTACCACCTCGTCCACCTGGGGGCGCGCGCCATGGGTGGCGCGGGGCTGGTGTTCGCGGAGATGACCTGCGTGTCGCCCGATGCGCGGATCACGCCCGGTTGCCCGGGCTTGTGGAACGTGGCGCAGCGCGACGGCTGGAAGCGGATCGTCGACTTCGTCCACGGCAACAGCGACGCCAGGATCGCGCTGCAGCTCGGTCACGCCGGCGCCAAGGGGTCGACCCGCGTGGCGTGGGAAGGCAGCGACCTGCCGCTCGCCGACGGCAACTGGCCGCTGATATCGGCGTCGCCGCAGCAATACGTCGATGGCGTCAGCGCCTGGTCGCGCGCGATGACGCGCGCCGACATGGACCGGGTGTGCGCCGACTTCGAGCGCGCGGCCCGCCGGGCTGCCGAAGCAGGGTTCGACTGGCTCGAGCTGCACTGCGCGCACGGCTACCTGCTGTCGTCGTTCATCTCGCCGCTCACCAACCGGCGCACCGACGAGTACGGCGGCACGCTCGACAACCGGCTGCGCTATCCGCTCGAGGTGTTCCGTGTCGTGCGCAGATCCTGGCCGGACGCGCTGCCGATGTCGGTGCGCATTTCCGCGCACGACTGGGTCGACGGCGGCGTCACGGCCGACGACGCGGTCGCGATCGCCCTCGCGTTCAAGGACGCCGGAGCAGATCTCATCGATTGCTCGTCCGGGCAGGTCAGCAGGAAGGAGCGGCCGGTCTACGGCCGCATGTTCCAGACGCCGTTCTCGGATCGCATCCGCAACGAGGCCGGCATCGCGACCATCGCCGTCGGTGCCATCTCGGAAGCCGACCACGTCAACAGCATCATCGCCGCCGGGCGCGCGGACCTTTGCGCCATTGCGCGACCGCACCTCGCGAACCCGGCCTGGACCCTGATGGAGGCCGCGAAGATCGGGTACTTCGACGTGGCGTGGCCCCGACAGTACCGGGCCGCGAAGGTGCAGCTGGAGCGCAACCTGGAGCGCGAGCGCGCCGCGGCCGCGCAGGGTGCGGGCCTGTCCGCGCTGCAGCAGGCGAACCGGGCGCTCGGCGTCTGACGCGGGGGCGCCGTGAAGGGCGACGATGCCTCGCGCGCGGTGCCGCGCGAGGCGGGCGGCGAGCCCGGACACATCGTCCGCATGACCTGGTACGTCACCGACAAGCGCGAGTACCTCGCCGCCGGCAAGGCCGTCGGCGAGGCCTATCGCGACATCATCGGCGTTTACAGCGTGGCGATGATGGCGGTCGAGGTGACGGCGCTGATGGAAGACCGCGCCAAGGTCGAGATCGAGGCGACCGCCGTGATTCCCGGCTGAGCGCGGCGGGCGTGCCACCGGCGCGCGAATGCGTAACGAATGCGCAACGAATGCGTAGCCCGGGTTGAGCGCAGCGAAACCCGGGGCAGCCCTCAGGGCAGAGCGCAGCCCGGGTCGAGCGCAGCGAGAGTCACGGTCAGTCCTTCAACGCCTCGAACTCGATCATCAGCGTGATCTCGTCGCCGACCGCGGGGATGCCCGTCTTCATCCCGAAATCGGAGCGCTTGATCTTGGTGGTGGCGTTGCCGCCGCAGCGTTCCTTCGCGGTGGCCGAGGCCGGATTGCACTTGAACCGCTCGATCGCCAGATGGACCGGCTTCGTCACGCCGAGCAGCGTGAGGCTGCCTTCGACCGCCGACGGATTGTCGCCGGTGAACGTGACGGCCGTCGACTTGTAGGTCATCCGCGGGAATTCGGCGGCGTTGAAGAAATCCGCCGAGCGCAGGTGCTCGTCGCGCGAGCGCGGCCGGCTGCCCTTGTCCTGGTCGCCGGTGTCGACCGACGCGGTCTCGATCGCGAGTTCAAGGGACCCGGATTTCGCCGCGCGGTCGAGCGTGGCCTTCCCCGACGTCTTGTTGAAGCGGCCGTAGATGGTCGACACGCCGAGATGATCGACCGTGAAATTGGGGTACGTGTGGTACGGATCGAGCGTATAGCTTTCGGGCGCGGCCAGCGCGGCGACGGGAAGGGCGGCGAACATCACGGCGATGAGGCGTTTCGGCACGGCAATCTCCTTTGGGTCAATGTCGGACTTCGATGGGCGGGTACAGCGTCAGCTCAGGGATCCGCGCGCGGCGTACCACGCGCCGAGGATGGGGACGGCCGCTGCGACCAGCGCATAGCCGACGAGGAGGGCGGCGCGGACGATCCGCGGCGCGCGCTCCGCCGCCGGGAGCGCCACGGCAACGGGCACGAGCAGCAGCAGCGGCAGCACGTACCACCTGAGTTCGGCCAGCAGCAGCGTGCCGACGGCGAACAGTGCGGTGGCGATGCCGATCGGCAGCGTGCCGGTGAACCCGGGCGCGAGACTGCGCGAGAACAGGATCTGCACCAGCAGCAGCGCGCCCA